>Ga0181523_10001662_pt1 | contig 23291 bp, 15 predicted proteins | sample PEATcosm2014_Bin_43_FD_119752 | JGI IMG/M metagenome (GOLD analysis project Ga0181523, IMG submission 119752) | Peatland microbial communities from MTU Mesocosm Facility, Houghton, MI, USA - PEATcosm2014_Bin05_30_metaG | ecosystem: Environmental > Terrestrial > Soil > Wetlands > Peat | place... | reverse complement strand
GGACCGCTTCGGCGGCGATTACAAAATTTTCACGCCGATTTACGCGACGGCAAAACCAAATCGCTCCGGCACAATTCACGGCGATTTGATTATCGTCGGCCACGGCGACGCGACGTGGAATTCACGGCGATTCGGCACCAATTTCTGGGACATATTCGAACCCTTTGTTTCTGCGCTCACGAACGCCGGCGTCCGTCGCGTGACCGGCGACCTCATCGCCGACGCGACTTTTTTTCATGGCGAGCCGACCGCCTCCAGCCTGACGATTGACGATTTTCAAAACGGCGAGTGTCCTTACGTTTCCGGGCTCTCGATCAACGACGGCTGGGCGCAAGTCCGCGTCACGCCCGGCGCGGGCGTGGGCGCGCCGTGCCGACTGACAATGATGCAGCCGGACGCCGATTTAGTTTTCAGCAATTGCGCGGTGACGGTTTCGAGCCATGGCGCGCAGCACATCGAATACTACATGCCGTTCGGTGAAAAAATGATTTACGTCTTCGGCCAGTTGCCGCTTGGCGACGCAAGCGAACGGCTGGACATCCCGGATTTGGAACCAGCCAGGTGGTTTGGCGTCGCGCTCAAAGACGCGCTCGCGCGGCACGGGATTAAAATCTCCGGCCAGGTGCGGAGCGTTTCATGGCCGCAAAGTTTCATTTTGAACACGAATCGAACCGTGAAAATTGGCGAAGTTCTTTCTCCGCCGCTTCGCGAAGTCATTCGCCTTTACATGAAGCCGTCGCAAAATCTGGAAAACGACACAATGCTCGCGTACGTCGGCGAAACGACGCGTACTTCCGAAACGGCGCCGTGGCGAAGTTCCGAAGAACTTGGGCTTGCCGCGCTTCATCAATTTCTCGTCACGAATGGTTTGCCGACCAACCAAGTTCATTTCGACGAAGGCTCGGGCCTTTCGAATAACAACCTGGCAACGGCAAACTCCATTGTCGCGCTGTTGCAATTCATGGCGACGAACCGCTGGGCGCAGGATTTTAAAAACGCGCTGCCCATTGCGGGCGTGGACGGGACATTGCGCCGGCGGATGACCAATGCGCCCGCCGCCGGCACCGTCCGCGCCAAGACCGGCACCTTGCGCTGGGCCAATACGCTTTCGGGTTACGTCACCACGGCGGCGGGGGAAAAACTGACTTTCAGCCTGATGTTGAACCGCTATGACCCGCCGCCGGATCGCAAACGGACGGATGAATTGGATGATATCGCGGTGATGCTCGCCGGTTTCACCGGCCGTTCGGATGAATAAGATTCAAGCCACGTATCCACTGGGTCGGCGGTGAAATAAAACCGGGTTTTCCGGATTCCGCCAGCATGGAAATCACGGCCACTTTCTTTTCGTGTTTCAATATATTGCTCATATTTTCCTCATATTTACTGTTGACTTTTGAATAAAGTAATACTATATTCAGAAAATGTCAATAAACAATAACAAAAAAAGAATCGGCAGCGGCGGCCCAAGAGAAGGTGCTGGCCACCCCGAAACCGGCATCACGAAGGTAAAAAAATGTATTTCCGTCACCGGGACGGTTTGGCAGGATGCCTTAAAATTGTGGAAGGGAAAAGGTTCAGACCTCGTTGACCGCTTGCTTAGGCGATTCGTAGCAAGAAAGGCCATACAATGAACACAGTATCCATCAAACCGGAGATCATACGCTGGGCGCGAGAGCGCGCTGGTTTTGAAATCACCGACCTAGCGAGGCCGTTCCCCAAATTGGTAGAATGGGAAAAAGGCACCTCCGCTCCAACTTTGAGGCAGTTGGAAAACTTGGCGAAACGTCTATGGGCGCCATTGGGGTATTTCTTTTTACCCGCTCCCCCTGAAGAAAAACTTCCCATTCCCGATTTTCGCAGCGTCCATGACACACCCATTCAACATCCAAGTCCGGATTTGCTTGAAACGGTATTCCTGATGCAACGTCGGCAGGCATGGTATAGAGATTTTGTAATTGAAGAAGGGGCTGAACCGCTTGATTTTGTCGGTTCCGCAAGTTTGAAGGACAAGCCAAACGAGGTTGCAAATAAGATGCGAGCTACGCTTGGGATTGGGTCCGGCTGGTCTGCTTCCATGAAAAAATGGAGTGATGCATTTGGTCTTTTATGGCTAAACGTGGAGCGAGCCGGGATTATTATTGTTTGCAATGGCATCGTAGGCAACAACACGAGTCGCGTGTTGGACGTAGAAGAATTTCGAGGTTTTGTGCTGCCGGACTCTTACGCGCCGCTTGTATTCATTAACAACGCAGACGCCAAAGCTGCGCAAATGTTCACCTTGGTTCACGAACTGGCTCATATTTGGATTGGCAGTGCCGGAGTTTTGAATTTTCGGGAGATGAAACCGGCAGAAAATGAAACCGAGATTTTTTGTAATAAGGTTGCAGCCGAATTTTTAGTCCCAAAAAATGAACTCGCCAAAGTGTGGGGCAGACTGAAATCTTTTTATGAATTGGCCAATCATTTTAAGGTCAGCCCGCTGGTTGCGGCGCGAAGGGTTTTGGATGTTGGCTACATCGGTAAATCTGAATTTTTCGGATTCTATAATTCCTATATGTCAAGAGTGCGCACTGAAAGGGCGTCAAAAGAAGGAGGCAATTTCTATGCGAACTGTGATTATCGAATAGGCCGACCTTTTGCAGAAGCTATCGCCCGCGCCGCAAAGAGGGGGAATCTGCTCTTTCGTGATGCCTATAAACTGACCGGCCTACAGGGAGAAACATTTGACAAATATATCTTGAAAGTCAGCAAGGAAACCGGATGAGCGATGACAACACACGATACCTGATTGACACCAGCGTATTTATTCAAGCGCAACGGACATATTACGCTTTTAATTTGTGCCCCGGATTTTGGGAGAGTTTGGTTTGGCTTCATAAACAAGGACGTGTGTTTAGTCTAGACAAAGTGATGGAGGAAATCTGCGACGGAGAGGAGGATGACTTGGTAAATTGGGCAAAAAAGTCCATGCCCAGCAAATGCTTCCTTGCGTGTGATGATCCCGAGGTAATTGGTTGGTATGCTAAAATGCAATTGTGGGCAAATTCCGAACCCCAGTTTTCACCGGCGGCCAAAGCAGAGTTTGCGAGCGCGGCGGATGCTTGGCTTGTAGCCTATGCAAAAGCAAAAAACCTAACGGTGGTTACCCAAGAAGTGTTTTCTGCCAATGTCAGATGGCGAATTCCGATTCCGAATGTGTGCAAAGCAAAAGATTTCACGGTGCCATGTGTTGATATTTATACAATGCTTCAAGCACTTGATGTAAAATTTGAGTGGGCAGCGAAGAAATAGAATTTCAAATTAGGGCACTACCGGCGATTTGCTTGAGTTCTGGCCGTGCTTGTGTTTAATGACCCCGACTTTATGGACAACTACCAGGAAGCACAGATTCTCGAAGTCTCGCGGCAGTTCCAGATTTACGGCGACTTGCTCCACGCCGAGCCGTGCAAGATTGGGCACATCAACGAAACCTACATCGCCGCCTACAACCAGGGCGGCGTGCATGTGCGCTACGTGCACCAGAAGCTCAACACGAAGGTGTTCAAGTATCCGGACGCGGTGATGAGCAACATCGAGCGCGTCACCACCCACCAGCGCCGCCGGCTGGCCGAGCAGGGCGTGAAGGACGTGTCGCGCCGCACGCTCACGGTCATCCCGACGCGCGAGGGCCGGACGTATTACAGGTCGCCCGCCGGCGAGTGCTGGCGCACGTTCGCGTTTGTCGAACGCGCGCGCACCTACGAAACGGTGGAGTCGCCGGTCCAGGCCTATGAGGCGGGCAAGGCCTTTGGGCGGTTCCAGAGCTTGCTGGTGGACCTGCCCGGAGCGCGCCTGGCGGAGACGATTCCGCATTTTCACAACACGCGCCGGCGCTTTGCCGCGCTGCAAAAGGCCATCGAGGAGGACAAGTTCAACCGCGCGGTCGAGGCCAAAAGCGAGATCCAGTTCGCCCGCAAGCAGGAGAAGATCGTGGACGTGATCCTCCACGGCCTGGCCAGGGGCAAAATCCCGGAGCGCATCACGCACAATGACACCAAGTTCAACAACGTGATGCTCGACATCGAGACCGGCAAGGGCATGTGCGTGGTGGACCTCGACACGGTCATGCCGGGCTGCGTGCTCTACGATTTCGGCGACATGATTCGCACCACGACCAGCCCAACGCTGGAGGACGAGCTCGACTTGTCGAAGGTCCAGATGGGCATGCCCATGTTCAAGGCGCTGGCCCGGGGTTATCTCGAAGGGACCGGGCCGTTTCTGACCAAAGCGGAGCGCGCACTCATCGCCTTTTCCGGCAAACTCATCACCTTCACCATCGGCCTCCGGTTCCTGACGGACTTCCTCAGCGGCGACACTTACTTCCGCGTACACCGGCCGCGGCACAACCTTGACCGCTGCCGCACGCAGTTCCGCCTGGTGGAAAGCATCGAGAAGCAGGAGGAGGCGATGCAGAAGTTCGCCGATTCGCTCTAACGCCGGGCATCCCTGCCCCACTTTCGCACGGCTGGAGGGTTGATCCAGCCGTCGAATTGCAAACGATAGTCGCCGCTGAAACTCTGATTCGTCGGCTAATACCAAATTGCGTTCAAAACAGTGCAAACGGATACACGCACCCCCTCATCGCATAATCCACAGGCAACCACTTTGACTTGTTCTTCTTTGCTCAATTTGTGCATGCGACCATTATGCTTGAGCGGTCATGCTTTGTCAACAATTAACGGACAGATATTTCACTTTTTTGCTTGACAATGCCGATATGATAGTCATAATGTGCTTATTGTCAAAGATATAGTATTAATTTCAAAGGACATATATGCGGACAGATGGATGGACATATTTGACTACGCACCCTTGGATAACCTTTTCGGTTGACCTTCGTGCTGCGCCCACCTCTCTTTGGATGAATTTGGGCGAGGCCAGGTCAAAGTTTGAGCATATTGCCGGAGTCCCCCTAAGGCCCGATGTTGCCAAAAGGCTTCACACAATTTATTTGGTAAAAGGGGTTCTTGGAACTACGGCCATTGAGGGAAATACATTGACCGAAAAACAAGTGCTCCAGCACCTTCAAGGAGAACTTAAGCTGCCACCCTCTCAAGCCTATCTCCAACAAGAAATTGACAACATTATAGCCGCTTGTAATGGCATAGCCCAAGACCTTTGGACTGGTTCACCCTCTGCTCTAACCTTGGACAAGATTAAACAGTTTAACAGTTTGGTTTTAAAAAAACTCCCATTGGCGCCAGGTGTAGTTCCAGGAGAAATCCGGCTGACTTCCGTCGGTGTTGGACCATATCTTGGCGCACCAGCAGGCGACTGTGAATATCTCACAAGCAGGCTTTGCGATTGGTTGTCGGGTTCCGATTTTGATTGTGCGGAAAAGGACGCAATGATTTATGGCATTATTAAATCCATGCTTGCGCATTTATATCTTGCGTGGATTCACCCGTTTGGTGATGGAAACGGAAGAACCGCGAGGTTAATGGAGTTCCAGATTTTAACGGCTGCTGGAGCGCCTTCGCCAGCAGCCCACTTGTTAAGCAATCACTATAACCTTACACGCACGGAGTATTATCGCCAGTTGGATTTGGCAAGTAAGTCCAACGGAAATATAATTCCGTTTCTCCAATATGCAGTACAGGGCTTGGTAGATGGGCTGACGGTACAGCTACAGGCAATTCGCAATTTCCAATGGGATATTACTTGGCGGAATTTTGTTCATGAAACATTTGGTGGCAGAGACAAGATGAGTCCATCAGAGGTGAGACAACATCATTTGGCTTTGGATTTGAGTCAACTCGACGACCCAATTGTTCCTGTTGATAAAATTCGGGAAATCTCCCCACGGATGATTGCTTCATATTCCAAAAAGAGCGGTAAAACGCTTAGACGTGATATCAACAAACTCAAAAAACTAGACCTTGTTGAAGAAACAAGCAAAGGCGTGAAAGCAAAAAGCGACAAGATTTTGGCCTTCTTGCCCGGAAGGGCACCAAGAAAAATAGCTAAAATAACCAAATCATGAATGGGTTTTATTACCCCAACGAGGACGAGCTGCTTTCCTGGCAATTGCAGTGCGTTTTTTAGAGGTTAAGGATTCTGCCCTCGCCTTGCCGCCCTTCAACCCGCCAAGCCTGCCCAATGCGACGGCGGCGGGGTTCTCTGCTGGCGCGGGGTGTCCAGTGGACTGTTGAACGATGCGGTAAGCCGTCTCGTTCAGGTCACTGCTTGTGCGCTTAGGCATGGCGCAACATTGCGCCGATTTCCTCTATATTCAAGCCGAAAGTGAAATTTCAAATTTCAAACTGTACCACTACCGGCTTTTGTTGCAGTTTGATTGCACATCAATATAAGTCGCAGGCGAGACGCTACTCTTCACCACTCGCCGGGAGGATGCGCCTCGCCCGCACCAGCGTCCGGATCCAGTTGTCGTCACGGATGGCTGAATCGGGATCGAGACTGCTGATATGCACCATTTCGGACGAGTGAATGAAGAGCTTGTCCCCGAGATAAATCCCCACGTGCCTGATGCGCTCCGGTGTGCCGCGATGTGCGCGCGACCCGAAGAACAACAGGTCGCCCTTCTTGAGCTGGCTGAAATCCACCGGCACTGCCACGCCCTGCTCCGCCTGCTGGCTTGCATCGCGCATCAAGCCGATGCCGTTCAGGAAGAACACCGTCTTGGTGAAGCCGGAGCAGTCAAATCCTTTGGGCGAGTTGCCGCCCCACAGATAGGGACGGCCCATAAACTCCCGCGCCGTGCGCTCGATGTTTCCGGCCGTGGGCTGCCGCGCCTGCTTCCACGCGACGTAATCCGCGGCGGCCTTCTTCGGCAGAAAACCCGCCCGCGCGTCCGGCAGCTCCACCTTCCACCAGTCGCCTTCCTCGCCCGTCTTCCGCACCAGATCGCAGAGCGCCACGTCGGACACCGGCTGCGCGTCCGCCTCGGGCCGCTCCCGAATGCACTCCTCGCACGCGGTCACCATCAGCAGCGGCCCGCGGTTCCAAGCCTCAACCTGTTCGCGTGTGCAGCGGACGAACGTCCCCTCTTCCAGCCACGAGAGGTAGCCATCGCCCGACTGGGTGAGATACCAGGCAAACACCGCGTTCGTCGTGCTTTTCCACACGCGGACCACGTTGCCCATCAACACCTGGGTGCCCATTTCCGCCTTGTGCGACGGCAGCACGCGTCCGCTGTTAACGCTCAGGCAGGAGATGCCCCACACCTGATCGCCCAGCTTCCCGTCCGGCAGCACCTGGATGTGGTCGGTGACTTTGGCGCCGGTGCGTTCCACCGCCCGGACGGTTTCAGTCCTGGCCTTGGCGCAGTCCACTTCGCCCGTAAGGACGAGTTCCGAGCCGTGGCGCTGCACCCCGACGTCGAAGATCCTCAGGCGGTTGTCGGGCGCGTATTTCTGTTTAACCTCCTGAATCACGCGGGTAACGGCAATGCGGTTATCCGGCTCCGGCTTGGGGCTGTCGCCGTCCAAGTGCGCGCAGCCGCACAGCATTCCCGCCAGCGTCGCGACCATCAACGCCGAGAGCCAATTTCGTTTCCACGCGCTCATAAGTCCAAACATGAGATTCCAGCCACGAAGCCGGCAGGGCGGCGGTGGAAAGAAACCGGCAACGGAATTTTCCGCCGCAGCCTCATGGCCCGGAGCGCGCGCGGAAGAAACGCTGCAAATCGTTTGCCGGCGGAACAAAGTTTAATTCCAACACGCCATTGGTCGCCACGAGATTGGTAATCGCCGTCCAGTTGACCAGATTCGTGGAGGTTTCAATGACATAAGTCGCGCCGGCCTGCCCGCTCGCGACCAGTTGCAAGCTGCCGTCGGGCTGCAAGCTGATGAGCTGGAATTGCGCCGGTTGCGTCGGAATGATGGAAAGCAGCGCGTTGGAACTGAGGACGGATCCGGCGACGTTCGTGGCGATGACGGAATAATTTCCTGCGCTGGCGGCTTGGATGTTGGTCAGCACGAGGTTGGTGTTCGTCATACCGGAGAGATTCGTTCCGTTGAACAGCCATTGCAACGCCGGCGCGGGCAGGCCGGTGGCGGTGACGCTGAACGTGACGTTGCTCCCGAATCCCACCCAGACACCTTGCGGTTGCGCCGTGATGACCGGCGCGACCGCGGGCACTTCCACCCGCAGGTTGTCCACGAGGCCGAAGCTTAAATTCGTGTTGTCGGTCAGCGACGCGAACGGGTCCCAGAAGCCGACGAAGACGTTGCTCGCGGTGAACGTCGCGTTGGAAATCGTCGCGAACAAAATGCCGTCCACCGCCCAATTCACCGTGCTGCCGCGTCGCGAAACAATCACGTCATGCCACGCCAACCCAAATGTGCCGGGGTTCAGGCTTCCGGTCTGCTGCGGGTAATTCGCCTGTTGCAGCGCGGGCGCGGACTGGCCGGTCGGAAATGCGGACGTGTAATAAGGGTTGGCGTTGTCGAGCGAGCCGGCGGCATAAATGCCGGTGCCGGCGTTCTGCCAGTTCTTGCCAATGTAGCCGGAGTAATCGCCGAACGTGGTCGAACTGGCGCTCACACCACCGTCGCCGTCGGCGGAAAAATAAAATCCGTCGGCGTTCGCGTTGGTGGTCCATTCGGTGCGGTTGCCGGCGGTGCCGATGCCGGCGGTGAGATATTCGGTGGAGCTGGCGCCGCCGGCGGGGAACGGGCCGTTGACATTGATCCAGCCGTCGAAATGCAGCCGGTAATCGCCGCTGAAACTTTGATTCGTCGGCGAAATCGAAAGCGCGGCGCAGACGCCGAGCGTGAGGTTGGCTTTCATCTGCACGCCGAGTGTCGTGCCACCGGTGGAGTGCGGCGCGGACGGAATTCCGAGCGTCGAGTAATCAAAATTAAACGCGACGGCGGTGTCGCTGGAGCTTTTGTTGACGATCCAGTTCGCGGCGGAATTGGTGTCGAACGTGTCGGAGAAAACCGTGGTTTGAACGGGATAAACCAAAAGCGAGACGACGCCGCTGGTGATGCTGCCGGAATTATTCGTGACGATGACCGCGTAATTTCCGGCGTTGGTTGTTTGCGCGTTGACGATGTTGATGGTGGCGTTGGTCGCGCCGGGGATGGTTGCGCCGTTGAGCAGCCACTGATAATTGAGCGGCGGTGTGCCCAAGGCCGCGGCGGTGAAGCTCGCACTGCCGCCGGAATCCACAACGCGGTCAAGCTGGGACGCCAGGGTAACGCTGGGCGAGGCGTTCGTGACAACGACCAGCACCGCGACCATCTGGTTTGAAGTGCCGTTGAATACGTCCAGATCAACCGCGCCCGTGATGCCAGGAACCGAACCGACCCAACTGTATTGCCACGCAGTCCAGACACCCGAACCCCATTCTTCACAACCACCGTCCTCCCAAGGATTGCCGGTCTGCGGATTTCCATTATCGGGCTGGGCGATCCAGGAGTTCCACTGCGCCACACTACTGTCAAGATTGCAGGCTCCGCCGCTGCCGGTAGCTGTATAGATGACTGGTATAACCGCGACTCCCGCCGCCGCCGCTTTACTGACAATGGCATTGCACCACTGGTTGGCCCAGTCCGCATAACTGGTGGCACCTACCGGGATGTTGTTCGGTGCGGTGAAAGTCTCATAATCCAGCACCGGCTGGATGCTCAAACCGTCGCCCTTGATGTAATTGCCCGCGACGCTCCAGAAGTAGTTGGCTTCCGCGCTGGGCGTGTTGTCCTCGGGGTGGGCGAAGTGATAAGCGCCAATGCAGACGCCGGCGGCCTTGGCGTTGACCGCATTGATGGTGAAATACGCGTCGGGAATGCTCACCCCCTCCGTCGCCTTGGCCCAGGCGAAGCTGATGCCGGAACTTTTCACGTTTGTCCAGTTGATGGTTCCATCATAGTGGGAAACATCAACCCCCAGCGGACGTTGGGCCAATGCCGGTGCCGGTGCAAACGCCAGCGCCAGTCCCAGAACGACCATCGCTGAAAGAAAACGGGAAAAAAATTCAAGCGCGGTGGTCATGGTGAAAATTATTTTATGCAACGGGCAGATCGGACGGCAAAGCCATGCAATAATCCCGTTTCCTGGTTTCCCCGAGGACGCTGATGTTCATGAGTTCCCAACCTACACCAATTAAACCACACTAACAAGCCCGTCCGTCGTATCACTCCCTGCGCCGCGCGGGTGGTAGTACGTTTTGCCGCTTCGGTCGAGCGCGGCTACTGACGAGCCGGCTCGCGAGGATCAGCCTTCGCCGGGCTACGGCGCGACAGGCGCTCGCCCCACCAAAGTGTACCACTCCCGCCGCGCGTCGTTTTTGCTCGACAGGCGGGGCGGCCAGCGTAAATAAGGTGGGCCAAGGGCGGCAAATCCGCAACCTGATGACGAGAAAAATGTTTTCCCAACCGGTTACGCCCGCGCGAAAGGGGCTGTTTTGTCTCTGCGCCGCCGTCATGCTGCACGCGGCCTTCACGGCACGCGCGACGGAGGACCTCGCGTCGCTCGCAACAAATTATGCGCCGCTGGGACGATTAATCGTCACCCAATTCGTGACTGCGCCGTTCCCGCATCCGGCGCGCGCCGACGGGCATTGGTATCACAACCAGTTTTTTTCCGCGAAGGAGCATTACGCGGACAACACCGTGGCGGTCTTCATCCCGGAGAATTTTCGCGCTTCAGGCAAAATGGATTTTGTTGTTCATTTTCACGGCTGGAACCACACCGTCACCGGGACGTTGGCGGAATACAAATTGATCGAGCAATTTGCCGCCAGCGGCAAAAACGCAGTGCTCATCGTGCCGCAAGGCCCGTTCAACGCGCCGGATTCCTTCGGCGGGAAACTCGAAGACACCAATGGCTTCAAAAATTTCATGGACGAGCTGACCGCGAGATTGGAGGCCGTCCCCGGCGCGCTGGCGCGGACGAATTGGGCAATCGGCAACATCATCTTGTCCGGCCATAGCGGCGGCTATCACGTCATGGCAGCGATTCTGGACCACGGCGGGCTTTCGGATAAAATCAGGGAAGTCTGGCTCTTCGATGCGCTCTATGGCGGCACGGAAAAGTTTGTCGCCTGGCAGAAGGCCGAAAACGGCCGGCTGCTGGACATTTACACCGACCACGGCGGGACGAAGGAAGAAACGGAAAATTTGATGGCTGCGCTGAAAACAAACGGCGTCAGTTTTTTTGCCGCCGAAGACACCAACGCATCGCCGGAAAATTTGCGGACGAACAAATTGGTTTTCCTGCACTCGGACCTGGTCCACAACGACGTGGTTGCCAAACGGAAAACGTTCGAGCAATTTCTGCAAACCAGTTGCCTGCAAAATAAATGAACGCGCCCCGATTTTCATTTCCCTGCCTTCTCGTCGCGCTGCTCGCCGGGTGCGCGGTGTTGCGCGCGTCGCCGCCAGGCCGCATGGAACGCATCGTCGTCGCGCCGGATTCGCGTGGGTTCATCATGGCGGAATCAAAGCGGGCATTTCTTCCGTGGGGATTCAATTACGGAAACAACGGGCGGCTGATGGAGGATTTCTGGAACGACGACTGGAAAACCTTCGCCGGCGATTCCCGCAAGATGAAGGCGCTGGGCGCGAACGTCGTCCGCATGCATCTGCAATACGGGAAATTCATGTCCGGGCCGGACCAGCCGAATGCCGAAGAATTCAAACAACTTTCGCGGATGCTGCAGTTGGCGGAGCAGACCGGGTTGTATCTCGACGTTACCGGGCTGGCGTGCTACCGCCCTGGTGACACGCCGAAGTGGTATGACGCCATGGACGAACAGCAGCGGTGGGCGGCGCAGTCGAATTTCTGGAGCGCAGTCGCGGTGACCTGCGCGCCAAGTCCGGCGGTCTTTTGCTACGACTTGATGAATGAGCCGATTGTGCCCGGCAGCCAACGCGCACCGGGCGCGTGGCCGTCGGGAAGCCTCTTCGGCGGCTGCGATTTTATGCAATTCATCGCGCTGGATCCGGGCGGGCGCAAACGCGAGGACATCGCGGCTGAGTGGATTCGCGTGTTGACGGCGGCGATCCGTTCGCACGACACCAACGCGCTCATTACGGTTGGCCTGTTGCCATGGGTTCCCGGCTGGGGACATTTGTCCGGGTTCGTGCCGGAAAAAATCGCGCCGGAACTGGATTTCATCGCCGTTCACATTTATCCCGACTCAAAGAAACCGGACGATGCCAGGGAAGCACTGCGCCAGTGCGCGGTTGGGAAACCGGTTGTCATCGAAGAAACATTTCCTTTAAGCTGTAATTCGGCGGAAGAGGAAAAATTCCTGCGCGACTCGAAAGCAACCGCGTGCGGCTGGCTCGGGCATTACGACGGCTGCTCGCTGAAAGATTTTGACGCGCTCGAACGCGAGGGCAAACTGACGCTGCCGCAGGCGATTTATCGTGAATGGGCGCGGCTGTTTGTAAAGCTCAAACCGGAATTTGCGCCGGAGAATTTATGAGATACTCCGTACGATTAACCGTCTGCTTTTTCGCGGCGCTGCTCGCCGGCTGTCAAACCACGCCCATGAAAACCACCGCCTCCCATCGCCCGCCGGTCGAACCCGGCGACGAAGTCCTGTTTGAAAAACATCTCGATCTCATTCGCGGCAAACGCGTCGGCCTGATCACCAATCCGACCGGCGTGGACCGGAACCTGGACAGCATCATCGGGCTTTTCCGCGCGCAGCCGGACGTGAAGCTCGTCGCACTTTACGGGCCGGAGCACGGCGTTCGCGGCAACGCCCAGGCGGGCCAGTTCGTGCCGTTTTATTTCGACGAGGATTACCAACTGCCGGTCTTCAGCCTTTACGGCCAGACCGAGAAACCGCCGGCGGACATGCTGACGAACATTGACGAATACATGCGCACGTTCGACACGCAGCACACCGGCAAAAAACCGGAGTCAGGCATGTTGCAATCCGTGGACGTGATGGTCTTCGATTTGCAGGACGCCGGCGCGCGCGTTTATACCTACATCGCCACGATGGCCTACGCGATGCAGGCGTGCGCGGATGCGGGCATTCCGTTCATCGTTTTGGACCGGCCCAATCCCGTCAACGGCGTCGCGATGGAAGGCCCGATTCTCGAATATCCAAAACACAGTTCGTTCATCGGGCTTTATCCCATTCCGCTGCGGCACGGAATGACCATGGGCGAACTGGCGCGGCTGTTTAATGAAAAATTTCTGCCGAAAAAAGCAAAGCTCACCGTTGTGCCGATGGAAAACTGGACGCGCGGCGAATGGTTTGACGAAACGTCGCTGCCGTGGGTCATGCCGTCGCCGAACCTGCCGACGCTCGATTCCGCCACGGTGTATCCGGGACAGGTCATGCTCGAGGGCACCGACTTGTCCGAGGGCCGCGGCACGACCCGGCCGTTTGAAATTTTCGGGGCGCCGTGGATTGATGGATTCACGCTGGCGAAGGCGTTGAACGCGCTCAAGCTGCCCGGCGTGAAATTCCGCGAAATCTGGTTCACGCCGACGTTTTCAAAATTCTCCGGACAGCTTTGCGGCGGCTGCCAATTGCACGTCACCGACCGGAACGCCTTCCGATCCGTCGCCACGACGCTGAACATTTTGGCCGTGGTGAAACAGTTTTACGGCGACAAGCTGGAATTTCACGCCGCGTATTTCGACAAGGTGATGGGCACCTCCGGCGTGCGCGAGGCGCTGGAACGCGGCGTGCCGGTGGAAAAAATCGTCGCCGGTTTCCAGCCGGGATTGGATGACTTCGCGAAACTGCGCGAACCATTTCTGCTATATCGGTGAACTCTTAAATCTCTCATCAGTGAGCAACATTATATCATTAACACTGAGATTCAGCCCGGTGCTGGCTGGCCTGGCAGATCAAAACCGTTTCAACGGTTTTTCCCGCCCCGGCCAGCCGTTGAAACGGCTCATTCACCGGGACGCTTTCACCACCCGCCTGAAGCCGGGTGTTAATGAGAACAGTTGTCTTGTCACTTATCGCTGCGAGTCTCAATAAATTTCCATGCGCACAAAATTTTTTACAAGTCTGTTGAGCTTGATCTGCCTTGCGCTCCTGCTGCCAGGTTGCGCCACGCCGCGCGTTTCGCAAAAAGTTTTCCGCCCGGACAAGCTGGCGGAGATGGACGCGGCGATTGCAACGGCCATCGCCAGCAACCAATGTCCCGGCGGGGTGCTGTGGCTGGAGCGCAACGGCGCGGCATATCACAAGGCATACGGCAATCGCGCGCTCGTGCCGAAGCGCGAGCCGATGACCGAGGACACGATTTTCGACATGGCGTCGCTGACGAAAGTCGTTGCCACCACGCCCGCCATCATGCTGCTGGTCGAGCGCGGGCAGGTGGGGCTGGAGGAGCCGGTGCGGACTTACATTCCCGAATTCACCGGCGGCGAAAAGGATCTGGTGACCGTGAGCGAATTGCTTACGCACACCTCCGGCCTGCCGCCGGACATCGAAACGAAAACTGACTGGCACGGCTGGAACACGGCGATCCAAAAGGCTTGCGCGATAAAACTGGAATCGCCGCCGGGCACGGTTTTCAGATACAGCGACATCAATTTCATTCTGCTCGGCGAAATCGTCCAGCGCGTCAGTAAAACGTCGCTGCAGGTTTTTGTTCAACGCGAAATCTACGGGCCGTTGAAAATGACCGACACGGGATTTTTGCCGCCGAAGTCAAAGCTGCCGCGCATTGCGCCGACGGAACTTATCAATGGTGGGGCGAGCGTCCCCGCGAGCCAGCTCGTCAGTAGCCTCGCCCCACCAAAAACCGACGCGGCGCGCCCCACCGTGCTGCGCGGCGTGGTTCACGATCCGACCGCGCGCAAAATGGGCGGGGTGGCCGGGCACGCCGGACTTTTTTCAACGGCGTCCGATGTGGCGCGCTACGCGAGAATGATGCTGAACCTTGGCGAACTGGACGGCGTGCGGATTTTCCAGCCGGAGACAGTCAGGCTGATGACGAGGGTGCAAACGCCGTCGGGAATGTCCCTGCGGCGCGGGTTGGGCTGGGACATTGATTCGCCTTACAGCGGGCCGCGCGGCAACCTGTTTCCCATCGGTTCCTACGGCCACACCGGCTGGACCGGCGGGTCGCTGTGGATCGATCCGTCATCAAAAACCTTCGTGATTTTTTTGTCGAACCGGAATCATCCGACGGAAGCGGGCAACGTGATCGCGTTACGGCGCAAGCTGGGGACGCTGGCGGCGGAAGCGGTCGTGGGTTTTGATTTTGCGCGCGTGCCCGGCGCGCCGGCGCCGGGGACGAATTCAGTTGCGCCGCGAAAATAATTTTCCCGCCACCCAGGCCACGGCGATGGTCACGGTCGCGCCGAGGAGCGTGAACCAAGGCCAGAAAATTTCCACGCCAACCCGGCGCATCCAAAAATCCCTGGTCGCGTCCCACTGGGGCAGCAGTTGCACCAGCACCATGAACGCCAGCGAAGCGAACATGCCGATGACGGCCGGCGCGCCCCGGCTTTTTTTCCCGAACACGGCGAGCAGCAGGCCGCCAAGCAAGGCGCCGCCGGTCAGCCCGCGCAGGGAAAAGGCGAGGTTCAGCACAAACTTCGCCTCGCGGCTGGCATACGCGACCAGCACCAGCATGACGGCCCAGAACACCGTCGAAAGTTTGCTGAAGCGCAGATAAAACTTCTCGCTGCGGTCGCGCAGCCGGTGTTTCACGAAATCCATCGTCGAGACCGAGGACAGCGCCGTGAGCGCGGAACTCACAGACGACATCGCGGCGGATAAAATCGCGACGATCAGGAACCCTTTCAGCACATGCGGCACCTCGGTCATGATGAAAATGGGGAAAATAAAATCGTTCGCCCCGATGCCGGAGCCTTTTTTGACTTCGGGCAGCGGGATTTGCATGGGATGACTCTGGTAGAACGCCCAGAGCAGCGCACCGACGAGCAGAAAAATCAGGAAGAGCGGAAACACGCAGACCGCGCTCAGGACCAGCGCCTTGCGTCCCTCGGCCACGTTGCGGCAGGCCAGCACGCGCTGCACGATGAGCTGTTCCGCGCCGTGCGTGCTCATCACCATCACGGTTCCGCCGATGACGCCCATCCAGAGGTTGAACGGCGAACCGAGCAGAAAGGTTTTCCACGGGATGCCGGCGGGCGGAACGAGGTTGAGCCAGTGCAATTTTCCCGCCGCCGCGGCTTTTGCCCACGCGCCGTCCACGAGCGTCGGGATGTAAAACAGCGCGAACAATCCGCCGAGCAGGAACAGGCCGAACTGCACGGCATCCGTCCAGATGACCGCCTTCACGCCGCCGATGTAGGTGTAAACGAGCGACAGCGCGACGAATAAAACGATGGCGCCGAGAATCGGGTCGCCGGCGCCGAGCGACAGCACCCGGTCGCCGAGCATGAGTTTCACGGGAATGCTCGCGACATAGACGCGGACGCCGGCGGCGAGCGTTTCGCTGATGAGAAACATGCCGCCGGCGGTTTTTCGCCCGGCGGCGCCGAAGCTGTCCGCAAAGAGCTGATACGGCGAGTAGATTTCGCCCTTGAAATAATGCGGCACCATCACGGCGGCGAGGATGAGGCGCGCGATGACGTAGCCGATGACCATTTGAATGAACGCAATGTTCCCGCCGAACGCCATGGCCGGCACGCCGATGATGGTCAGCGCGCTGGTCTCGGCGGCGACGATGGAGAAGCCGATGCCCCACCACGGCACGTTGCGGCTGCCGAGAAAATAATCGCGGGTGTTGTGCTGGTCCCGGCCGAACCAGGCTCCCAGCCCGATGATGCCCGCGACGTAAAGCACAATCACGAGCCAGTCGCTGAAGTTGAAGAAGTGGTTCATGCTCCGCGCGGCAGTGGAACGGAAACGCGACGGCCTTGCGAGAAAAATGTGTTCCGCGCCGGATTGGAGAATCACCACGCGCCCGCTGAATTTGCCGGGGAAACCCGTGCGCGGTTTGCGGGGAGCAATCCCGCCCCGCCCCCGCCGTGCGCAAGTTCTTCGCGCCAAATAGCTTAATACGGCTAATTTTCTTGTTAAATTTTTCTTGCATTCACCAACCGGAAGGCGTATAACCGACTTAATTACGTCGGTGAATCATAAAAAATGCCAGACTGAAATTGGAAGGGACTTTGACAAGCCTGTCGAAGCCTGGTAATAAAAAAACACAAGAAGGAGAGCTATGAAAAATATTCGCATCATAAACCGTTTGGTTTCGTTGACTGCCGTTCTGGCCGCAGCCGCACTTTGGCCGCAGGTTTCGCAGGCGCACCCGTACGCATCGGGCGTGACCGTCAGCGGCTCAACTGTTTCATTTATTTTGAATGAAAGCGGCGGCAACGTAACCGTCAAATATGAGGACGGCAGCACCAACGCCAATTTTAATGGGTTTAGTACTGGCACAAATGTGGCAAGTGGTCTGCAGTCATTCAGTGTGGCCGGCCACACCAGTTATACCATTTCTGTCGCCAAGGCTGGCAATGGCGTTCCTTCGCTGATCAGCGTGGACACAAATGTATTCTGCGTCTGGCCCACGCCTCGCGGCTTGGGTGTCAGTCAAAACCCCCAGAACGGGGCTTTGTTCGGACGGGTTTATGTGAGTGAAGGCAACCAGGCGATAGCTGGCAGCGTAGTTAATCCTCCCTATAACGCGGCTCCCTATCTGAAAAGTTATCCAGGGTTATATGCTCTCAACGCCGATCTTTCCGACAGCCCCTTGGGCTACGGCACCAACGCTTCGGGCGTCGGAATCTTTGCCGCCGCTGCCACCGCCAGTGGCAGCAGCAGCACCCCTTACAGAATCCGTGTGGCTCCCGATGGCACATTGTATGTAGGCGATATGACGTCCGCCGGCGCTGCGCTTTGGCAATTCGCCTCGGATCTGACTTCCTCCAACTTGGTGCTTGGGCCGGTCGGAAACGCAGCGGGTCAGGCTGCCGTGGTTCATGGGGAATTGTTCGGAACTCCATATGTGACTGGCTCGATTGCGCAAAGCAATCTCGTGGTTTGGACTGGGGATAACACGCTGCCGGTTCCAACGAATTCCATTCTGGGGCCGAACACCAGCGCAGGCCAATATAACTGCATTTACCGTTACACGATTGGCGCGGGTCCGCTGCCGTGGACAAATGCTCCAGATTATGCTTACAACGAGGGGCTTGCTGGCATTGCCACGCTGCGGCCGGAGCTGGAGATCGGCAAGGATGGCAAAATTATTGCCGGCTTTGGGCGCGCTAATTATTCCAACCCCGACCTTCAGATTCTCGACCCCTCGGGCGCGACTCTCCTTTATCTCAGTGGCGACAATGGAGGCAACCCCCCACCCCTGAATCAAAATAATGGACCTAGTACCGGCAGCGATCTTTGGAACGGCGTTTCTACGGCATCCGGAGCAGTAGGGACCTACTGCGGTGTCCGGGTTTCGCCCGATGGCCGGTTCCTGGCCTCCGTGGATGCTGATAACAATATCACGCTCGCGACTCTCACCAACGGCATCCCCAATGACACCAGCATCTTCGCCATAAACGACCCAGGTTGGAACACCAATTACAACGCAATTGGCAACACAAATTTCCCTGCTGGCGGCGGCCCGTATACCGCCAATTCCCGCGGAATGAGCTGGGACGCGGCGGACAACATTTACGTCATCAGTTCTGGCACGGCCCTGCTGCGCGTTTTCTCGCTGGGAATCTCCACCACCTGCATCACGAGCAACGATATCACAGGCACCAATGGCAGTTTTCAATTAATCGTGCCGAACACCACCGCGACGGTGGCTGCCAGCACGCCGCAGGCTTCGCAAAATTACATCAACAGCCTTCCGGCGGGCACCCCGACTCCGGGTGTGTTCACGATTTCCCTCAACCAAACCACCCTTTCCGGGCCGGTCATTGTTAAATTCACCCGCGGCGGCACGGCGGCTTATTTGACGAATTACACGATCGCCCTCGGCACAGATGCCAACGGCGTCATTATATCATCCAACAGCGTCACCTTCCCCGCAGGAACTTACCCGGGAGGCGGGAATTGGCAGGCTAATGTCCAAATCACCCCGACGGCGACACCCCTCACCGGACCGAGCCTGACGGTGGTCTTGACGGTTCTCGGTGGGCCAAATTATGTGCAGGGCGTTCCCGGGAACGCGACCGTGGCCATTGCCAACACCGGTCCGCAACTGCTGCTTTTGTCCGCGGCCAGTTCCGGCACCACTATGAGTCGCAATGTCCCTAACGACTACGCAGAGTTCGTCATCACCCGTTACGGAGACACCAATGGCCCGGGCAACAACGCTACGCAACCGGTTTCGCAGGTGCCATACACGGTAACCAATTTCACTTACCTGGGCACGGCAGCATACCCGGCCGACTATACCGCTCAGGCCCAAAATGCCAGTCCCCCACCGGTAAATGGCACGCCTGGCATCGTAATCGCTCCGGGCGTTGTAAACGTTACCAACTTGGTGGGCAATCCGGTTGCGCATGCCAACCTGAATTTGCCGCCCACTAATGTCACCATAACCATCAGCCTGACCAATCTGGTGACGGGCACCAACGCGACCAGCCAGCAAGGGTATGCGTATTCGGTCAACACCAATGCGGTCACCTTGACCGAACTGGATAACACCATCGGGCCGGAAGTGGTTATCTATTCCAACCCCTTAACCAATTCCTTCGACAGCACTAACTGGACACTGACTTTCGACACCCCGATCTTGTCAACAAGCAACACCGTGCTGCCCGTCGTTGTCCCCAATTACACCAACGGTGAGAGCAGCATCGCGGCAGGAGGGACCAACGACTTCAGAGTCAATTTCGGCTATCCCGTTGCCAACGATGGCATCAGTCCGTCTCCCGACATGCTCGCGAATGGCTGGAGCAATGTGCTTAAGATGACGGTCAACAAGGACGGCGACGCCGCAGTTGCAGCCGTGAATCTGTATCAACAAGGCATAAACTTCCAGGGAAATCATGCTTTGCGGTTCAGCATGTATCTTTCCATCTGGTCGAGTGCGATCAATAACCCGTTTGCGGGAACAACCCCGCGAGAGTTTGCGTTGTTTGGCATCAACCATGCAGGCACGAATTGCAACTGGCGTCCGGCCACGCCCATCCCCGCCGGAACGGGTAACGGCCCAACCAACGCCGACGGTGTCTGGTTCGCCATTGATGCGGGTGATGATTCCATAACCCCGGCCGATTTCGACGCCTTCACCTCTCCAGCCTTGCCGAATGCCGGCGTCACCGCTGACGTGGTCAGCATGAACGGCGTCCAGAACAACGGCATCTTTAAGAACCCGCCCTTCACCACCATGACCCCGGCGGGCGGTGAACCGGTGGATCGATGGGTGGATGTCAGCGTCGAAGTCACGGGCCAGACCAACGTCAACGTTTACATGAACCGTTCACCGGTGCTCCCGTCCTTCACGCTCACCAACCTGACAGCATCCGGCGGCGGGAATTCCAGTTACACCAGCGGCACAATTATGCTGGGCTATCTTGACCCGGTGGCGGACGTCAGCGACTCTACAGCCTTCGCGTATTATTCGAATGTTCGTGTGGTTGAGCTTTCGCCCTACATTACCGCTCAACCGGTGAGTTTGATTGCAACGCAGGGGCAGAATGTCGCGTTCAGTTCTTCAGCGAGCTTCGCGACGGCGCCGATTACCAACGTCTGGTTCCTTGGCAACACAAATCCCGTAGTTGCGGTGCAGACCAACACGGCAAGCGCCACCAACCTCACCAGCACGCTTAACCTGAACAACGTCCAGGGTGGAACTAATTATGTGTCAGTGTTTAGTGATATCGCGGGTTCAGTGACCGGACTGGTTGTTAATCTTGAAGTCATTGCCGGGCCGGCCAGCATCACCACCAACACCGGTGCCACCATTCAATTCGCGGTGACGGCGAGCGGCCAGTCGGCGCCAACCTCCTACCAGTGGAAAACCAACGGTGTCAATCTGGCCAACAGCGCCCATTACGCCGGTGTCGCCACCAGCACGCTAACCATCAACAACGTCGCGCAGTCCGATGCGGGCACTTACTCGGTTGCCGTCACTAACGCTGCCGGCGGCGTTGCTCCGTCGGCGACGCTTTTGGTCAACGTGCCGCTGCCGCCTGCGATTTCGACCGTGTCGCTCGTGGGCACGAATCTCGTCCTGGCATTCACCAGTCCGAATGCTTACGACACGAGCACTTCGTTCATCCTGCAAAGCTCGTTGCTGGTGCAAGGGCCTTATGCGAATGCGAACCCGCCGGGTACTTTCACCGGGTCGAGCGGATCGTTCCAGGTTACCGTGCCGATATCAACCAGCGGCAACATGTTCTACCGGCTGAAGCACATCTAAAAAACCATGGCGATATTTCGAGACGAATTTCGCAAAGACGTCGAGTGGCGGACACCCCGCCACTCGGCTCTTTTGAAGTGCGATTCCCGGAAGGCTTGACTGTTGGGAGTTTTAGTGATATCGTGGTTGAGGAAAATTAACTATGAAAAAAACTGGCCTGTTAGCGAGACCGCTTCTGCGCAGCGTCCGCGCGAAAGGCGGTGCCTTTACCTTGATAGAGTTACTGGTCGTGATCGCCATTATCGCCGTTTTGGCGGCCATACTCTTGCCAGCTCTGGCCGCGGCCAAGGCTAAAGCCATCACAACACAGGACTTGGGCAACAAAAAACAGTTGGCGATCGCATGTTCGATATATTCCAATGATTCGGATGACTACCTGGTTCCAAATGCTGCTGCCGGAGAAAACTATGGCTGGTGCTGTGGGACCATGGGCGAGAATTGGGGCGTTGCCCCTGGCAACATTGATCCGAACGCTTACGAGACCAATTGCCTGGCACCGTACGTAGGCAACCAAATTATGGCTTACAAGTGTCCGGCTGATAACATTCCTTCCGCTAATGGCGATCGCATCCGCAGCGTTTCGATGAACTGCTTCATGCTGGGCAATCTGCCCAAGAACGTGGCGACACCGCTGATCGGCTATAACCCGGGTTGGAAGACATTTTCCAAGACAACCGACCTGAGGTCGTCCCTGCGTCCATCGGATGCCTGGGTTTTCGCCGACGAAAGCATGTGTTCACTCAACGATGGCTATCTTCAAAACGGCCTGAACTCGCCGATTTTCCCGGATATCCCCGCCGCCTACCATGGCAGATCCAACTGCTTTTCCTTTGTTGACGGTCATGTGGAGATTCATAAGTGGAGTGGCGCGCTCACGGGCGTTCCCTACGCGCTGAATGTCGTGGAGCAGAACTTGGTCCCCAAGCTGGGCGCCCAAGACCCTGATTGGCTGTGGTTGCTGGCCCACAGTTCCAACAGATGATTCAGTAACAGTTTTCCTGCCGGGTTGATTTAACTGCGGCTGGTATTTCAATCGTTCCCGCTCACCCCCAGTCGGTGTCTTTTTAGCGTTCCTTTGGATTTACGGCTTGAATTGAAATTTTTTGCTTGTTTTCGTGCGTCGTTGTGTAACCTCGCGCCATGCTCAATTACGTCTGGCTGGGCCTGATTGTTTTTGCCGTCCTCATCGGCGGCTGGGAAGGGCACCTGAAGGAGGTGGCCGACCAGAGCTTCGAGATGGCCGAATTTGCGGTCGTCAAGACGGCCTTTCCCCTGATTGGCATCATGGCCTTCTGGCTGGGCCTGATGCGCCTGGCAGAACGGTCCGGCCTGGTCACGGTGCTGGCGCGGGTGTTGCGCCCGGTCCTGTGCTGGCTGTTCCCCGAGGTGCCGGCGGAGCATCCGGCGATGGGTTCGATGGTCATGAACATCGCCGCCAACATGCTCGGCCTCGGCAACGCCGCCACACCGCTGGGTCTGCGGGCCATGAAGGATTTGGAAATGCTGAATCCCCGACCCGGCACGGCCACCAACGCCATGTGCACCTTTCTGGCCATCAACACCAGTTCCGTGCAAATCGTCCCCGTCACGACCATGGCGATTCTCGCCGCCAACAATTCCGTCAACCCGGCGGCCATCGTCGGCACGTCTCTCATCGCCACGGCCTGCGCCTGCAGTTCCGGCGTGCTGACCGCGCGGCTGCTCGCCAAATCGCCGTTCTTCAAACTGCCGGTGGTGGTCGTGGCGGCCCCGCCCGCAGTTTCTAAAAATGAGCCTACGACAGCAATCGCCGGGAAATCCCCGTTGAAGGAAGCCGCCGAATTAAAACCGCTGCGTTGGTGGGGCGGCCTGATGCTGGCGGCATTTTTTTTGTTTTTCGTCTGGCTGTTCCTGCACTTGATTTTTTCCGCCCCGGCCGCCGGCGCCGGTCCCGTTCACTCGCCGTTCATCCGGGTGGTGGACGGCATCTCCCTGCTGCTCATTCCGTTTCTGATCGCG
>Ga0181523_10001655_pt1 | contig 23365 bp, 18 predicted proteins | sample PEATcosm2014_Bin_43_FD_119752 | JGI IMG/M metagenome (GOLD analysis project Ga0181523, IMG submission 119752) | Peatland microbial communities from MTU Mesocosm Facility, Houghton, MI, USA - PEATcosm2014_Bin05_30_metaG | ecosystem: Environmental > Terrestrial > Soil > Wetlands > Peat | place... | reverse complement strand
GGGCGGCTGATGTTTTTTGGCGCGCCACTTGGAGACGAAGAGCGCGTCCTGCTCCTGGATGTGCGCCGAGTCAATGAGCATGATGCCGCACAGGTCGCGCGTGGCGTTGGTGCAATGGATCGGACCGTCGTAGCCCTGCTTGACGAGATTCGGCAGGTTTCCGGAGTGATCAATGTGCGCGTGGCTCAGGACGGCAGCGTCAATCTGCTTGGGTTCAAAGGGAAAGCAGCAGTTGCGCCGGACGGACTCCTCGCGGTGACCCTGGAAAAGGCCGCATTCAAGCAACAGGCGTTTGCCGTTGACCTCGAACAGATACATGGAGCCGGTGGTGGTGCGCGTTGCGCCAAGGAAATGGATGCGCATGGGAATTTATGATTTGCGATTTAGATTTACGCGTGGACTTCAGATTTCGAGCAGGACCGTAAATCGTAAATCATAAATCGAAAATGGATCAGCTGTGCCGGTAGGTGATGCGCGCCTTGTTCAAATCGTAGGGCGACATCTCGACGTTGACCTTGTCGCCGACGCTGATGCGGATGAAATTTTTCCGCATCTTGCCGGAGATATGCGCGAGCACTTCGTGCCCGTTTGGCAGGGCGACGCGAAACATGGTGCCCGGCAGCACCTGCTTGACGTTGCCGGTCAATTCGATTGGTTCTTCTTTGGGCACGATTATGGGCCAGCAAGTAATGCCAATCGTTCCGCCCGAAATCAACCCTCTTTTCCGGCTGAAAAAATAGCATTGGACATCCGCCGCCGTTTTGCCTAAAGTCCGCCCCAATATTATGAAATGTGAAACATTCAACACCATTTTGACCTATGTGTTGGGCGCGGTGGTGGTGCTGGGAGTGATTTTCGCCCTCCGGACGATTTTTCACACGCGCGAGTTGCGCTCGCTGCAGGCGCAGACGCTCAACTGCCAGGTCAACCTCAATCGTGTGAACCTCACGCTTAACGCGGCCTCCCAATACGGCAAAACGCACCCCGACATTGAACGCATTCTGCAACCGTTTGAACCCAAACCTGCCGCCCGCTGATGCCATGAACGAACCTGAAATTCCCCCCGCCGCGCTGGACGAATTGGCCGGCCAAATCTCCTCCTTGCAGCGCCAGGTGACGATGTTGCTGCTGGTGCTGGTCGTCGTCAGCAGCACGCTCACGGCTTATTTGTTTTACCAGTCGCGCATTTTGGGCAAGGACCTTGAGGCCACCAAGCCGCAGGCCATGGATTTCGTTCGGAACTACAACGACAATCTGCCCCGGATGCAAAAGCTCGTCCAGGAACTCGTGGCTTACGGTCAGGCCCACCCGGATTTCCAGCCGATTCTGAAAACTTACGGCATCATTCCCGCGTCCACGAATGCCGCGCCCAAGAAGTGAGCCGACGTTAACCCGTCATGGCCGGGTCAAGGGCACGCGCCTCGGACGTTTCACCGTGTCAACGGCTCAACCGCCACCGCCGTCAACCGCGCGCCGCAGCCTGGACAAAAATTCGACTGTGGCGGACAACTCCGGCCACAACCAGGGCAGTCTGAATGCGCCTTCTTGTCGCGGTAGTGGATGATTAAATTACGTGTGTAGGGAATCCAGGTGAACAAGTAGGCGAAAATAAAGACCGAATCCTGCTGGTGAAGCGAATAGATCAACAGCAGCAGCGAACCGGCCAGGCTCAAACACCAAAACGCCGTCGGGACAACCACCCGCTTCTTTTTTTCCGTTGCGTACCACTGGACGAAAAAGCGCGAGAAGAAAACCGCGTTGCCCATCCAGCCGATGACTTTCCAAACGCTCCAATCAATGCCCAACAACTTGCCGTCGTGCCACAGTAGGTTGGTCAACCAGTCCATAATGGCCACAGCTTAGGCGCCCGCCGCCCGGATTTGGAGACAAATTATCCCCAACTTCCATTTGCCACCTCCCATCTTCCAATTCATCCGCCCGCAACAATTTTTACGATTTCCAGCCGGTCGCCCGCGTTGAGTTGTCGTTTGGAAAATTCCGACGGGGCGACCGCCTCGCCGTTGTGTTCGACCACCACGCTGCGCGGCAACAGCTTTTGCGCGACCAGAAATTCCTCAAGCGAGCACGGCAGCTTCGCCTCGACGGGCTTTCCATTGGCGGTGAGAGCAGCCATTTTTAACACCGAACGCTGAACATCGAATTTTGCAGCCGCCGGTTCGAAGTTCGAGGTTCGATGTTCAATGTTCGATGTTTTTCTTTTCACGCCGTTAAAGCTGCATCCCAGTCCTTCCACACCGGTTCGTAGCCGAGGCGGCGGATCAATTCCGCCACTTCCTGCGATGAGCGTTCGTCAGCAATCTGAAATTGTCCGGTCGCGGCGGTCGCATGGTTCTGGTGAGTCGAGGCTACCGACGAGCCGCCATTTTTTTCCCGGTCGCCGGATTCGGCTCGCGAGGACGCTCGCCCCACCGTCGCCCATTCGCTTGCGCCGGATGCCAGTTCCACAATCCGTCCGCGCACGGTCTGATGCAACTTCTCCCGGCCCGCGCCGGTGTAGCCGCCCGGTTCGGTGTGGCTGCCCGCGCTCATCATCGTGATACCCAGCGGGAGCAGGCCGTCCCGCAGTTTCGCCGGTTCGCGCGTCGAAAGCACCAGACCGACATCGGGGAACATCAGACGAAACGCGCAGACCAGTTGCGCCAGGTCGCGGTCGCTCATGTGCGTGAGCGGCTGGAATTCGCCCGCGCACGGGCGCAGCCGCGGCAGCGAAATCGTCAACTGCGCCTTCCAGCAATTGCGCAACAAATAATCCGCATGCGCGGCAACACTGATGGCTTCAAACCGCCAGTCGGCCAGTCCGTAAAGTGGGCTGATGCCGAGCCGGCGAAAACCCGCCGCGCAGGCGCGCTCCGGCGTTTCGAGCCGCCAGTCGAAATTTCGTTTCGGCCCGGCGGTGTGCATGTCCGCATAAACTTTCCGGTCGTAAGTTTCCTGATAGACGACGAGGCCATCCGCACCCGCCGCGACCAGCGGCGCGTAGTCGGCGGTTTCCATCGGCCCGACTTCGAGCGAGAGGCCCGGCCAGTCGGCGTGCAACGCCGCAATGCATTCCCGAAGATAATGGTTGGAAACGAACTTCGGATGTTCGCCCGCGACGAGCAGGAGGTTGCGGAATCCCTGCGACTTGAGTTCCGCCGCCTCGCGTTTCACTTCGTCGAGTGACAACGTCACGCGCAGAATCGGGTTGTCGCGCGAGAAACCGCAGTATTGGCAGTTGTTGATGCACTCGTTGGAAAGGTAAAGCGGCGCAAACAACCGGATGACCTTGCCGAACCGCTGCTGCGTCATCGCGTGCGACCGCCGGCCCATGTGCTCCAGAAATTCAGCCGCCGCCGGCGAAATCAGGTTCGCGAAATCCGCGAGCGACGGCCTGGGTTTCGCCAGGCTTTCCCGCACCGCCGGCGCCCCGGCAGCCAGCGACTTTTGCACCAGCGACGGCCCCGGCAACGAATTGAACTCGGAGACAAAGCTCACAAAAGACAAGGTAACAAATTGACGGGCAAAGTCGAGGCGCATGAAACGGCATTTGAGCTTCCGCGGCCTGAAGGCGGCGTTCCTGACACGCCCGGAACGCCGCGTTCACGCGGCAGAAACATGCGAATGGGAAAATGCACTCGCGCCGTTCGAATTCACACATCGCTTCTACTGCGCCTGCCGTCGCGTGTCCCGCCGGGTGCAACCAGGTTGCCGTATATTCTTTGCGCCGTCGGCGTTTGCAAAGTTGAAGAAAGTTTTCATCCGAATCCCGCGAATCGTTCCGTCACATTTTGGTTACGCGCCCGGTTGAGATGTAACCTGCCTGACACATTGCATCCAAAAGCCTGTTGTGATGCGGCGGCCTGAGCTTTCAAGATCGCATAACCACCCGTCACGAAACTGAGTGCGACTGGCTGATTTCTGGAGGTTGGCGGGTCGAAGAACTTATACGATGCCCGGACGGTAAAACGGAGAGCTCTAAAAATAACGACGTTAAAAAACAAAAAAGGTAAAATTTTATGCTAAACAAAAAGACAGGACTGATTGCTTTGCTCGCAGGTTTTGCTGCCGGTGAACTTGTGGCAGGCACATTGAGCAGTTTTGCAATTGGAGACGTATTGGTGTGTTTCCGCAACGGCGGGGCGAACGATCTGGTGGTTGACGCGGGACCGATTTCCGCGTTCACCAGCGCAAGCCCGAATCAGAGGATACCCATCACCCAATACACCGGCGACCAGCTCGCCTATGTCAGCACCAACGCGGTCAGTTGGTCGGCCTTCACCTGGTATAACACCTCGGTAAGCCCCAATTGGACGTTGTTTGTGACCAAAGCCCGGGCTTCCTTGAATGTCCAGACCGCCCCGTGGCAGGACAAGTCTTCCGGCTCTCAACAAATTCCCGCCGGACGCATGGCAACGATTCCACCCGGCACGGTTGATGAAGCCGCTTACATTCCATCCGGTGCGCTTAGCACTCTTAATACGGCAACCGCTGTGTTGGAGGGGGATATCAGCGCGAGCAACCCCGCTTATCAGACCGGACAAAGCTACCGCGATGCTCTCTTGGGTGCATACGGTAGTGATTTCAACGGGTCTTTTCAGGGCAATCCGGAAAACACCACATCGGCCAATTTTACCACGTCTGGTACAGTGGTCCGTTCGGATTTCTATAAGTTGACGCCAACGAGCGGATATGGGTTGGCGACCTATCTGGGCTATTTCGAGTTTTCAACCAATGGCGCGATGACCTACGTGGCTTACCCGATGGCTGTTCCGGTCATCAAATCCATCAGCCGTTCGGGCGCTACGACTACCATCACTTACACGACCGGCACCTATGGCACTTACACCCTCCTCGCAACCAATAATTTGACAGCGCCGGTAGCATCCTGGCCGGCCATTTCACCTCTGAGCAGTGGCGATACGTTAACGCACACCATAACGGATACGGATTCCAGCAGCATCAACAAATTTTACATCATCCAAGCCCAATAACCAACCCATAAAACCAGAAATAGATTTTACCAAACAATATCAACCAAAAACAAAAATCAAATATGAAAAAAACACTGCTCCTCACCCTGGCGCTCGGCCTCGCCGGCGCCTCGTCGCTCCTGGCGTCAACTGTTGACGTGTATATCACCGGCTCCACGGCGTTCCGTGCCAACGTCTATACTGCCTGCCAAAAGCTGTTCAATCCCGCCCAAAGCGGCACAAGCAGCACCTACTTCGCTGATGCAGCGCATGGCGGCGCCAATTCCGGTTTTAGTTCCAAAACGGCTTCATGGTGCATGACCGGAACCCCCATCACCGCGCTTACGAACATCCAAGGCAACACGCTGGTCATACATGGCCTCTTCACCGGCTCGACTCAAGGCATACAGACAACGGAAGACAGCACCCCGCTGACCTGGGCTTACCCTCACGGCACCCCGGGCGGGAATGCCGACACCTATGTGACGAACAGCCCCACCATCGGCTTTTCCGATGCGTCCGGCAGCGCCTCTCCTTACCCGGCGACGGGCAACTTCGCTGAAGAAAACGTATGTGTTCAGCCGTTCGTCATTGCCAAGTCGGTGGCAGGTGGAGTTTTGAACAACATTAACAACCTTAGTTGGGAACAACTCGAATACGGCATTCCGGTCGGCCGGATTCCGCTCTCGGCCTGGACTGATAATGTGAACGATACCAGCAACTTTGTCTATCTGATTCAACGCACCAAAGATTCCGGCACCCGCCGTTGCGAGACGGCTCAACAGTATTATCAATTCAATGATACGGTCGGGGTTTATATCTGGGACGCCACCAACGACTTCTTTTACAGCCCTACAAACACGGTTCCCCTGGTGCAGGCCAGCACAGGCTCGACCGGTGGTCCGACCAACATTCAGGTGGTCGGCACGGAAGGCCCCGGTAACAACGGCGCCAACCTGAACTGGGGTCCCGGTTATATCGGTGGCGGTGATATCGCAACTGAACTCGGCGTCAACAACTCCAACAACATAGCCATTGCTTATCTCTCAATTTCTGACTCCAAGGGCGTCACCACCACCAACTGGTCGCAGGTGGTATCGTTTGACGGCCTGTGGCCGACGGCTGCCGGCGCCGGCATTTCAGGCAACACTGGCACCAACAATTACACGCCCATCACCTCGGGTTATTATCCGTGCTGGGGCTATGAAGTGCTGGTTCATATCATTGATCCCAGCCAGGACCCGCTCGGTGATCAGGACATAACCGAAACCCAACTGGGTAACCAGACCACACCTGGCAGCTTTCTGGGTGTGTTTAATGCGCAAACTTTAATCAACGGCGGCTCGCCCATCACTGGCAGCATCGAAGAAGAAATCACGTTGAGCCAGCCCAGCGGCGCCACGGCCATTCGACTTTCTGACATGCTCTCCAACCGCTCGGCGGTCGGCGGCGTTATAGCCCCGTTCTGAGCTTACGCCTTGGATTGTAAGATCAAGGCGCGACACAAATGACCGGTGCGGATTCCATCCGCACCGGTCAGTCGTTTTTGGCATCTATCGCCAATCACATTCCCGACCTTTACTTGTGGCGATCATGGAGGTTCTTCCGGGGCGGCCCAATCATGATGAGTTGATGTCTCCACACAACGGATACCCCCTTCAAAGGCAAAACGGCCTCAAATTCGCACACATTCACACGTCAAAATTTCGGGTTGTCACAAAATTGTCCCCGCTTCGACATGTGATTGTAACAATCCGCCGTCAACCTTCGACTTAATGACGGTTGAGCGACATCTCCTTTTGCAAGAGCTGACTTTGTCGCCTTCTGCCGAATGGATTCCCCGCAATCACGGATGGCTGGTGGCGCGTGTGGCCGAGGGCACAGGCTACTGGTTACAACATGGCACTGAAACCCGGCAACTGACTGTGGGAGACGGCTTGATGGTAGTTCGCAACGCGAATGGAATCATTCGGGCCAGCCAGCTTGGACCGCTGAAACTGCAATTTTTCATCGTCCAGCCGCAATGTCTCAATGGCTTGCTCACCGTAACGGAATGGCATCAACTGGAGGTCGCCCCCAGGAATCCCTCGCCACCCGTCTCCTTTTTCACCGCCCAAGAATCGATCGGACAAAAATTCACGCGCCTGGCCGAGCAGTCACCCAATAACCGGCTGCCCATTCGTTGCGGGTTGCTTCAACTTTGGGCCAGCGCCGTCGCCGGCTGGCTCACGTCACCGGAGCCTGCTTCCATCGGCGGCAACAAACTCCGCGATCATTTCCGGGAATTGGTCGGCCAGATGACCGAGGCCGAGCTATCCGAGTGTTCCCTGGCCGATCTTGCCCGGCAGCTTCATTGCAGCGAACGCCATTTCAGCCGTTTGTTTCGCGAGGAATTCGGCGTGCCCTTCCGGGCGCGGCAGATTGAACTGCGCCTCCAGCGCGCCCGGCAATTGCTCGCCGACTCCAACGCCAAAATCATCAGCGTCGCCTACGAAAGCGGTTACCGGCACCTCGGCCTGTTCAACGCCATGTTCAAAAAGCGCTTTGGCCTAACACCCAGCGAATGGCGCCAGCAAAATCTCCGCAAGAAACCTCCCGCCCCGCCCCGCCGCCGCCTCTCGCGTTCGGCGGCGCGTGCCAGTGTCTGGCTTGCCATCCTCAGCCTGATTTTCTCCCTACCTGCCCCGGCCCAAACCAATTCACCGGCTGGAGACACCGCGGCGATGGCCAGGGCGCGCGCCGCTTTGTTCCAGAAAATGGCCGAACTGGATGCCCAGGAAAGGCAAGCGGCCCATCCACGGATGATTTCCACCAATGCCGGCCCCAAATTCGACGTGGAAAAATATCTGGTCACGGGCAACTCCATCCTGCCTCCGACTGACATCGGCGGGATTTTCACGAATGTTCCCGACGCGTTTGGAACGAATGTCACCTTTGACGTGATTCGCGCAGCATTGACGGACCTGCAAATGGCCTATCGCGAACGCGGCTACGTGACCGTATCCGTCGGCCTGCCCCAACAAAAACTCACCAACGCAACGGTGAAGGTGCAGGTGACCGAAGGCCGGCTGGCCGGCATCAACATCACCGGCAACCGCTACTACAGCGACGAAAACGTGATGCGCGCGCTGCCGAGCCTGTACACCAACATGCTGCTTAATTCGCACGTCTTCCAGCGCGAATTGGACACGGCCAACGCCAGCCGCGACCGGCAGATTTATCCGGTCATCGGCCCCGGCTCCGAGCCGGGCACCAGCGAACTCACGCTCAAGGTCAAGGACTGCTTCCCGTTTCACGCGCGGGCGGAGGTGAACAACACGCACACGCCCAACACACCCGACCTGCGCGCCAACTTCAGCGCACAATACGACAACCTCTGGAATCTCGAACACCAGGTTGGGTTGCAATACAGCTTTTCCTTCAACAATATTGAAGGCAACCATGATTACTGTGAGAGCCCGTTCGACGACCCGCAGATTGTCAATTACAGCGCCTACTATCAGATGCCACTGGGCCATGCGGCCCCCGTGGAGGAACAGGTTGAAGCGAACCCGGGCCACTTCGGTTACAACGAAGTGACCCATCAGTTCAATCTCCCACCGGCGACCAGCCGGTCGCAATTGACTTTCTACGCCAGCCGCGGGATTACCGACACCGGGGTGCAGAACGGACCGGTTGGTAATGCGATTCCACCTATGCCGTACACAAATAGTAGCGGGGTGCGCATTACCCCGATTTCCTATACGACCAACAGTTCCGGGGAAAACATCACCTTGAACGAAGACCTCGGTGGCAAGCTGGTCGTGCCGCTGCCGCAAATCGGGAAAATGGCCGTCAGCCTTTCATTGGGCGCGGACTACAAAATCTATCAACAGACCAGTTACAATACGAATGAAAATAATTTCCTGCTTGAATATACCGACGAGCAGGGAAATTTGAACATTATCCCATCCTCCGTCCCCCAACCGCTGGCCACCACCTACACGTCCTTGTATTATTTCCCACTGAACGCCGGCTTGAGCGGTTCGATGCCGGACAGTTTGGGGACAACCTATTTCAACTCGCAGGTCAACTTCAATTTGCTGCCGGGTTTCTCCGACAACGCGGATTTCGCCAAGGCCTCCTACGCCACGACAAACACACACGCGCATTATGTGACCGTGCAAGTCGGCGCTGACCGGGTGCAGGATATTTACAAGGACTGGTCGGTGAAATTGCATGCGGACGGCCAGTGGGCGAACGGGGCGTTGTTCAGCAACGAACAATATGCCATGGGCGGCTCGGCGAGCGTGCGTGGCTATACCGACGGCGAATATTACGGCGACACCGGCTGGCGCGTGTCCATCGAGCCGCAGACGCCATTGCTCAACGTCGGCATGGTTGGCAATGAAGGCCACGAAGTGCCATGCTGGGTGCGCAGTTCGGTGTTCGTGGATTACGGCGAAGCTTATCTCCTCGAACAACCCGCCCCCGGGACCAGCAACCACGCCCGGCTTTGGGGTGTGGGCTGGAACCTCACGGCCAACATCGGCAGCCACCTCGACGCGCGGGTGACGGTTGCCTGTCCATTACTGGCGACGGCAATGACAGCCACCGGCGACGTGCACGTTTATTTCGGCGTCGGCATTCAATTCTAAACGGACATGAATCCTAAATTGTCACCGATTTGTAACACGCTGCCTCACGCGAGTAGCCTAAATTTGAGCAGTTTACAGGATGGCCATTTATGAAAATCCAGCATTTTGACTTTTTGCTTTGGCGCGTGATTGCCGCCGTCTTGTGGCTTGGCTTCATCTGGCGCGCGCCGGCCAACCCGACTGGCATGACCGTGCAAAGCGGTTCCGCCAGCTTGAGCGCCAGCGGCTCACGGCTCACCATCACCACATCGCAAAGCGCATTCCTGAACTGGCAGAGTTTCAACATCGCCGCCGGCGAAACCACCATTTTCAACCAACCGTCCGCCTGTTCCATCGTGGTCAACAACATCCACGACGCCAATGCCTCACAAATTTATGGCAGCCTGCAGGCCAACGGTCTGGTCGTGCTGATGAATGCCGCCGGCTTTTATTTCGGGCCGAATGCGTTCATCAAGACCGGCGGCCTCATCGTTTCCACGGCGAATTGCATCCCGCCGCAAAACAGCGGCGGCACCTGGCAGTTCAACGGCCCGCCACCCCTGGCCAGCATCGTGAATTACGGACAAATCCAGGTCGGTAATGGCGGTTCCGCCTTTCTCATCGCCGACAACGTTGAAAACCATGGGGACATCGAAGCGCCGGGCGGCGCCGTCGGCCTCGCGTCGGGCCAGACAGTGTTATTGAGTGCACGTCCCGACGGCCGTGGCATGAGCATGCAGGTTACGTTGCCCAAAGGTTCGGTGAACAATTACGGCACCATTGTCGCCGATGGAGGAACGATTGCGATGAACGCGCAGGTGGTGAATCAAAATGGATTGGTTCAGGCCAACTCGGTGCGCGATGAAAACGGCGTCATCGAACTCGTGGCCTCCGACCAGCTCAATCTCGGCGCCAATTCGCAAATCAGCGCGCACGGTGATGAATCCTCCGCCGGCAGTTCCGGCGGCAGCGTGACGTTGAGGTCAGGCAATAATTTCAGCGACAACGTTGGCAGCCGGATTGACGTGAGCGGGGGAGCGCAAGGCGGCAACGGCGGCAATGTTGAAATCAGCGCGCCGAACATTTTGTCGCTGAATTCGAGCATGGCTGCCAGCGCACAAACGGGTTGGAACGGAGGAGAATTTTTCCTCGATCCGGTGAACATCGTGCTGGGCACGTCGAGCGCAAATGGCATGGTGAACATCAATACGGCCTTTGCCGGTTTCTCGCAAATTCTGTTACAGGCTTCGGGCAACATCACGCTCAATGCGAATACGGCCTGGAATTTGAGCGCGAGCAGCGGCCAGACCAGCGGACAATTGACGTTGGAAGCAGGCAATAACATCATTTTGCAAAACGGTTCCTCAATTTCTGACGGCAACAACTGGTCGGTGGCGCTGGAGGCCGGATACAATTTCGTCAACAACGCGATTCTTTACGGCCAGGGCAGCATCCTGCTGAATGGCGGCGCCGGTTCAATCCAAACCGCGGGCGGCAATGTAAATCTGGAGGCCGGGCAGAACATTCTGGTTGGCTCCGGTTCTGTCGTCACGACGGGCGGCGGCAGCATCAGCGCCCATGCCCTGGCGGGAAACATTGACACCGGATCCGACGCGCAAGGCTACTATTTTGACACTTATGGAACCGCGACCTCCCTCAGCCAGGCTTACAATTTGAGCGATGGTTTGGGCGGCATCAGCACCGAGGCGGGCGGTGATGTGAACCTCATTGCCGGCGGTAATGTGACCAGTGTGTTGCCCGTCAGTGTTGGGACCGGCAAAATTGGTTATGTGTTTGACGGTGGCACTCCTTCAACCTCCGTAGCCTCCGGTCATACCGATTTTTCCACGGCGGGTTCCGGTGCTTATGGCTCCCAGCCCGGCAATGTGACCATCGTGGCGGGTGGCAACGTGACGGGCGATTATCTCGTGGCCAACGGCACCGGCAGCATCTTTGCCGGGGTGGAAATGGATGCCAATGGCAATACGGTCAAGGATGGTTCCGGGAATTATGTGCTGGGCGCTTCCGGCAGCGCCGGGACGGATGCCAATAAATTTGCCCTGGCCTTAAGTTTGATCAGCGGCGGTTGGAATGTTACTGCCGCGCAAAACATCTATTTGCAGGAAGTTCGCAATCCCAATGGCGTTTTTGACACCAGTGCTGGAACTGCCTACAAACATTACTTTGATTACTCGCCCGGCGACTATGTTGATTTGAATGCGGGGAACCTGGTGCAGTTGGGCGCCTCTCCCTCGACCCTGCCACGCCCCGCCGGCCTGGCCATCCCCTTCCTCTACCCGTCCATCGTGAATATCACTGCGGGGGCGGGTGGCGTGCAATTAACCGGCGGCAGCACCGCTCCGTTTAACCAATTGATCTTGTTCCCATCACCGCAGGGAAGCCTTACCATCAATACGACGGGCACACTCAAGAGCGGCCTCCCTTCTTCCGGAGCCCCCCAGGCTTTCACTCTGATCGTTTCGGACAGCGCCAAAAACCAATACAAAACCAGCGGCGACTTCGGCCCAAGTGACCATGCCGCCACGCCGATTCATCTGGATAACCAGACGCCCATCGTCCTGAACATTGGAGGGGACATGAACCTTGTTGTTCTCGACGCTCCCGAGGCGGCGCAAATCACTGTGGGCGGCAACATGTACAACTGCGGATTTCAGGGCATGAACCTGTCCGCCGACGACGTGACCAGCATCCACGTGACGGGCGACATCTACAACCGAAGCATCTTCACCGATCTCGTGGGGGTCACCCCTGCGGAAGCCGCCGATCTATCTTACCTTTCCGAAGCGGTGAATAATTCCATTCCGGCCACAACACTGGCCACGAGTTTTTATTACAATCCGGCGACCCAAACACTGATCTATCAAAACATCACCGGGGCGTCTTTGCTCAATGTCCTGAAGCTGTTGAACAATTTGACCGTTCAGGATTACGTCAATGGCGTCCCTCAATGGGCAAATCCACCGTCCCCGGGGGGAACTCCGCCATTTGACACCATACCGTTGCCGGCTCCCAACCCCGTTTCCGTTTTTGGCAACCCGCAAACCCCGGGCACAGTGGCTTACGCGTTGTTGGCTCAATACAACCTGCTTGGCGCGATTCCCAACAACGCCAGCACCGGCGGTTTCATTATCGGCGGCGGCGGGCAATTCAACATTTCAGCCCGGAGCATAGACCTCGGCACTTCTGCCGGCATCCTGTCAGAGGGGGTGGGACTTTACACGGTTGGCTCCAGCTATCCGCTCGCAAGCTTGTTTGGCACTGGCGGCGTGTTCGACCATGGCGCGGACATTTCAGTCACCACCACCGGAAGCCACTCCGCGGGAATCGCCGCCACCGGGGATCTCATTGGAGATCTGGACATGTATTCCAGTTCCATAGCCACCTTGAACGGCGGCAATGTCTCCATCGGCGCCGGCGGCGATGTCAATGCCGGCTCGGCGGTTTTTAGCGCCAGGACCAGCAGTGTCCGTGGCATTTATTCAACGGCGCAAGGTGACGTCTCCGTCATCGCCGACGGAGATGTCATCGTCAACGGTTCGCGCATCGCCACCTATGACGGCGGAAACATAACGGTTGAGTCATTGAATGGCAGCATCAACGCCGGCAAGGGCGCATCCACGCCGGTGTCGGTCACGGGTTACTATGAGGATCCCGTCACGCACATCGTTTATGCCAACAGCCCCCAACTCCCTTTCAGCGGCATTGTGGCGTTGACCTTTCCCACCCGCAGTTCCGACTATCCCGCGCCACCTGCAATCCTCGGCAACATTTTCATTGAAGCCCCCAATGGCAACGTGATTGCCAACGCCGCGGGCATTTTGCAGATTCCTTTGAACCATTTGAATTACCCGGATGCCACCACCACGGTTTTGGCGGGTTATGAACTGAACAATAATGGCGAACCGGTATTTGCATTAAGCGATCAGAACATTGTAACCCTTGGTCCAACTTTTGAACTCAGCCATTCAGGCATGCCCGTCCTGGATGCCAATGGTCAACCGATTTTTGTCACTCCCCTGCTCGATGCTGGTGGCACGCCAGTCTTTGACGCCATGGGCCAACAGCTTTATGTGGAAAACCTGGGGAATCGAGGCGGTCCGCTTGTTACTTACAGTCTTGGTGGCGCTAAACCATCAATCAACCCATACCTTGATCCAGATGGTGAGCCGGTCAATGTTGCGATTCTGAGCGGCACCAGCGACTCCCAAGGCAACCCGATAGTTGTTTTGGGCAGAAATATTGATGTCAACGGTTCCGGCCTGATCGCCAGCAATGTGAAATTGCTGGCCACCGGCGACGTCAATGGCCTCATCTTCGCGCGCAACAACATTAACATCAACGCGCAGCAAAACGTCGATGTCACTGCGCTCGGGGTGGGGAATGTCAGCGTCAATTCTTCCGGCGGCACGATTTCCGGCGTGATTGTCGGAGTCGGTGGAGTCAGCGTCAGTGGCGACTCCATCACCGCTTCGTTGATTTCGGCCAATGTCAGCGGCGCGACCAGCGGTCAGAGCGGTTTGGGCCAGGGCACCGCCGCCAATGCCACCTCCGAGGCCGCGTCCAGCGACGATGCCAATCAAACGGCCGCTTCGTCCGATCAAAGCAGCGACGACGACAAGAAGAATAAAAAGGAAGTAGCCTTGGCGCAAAAGGTCGGCCGCGTCACTGTGATTTTGCCGGCCAGGAGTTCGTCACCAAGTTCGTCCCAAAAACACACCGCAACCCAACCATTATAACCACCATGTTTGTTCATCCCCTGTTTGCCGCCAATGCCGCGGTGTACGCCATTCAAAATGCCACCGTCGAGGGCAAGATCACCGTCGTTGCGCTGCTGGTTCTGTCGCTGTTTAGTTGGACAATCATCATCACCAAGTTCCGCCAGTTGATGATCGCGCGGAAGGCGACCAGGAATTTCTTTGCCGCCTACGGTTCCACCCGCGATCCGCTGGACATCCAGCGCAAAGGCGAAGAATTTGACGGCGCGCCCGCCTACCAGCTTTACATCCGCGGTGCGGATGAACTGGCGTATCAATTGAAAAACAATCCGGTGCCGGTCCAAACCGTGCGGCGGCTAAACCCGGTGGAAGGGGTGGAACATACCAACACCGATTTTCTTGCCAAATCCACCACGGTCAAAATCAGCATGGCGTCGTTTGAGGCGGTAAAAGTGATTCTGGAAGAGGCCGCCAGTGGGGAGGCAATGGCGTTGGAAAAGGGCATGATTGTGCTGTCCACGGCGGTGGCCGGCGGGCCGTTCATCGGCCTGCTGGGGACGGTCTGGGGCGTCATGTCCACCTTCGCGGGCATCGCCGAAAGCCGCGCCGCCACGCTCACGGCCATGGCGCCCGGTGTGGCTGCCGCGCTGGTGGCCACGGTCACGGGCCTGCTGGTCGCCATCCCGGCCATGTTCGCCTACAACTTCATGGTCACCACCATCCGCCACCTCACCCAGGAACTCGACGGGTTTGCCAGCCGTTACGCCAACCAGATTGAACACGTCTATGTGGATCATCGTCCGCTCGCTGAGGAAATCCGGTACGCCAACGAAGTCCTGGCCGGGCGCATCGTCAGCGCGTTGAAGAACAACGAAGCTCCCGCGCTCGTTGAATCATGAAGAAGTGTTCCAAGTCCGCGCATGAATCGTTGACGCAGTTGAACATCACGCCACTGCTGGACCTGGCGTTCGTGCTGCTGGTCATCTTCATCATCACGACCATCCCGCCGGTCAACGATCTGGATTTGAAACTGCCCACCGCGGCCAAGCATCTCAAAGACCCGCCGCGCAAGGCCAATTACATCACCGTCCAGGCCGATGGCACGATGTATTTGAACAAGAAGCAGGTCGCCGATGCCTCCGACATGCTGCAAACCCTCATCGGCCTGCGCACGGATGACCCGGACCTGAACATCATCATCCGCGGCGACAGCCAGACCAAATACCGGCAAATCCGCGCCGTGCTCGATGTGTGCCAGCAGGCCAACGTGCCCAAGGTGGATTTGGCCACCGAAGCGCTCGGCAAATGAAAACTTCGTCGAGAGTCGAAAGTCGAGAGTCGAGGGCAAACCGCATTCTTGCCCTCGACCCTCGGCGCTCGACCTTCGACCCATAACCATGCTGCCGCAGACCCAGGCGCGCAAAAAGCGCAACTCGTCGAAGGTGAACCTGCTCATCTCGTTCGTCTTCCACGCGTTGATCGTGCTGACCGCGCTCTATTTCGCCGCGCGGGGGGGATTGCTCGGCAAACAAATCCAGAAAATCTCGGTGGAGATGATCAAGGAAAAGCCGCCCGAGAAGCCCAAGGAACCGGAAAAACCCAAGGTCGAACCGCCCAAGATCGAGCAACCCAAAACCGCGGCCGCGCCCAAGGCCGAGCCGCCAAAGGAGGCGCCGCCGTCGGTGGCCGCTCCCCCAACCGTTGGGCCGCCGGCCGCCGAATTGCCGTCCTTTGTCTTCGAGGGCGGCAAGGCGGTGGAAACCAGCTCCGATCCCGTGCAACTCTACAAAGGTTATCTGGAATATGCGCTGCGCTCGAAGTGGCAGCGGCCCGACAACATCGCCGACGACAGTTATGTGGCGGAAGTGGAAGTGACGGTGGACCGGAAAGGCCAGATCAGCGACCCGATTTTGGAGAAGCGGTCCGGAGACACGCGGTGGGACGATTCGGTGAAGCAGGTCTTCAAAATGGTAAAGAGCATGGACCGTCCACCACCGACAAACTTCCCGTCACACGTGACGGTGCGCTTCGACGTGCAAGAAGAGACCGAACCCATCCTCCAGTGACGTTGTGAAAAAGACCTCGCAAAGCCATCACAGTTCGCTCAGCGAATTGAACATCACGCCGTTGCTGGACCTGGTGTTTGTGCTGTTGGTCATTTTCATCATCACGACGCCGCAGATGATGAATAATCTGGAAATGACGCTGCCTTCGGGCAAACCGCCCCCCAGGACCAACCAGCCCAAACCCAAAATCAACAAGATTGTGGTGGACGCAAAGGGACAAACCTTCTTGAACGACGAACTGGTCACCATCCCTGTGCTCAAGGACAAACTGCAACAATTGCAATCCGACAATCCCGACTTGAGCGTGGTGGTCAAGGGCGCCGACGACGTGGATTATCAGAACATGGTCAACGTGCTGGACGTGCTCCGCCAACTCGACATCACCAAGGTCGGCTTGGCGACCGAAGTGGCCGCAACGCCTTGACCCCAGGTATCAAAAATGGAGCCGGATGTCAGGATTGAACTGACCGGCCCCGGTTTACAAAGGAGTCTTTTATTTCCCCGATACCGGCAGTGTCTCAAAGGGCCGGCAGAACCAACACAAAAACCCATCGTATTATTCACCGGGCAGTTGCTGCAACACGCGAGCACGCTCGGCCCCGCCGTGCGGGTTGACGGGACGCCGAGGAAAAACGGCGGGCATCGCGAATGTTTTCCAGCCGCGGGATTGGCCTAGTCGCTCCGGTTGCGGAAGGTGAACAACAGGTTATCGGGCTGAGGTGTAGCGGGTGGGGAGAGAAAAGCGGCCAGGCAGGCATGGACTGGCACGCCATCAGCTCGGAACCTGATATAAGCCTCAGAACGCTTGAAATACTCAGCCCTAAGCGATTTCAGCGCTTTCAGGACGGCTTTGGTTTGTTCCGGGTGCTTTGGTCTGTTCCTTTTCACGCATCACGATACGATGACAGCCGCAGCACCGTCAACCACAAGTTATTCACAGCATGAAAATCGGTAATTCGATGTCACCGATTTGGTTTGACCTTTGACGTGCTCGCCTGGTTATCAAAGCATACGCTGGTCAACCTCTTGACTGTTCGCGGCTTTATTATTGCGCCGTGCATCTTTGCTATAGCCTTGAAAATGCAAGAAATGCGAAAACTGCAAGAACTACGACCGCCGAAAAATTGATGCAAATGAACGCCTAATAGAGCGCCGGTCTTTCTGACCTCTCTGCGACGGGCAGATAGATTTTCAGGTCCACGACGCCCGACCTCAATCCAGAAAGTGCTCTGAAGAGAAGCAGCAAAGCAAGCACCTCAAAGAGACATGTGAACAGGTATTTCACGGCCCCTCGTGGTGCGCTTGTGGCCTAACGATCCAGCTCACGCACAGCCGGAACGCGCCGGCCCGCCTGCACGACAACCGCCCACACCTGCAGCAACCTTCCACTGCCTAGCGCATCGGCTGTTGCGTGCCGCGTCTTGTTAGCCGTCTCCTGCGTGGTTTCCGAATCAGTGTGCTTGCACATGAGCTAATTCCCGAAGTTCGCTTACTACCGGATGCGATCTCCAGCCAAAAAAGCGGACCGTAGGCATAAAAACGATGCGACCACCGAACGGCGTATCATGTCGAAAATGAATTGTGACGGGATGGATATTGATCCATCGGTTTTCGGTAACGTCTCGAATTGCATCCAGTGGAATCCGAACTTCCCTAAAATAGTTGGAAACGTAGATTGCAGAACCGTCAGTGCGGACCCTTTTGAGTCGTGCACAGCCCCACCAGATAAATGCGGAACCAACAATCCAGATCGCCAAAAACTGCCACCTCATCCAATCCGGCGGAGCTGCGTCGCCGCGGTCGCGAAACACTCCCAGAAATAGTCCCAAGGTGCCCAGCCCAAACATGGAAATCCAAATCGTTGGAAATACAAATTTCACCAAGAACGTTTGAGCAGATGACAGTGTGCGTTCGTTCATGTAGTGCGGTCAAGACGGCTAACTGTGGTTATACGACCGCTGGTTCGTATATTGAATTGGAAGTCCAACCGTGTCCAAAAGCAGTATAGGGTTCATAATCCGCTACAGCTTTTTCTTGCCCGCTGCCTTGGCTTTTGCCCACCGTGCTTTGGCGATGGTGGCCAATTTTTTGCGAACTGATGCACTCATTTTGCGTCTGGCTTTCTTGACCGGCTTCGCGCCTGTCTTCCGCCCCTTGACCTTCGCCCACCGTGCTCGTGCCGCTGCCGCAATTCTCCGCCTTGCTGCGGCGCTCATTCTCCGGCGCTTATGGGGAGCGGCAGCGCCGGCGGTGCCGGCCAACAACCGGGAAAACTCCTTTTGCAGTGATTCGATTTTGTGTTTGATGCGCGCCGCAAGGCGCAATTGACTTGCAGAAAGATGTGTCATAGTTGCGCCAGTGAACGTCCGCGTCCCTGAGAAGTCAAGCCTGTCGGTTGACTTCGTTCTGCTTCGAAGCTTGGCAGGGAATAAGCTTTTACCGGACTCAATGGACACAACGATGTGGGAAACTCTGGTCGCAGCCCTGATTTTGGCGGCTGGCATCGTGGCTTACTTTGAAAGGTCGTTCCCGTCCGACACGTTTGCTGCCAAGCCGAAGACGAGGTCGAAGCAAGAGGCCAGTTTGCATTGAGCCTCGGCGAGATTTTGTGCGGCGGCTTTTCGATAATCCGACCATCAATCACGGACAGAGGCGTGCCGACCGCAGCGTATTTAATGCGCTAGACAGGCTGCTGTCGGGCAGGATAAGCGGTTGACGGCTCTCCCGTCACACTATTCGCCACGGTTGGTACAAGTTTTTACAAGGTATTTCCTGAAAGCAAAAGTTTTTTGCGCAGTGGCCAAGGTGAGCTTCAGCGTAGCGCGTGAATTGGATGCTGACACCAGAGCAAAGATTTGGCAGCCATTGTGCTCCCCACCCGTCTCCCAAACTCTCACGTCATTGTATCCTGCACTTGAAGATACCTAAAACAATCTCGACCCTAAGAGCGTATCCCTCGTTGTCTGTTTTTGGTACATTATTTGCTTTCCCAATGATTCAATAACGAAACATCCCGGCAACAAAGTAATATTATGAAAACAGAACCGCACGTAATGCAACGTAACACGGGCGCGTATGTAGATGTTGTAATTCAGGATTCGCCTGCGTCCGAATCGAACCTTCTTGAGGGTGATGCTACTACGAACATAACATTTGATTGTTCATGCGGCCAATCCATTGAAGTAAATTCTGATGCAAGTGGCCAACGATTTAATTGTCCTTCTTGCGGAAAACAATTGACCGTGCCACAAATGGAAATGCGAGAGCCAAACCGACAAGCCAATGTCGCATCTTTGAATTTGTTTATTCGGTGCAGGAATTTCTGTGAGATTTTAAAAGGTAACGGGGAAACCATTTTATGGTTATTAGGAGTAACGGTTACAATTCTCGCAGGAACTTGTGTCATCCTGGCATTGCTGACCGGATAAAATTAGTTGTCTGATGCAAACGTCCAAAATCTGCGTCCCTCTTTATGGTTTCGCAGACGATATTCGTCACACTGCCGGAAACGAAGACGATTAATGGCCGGTTAACCCAGTTTCGGCAGCATTAAAACCCGTCAACCAAGTCCCGCACCCAAACTCCGTGGCACCGTAACCAGCGGGGAAAGGTTATTTCGGTGTTGATTAAGCAGTGCTGTGGCACTCAAGCGTCTCACGCCAAATGGATTGCATGTTGGATTTGGATGGTTTAATATACGAACGGATGGTTCATTGAACAATAGTTAGACCACTTAGCACTATGAATTATTTAGAGCGAAAAGATGCCGAACTTATCGAGCAGGCCGCAGACGATACACAGCGTAGAGCCGCTATCGAGCATCTGACCAAGGCTCGACGTTGGGCTTTTTGGCGTGCGACGGTTTTCTTTGCAGGTTTTCTCAGTGTTTCGCTCAGTGCCGGTTTTAGTGGGCGTAGTTTGACTTCACGGGTTATAGTCGGCCTAGTTTTACTTGGTGTCATGACCGTGTTGCTGGGTATGGATTTCATGAGACGTGATTCAGATTTACGATTACTTAAGTTAGCTGACAGATTCTCTGGAAAGTCCGTGGTCTAACCCCGCGCGAGCCTGTGTGAAAAGTTTGGCGGATTGAGTGGAAAAAGATTTGCGGGCGGAAAGTTTTTTCATTTATCGGGCTGATTTTCACCAAGCTGAAACAATCGTAAATCTCCGTTGCCCACAATTTTCCCTTCCCGCGTTCGCGTCCTGTCGTCTGACGTATCGTATTTGGCGACCAATTTTCCGTGTCCGTCGCGGAGCCAATTCTGGTCAAACCTGCCGATTATTTTGCCCTCTCGATTTCTAATGTAATTGTCGTTCATATTTTTTCTTTCAGTTGCGAGTTGTTCTTTCTCATTGAAGCATTTGGAGGCGGTAGAAGGCTTTCGATTCTGCGTCCGTGTGAAATGTGGCGATGTCCATCCAATTGGTCAGGTCGTAGGACTTTTGAATGTTCACCTGTAAAACGGGGGCCGGAACCGTTAGCAGGCCACCCGGCGGAAATTGCACGACTTCATCCGTAAAGTAGTAACTCAATGCGGTTGCAATTCCAGTCGGCGACGGAGCCACCGCAATCGTCGCGGGACCCGTTATGGCAGGGGAAGGGTAGCCAGAGGAATAAATGGGGAATGTGAGCCAATTTGTCGAACCCGGTGGTTGAACCAAAATCGTCTGAGCGTTGCCCATTGGGGGAAACAGTTGAATTGTCCTGCCGGTTGCCACATTGATGAAATTTGTTGAACCTCCGGCGGTCACAATAATCGTCCGGATTGGGGAATTTTTCATGCGTTGAAACGTGACGGAAGAGGAAGACGAAGTGTCCCCGCTGCTATTGGTGACGAAGAGGGAATGGGGACCGGTGAGTGCAAAAACGAGAGGACTGATTTGGGGCTGCAAAACAAAGGGCGTAAAACTTATGTCAACGCCATCCAGCAGCAAGGTGAGTTCAACCGGTCCGTCATCAACGTTGAAAGCGGTTATGAGGATGGTCTCGTTGGTTGCGATTGTTATGGTTCCCGGAACCCAAAGCGTGTCGGCACGGGCAGCGTTTGCGATAATCAGGAACGAGCCACACAGGAGGAGAGAGATGTTTTTCATAATGAAACCGTGATTAATGTTCTTGGTTTTGGTGAACGGTTAAGGAAATTCGTCAGAACTGAAATGCCGGAGAAAATCAGCGTGCTCAAATGATTTTCCGAGCATCCTCAATTTATTGCCAGCCTCAGTCAAATCTTCCGATTCCAGCGAAAAACAATGTGGGGTGACGGCTTCAAAGACACGTTCGGTGACATGTTCTTGTGCGATGAACAAGGAATGCGGTCGGCTGGTGTCAATTTGTGGAACCAAAACCAATGCCAAGCCCGCGTGTTCACAAATGATGTTGGCCCAAACGATTCGGGATTTGTTGCCCGGCCATTTGAAGGGGACTCGGCGAATGATGCAGTATTTCACAACGCACCTCCTTGGAGAATATTGCGAACGCTGGACGGATACCATGTCTTGCCGGAACGCGATGGAATTCCACGACGGTTCAAACAATCGGCAATTCCTTGCAATGTCTTAACACCAGCCGATTTGATTTCCTCAATAACGGGAAACACCTTGGCGATGAATTCCGACTTGGCGGTTTTGTTGGCCGTCACCATTGCGGCCACGGCCTTTTCGGGATTTGGTGTTCCAAGTTTTACACCCTTGTTTTTGGCTGCGGCCAATCCCAATCGTGTTCGCTCGGAAATCAGTTCGCGTTCGCGTTGTGCGACCAAAGCAAGAATCCCCACGGTGAACTTGTCGGCGTTCGGGCAATCGCAACACGTAAAATCCACTCCGCTGTTTTGGAGGCGGAGAAGAAATTCGGCGTTGCGAGCGAGCCTGTCCAATTTAGCAATGACGACGACCCCTTTGATTTTTTTGGCATAATCAAGCGCCGCTGCCAATTGAGGTCGTTCGTCATCCGTCCATTTGCCGGATTCCACTTCGCTGAACTCCATTTCCAAAATCCCCCTTTGGGATTCAACGAACCGGCGAACGACTTCACGTTGTGCTGCCATTCCGTTGCCGTCCAGACCTTGTTGTTTTGTCGAAACTCTGTAATAACCGATGAATTTTTTAATCATGGGACACTGGTAAGCGGCCCGCTCCATCCCCGGCAACGAGGAATTTACAAATTCTTTACGGTGGTAAAATGCCTGAAAAACCGCGTAAAAATGCTGCTTTTTCCGCAATGTTGGAACGGAAGATGTTCCAGAAACCGCTGCTGATTTTTAGCCAGCAATCCGTCGTGTCTCCATCCTCAGAACCACAGGACGACCGTTCTGGCGATGCCAGAGGGTCTTTAGGCGTGGTTTTGACGGTTAATGGGTAGGTTTAACCTCTTTGGAAACGAACGTCCAAAACGCAAATGGGCGGATAATTGAATATGTGGGCTCCTTCCAATTTTTTCAGACTTCCGATGAAACCGGCAAACCGGAGGTAGTGGTTACGGAGAGAGAGGACAGGAGCAGTTACCCGCGGCGACACGGAGGGCTTGGTCAGGATTCTCCAGCCAAGCAGTATCGAATACAACTTCATGTCGCAACTAACGAGCCAAAGTCAGGTTGTTCACGCACACTCATTTGATGTGATACTTTTGCTTCAAAGACTGCTGCAAGAGCGTTGCATAGAAGGTGAATATACCGTCGGGCCTCGTTTGAAAAGTTCTAATCAGAATTCCGGTCCGCGGCGAGATGAAACGATAAGTTGTTGGTGGTGTATAGACGGTTTGTGCGTTCACGTAGGCGCTCGACGTGTCCGAGTAACTGGCTCCATTCGGATTTAGGTAAAGATTCCCGGAACTTTGACCATTAGCTTGCACGACCGTATCCGCGTGACCCGGCTCGGTGACACTGTGTACGGAAGCGTCATTCTGCTCATTGATAATGGCAAAGTAAGAGAAGCCGTGTTGAAGTGTCAACTCAGACGCGCGCAGTAACGCAAAATCT
>Ga0181523_10001653_pt1 | contig 23384 bp, 27 predicted proteins | sample PEATcosm2014_Bin_43_FD_119752 | JGI IMG/M metagenome (GOLD analysis project Ga0181523, IMG submission 119752) | Peatland microbial communities from MTU Mesocosm Facility, Houghton, MI, USA - PEATcosm2014_Bin05_30_metaG | ecosystem: Environmental > Terrestrial > Soil > Wetlands > Peat | place... | reverse complement strand
GGCGGCGAGATCGGGCCGCGCTGCACCTGCCCGGACGATGCGGACCCGTGCAAGCATGCGGCAGCGGCCTGTTACCTGGTCACCGACGCCCTGGACGCTGACCCATTTGTCCTTCTGCTCCTGCGCGGCCGGACCCGCGACCAGATAATGGCCGGGGTCCGGACACGCCGTCGCGGCGCGGCTTCCGGCCGGGCGGGCGAGCCGGGAACGACGGCGCCCGCTCAAGCGGGCTCTGGCCCGCAGCCATCGACGAAGCCCGGCCAGGCGTTTACCGAAGAAGGCATCGATGCCCGGGCGGCGTTCAGCGCGCCACCGTCGTCGGTACCGATCCCTGCCCCACCGCTGCCGCCCGGGCGCCCGGGGGCTCCGGCGGCATTGCCGGTGGAGCCGCCGCCATCAGCGGGCAGCCTTCGCGACGACCTGCTGGAGCTGGCCGCCGACGCAGCCACGCGGGCATGGGAAATGGCGGTGGGCCTCAGCACCGACGCCGGGCTGACCCTCGACCCGGACACCGACCTGGCCCGCCGGGCCTCCCGGGCATTGGGCACGCCCGCTTTCACTATGCTCGCGGCGCGTTCCGGCGTCGGCGGACGTGAACTCGCCCGGAAGGCGCTCGCCTGGCGGCACGGCGGCATGACCGGCCTGGAGCTGCTGAGTACCGAGTGGGACCCGGCCACAGAGGAGCCAGATTCCGCTGAAATGCTCAAGGCGGCTCGGGTGGCCCTCCATGCCAAGACCGGCGCCGCGGACAGCATCCAGGGCAACCGGGCCACGGCGGGCCGGCTGCAGCTCCGGCTCGGCCGTGATCTCCGCTGGTATCCGTACGCGCGATCAGACGGGGACTGGGAGCCCAGTGGGGCGCCGGAGCCCGATCCGGCCAGAGCCGTCGCGAACCTATGACGGAACTCAGGCCGGCGCGGCGCGGGGACGTCACCCGATACGGCGGAAAGCTAACCGTTCGTGCGCAAGGCCGTGGCCCGGCAAATCGGCGATCAGGGCGTCGGCCACGCTTTCCTCGTACAGGGCACGCCCCGTCGCGGTCATGACCTCGCCGAGTTCCGGATCCCACGGTGTCGGCTGCGGCGTGCCGGTCAGCCGGGCATAATCCACGTCAGCCCGTACCCCGGCAATGTAGTCGGCGCCGCTCATTCGCCACGGTCGTGCGCCGTGGCGGCGCATCACTGAGCCCGCGATCGCGACGCCCGGCCAGTCGAAGTCACCGTGGTACCGCAGCTCGCCCCCGCCCCGCTTGAGCGCCACCGCGAGATGGTGAAACGCCGTCGACGGCTGCCCCTCCGTGCAGACCAAAGGCGCCGACCCCGCCCCCAATTCGGCCGCCGCCCGCCGGAGCACCGCCGGGTTCTCGCAGACGTACACCAGCAAGGGCCGCACGATCACCTCCAGCTCTACGAGCTGTTGCAAAGTACGTAGAACGGCATGCCCAGCCGGGCCGCCCCGGTGAGCCATTGTGTACGGCAGCCGGGTCCGAAATAGCAGGCGCAGGTGCTTGCCGACCCTGTCGGCGGCACCCGGCTCCAGCTCATCCACGCCGACCACATGATTCCACCAGCTCGGCCAGCGCTCGGCGTGGTAGATCTCTTCCCATACCCGCTCGATGGGCGCCTGGATCTGCCAGATGCTGACAAAGTGGTACTCGGCCATGTCCCCGCGTTCCTTGGGCGTCCGGCTGGCTAGCTCGCCAGTGCTTTGGGTTGGTCGTCTGTCTCTGCGCTGGCTGTGTCCGTTCCGGTGAGCGCAGCCAGTCCTGGTGTGCGTTCGGCGAGTACCCTGACGCCGATACACGCAGGGCAGGCCGCCTCCATCCACGCCGCGGGTGCCCGGCTGCGCCGCCTGGCCCGCCAGAAGGCCAGTACGCCAGCAGCCAGCGCGGCCAGGGCCGGGCCGTTAGCCTGGTTGAAGGCCCGGTCGGCCAGCGGCCCGAGCAGCAGGCCGAGGACCAGGTGGATCTGAAGGAACACGCTGCTGCCCAGGATGAGCGCGGGCAGCGCACGCCGCCCGCTCAGCCCGGACACGCCTGCGGCGATCACCGTGAGCGTCCGCAGCCCCGGCGTCGCGGCTCCTATGGCCAGCCCGGCCCGGCCGCGGGTCTCGGCGAAGACAGCCGCGCTGATCCGCGCCTCGGTGAGGCCCAGGCGCGGGCCGTACCGGGCGATGACCCGGTGAGCGGGTCCCCGGCACGCCATGAACAGCGCCGTCGTGCCTGCCACCGCGATCACCTCGAAACCAGCCACCGCCAGCCAGAACGGGAACCGGCCTGCGGCCACCGGGATTCCGTCAGCTCCTGGCGGCGGGAACCGAACGCCTCACGCGCCCACCCACGTAGCGCCTCAGCCTTGGCGGGGAGCAACGGCACCGCGAACGCCAGCCCCGCACCGCGGCCGCCGCCCGGATCTTCCCAGCCCGCCACGTGCTCTGGACCGCTCCCGGGAGCTGACTGGCGGAAATCGATTCCCGTGATCTCCTGGTTCGCGTCCAGGAACCAGCGATCGAAATCGGAGCCAGAGGCGGCGAACGCGCCAATCACGTCCGCCGTGCCGCCGCCCGCCTCGACGTAGACCGCGAGCAAGCTACCGCCGTCCGGATTGCGTTGCAGGTACCACCCGCTCCATGGTGATTCCGGCTCGTTTCCGCGGACGTCTCCTGACCGACACGAGTCAAACAGGGCCGACACCAGCGCGGCAGCCGTCTGAAGACGCACCGCAGCATGAATACGTCGCCGCCGCTGCCAGCGGATCACCGCAACAGGACGACCGTTCAGATAGCGGCTGACTGCCCCCGGACTCTAGCCGCCATCCCATCTCACGAACAGGCCGAGACAAGCTCGCGAGCGGCGGCCTCTGGCCCGAGACAACCCCGGCAGCGGTCATCCCCGGTGTCAGCGGCGGCTAAATTTTACCCGTCTAGCGGCACCTGGTTTTGGTTTAGGTGCCACGCCGGGTCAGGATTCACGCGCCGCCGACACCCGGCGGATGAGATCTACCGTGCTGGCAGGTTGCGGGCCAGTTGCGCGGGACCTTGAGTTCTTTCTCCATTACCGCCAAAGTCTTCCCCAACTGCCCCCGCTACATCCACCGGCTCAAACTGGTCGCGCGCTCCGCGTACGTACCGCAGAAGAAACGCCGCACGCTCCTCCCTGACTGGAAACGGCGGGACTGGGTGGCCGAGGTACTGCCGGACAGCGACCCCGCACGCCAGCCCCGAACCCATCTGGCCCGCATGCACTACGTGATCATCCAGCCTTCGAACGACCAGAATGCCCAGATATGAACGGTCAGTGTGTTCATCGACCTTCAGCCGACGTTCGCCGCATAGTTTCGCGATGAAGAGTGATCGTCCGCTGGGTCGCCTGGCCTGTGGGCTGGCTCTTCCCCGCAAGGGGGAGCCGGGCTGATGGATGAGCGATCCGGGGCGTTGACATGGCATGTTGCTGCCTGCCCGCGTCAGGGTGTCAGGGCGGCAGCGACCTGCGCGGTGTCCTCGGAGCTGCGGACGAAACACACCTTGCCGTCGCGGAACTTCCAGTAGTGGTGCATGTTCATCGCGACATGCTTGCTGGTTGTGGTGACGGTGAACGCGTAGCGGATGAACACCATGACGTCTCCGTCGTCGTTGCTGGCGAATGCCAGCGGGGTGAATTCGGTGACCGGCCCGGTCTTGCCGATGGCCTCGAAGAAGCTGACGACCTCGCTCTTCCCGTGCCGGGGGCCGTACCACGGCGCGGATTCGGTCGCCGCGTCGGTGGACCAGTCGACGTCGTCGGTCACCCGGTCCAGGATGGCCTGAACGTCCCCGCGGCCGAACGCGTCGTACGTCTGCCTGGCCGTCTCGATGTTCTGCTCGGCGGTCATGATCTCTTCCCTTCGGTCCTTGCTTCTCTTCGCTGTCAGCGGTGGGTCAGGCCCAGAACGTGGCTACGGCGGCGGGGTCTCCGACGAACTGGTCGATGCTTCGCACGCGGCCGCCGTCGAGGGTGAACAGCACGATCTGCAGGCCGTCCATCAAGCGGCCGTCGGGGCGGGTGGCGCTGAGCCGCACGAGCACGCCGACGTGGCCCTCGCCGTCGGCCATGTACGACTGCGGCACCGCGCGCAGCGTGCCGCCGGTGAGCTGGGCGGATTCGGCCAGGTAGGCCATGATCGCGCCGGTGCCGTGGTGGACGCCGCCCAGGCGGTCATTGTTGCGGTGGTTCCAGGTCGCGTCGACGTGCAGCAAGCCGTCGAGTGCGGAGGCGTCGGCGAACGCCTGGAAGACGGCGCGGACGATGTCGGTGTCGGTGACTGTGGCCGTACTGGCTGTACCCGTGCTGGCGGTCATGTCGGCTCCTTGCCTATTGCTGTGCTGAGTGCCTGTCAGGAACCGTAGCCAGGCGGTGCCGCCCCGGGCTATCGACTGTTCAGTCGATTTTGGTGTCGGCGGCCGGCCCGGTCCTGGCCACCAGGCCGTGCCGCATCGCGAACATCGCCAGGCCAGCCCTGGTCGAGACACCGCACTTGGCGTAGATGTGCACCGTGTGCGTGTGGACGGTTGACTGCGAGATCACCAGCTCGGAGGCGATCTGCCGTTTGGTGCCGCCCGCGGCGAGCAAGCGCAGGATTTCGAGCTCACGCTCGGTCAGGCCCGCTGGCAGGGAGGGCCGGACGGGCCGCGGCGCGTCCGCGGCGTCGAGTACCGCGCGCACCGCGCCACGGTCAAGCGGAAGACCGGACAGGACCCGCGACGCTGCGGCCGGGTCCAGCGCGGCCCGGTGCGGCCGTGCCTCGCCGAGGGCACGGAAGACGTCGGCCGCGGCGAGCAGGCACGCCGCCGTGTCCAGCTCGGACCCGCCCATGCCGGCCGGGTACCCGGACCCGTCCATCCGCTCATGGTGGCGGCACGCGATCAAACCCAGAGGCGCGAGCACCGGCGACCGCGCCAGGATCCGGCCGGTGTGGTACGGGTGCAGGCGCACCAGTTCCCATTCCTCGGCCCGCAGCGGCCCGGGCCGCTCCCATATGCCGGCCGGCACGGCCACCCGGCCAAGGTCATGAAGCAGCCCTGCCCGGTAGACGGTCCGTGCATCGGAAGGTGAGAACAGATCTGCGGCCGTCCGCGCCAGCCTGGCGACCCCTCGCGAGTGCCCGGTGAACCATGGGCTCTTCAAGTCGGCGGCGTCCCCGAACCCGGCGAGAGCTTCCTCGAAAACGGCCTCACTGGGGAATGGGCGCCGCGGGGCCGGCTCGGCGTCGACCACGGCGGCCCACAGGTCGTCCGGGCTGGAGATCGCCAGCAGCTCGCCCGGCGCATCGGCGAAGACCGCCACGATCGCCGGATCGAGCGCGCGTCCCGACCAGCGGGCCACTGTCTGCGCCGCGACACCGCCGCCGCCGACAGCGTCGAACATCACGGCCGCATAACCCACCGCGGCGAACCGGGACGCCTCAGCGACCTCCGCGCCAGCCCGGCCAGCCGGGACACCGCGGCCATCGAAACGCTCGAAGCTGTCCAGGACCGCGCGGCAGACCGGCTCCGGCAGCCCCAGGCGAGCCGTGAGGTCCGCACCGACCTCGCAGTCGGCCCGCGCCCCCTCAGCCTTCAGCTTCGCCACGCCTGCCGGGCCGCCCAGCGCCCGCAGGCGCACGGCGTCTACGCCCAGGCCCGCCAGGAACTCCAGGGCCTCGCCAGGCTCGGCCGGATCGATCAGGTCACCCCGGGCGCGGACCACGATGTCATCGCCGCCGAACACGGCGGCGATCTCGTGCGACGTCGCGGCGCAGCCGGCGAACCGCATCAACGTCCCGTAGTACACCTCGCCCTGACGGCGCCCATCGAGCCCCGCCCGCCGGGACAGCTCCGTCGCGAGCAAGCACGCGCGCATCGCCTCGCCCGCAGGATGCCCGCGCGTCAGGTCGCTCACCACAGACAGCGACGCGACCACGCCAGCGATACCGGCCGCATCCCCCACGACGGCAAGCCTAGCGGTCAGCAGACGACCAGCCGCCAAGTTGCCTGACGATACGTGCGCGCGTTTTCCGGTATCACATCTCACGTTCTGGCGGCCCCCAGCGGCGAGAGAAGAACCGGGAGTGGTGGCGGGCTTCGCAGGCCGGATGTCAGCTCGGCGGGATCTCGGCTTCCACCAGGTCCTTGAGCCGGCCGAGGCGGGAGGCGATGAGCCGCCGAAGCTGGCGGCGCAGCAGACCCGAGGCCAGCCGGAACGGGCCGCGGGGAGTGGTGGCCCGGATCGACTCGGTGAGGATCGTCGCCGCTCCGTGATGACTGTTGCCTCGTCAGTGATCACAAGGACCCCGGTCGGCGACCCGATCGGGCACATGACGAGCACGGGAGACGTCCGCCCAGGAGTGATCCAGAGACCCTCCCCGCGACGTACCAGGATCGGGCGGGCGCCGTAGTCTGCACTCAGTCCAGCGCGAGCGCTGACGCCGCCGCCAGCACCATGGCGGCGCGATCCGGGTCCCCGGTGATGTGCAGGCCGAGCCTGTCGGGGGTGGCCCGGTTCGCGACCAGCCGGCAGAACCCGACCACGTCGGTCACGATCCCGACCGGGGCGGGGGCGGGCGGGCTGTGGCCTATCTTGATGTCCCAAGTGCCGCCGCCGGGCCCGGTCAGCACCAGGTGCACGCTGGTGGGCTCGCGCAGGCCGCCCCGGGCCGCGGCGTGCGGAAGCATCTGGGCCGCGGCCTGGGTCATCAGGCTCAGCGTGGACGCGTCCGGTACCGCCGGGGGCAGACTGGCAGCCTGGCGGATGTCGTTGTCGTGGACCCACAGCTCGAACGCCCGGACCACCAGCAGCGCGCCCAGCGGCAGCCGCATGCCGTGCACCGCGACCTCGGCGCCGGGATCGCCGGCCGCGTGGACGAGATCGAGGGTGCGGTCGGCCGCGCGCTGCCACTCGGCCCGGGTCTCGGCCGGGGGCCGCCCGGCCTGGCGGTCCGCCGCAGGCTGGGTCGATCCGACGTGGCTGGCCTGCGCCACCAGCGGGTCCCCGGCCAGGCAGCGGTGCACGTCTTCCTCCACGCCGGTCAGGTGCCCGACCAGGCCCTGAACGTCCAGGCCACGCAGCGCCAGCCTCCCCCAGTCCTCCGTGCGCAGGACCCCGAGCATCCCGTAAAAGGCGTCCGCCGCCCGGCTGAACGCCTCGGCGGGCGAGATCTCCGGAGCCGCGAGTTCGGGACGGCCGGCGGCGCGCGCCCGCAGCGACGCGGCCAGGACACGGTCGCGCAGGCCATCCGGCAGCGCCGGGCGCTCGGCGGCGGTCATGATGACTCCAGCAGCTGACTGTCCAGCATGTTTTCCAGCTTGGCAAGTGCCAGCCTGAGCCGCGACTTGGCCGTGCCTTCCGGGATCCCGGCCACCTTCGCGGCCTCCCGGCAGGTCAGTCCCCGGAAGTAGGCCAGCTCCACGATCCGGCGCTGGCTCTCGGGCAGCATCTCAATCGCCGCGCGCACCGCGGCGGCGGCTTCGGACGCCATCATCTGCTCGTAAGGAGAGGGGTCCGGCTGCCCGGGTTCCAGCCGGCTACTGCGCTCCTGCCGCGCCACCCGGCGCAGGTCGCTGCGGACCAGGTCCACCGCCCGGTGCCGGGCCTGCATGGTCAGGTAGGCGCGCAACGGTCCGGCCGCCGGGTCATACCGGCCGGGATGGCTCCACAACTCGACGAACACATCCTGCACAACGTCCTGCGCGGCCGCACGGTGCCTGAGAACACGCAGCGCGCCACTGTAAACTGCCGGTGCCAGGCGGTCGAAAACCTCCGCCAAGGCAACATCATCTCCGGCAGCCAGGCGCGCCGCCAGCAACGCGTCCGTACCCCCCACGTCATGGACGCTAGCCCGGCTCCCGGCCGGCGGGCAAGGCCGAGGACCAGATGGAGCTGGAGGAACACGCTGCCCAGGATGAGCGCGGGCAGCGCCCGCCGCCCGCTCAGCCCGCAGACGCCCGCGTTAACCACGGTGAGCGTCCGCAGCCCCGGCGTCGCGCGCCCGACCACAAGCTCAGCCAGGCCCCGGGTTCTCGGCAACGGCAGCCCGATGCGGCTGTAGATGGCGGATCGGGACGAGTCAGCTGACCGAGTCGATCCAGTCGAACACCCGCGCGTTGATCGGCACCGCCTCCATGATGTCCAGCACGGGGACGACATGGAACTCCAGCATGTCGGCGAAAGTCGCGGTCGCCTCAAACGCGGCGGCTGCGCTGTCGGCCTCGACGATGAACATCCCTCCCATGCCATCGGCCGTGGCCCAGTGACCCTGGAAGGAGAAGCCAGCCGGAGGCTTCCAGGCCTGGAAACGCTTGAGCCCGATCCGCTGGTCAACGCCTGCACGGAACCGGTAGGTGCCGCCTAGATCATCGCGGTGCTCCTAATGCGGGATCCTTCGTGAGCTTCCAAGCTCAGGTACGTCACTGGGGCGCCATCCGGATCAGTCGCCTGCCGTCAAGATTCGCGCATCGCACCAGTTCATCGGCATGGCCGTTCGGGGCTGGCGATGCGGGTGAACGCGAGCGCCACGGCCACGGCGTCGAGTTCCGTCCCGGGAAGCCCAGGGCGCCCGAGGTGGGCAAACGTGAGCCGTGGTCAGGCCTTGAGCTCAGGATGCGGGAGGCTACAGGCTCGCCCGTGGCTGCCCGGGAAGGGCAACAGGGCCGCAAATGCCAGAAGCCAGGACTCCGGCGCGTGAGGCCTCCCCGGGCCGGCCGCTGCCCGCCGGGTTACCGGCGCTGCCTCACCTGGTGGCGTGCCGCTGCCGCCGGTAGCGGCGCGCGCTGCGCCGGGCGGCCAGGCGCATGATGGCCGGCGGAGGCTCCAGGCCGAGCTGGCGGAGCATGCCGGGGACGTCCTCCTGGTGCCAGACCTCGGCGAGCTTGCCGTCGCGCGCGCGGAAGATCTCCTGCCCGGTCATCGTCACCGGCCGTCCGGTCGGCGGCAGGCCGAACAGGTCGAACGTCCCCGTGTTGGTGCCGGTCATGGTCCACCGGCCGGCCACGAATTCGCCGTCCGCTACCACGACATCGGCGGTGAAGCGCAGGTCGGGAAAGGCCCGGCGGACCATGGCGACGGCCCAGTCGTGTCCCTCGAGCCCCGGGGGCTGGCCAGGGTAGGGGTTGCGGTCGACCAGGTCCTCGGCCATCAGCTCTCTGGCCACGTCGGTACGGCCTTGGCCCCAGACCTCAGACAGCCAGCGCCGGTACATCGATTCCAGCTGAGGTTCGTCCATGCCTGGACAATACTCTCATTGAGAGTATTGTCCAGTGGGTGCCCGCGCTCACCTCGACGTCTTACGCGGTCCTGGCCCTGCTCGCCCTGCAGCCCTGGACCACCTATCAGCTCGCCAGGCAGATGGAGCGGAGCCTCGGGTGGATCTGGCCCCGGGCGGTATCCCGGCTCTATGAGGAGCCGAAGAAGCTGGTGGCCGCAGGGCTGGCCGCCAGCAGGCCCGGCGCGACCGGCCGCAGGCGCAGCACCGTATATACGATCACCCCGGAAGGCCGTCAGGCGCTGGCCGCGTGGCTGGCCGAGCCGGGCGCCGGGCCGGTGCTTGAGTGCGAGGCCCTGGTCAAGATCGCCTACGCCGACCAGGGCAGCCGCGAGGGCCTGCTGGCCAACTTGGCCGCGCTCATCGATGACACCACCGCCAAGCTGCACTTCGGCGAGATGATCGCCGCAACCTACCTGGACGGCCGCGGCCCGTTCCCCGACCGCCTGCCGCTCAGCGGGCTGATGTGGCGGTTCATGTGGGAACACCACGTCACCATGCTCCGGTGGGCACGCTGGACCCGGGACCAGGTCCAGGCCTGGCCCGAGGACCTGCCCCAGCTCGACGTGACCGCCGAATTCAGCCGGATCGTGTCCGCGGCCAGCAGTCCCCGGACGGACTGGTGACGCCGGATACGGCCGGCCGCCAGGACCGGCAGCTCCCCAGGTAACCTTGGGCCGCACTCCGGCAGGGCCGGGTCCCCTGGCCGGTGCAGCCAGCAGCCGCCGCACGCAGGTCGGTCTCCGTAGCGTGCCGTTCCCGTCGGGGCCGGGGAATCGCGGCGGGCGCACCGGATGAAGCGGCTCGGCTGTGCACGAAGCCTTGAAGGTCTATGACGGAGCCTGACCGTGATCGACCACGCGACCCGCCGCGTTATGGGGGTTCAAATCGGTAAACATGGGCACGGACGTCATTCGGAAGGAACTGCTGGCGGGTGCGGGGTGTGCCCCGCTACGCTGACCTCATGATTTCCTCAATCGGTGCGGTGTCCGCGCCGAGCAGGCAGCCGCCCTCGGCCTGCCAGCTCAGGGTGTGATCCACGAGCTGGCGCACGGTCCACTCCTGGCATGGCGTAGGCCTGTCCCACTGGCTGCCGGTGACCTGGCCGTAAACCTCGCTCCACTTGGCGGCGGCCTGACGCCAGATATCCACTGGTCCACTCATGTCGTCCCCCCACCTAGCGCGCCCACTGGCGCCTAACTGCGGCCCGGACGTTGAGCACAGCTCCGCCGCGCGGGCGCGCCTTATCGGTATATCACTCGACATATTCAGCGGCTGCGCGGCAGCCAGCCTTCGTGGGACGAATCCCCGAGTGGCGCGCGCTGTCCCGGTCGCGCCGCGTTGCAGGCCTCTCATCGTGCATGTTCCCATACCGGCAATCCCCGCGCGACCTTGGCATAAGGTGCTGATGCCCGTCCGCCCACCGTCGGGAACGGTGACGTTCCTGTTCACCAGCATCCAGGATTCCGTGCGCCGGCGGGACGAGGCGCCGGCGGCCGCCCAGCCGGTCCACGACGCGATCGTGCGGGAGGCGATCGAAGCGGCCTGCGCGGGTAACGCTCGCCGCGTACGCTTCCCGCATGTCGGCACTGAGCGACGAGGAACTGGACGCGCTGGTCGAAGAGGCCACGGTCGACGCGTACGGCGATGACGAGCAACGGGGCGGCTTCGCCGTGATGATCGAGGACAACCTGGAGGTCCCCTTCGAGACCACGGTCCTGGGGGTGGCGGTGAGGGTCCAGAAAGTCACCCAGACGGAGTCCGGCATCGTCGCTGACTGCGTCCGCGACGGCCACCACCAGGCGATCTCCGTCCTCGACTTGCCGCTGCCCGAGCCGCCGCCGACAGGCGCGGAGTGGATCGCCGCCTACCGGCATTGGGCGGGTGGCTTGTGAATGCCATCGGCGCCAGATCGATCAGGGAGTTCGACGAGCGTTTCCCGATGACGCAGTCCCTGTTCAACTGATGCCAGGACCTTGAGATGGCGCTGCAGAATGGCGGAGAACACGACCCGGAGCTGCGGACGGCACGGCTTGAAATGGCCGCGGAGTGGCTCCGGAGGTATGCGCGGGCGGAAGAGATCCTGCGCCGTGGCTCCGCCGTTACCGGAGTACGGGAAGCCGACCACGCCGACAGGCGAATCGCGTGCCGCGAAGCAGCGGACCGCCCCGGCCGGGAAGACCGGACGGAACCAGCCGTGCCCATGCGGAAGCGGGAAGAAGTTCAAGAAGTGTTGCGGTGCCCCGGCGTCGGCAAGAGTGAGCGGACAGGTGCGGCCTGCGCGCTTCGCCGTCCCGTCGCTAAACACTTCCCAGCGCTGCTGATCGCGGGACGCGGCGTTCCCTGGCCCGGCCTCTGGCTGACCACGCCGGGCGCGGTCCCCGAAGCCGGCGAGGCGGCACTGGGCCCGCTATCGTGACGGGATGTCACGTAAACGCGTCAGGAGCACAAGGCGAGGGCGGAGGGGAAGCAGGCGAGCCTGCAGTTCTCCGCCCAGCCCATATGGAGCGCTTGGAGCGGGCGAAGGCATCGCATATTTCGAGGACAACCCGGACGACGTGCGGCTGACCGTGACCGCCAAGGGTCCGGCCGGGCAGCTCAGGTTCCTGCTCAACGCCAGCGACCTGACCGGCGGTATCCGCGGCATCGCGATAGAGGAGTCCGATCTGTCCGTCGAGGTGACGCCGCGCGAGACGGTCGAACTCATCCGGCAGCGGCATTCCGCCTGTTGAATAACCAGCCAGCCGGCCAGGCAAGCGCCGCGCCGGCAGGCCGTATACCGGACGGCGGAGAGTGTTGCCCTTGGCGAGGGCTTCGGGGACCCAGGGACGGCTTAGGCTTGTGCGGCGATGCGCCGTATCCGGAGCATGATGGCGGCAGATGGCGTGACCTTGCCTGGCCCTGCGAGAGCCGACCGTCCCAGTCCTACGATCGGGTGCCATGCCAGCGAACCGGATGAACCGTGACGAGTTCTACGCCGCGATACCGAATTGCGGCATTCATTCGGGCTGACAGTCATGGCGCCGGTCAGTGTCCTTGGCGCACCCCGTGGATCTATCTCACTCTCCGGATGAGCGACGCACCCGCACCCGCCGTGGCCGGTGACCGGAGACCACATCGCCTGCTCAGGGTGATCACAGTCCCTTGAGCAAGCGCCTCGCGGCAAGAGACTTCACTCGATGCCAGCTTCTGATCTGATCGCGTGTCAGCCGACGGCTCGGCTGACACGCGTTTGTTCAACTGGTTCCAGCCTGCGCAGCTGGGTCTGCGCCGCTGCCTCCGCGCTCGGCTGCAGGCGCCGCGGCCATCGCGGCTGAATCCCTGCGAGCCCGCTGAGCGCTAGTCAGTGATCGTCACCGGCCGCGGGGCATAAACCTCATGCGCCGGGTGAAAGGTGACCTGCGGCTCGACCTCGACGCCCGCCTCGGCCATGCCCGGCCCCAGGCGCTGCTGGCCGAACTCGTTAAACGCCTCCTCGCTTTCCCAGGCGTCAACGTTGTGGCAGTCCCCGCCCTCCCACCACGTCAGGTGGGAGATGCCGCCGTCCGGCGGTTTCTCGAGCCAGCCGACGGCCTCCCGGACCCGGTCATAGTCCTCTTTCGCGACGCCGGGCAGCACCACATGCGCGACAACAGCCATCGCTCCTCCTCACGCCAGCGACATCACTCTGGACAGCCCCGAAGTCCGGGACACTGCTCATCTTTGGTACGTCGCCGGCACCGGCCACCGATCACTGCGCCGGCGGCTGCGGAAATACAGCCGGGGCACGGCAGCCGCGCATGGATCGTCGTGGTATCGGCGACTGATCCGGTCCCTGGCCCGGTGACGTACCTCAGCTGGCATCTCTTTTGCACAGGGGGCACCGTGGCCGCGACGGACTACCGAGCGTGCATGCACCCTTCGGTTACGGAGCGGACTACGCGCAGGCATTGCCCGGGCACCGGACCGGGCGTTAGCGTCACTTGGGTGGAGGGCTCAGACCCGCTGCTGGCGGTGCGCCTCACGGCCGGGGATGATCACGCTCTTGCTGAGGTTTTCGACCGCCTCGCGCCGGCCGCCTATGGTGCCGCGCTGAGTGTTCTCGGCCAGGGCCCGGCCGCGCAGGACGTGGTGCAGGACGTGTTCGTCGAGCTGTGGTGTCACCCTGATCGGTACAATCCCGATGCTGGGTCGCTGCGCGTCTTCCTCACCGTTCTGGCCCGGCATCGGGCGGTGGACGTGGCCCGCAGCGAGCTGCGCCGGATCGCCCGGCAGGAGCGGTACCTGCGGCTGACACCCATGGAGCAGGACCGGTCACCGCCGGAAGAGGTGACGGCCTCGGAAGCCGCCAGCGCGCTGCGGACCGCGGTGAGCCATCTGCCCGACGGACAGCGCAGGGTGATCGAGCTTGCCTATTTCGAGGGCTTGACCTGCCGTGAGGTGGCGCGCGCGGTGGGCATCCCGGAGGGTACCGCCAAGTCGCGACTCAGGCTCGCCTTGGCGAAGCTGGAAACCGTGCTGGACCGGCAATTGCTGGAGTCGTCATGACGCCCGGCAAGGACGTGCCCCCGGTGCTGTCCACCGTCCTGCGTGACCGGGTGCTGCGGGCTGCCCGGCTGGCACGCGCGGAGGGCCGCCCCTTCCCGGACGTCGTGGCGATCTCGCCCGCGGAAGCCTTCAGCCGCGCGGCCGATGCGCTTTACGGATCGCTCTGCATGCTGAGCGACGCAGACTGGCGGCACCCGGCGCTGCGCGGGCTGGACGTGCAGTGCCTGGTCGGCCACCTGATCGGTGTCGAGTACGACGTTCACCGCGCCCTGTCGGGGGATCCGGTCGTGGCAGCCGCGGACCACGTCGAGTCCACCCAGCCCGCGGCCGCCGGCCAGGCGGGCCGTCGGGCCGCGCAAACCTGTGCCGACTGGCACCGCGCGACCGGCCATACGCTCGCCCTGGTCCGCTCCACTGGTGACCTTGACGCCGAGGTCGCGGTGCACGGCCTGCGGCTGCCACTGGGCGCCCTGCTGATCGTCCGGGCCTTCGAGCTGTGGACGCACGAGAACGACATCCGCCGGGTGGCCGGGCTGCCAGCATCGGTACCCGATGCACCGACGCTGCGGCTGATGACCGACCTCGCCGCCCGGCTGCTCCCGCACGCCGCGAGCCTGACCGGCCTGGACGAGCCCACTAGTCTGCGCCTGGTGCTCACCGGCCCCGGCGGCGGCGCCTGGGACGTCATGATCGGCGAGGACCCGCCCGGCGCCGTCCCCATCCGCATCGTCGCCGATGCGGCCGGGTTCTGCCGGCTGGCCGCAAACCGTGTCACGCCCGCCGAGCTCGACGTGCATGTCACGGGCGATCCCGGCCGGGCCGCCCGGGTCCTGGCCGCCGCATCGGCACTCGCGCTCGACTAGGACGGGCCATATTCGCGCGGCATGGTGATCCGCCGCAAGGAACGGCGACGTACCCCTAGCGAAGAAGCAGCGAGCCTCAAGGGCTCACGACACGTTGGGGGACGAGGCATGAGCGTGCTGGTCATCGCGAAGTTCCAGGGCGACACGGCCAAGTTCCGCCAGGCTCTCACGGACCGGGCCGACGAGTTCGCGAAGATCGCGGACCGGGCCCGGACCCAGGCCGGCGGAATCCACCATCGCTTCGGGGTCGGTAACGGCTTCGTCGTGGTCGTCGACGAATGGGAGAGCGTCGAACATTTCCAGAAGTTCTTCGCAGATCCCGACCTTCAGGCGTTCATCGGCTCGGCCGGCGCCGCCCCGGCTCCGCCCGAGATCACCGTGGCCGAGGCAGTCAATTCACCAGACCAGTACTGAGAACCGTCCGAGCCAGCGGGCCCGGCGGGTCCCGGGGAGGAGTTTCCGCATGAGCACCAACAACAAGATCAAAACCATCACGCAGGTGTATGAGGCATTCGGCCGCGGCGATGTCGCCGCGATCCTCAACGCCGTCACCGACGACGTTGACTGGGCCGCGGAGACCACATCGACCGTCGCGCCCTGGTACGGCGTGCGGCACGGCAAGGACGCCGTCGCGGACTTCTTCGCGTCGTTCGGCTCGACGATGGAGGTCGAGGAATTCACCCCGGTCTCCTTCGCCGCCAACGACAATGACGTGCTCACCGTGGTCCGGTTCCGGGCCAGGTCGCGGAGTACCGGCAAGACCGCGGCCATGGACCTACACCACCACTTCAGCTTCCGCGATAGCAAGATCGCCTACTACCGCGGCACCGAGGACACCGCTCAGACCGAGACAGTCCTGCGCGGCTGACATCAAGCTGTCTGGCGGCGGGTCGCGCGAATCGCCTATCTGCAGCGGGATGAGGCTAGATGCGACTGCTGCGCGGCCGGGGAAGCCTACCATGGTGATGACGCAGGCGGCCGCTGGGCTGGGCGTTCAGTCCGCCAAGGCGGCGGGCGCTAGCATTGCGGGCGGCATTGGCGCAGTTGCTGGCATCGCGTTGCTGTTGCCGATGGAAGCGGGCGTGCCGGTGCCGGTTCCGGCCGAGCTGCTGATACTGGCCGTTGGCGCTCGGGTCAGCGCTGGTGACCTGCCGCTGGTGGCGGCGGTCCTGGCGTTCGAGGCGGTAGCGGTCCTGGGAACGGCTGCCCTGTTCCTGGTGGCACGCGGGCCTGGGAATGCCGTGGTCAGACGGCTCGGCCCGCGCGTTGGGCTGAGCCCCGCTCGGCTGGGACGCGCCACCAGCCTGATCGAACGGCGGGGCCGAGTCGCGCTCGCGGTGGGCCGGGCAACCCCGGGTTTGCGCACCCTCACGGTCATCGCGGCCGGAGGCTCAGGGTTGTCACGCGGCCGGGCCCTTCCTGCTCTGATCGCCGACAGCACCGTCTTCTTGCAACTGCACCTGTTCCTCGGCTACTTCCTGGGATCGGCTGCTCTGCACGTCCTGCACGCGGCCACCGGGCCTGCGCTCGCCGTGCTGGCCGTCCTCGTGGCTGGCGGCATCGTGTTCTGGGCTTGCCCGCCGGGGCAGGCCCCTCGCGACTAGAGGCCTCGCCGAAGCGGCCTGCCCAGCATGCCTGACCCTGCCTACCTGGCCGAACGGCCTCGCGACGTCGAAATGCTGATCCAAGACCAGCACGACACCCTCGCTGAGCAGGCCGCCAATTCCCGGAACAGGCCGCAACCGCCCTCGGCCACAGCCGACTGGCAGATTCCCGTCGTCTGCACCGGCAGCCCCGCCGCCGCCGGGGCGCTGGGAGTGTCCCACCATTCCGGCCCGGGAAAGTACGGATGATCCGAGCCCGCGCGGAACACCAGGTGCGGCACCATGCCCGTCGACCACTGCGCGGCGAACAACCCTTCGAGCTCGGTCATGGCCCGCCGCACGTCCAGGTGCGCCCATCCCATCGCGATGAACGCGCTGTCCCAGCTCCACTGGTGGGGGTACAGAAGCGCCGACGCCTTCGTCCAGGTGCCCGCGTCGTTGCCGTGCAGCACGGACCTCCCCAGCTCAGACGCGGGTCATCACTGAGAGCGTTCGACGCGGCCGTGCGAAGGCTGCGCAACGGGATTTTCTGATGGCCGCTGTCATTGAATGAGCGACCGGTTCCAGCCCGGCAGGTAATCGCGGCGGACCCGGAATTCCCTTCGTCTGCGCCTCAGCGCCGGGCGAGCACCCCGATCCACCGGTACCGGAAGAACTTAACGGCATCGACCAGGCCACTCACCGAGCCAGCATCCCGCACCGCCCTCGCCGCAGGGCACCTCTCCCCCGCTACCGACGACGTACCGCACGACAAGGAACTTGGCCGCAGACCAAGATCCCCACAGCACATACGCCTCACCAGCACCGCGCGAAGACCCCACGTTCATGCATTTTCGCAGGTCAGAGGCCAGATAACTGGCTCCCGCGATAGGACTCGAACCTATAACCTACCGGTTAACAGCCGGACGCTCTGCCGATTGAGCTACGCGGGATCGCGGCACCGGGGGCCGGGAACCAGCCAGCGTGACTACCCTGCCGGGCAGTCCAGCGCGTCTACCGCTGTGCCGACGGCCCGCCCATCCGTGCCGGGACCTAAGAGTAGCGTACCCGCGGGATAGCCGTGCGCGGCGTCCCGCCAAAGGACAGCTGAAGGGCAGCCAAAGGGCACCGGCTCCTCGATAGCCCGCTCACCTAACGGGCTTCGCACCGGGGACGCGCTATCCAAGGCGGCCGCCGGAGCGGCGGTATTGCCCGCACGGCTGCTTTCGGGTGCGATAGGCGGAGGAGCTTTCGGGTGCGATAGGCGAAGGAGTACGAAAGCTGATAGCGGGAAGTCAACTCTGTACAACCACATGGTTAAGAGAGGCACACAATGCGGTATCGAGTCACGTTCGTCGCCGGGTTCGCCGCCGGGTACGTCCTCGGCGCCCGTGCTGGCCGGGAACGGTATGAGCAGGTGAAGAAGCTGAGCCAGCGCGTGGCGGGAAACCCGGCCGTGCAGAAGGCCGCGGGCACGGTCACCGCGAAGGCGGCCGAGCTGGGTAAGACGGCAAAGGACAAGGCCACGGACAAGATGCCGGGCTTCGCCCAGACGGCGATGAGCAAGGCCGGTACGATCCCGGGCCTGCGAGGCCGGGTGAACGGATCGACGGACTACTCCAACGACGGGGCGGACGTCTACAACCCGCCTCCGGCGACGGGGACCGATATGTACCCAGACGGCACCTGAGACCGACCGGAAGCCACTCCGCCCGGTGGCCGCACGAACGGCGACCGGGCGGATGAGCTTCCGGCTGGATGGGCCGCACCGAGGGGATTTGCCCCGCCGGGACAGCCGCACCGAGGGGATTTGCCCGCGGGACGGGCCGCACCGTGCGGCCGCCTCCCGCCCCGTTAATCGAGGTACTCGCGCAGCATCTGTGCGCGGCTCGGGTGACGGAGCTTGGCCAGCGTCTTGGACTCGATCTGGCGGATACGCTCCCTGGTCACGCCGAACTCCCGGCCCACTTCCTCCAGCGTCCGGGGATGACCGTCGGTCAGGCCGAACCGCAGCTGGATAATCCGCTGCTCACGCCGGGACAGTTCATCCAGGACACGCTCCAGCTGGTCCTGCAGCATGATGAACGCCGCGGCCTCGATCGGCACCACGGCGTCCGCGTCCTCGATGAAGTCTCCCAGGTCGGACTCTTCCTCCCCGATGGGCGACTGGAGCGACACGGGCTCTAGGGCAATGCGCTGAATGTCAGCCACCCGGTCCGGCTCGATCCCCATCTCCGCGGCGATCTCCTCCGGCGTCGCTTCACGCCCGAGGTCCTGATGCAGCTGGCGCTGGATACGGGCCAGCTTGTTGATCGTCTCCACCATGTGCACGGGAACCCGGATGGTGCGCGCCTGGTCGGCTATGGCCCGCGTGATGGCCTGCCGGATCCACCACGTCGCATAAGTGGAGAACTTGTAGCCCCGCGTGTAGTCGAACTTCTCGACCGCGCGGATAAGCCCCAGGTTTCCCTCCTGGATCAGGTCCAGGAAGACCAGACCGCGGCCGATGTAGCGCTTGGCGATGGACACAACCAGGCGCAGGTTGGCCTCGATCAGGCGTTGCTTGGAACGCTCCCCCTCGGCCACCAGGAGCTGCAGGTCCGCCGCCTCGGCGTTGCGCAACGGGAGGCCACCGCGCATCTTCTCATCGGCGAACAGGCCCGCCTCAATCGACTTGGCCAGCTCCACCTCGTCTTCGGCGGTCAGCAGCGGCACGCGCCCGATTTCCCGGAGGTAGATCCGGACCAGGTCGCTGGTGGCAGCGGGCCGACCCAGATCCGCCTCCCCCGCAGGTCTGGGCTCTTCCACCTCCTCGTGCGGAGCGTCGATCAGCTCGATGCCCTCATCACCCAGCAGGCGCACGACATCGGCGAGCGCGTCGGGTGAGAGATCGTGGCGGTCGAGACCGGTAGCGACATCCGCCATCGTGAGGGAACCCCGCTCCCTCCCAAGCGCCACGAGATGAGTCATCTGGTCGGCCAGCGAAGGCCCGCTTGTCAGTACGCTGAGGCTCACGTGAACCAGTGTGCGACACGAACCCCCGGTTACGGGGGACCTAATTTTGTCACCTTCCCGGTAGTTACGGTGAGTCCCAGCTGTCCATAACCTCGGCCCCGCTGGGTTAGTGAGCCACTAGGCGGCTGCGGCGCCCTGTTGCGGAGCGCGGCGCCCTGTTGCGGAGCGCCCGCGGCGCCTGCCACTAGGCGCCAGCGGCGCGGTCGAGCAGGGCCTTGCGGCGCTGCTCGAGTCCCACCAGGTCACCGAAGAGCTGGTTGTAGGGGACTTGCTGCTGAACCGGGTTCATCCGCTGCAGCTTCGACTTGACCGACGCGATCTCCCGGCTCACCGCGAGCTCACCCACCCGGGCCAGGACCACATCCACGTAGCGGGCATCCGGTTCGCCGGTGAGCTGGGGCGGTTCCACGGCCAACCGGGTGACGAACGCGCGAGCCCGGTCGTTCGGCGCATCGTCACGCAGCCGGGCCGCCCATTCGCGGCCGCCGCCGGCCACACTCGTGCCGCCCGATTCGGCGATCAGCCGGAACACCGCCGCGTGCGCGGGAACGGTGAACGCCCCGTCGCCGAGGGCGTCGAACTCGGGCCCGCACAATCCCGGCCGCTGTACGGCGAGCTTGAGCGCCTCTCGCTCGACCTGGACCACGGGATCGGACGGGTCATAGCTCACCTCTCCCTGGGCGCCGGGCACCCCGGCCGGCGGCCGCCGGCCGTTCCCCTCCCCCTCGTAACCGGCCGCCCCGTTCCCGTTCCCGTTTCCGCCCGATCCGGCGGACCCAGGGCCCCCGTGGGACCCGTAAGACCCGTGCGGCCCGGCGGGCCCAACCGGGCCGCGGCCCGGTTGGGCGCCCGGGCGCGCAGCATCCCGCCGCCCGGAACGCGCCCCGCCCCGCCCTGAGTCGCCGCCCGGCCCGCCCGGTGAGTCGCCCGCGTGCGCTCTGACCCGGGCCAGCACGAAGCGCTCGTCCATCAGGCCGAGCCAGCGGTCGAGGTTGACGGCGTAGCGCACCCGCAGGCCAGAGTCCTTGATCCGGGCCACGATCGGGGCGGCCTCGTCCAGCGCGGCGATCTGGCCTTCGGTCGTGTCCAGATCGTGCTTGGCCACCACGCTGCGGATGGCGAACTCGAACAGCGGTACGCGCCGCGCAATCAGATCGCGGACCGCGGCGTCGCCGTGAGCGAGGCGGAGGTCGCACGGGTCGAGGCCGTCCGGCTGGACCGTCACGAACGTCTGCGTGACGAAGCGTTCCTCCATCCCGAACGCGCGCAGCGCCGCCTTCTGCCCGGCGGCGTCGCCGTCGAACGTAAAGATCACCTCGCCGGCGGCCCCGTCGGTGTCCATCACCAGCCGTCGCAGCACCTTGATGTGCTCGTCGCCGAACGACGTGCCGCAGGTGGCTACGGCGGTCGGGACATCGGCCAGGTGGCAGGCCATGACGTCGGTGTAGCCCTCGACGATGACCGCCTGGCGACGGTGTGAGATCTCCCGCTTGGCCAGATCGGCGCCGTAGAGCACCATGCTCTTGCGGAAGAGCGGCGTTTCCGGCGTATTAAGGTATTTCGGTCCTTCATCGTCCGGGTCGAGTTTGCGCGCGCCGAACGCGATGACGTCCCCGGATAGGTCGCGAATGGGCCACATGAGGCGGTTGTGGAACCGGTCCCGCGGGCCACGGCGGCCTTCCAGGGCCAGGCCCCCGGCGATCAGCTCCACGTCGGAGAACCCCCGTGCGCGCAAGTGCCGGGTCAGTTCCTCCCATCCGGCCGGCGCGTAGCCAACTCCGAACCGCTCCGCGTCGGCACGCTCGAAGCCGCGCTCGGTCAGGAAGGCCCGCCCCGCCACGGCACCGGGGCCCTGAAGCTGCTCCTGGTAGAACTCGGCCGCAGCCCGGTGCGCGTCCACCAGCCGCCGGCGCCGGCTTTGCTCCTGGCCGGGCACGTACCCGCCCTGCTCGTAGCGCAGGTCGATCCCGGCTCGTCCGGCCAGCCGCTCGACCGCCTCGATGAACGTGAGGCCGTCGATCTTCTGAACGAACTTGATGACGTCGCCGCCCTCGCTGCAGCTAAAGCAGTAGAACAAGCCGCGCGCGGGCGTGACGTTGAACGAGGGCGTCTTCTCGTCGTGGAACGGGCACAGCCCCTTGAGGGAGTCACCTCCGGCGCTGCGCAGCTGCAGGTACTCCCCGATCACCTCGTCGATCGGCGACCGGTCGCGGACCACCGCGATGTCCTCGTCGCGGATCCGGCCCGCCATTTTCCCCGCCTCCGCTCTGCGCCCACCCGGAGCAGCCCCTCGTGGGGCATCTCCAAACAAATTATCGCTCCCAGGCGCCCCGGCTGCACCCATTCTGCCGCCCGCGCGTCCTGCGTCCGCCGGGCCCCTTCGCTGGATCAGCGGGCTGAGTCTAACCTTGGATGTCGTGGCCGCACCGGAACTGCAGCTGATCCTGTGGGATATCGACCACACCCTCGTCAACGCGGGCGGTCTCAGCACGCACCTGTACAGGCTCGTGTTCGCCGAGCTGTTCGGGCGCGAGTTGCCGCAGGTCGCGCCGATGGCGGGACGCACGGACCGGGCCATCATCGTGGAGACGCTCACCATCGCCGGGATACCCGACCCGCGCGGGCATGTCCCGGCGTTCATCGCGGGCCTGACCCGGCAGGCCCCGGCCTACGGCGAGCGGGTCAGGCGCCGCGGGCACGCCCTGCCCGGAGCCGTGGCCACGCTGACCGCGCTGGCCGCGCCGCCCGCGACAACGACACCGAACGGCACCCCTCGTGCCCGCCAGTCCGTGCTGACCGGCAACATCCGCCCGCTGGCCGAGGTCAAGCTCGGTGCCCTCGGCCTGCGTGACCTCCTGGACCTGGACATCGGGGCCTACGGCGACGCGCACGAGCTGCGCTCGGAGCTGGTGCACGAGGCCCGGGCACGGGCCGCGGCCGCCGCCGGAGCCGATTTCGGTGGCGAGTCCACCGTGCTGGTCGGGGACACGCCGCTGGACGTGGCGGCGGCGCTCGTGACGGGAGCGCGCGCGGTGGGCGTCGCGACCGGGGACTACTCCGAGGCGGACCTGGCCGCCGCCGGGGCCCACGCGGTCCTGCCGAATCTCACCGACACGCCGCGGGTCCTGGCCGCCATTCGGGGATGCCGCGGCTGCTAGTCAGGAAGCGTCATTGCGACCGGGCACGCCATCAGGACCGAGCGGCGGTGCGGCAGAGGCGGCGGTGCCAGGCGATGGCCGAGGTGTCGGTGAGCGAGGCGATCTGGTCGATCACCACGCGGCGGCGCGCGGCGGCGGAGGACGCCGTCTCCCAGGCCGGGCGGAACACGGGATCGAGCGTCTGCGGCGCGCCGATCTGGACGGTGGCCGCGAGATCGGCGATCAGCTCGCGTTCCCGCGCCTGCGCGGCGGCCGCTCCTTCCCTCGTCATCACGTAGTGCGCCGCGACCGCCTTGAGCAGTGCGCACTCCAGCCGCTGGGCCCGCGGGACCACGAGGTCGCACGCGTACCGCGTCAGCCTCCCGCCGCCGTTGACCTCCCCGCAGGACGCGCGGGTGGCGTCCTGGGCGGCGACACAGAACCGGCCGACCAGCTCGCTGGTCAGGTTCTTCAGGGCGGCGAGGGAGTCCGGGCCGCCATCGAAGCCTTTCGGCCACCAGTCCAGGGCCATCAGGCCGTCGAACACCGCAGTCAGTTCGGCGACCGTGGCCGAGCCCGGTGCGCAGTAAAAACGCTGCGCAGCCAGGGCCACCGAGGTCCGTTCGGAATGATCATGCAATTGCCCGAAGGTGACCAGCCCGGCGTGCAGGCCGTCCTCTACGTCGTGCACGGAATAGGCCACGTCGTCGGCCCAGTCCATGACCTGCGCCTCCAGGCAACGGCGCCGGTCGGGCGCGCCCTGCCGGATCCAGCCGAAGACCTCGGCGTCGTCGGCGTAGTAGTTGAACTTGGGCGGGGTGGGAGTGTCCCCGATCGAGGGCGCCGTGCCCACGCCGGGTCCGCCAGGGCCACCGGGCCCGCCAGGGCCACCGGGCCCGCCAGGGCCACCGGGCCCGCCAGGGCCACCGGGCCCGCCAGGGCCACCGGGCCCGCCAGGGCCACCGGACGCGCCAGGGCCACCGGGCC
>Ga0181523_10001651_pt1 | contig 23432 bp, 24 predicted proteins | sample PEATcosm2014_Bin_43_FD_119752 | JGI IMG/M metagenome (GOLD analysis project Ga0181523, IMG submission 119752) | Peatland microbial communities from MTU Mesocosm Facility, Houghton, MI, USA - PEATcosm2014_Bin05_30_metaG | ecosystem: Environmental > Terrestrial > Soil > Wetlands > Peat | place... | reverse complement strand
CGGTGACGGAGTCCTCAAGTCGATCGACGGAGGCGTTACCTGGACGGTCGAGAACCCGAAGGGGGTCTTCACCGGAGTGGACTTCTCGTCTCTTCTGGTTGACCCGAACAACGACCACGATCTGTACGCAGCAACGTCCGCCGGTTTCTACGAGTCCTTCGACTCCGGCGTGAAGTGGTCCCTTCCGAGCGGTACATACGAGAACGGCCCAGCTACGTCCGCCGTTATCGACCCGGCGACCTCCCCGACGACGATCTACGTGGCAACCGAGGGCGTCGGCGTGCAGGTATCGACCGACGGCGGAAAGAACTTCGCAAACGTCGACACCGGCTTGCCCAATGCCGGCGAATTCGGCTTCACGGCGCTCGGCATCGGGACCGACAGCACGACGTTCCCACTTGCAGGCCAGGACGTGTACGCCGCCGTGCAACTGGCGGAGTCTACAGCCCCGAACGGCGGGGACGTCGAGGTCTTCTCCTCGACAGACGCCGGTGTGACATGGAAGTTCCTCTCAACACCGGCGTACACGAACCAGTCATACGCCTACGGTCAGGGAACGAGCGACCAGGCCTCGTATGACAACGTGCTCGCGGTCAACCCTGTCAACCCTGCCCAAGTCTTCGCCGGAGGGATCGCACTCATCGAGAGCCGGAACGCAGGGACGTCGTGGAGCAACGTTGATGGGGGAAACTTCTTTGCTGTAGCGAACGTCCTTCACCCCGACCAGCACGCCCTCGTGTTCAGCGGCGGCAACCTCTACGTCGGTAACGACGGCGGTGTCTACGAGCTCAGCGGATCCAAGGTGTCCGACCTCAACTCGAACATCGACAGCGGCCAGTTCTACGAGGATCTCGGCGTCTACGGCAATGGGACAGAGATCCTCGGTGGCCTGCAGGACAACGGCACGGCATTCTTCGATGGCACCGAAGGCTGGCCGGAGGCCATGGCTGGCGACGGCGGTTACAGCGCGATCAACCCGCTCGACCCGTATCAGCAGTTCGGCGAGGCAGACGAGCAGCTGTACACGACGTCCAATGGCTGGGCGACGGCGCCGGCGGTCATCACCCCGCCGCAGCTTTACAAAGGCACCCTGCCAAAGTATCCAGGCGGCCCCGACCCGGTTCTCAACTCCAACTTCGTCGTCCCGATGACGATCGTCCCGAACCCGAGGTCAGTGGACGAACCGACCATTTACTTCGGCGCCGACAACCTCTACAAGACAACCAACCCGGGAAGTCCGTCACCGTCGTGGGCCCGGATCACCAAACACAGCGGTTCCGACGTTTCCTCCGTGGCCGTGGCGCCTTCGGATGCGAACATCCTCTACGTAGGCTTCGATGACGGCACGTTGCTCGTCTCGAAGAACGCCGAAGCGGCCAAACCGACGTTCACTGACATCTCCCCAGGCGTGTCGGACTGGGTAACGCACGTCGCCGTCGATCCATCCGACCCCGGGTCGGTCGCGCTCACCTTCAGCGACAGCAACACTCAGGAGTTCTCGACTCCCCCGATGGTCGAGACGGGTTCCGTGAGGTTCGCGAGCACGCCTGCGGCCACCTTCTCCGATATCACGGGCAACCTTCCGAGCGGTGTGGCTTCCAACTCGGTGGTGTTCGACCAGGGTGACCTCGTGGTCGCAACGGACGTCGGGGTCTTTCTCACCACCTCGGCGAAAGCGACGAGCACCGTATGGGCGAGGGCGGGCACGGGGCTCCCGAACGTGCAGGTGATCGGGCTCACCGTGGATGGAACCGGCGACCTCTTCGCTGCGACTCACGGTCGCGGCGTGTGGGAGTTGAGGGTCCCCTCGAAGCCAGCCGTCACCATCCAGCCGCGTGCCCAGTTGGTCACGGCGTCAACGACGGCAAGCTTCTCCGCGACCGCCAGTGGCAGCCCCACGCCGACAGTGCAGTGGCAGGCATCGACGAACGGTGGAAAGACGTTCGCCGATGTGACCGGAGGCACCTCCTCCACGTTGAGCGTCACGTCGGCGACGCTCAACGTCACCCACACCTCGACCGCGATGAGCGGCACCGAGTACCGGGCGGTCTTCACGAACTCGTTGGGCCGTGCGACGAGCGCATCCGCGACACTGACGGTGGTCCCAGGCCTGCCCTGGTCGATCCTGCCAAACCCGAACCTCACGACTCAGCAGGCATTGCTCGCCGGGTTGTCGTGCCCGTCGGCCACCAGCTGCGCCGCAGTGGGCGGCTACCTCAACAGCTCCTTCATCGGTGTGGGGCTGGCGGAGTCCTGGAACGGTAAGAAGTGGGCTATCGAGGCAAGCCCCAACCCGACCGGGGCGAATTACATCTCGCTCTCCGCTGTCTCGTGCGTCTCGGCGGCAGCCTGCACAGCCGTCGGCTACTACCTCAACCAGGCCGAGAACAGCGTGACCTTGGCGGAGTCCTGGAACGGTAAGAAGTGGGCGATCGAGCAGAGCCCCAACCCGGCTGGGGCGAAGGGCAGCTCGCTGGTCGGGGTGTCGTGCGCCTCGGATGCGGCCTGCACCGCCGTCGGGGACTACGTCAACAAGAGCGGCAACACCGTACCGCTGGTGGAGGTCTGGAACGGGACCAAATGGGCAATCAAGCCCAGCCTCAACCCGACCGGGGCCAAGTACAGCTCCCTATCCGCCGTGTCGTGCACCTCGGCCGCCGCCTGCACCGCCGTCGGGGACTACCTCAATAGCGCCTTCCGGAGCGTGGCGCTGGCGGAGTCCTGGAACGGTACGAAATGGGCGATTCAGCCGACCAGCAGCCCGGCCGGGGCCACGGGCGACTCCCTGTCCGGGGTGTCGTGCAGCTCGGCCACGGCCTGCACCGCCGTCGGCTACTACGTGGACAGGTCCGTCAACAGCCTGGCGCTGGCGGAGTCCTGGAACGGTGCGAAGTGGGCGATTCAGCCGACCAGCAGCCCGGCCGGGTCCATGGGCGACTCCCTGTCCGGGGTGTCGTGCAGCTCGGCCACGGCCTGCACCGCCGTCGGCTACTACGGGAACAGACTTGACCTGGATCTGACCTTGGCGGAGTCCTGGAACGGTACGAAGTGGGCCATTGAGCCCATCCCCAACCCGGCCGGGTCGCCTGACAGCAACCTGTCGGCGGTGTCGTGCACCCTCGCCGCCGCCTGCAAGGCAGTCGGCTTCTACACCAACAGCGCACAATCCCAGGTGCCGCTGACGGAGCGGCAGTCCTAGCTGAAGGACCCGCAGTAGCTTGTCGCGTCCTCGCGTGGTAGTGGCCTCTGATGTTCTGCGTCTGGGGTGTACGTACCGACGGTTGCTGGATCGAGAACGCGCCAGACGGCTGGTGGATGATCCCCGAGCGTGTCCCCACCGACAGGCTCAGATTGCTCGAAACCGACGTGGCCGGTGGTCACGAGGGCGAGTGGTAAAGCGAGACAAGGCCCTCGCGTTTATGCGTCGGGCCGTCACGACCGAGACCATTGCCGTGCAGACGAGCCGTCACGCCCGTCAGCAGTCGAAGGCCGACCAGCAGATCTCGTTTCGCAACCGCTGGTCGTCGAGGACGAGCTCGCGAATAACATCCGGGAGCTGTTCGCGCTGCCAACGGCACTCGAGCCTGCCAGCGCTCTCAGCCTCTCGTCCGGGGGCCGCCGCACGCACGGCCTTGATCGCGTAGGCCGCAGCACCGAGGTCGTGCGCGGCGACATGCGCCACCACTGCCGCCTGGCCGGCAGCATACGCGGCGTGCCGGGCGGCTCCTCGCAACTCTCTTGCCGCAGCCATGGCATGGCCACCGGCCGCTCGGCACTGAGACATTCTGATCTCGCCGCACGCCCACGCCCGAATCTGCTCGATCGCCTCGCGGGGCCGCGGGTCCGAGGGCTGCACCGACTCGAAGAGGTGCAGAACGTGCTCCGCGCAGGCGGCAGCCCACAAGGCCAGGAGCCGATGGTCGGAGTCGGTAAGGGTCCCCCCGCGACGGATGGTGATGAGGCGGGGGTCGCGATCTTTCGGGAGGATCATGCTGTTGGAGTCCCGTGGCGTGGCGTGGTTGGCGTTCTGCTCGCCGTGGTTCAGGAGCCAGGCGTGCGCTCGATGACCTGAAGGAGATCAGTCTGTCGTGACGCGTCGAGTTGCGCCATCGATGTGTCGGCCAGGTAGCGGCGGGCGATGACCGACTCGTTGTGCTGCTCGCCCAGGACGGCGCCGACGAGACCCGTCGTGGCCACCATCTCGGCCGGACCGTCACAGTTCTATCGTGGATACCGTGGCCAACGTCCCGGCAGCATCGACGGGTCCCAAAGGACGCGGAGCCACGAGCCCGGTGCCGCCGAGGGGGGCGGGCGCCGACGCGGACGCGGACGCGGACGTCCCGGTACAGATGACTCGCAACGCGGCGGGAGTCATCACGTGGGTGGACGACTCCATCATCGACATGCTTGGTTGGCGACCGGATGAGCTGGTGGGACTGCCATCAACCGTGTTCATCCACCCGGAGGATCAAACGAGCGCTATCGCCGCATGGATGGCCATGATCACCACCCCCGGCATGGCGCGGGTTTGGCGCGGACGGTATCAGACGGCCGACGGGGCGTGGAAGTGGGTCGAGTCGGTCAACCGGCTCAAGGACTCGGACGACCCGGTGGTATCCAGCTCGATGACACCGGTGACAGTCGAACAATCCAGCGTGGAGGAGCTCCGCGCTCGAGAGCAACTGCTGAGCCGGTTGTCCGACGCGCTGCCGCTCGGCCTCTTCCAGATCGATGCGACAGGTCACGTCACCTTCACCAACGATCGTCTGCATACGATCGTGGGCCGGGTGCCCGCCGCGACCATCGAGGCCCAGCTGTCAGCCGTCGTCGCCGAGGACAAGCCAGCCCTGCAGATCGCCCTCGCCAGCGTGCTCGCCGATCAACCGGTCGACGATATCGAGATACGGCTCCGTCTCCCGATATCAGAAGCCGTGCCAGGCGCCGAAGCCGAGCGCGTCTGCGTACTGAGCCTGCGTGCTCTCACGGATAGCTCCGGCGTCGTCACTGGCGCCGTTGGATGCCTGAGCGATGTGACAGACAGAGTTCAGCTTCGCGGTCAGCTCGAGTTGAAGGCCTCGGTCGACGAGCTCACCTCATGCCTGAATCGAGCTGCGTCACTCGAGCTGCTGGCCCGGACAACGGCTGCGCCGCATGCGGTCGGAGGAGGCAACGCCCTCATCTTCATCGACCTCGATGACTTCAAGTCGGTGAACGACCGGTTCGGTCACGCCGTCGGTGACCGTCTTCTCGTAGCCGCCGCAGAGCGTCTTCGTGGCGCGGTACGCGACGGCGACGCGGTCGGGCGCTTGGGCGGTGACGAATTCCTCGTGATCTGTCCCCAGGTAGGGAGCTCGACGCAGGCAGTCAGGCTCGCCGAGCGCCTTGCGGCGGAGACAACGGCGACTATCGACCTCGGACCCGGCGAGGTGGAGCTGCGGACGAGCGTCGGCGTTGCCTGGACGACCGAGGCACTCGACCCGGACTCGTTTGTGGCGCAGGCCGACAGCGCCATGTACGAGTCGAAGCGAACTGGTAGCAGTGCGGTTTCCCTCTTCCACCCCACTCGCTGAACGGTGCCACGGACTGAGGCCGATCACAAAGCTGGACGCCCTCGGGAGATGCCTCGCCCCAGCAAGGTCCTCTCAGCGACCGACGGAGTGTGGAGACTCCGCCGAGTCCCGTCGTCCGCCGCCGGCTCGCCGACGGATCACGTAGCCGACGCCGTGCCTATGGTCATCGCCGTGAGCATCACTTCAGGTCCAAGAACTGGTTGGGTGACCGGGGCAACTCGCGGTGTCGGTCGCGGTGTCGCGGTCGCGTTGGGCGCGTCCGGTTGGACGGTCTGGGTGACCGGGCGCTCCGGCAAGGGTGGCGGCGCCGTTTCGCACCTTCCGGGAAGCGTCGAGGAGACGGCGGCCGCAGTCGACACCGTCGGCGGCATTGGCATCGCCCGCCTCTGCGACCATCGCCGAGACGACGAGGTAGGGGCGGTCGTCGACGAGATCTCGGCCGCCGGCGGGCTGCGCCTACTCGTCAACAACGTCTGGGGCGGCTATGAGCGCCTCAACGCCGGCGCTTGGGAGGAGTGGAACGCGCCATTCTGGGATCAGCCGGTCGAATTGTGGGATGCCATGTTCGACGGGGGGATTCGGGCGCACTACGTGGCATCGCGACTGTGCGCTCCCCTGCTGCGACGCCATCCCGACGGTCTCGTGGTGAATATTTCCATGGCCCTCGGCCAATCCCACGTGGCCGGGCAGGGCGTGGCCTACAGCGTGGCGAAAGCAGCTGAGGACAGGCTGTCGCTGGCGATGGCGGAGCAGCTCGCCGAGAGCGGCGTCAGCGCCGTGTCGCTTCACCCGGGACTCGTGCGAACCGAGGGAGTCATGCAGTTCGCCGAGCAGCTCGACCTGGCGGGATCCCAGTCGCCAGAAGGAGTCGGGCGCGTCGTCGCCAGGCTGGCCGACGACCCCGCCCTGATGTCGATGAGCGGAAGCGCCGTGTCTGTCGCCGAGCTCGCTCAGCGATATCAGATCGACGTCTCCGCCTGAGCCGTGCCGCGCTGCCGGAGAGAAGAGCCATCATCCGTCGTCAGCGCGTGGCCGGTGCGTCTTTTGAACGTGCTCGGTCGGCGAACGGCTCGCCGACACACGGGCTCAAGCCTCAACGGTGGTGCATGCCGCCTTCTTCACATCGCCACACCCCGGTCAGTGGCGTGCCGGCGGACGGGCGTTGTTCGTGGTTGAATCGAGGAGGTGTCGGCTCAAGAGGTGGGCCGGTTGGGGAGGCGAGCCTCGTCCGTGCCTCGGTCCCTTGACCGGTAGCTCGGGGTGCTTCAGGCTGGTGTCATCTCGAGCCGAGGGAGGGTCGATGGACCAAGCGCACGCCAGAGAACTGCTGACGTTGGAGCGGATGCGCGTCGCGCGTCTGCTGAGCGAGACGGTTGCGGCCGGGCACGAGGACCGCAAGGCGGCGAACGAACCGGGAGATCTCACAGATCCCGCGGAACGGCTCACCGCTGAAGAAGGCGACGACGCCGTGGCGGCCGGATTGCGCGAGCGGTTGGAGGCTCTCGAGCGAGCCGAGCGTCGCCTCGACGGCGGGACGTTCGGGTACTCGATCCGGAGCGGTCTTCCGATCCCGGATGATCGCCTCGAAGCGGATCCTGCGGCGGAGCTCACGGTCGAGGAATCTCAGAGCCTCGACCTATGAGCGACGCCGCCTGCGCGACGACTCGACCAACTCATCGAAGTGGCGGGTGCGAATCGACGGCTTGCGTTGGGGGAGGGTTCGCCGCCTTTGCCGCGGCGGCGGCCGTGAGGCCGGCTACTCCGCCTGGCCTCCCTCGGAGCTTGATCCGGGTCAGGGGTGCTGGAAGGTGAAGTACTGCGACGGCCCCTCAATCGAAGTCGCGGCACTGATCGATGCTCCGATCGAGCGGGTGTGGCAGCTCGTGACTGACATCAACCTGCCTGCCCAGTTCTCCGCTGAGTTCCTCGGCGCCCGCTGGCTCGACGACCCCCCCGGCGTCGGCGCCCGCTTCGAGGGCCGCAACCACCATCAAGCGCTGGGAGACTGGGAGACCACCTCGTTCGTTACTCGATACGAGGCACCGCGGGCCTTTGGCTGGGCGGTCACCGATCCCGACAACCCTTCCTCGAGCTGGTGGTTCGAGCTCGAACAGCAGCGCGATGGCGTCAGGTTGCGGCAGGGCACGCGCATGGGCCCGGCTCCCTCGGGGCTCACGATCGCCATCACCGCCATGCCAGAGAAGGAAGAGCGGATCATCGTCCGCCGCCTCCAGGAGTTCGAGACAAACATGCGCGCCACCGTGGAGGGAATCAAGCGGCTGGCGGAGGACCCGCCGTGACGCTGCGGGTGGGCATCGGCGCCATGCCCGTGACAGCTCAGAGCGTCGAGTTCGTCCGCGAGGCCGAACGGCTCGGGGTCGACTCGGTCTGGTCCCGGAGTTCTGGGCTGCAGACGCCCTCACCCCGCTTGCCTACCTCGCCGCCTGCACCAGTCGAATCCGCCTCGCCACCGGGATCGTGCAGCTCGGTGCCCGCACGCCCGCCATGCTGGCCATGTCAGCGCTCTCGCTGCAATCTCTGTCGGGCGGTCGGTTCCTGCTCGGCCTCGGAACGAGCGGTCCTCAAGTGATGGAGGGCTGGCACGGGGTCCGCTTCGACAGACCGCTCCGTCGTACCCGCGAGGCCATCGACATCATCCGTCTCATCACGTCTGGGGAACGCCTCGAGTACCACGGCGAGATCTACGAGCTGCCGCTGCAGGGCGGCGAAGGACGCCCCATCCGCTCGTTCATGCCGCCTGCTCGCATCCCGATCTACGTCGCCGCGCTCGGACCGGCGAACCTCCGGCTGACTGGCGAGCTGGCGGACGGATGGATCGGCAACTCCTTCTTCCCCGAAACCGCCGACGTCTTCCTCGACCCCATCCGCCAGGGCGCCGAGTCGGCGGGCCGCACGCTGGCCGATATCGACCTCACCGTCTCGGTAGGCGTCGAGTTCACCGAAGACGTCGAAGCCGCCGGTCGCCGCCACGCCGAGGGCTACGCCTTCACCTTCGGGGCCATGGGATCGGCGGCGACGAACTTCTACAACAACGCCTTCGAACGCCAGGGTTACGGAGACGACGTGCGCGCCGTGCAGCGCCTGTGGCTGGCCGGTGACAAGGACGCTGCCCGCCGGCGCGTCCCCACCGCCATCGGACTCGGCACCAACCTGATCGGTACCGACGACCTCGTCCGCGACCGACTCCGCCTCTACCGCGACGCTGGCATCAACACCCTCCGAGCCACTGTCCAAGGCGCTTCCACGGGAGAGGACCGCGACCGGCAGCTCGACGACGTCGGCCGGCTCCTCGAACTTGTCCGGGCTGTGAACGACGAGACGGGCAAGCCGTGACGGCGGGCGTCGCCGTTACGGTCGAGCGCTCCCCGTGGCCGGCGCGGGCTCGATCCCCAAGGACTCCAGACGCGGCGTGCAGGATCGCACTCTCGGGCACGACGACCCTTCGGCCGGTCCGAGGCGCGACGAGTGCGCCATCTCGCTCCTTCGGTACCTCGGCGACGCGCCTCGGCCGGTCCGCGCTGACCGTCGCGCGCCGCAAGACGTAGGGCAGACCCATGCCCGCCGAACAGCCGCCACGTGCGATCCTCGCCACCGTCGCTGTCTTCCCGGAGTCCTACCTTCTCGAGAATCTTGCGGTCCGCTCCGACGGTTCGATCCTCGTCACGGCGGCCGTGCAAAAGGAGCTGTGGTACGTCCCGCCTGCCACCACGCGGGCGCCCGTCGAGCCCTTCCTGCTCCACAGGTTCGATCACTTCGCCTCAGGAATCGTCGAGACCGAGCCCGAGGTGTTCTACGTCAGTACGACCAACACCGACACGCTGCAGCAGTCGTTTCTTCATCGTGTTGACCTGCGCGGATGGCGTCCCGGCGATCCGGTTCGAGCCAGGTGCATGTTCGAGTTCGACAAGCGCGCCGGCGCGCTCAACGGCAGTTGCCTCCTCGGTCCGTCGAGCATCCTTCTGGCGGACTCCGTATCCGGCCTCATCTGGCGTGTCGATATCGGCCCCGATGTCCGGGACGTCGCGGCGCGCGTCTGGCTCAAGCACGAGAGCATGGACGTCGACCCTGCGAGCACACTCGTGCCCCCCCAGCCGGGAGTGAACGGCGTCCGCTACGCGGCGAGAAGCAGCTACCTCTACTACACCTCCACCGCGCAGAAGCTGTTCATGCGGGTGCCCGTCGACGCCGGAACGCTCGATCCGGCAGGGACCCCGGAGGTCGTCACTGGCGGCACGATGCCCGATGATTTCTGCGTCGACGAGGAGTCTGGTGTGGCCTACGTCACGACTCACCGCCAGAACACCATCGATCGCGTGCCGCTGGACCCGGCGGTGGACCAGACCAGGCAGATCGTGGTGGGAGAGCCGTTCGACGAGCAGCTGATCGGCCCGACGAGCGCCGCCTGGGGGCGAGCTCGCGGGGACTACGGCCGCATCGCCTACGTCACGACCGACGGAGGCTTCATGGCGCCGCCATCGAACGAAGTCAGGCCCTCGAAGCTGGTGCGGCTGGACCTCTCCGGCTGACCCAGGACCTCGTGAACGGGGCTGACCGCGGCGCCAGCTTCGACTCTGAACGGCCCGGGTGCGAAACAAGAACGCTGGTTCCGCGCTCACGTAGTCAGACCGAGATCGCCCTCATTTCAGCGCTGACGAGGGCCGGGCACGCCCTGGCGCGACGGTCCGCGCGAGGATTCCGAGGGTCGCCCGCAGCGCAGCTTCTGGAATCACCGGGAAGATGGCTGCGTCCTTCCAGCTTTGCTCGACCGATGACCAGTCGTAGTACGAGGTGACGAGCGTCCCCCCGTCGATCGGCTCGAGTGTGTAGCCGTATACATGGCCGAGGTTGAGCTGACCTCCGACCTTCCAGGCGATCTCGCGGTTGGGATCAAACTTCACAATCTCCACGGTCACGTCGTACAGACCGAGCGGGTAGTCGTTGAGCGCCTCGCGATCCATGTGCACCACGAAGCTGTCGCCGACGGAATTGACGGAATCCCCGGTCGCGTACATCAACATTCCCGAGCTGTCGATTGCTACATGACCCTGTGGATCAGTCAGGACCCGAAAGATCTCCTCCGGGCTTGCCGCAATGGCCCGTTGCACCTCCAGCCGTTCCGTCATTTCGCAATCCTCGCGCACTGATGTGAGATCCGGAGACCGCGCGCAGGTCGGTAGCGCTCAGTGCGGTTCGAGAGCGGTCTTGGCGGCCCGCAGATCCCCTTCGTGCGCACCCCGGTCCGGTATGCGAAAGGCCTCGCCTCACCGCTACTGTGGCCCTGTGAGCAGCCCATCAGTGCCCGGCGGGGTGGTGCACAAGCTGCCAGGAGACCTGCGCAAGGCGCTCGTCGCCAACCCCACGGCGCTCGGTGCCTGGCAGGACATCACGCCTCTGGCCCGCAACGAGTTCATCTGTTGGGTCGAGGATGCCAAACAGGAGATGACCCGAGAGCGACGCATTCGCCGCACCCAGGAGGAGCTGGAGGAAGGCCAGCGTCGGCCCTGCTGTTGGCCAGGGTGCAAGCACCGCGAGCGCACCGGCCGATAGCAACCACGCAAACCGACGTATGGCGGACGAGACGCCGGCACGTGCAAAAGGACTCAGCGACCCTCTCCCGCTAGCCAGCGTTGAAGGCCCGGAACAGCACGGCAAAGTCACAGCCGGCAGTCGTACCTCCCTGCGCGGCGATCGTGCGAAGGAAGGCATCCGGATCGAACTCTGCACCGAGGGCCCGGAGATAGGCGCGGTGCTCGCGTAGCGAAGACACTCCCGCTTCGATGCTGGCGGTGACGTCCACGTAATGCGTCGGGGTAGCGGCACCGTTGATGTAGATCGCCTTGATCCCATTCCATGGTCCACCGAGGTCGGGAAACACCCACTCGTTGGCGGCGTCGCGGCAGGCGTCGAGCAACGCCAGCCCAACGGCTCGATGATCTGCATGGTTGACGTTTCCGTCATCCCCCCACGTGAGCTCGAAGTTCATCCCGATCACGATCTCGGGTCGTAAGCGGCGAAGCGCCCTGGCAAGGTCCCGCCGCAACCTCAGCCCGTACTCGACGGCGCCGTCGGGATGCCCGAGGAACTCGACGCTGGCGACGCCGACGACCGCGGCGCTGCGCCGCTGCTCTTCCTCCCGCAATGCTCCGGCCTCGTCCGGGGCCATACCGGCCATCCCGGCCTCCCCGCTCGTCGCCAGGACGTAGGAGACTTCCTTGCCCTGAGAGGTCCAACGCGCAACGGCGCTCGCCGCCCCGTACTCCAGATCGTCAGGGTGGGCGACGACCGCGACGGCGCGCACCCAGTCCTCACTGACGGGCTCCATCACACCTCCCACTCGAGCGTCTGAGGTTAGGTGATGCTGCGGACAGACTTGCCACCGTGTCCTGCGCACTCACCGGACCTGCTTTGCCCCGTCGCCATTCGGGCGTCATCGGGGCACCTGCAACCGCCGGCAGCGGGGAAAGGCCACGTGACGATCTGGAATGATCACAGGATGAGAAATCGACTGCCTACGTATACGGGATACAGCGTCGGTTGCGCAGTCGTCTGGGCCGGCATCCTGGGCGCCCTCGCCGCGGGCGGCAAGAAGGACCGGCTCCGCACCATTTTGCCGGTCTTCGGTGGCTGGTGGATGGGATGGACATCCGCGACGATCGCTCGTTACGGTTACCCGCCACCGAAGTCTCGACCTCCGTGGCTGCGGAATCGTTCCGACTGACGGCACCCAAGGCGCCCTCGAGCGCCTCGGGTGCGAGCCGACCGGGAATCCCCTTCGAGTGGGGAGAGTCGCCGGGCAAGCACTGTGTTGCCGGTTGGGCGATTGCGTTCCGCCCAGCCGGCGCCGGCACGGCCGACTACTCCTCGCCCGAGAATCGCTCCCACGCCGACTGCCGAGTCATCCCCAAGGACGCTCCGATCGCCGCCCACGTAGCCCCGAGCTCTCTTGCCCTCTTCACGAAGCGGGAGAGATTGCTCTCGGCCTGCGCACCCGCCGCCGCCATCCGAGGAAGGCTGGCGAGCACGCCGTCGAGATCAAGGTCCTCTTCCCACGATGTCAGCCCTGGCGGTAACGAGGGTGGGTTGTTGATGATCTGGCTGCACAGGTCGACGCACTCATCACAGATGTAGACCCCTGGACCAGCAACCAACTTCGCAACTTCGTCGCTCGGCTTCAGACAGAACGAGCACGATGGGGTGACGCCCTCCCCGGTGACGGCCATGAGCTTCTCCTCGCAGTGCCAGCAGTTCAGTTGTCAGGAGATACCTTACACGGTCAGGGACCACCTGACAAGGAGGCGCAAACGGGCCGGCTCGTGCGGTTCCGAGGTCGGGTAGTTGATGATCAGCATGCCCGTGTTGTCATCGCTGGCGAAGAAGACGGCGCCCCCGCCTTGGCGGCCGTGATCGACGCCGATAACGGTGCCTCGGCCGCCAGGCCGATCGGCGAAGATGGTGGCGTGAATCTCCGGCAGGCAGCCGAGTCCGACCTCGATTCGCTCCTCACGGTCCAAGAAGAGGGCGCAACTCGCGCCCTGTCTCACATTTTTCCCCAGGACACTCATCCCTTTCCAAGAGAAACACTGCGGTCGCGCTGGGTCACGGAGCTCGCCGACCCTGGGATCCGTGCCTACGTCATTACGAACGACGACGATGAAGTACTGGGTTTCGCCGCCACCCGCGACGATGAGCTGTTGCACTTCGGCACTGCCGTCGAGACGTGGGGCACCGGCGTGGCGGCAGCGGCACACGATGCTCTTCTCCGAACGCTGGCAGACCAAGGTGTGACGCAGGCGCGGCTGCGCGTCTTCGAGGAGAACCACCGAGCTCGACGCTTCTACGAGAAGCTCGGATGGCAGCCGACGGAGCAGCGGTCGCGTACGAGCTTCCCTCCGCATCCCGTTCTCGTCGAGTACCGGCGGCACGTTCCCTAGGCCCTCGGGTCCGAGGGGCCGTGTTCTCAGGCGTCGGGTCCTCGGTGTCAGGATTACCTCGAACACGATCATCACGATCACCGCGACGGTTCTCAGCCCAGGCGCTGTATGCCCTGTGGGGCCACGAACCAGCTGACCGACGGATCGGCGTGGACAGCTACATCTTCAACTCGGGAACTCCTCGAGCAGCCGTCGCACGGTTGACTCCCAGATGGAGTCATCCTCGGCTTTCCATTGATGGCGAGCCCTACCGGTGCATTCCCAGTCTGGATCGAGGCCGTCCTCTTGCACGAGGCATCCCGCCAGCACCAGTCTCCCGGCGTCCATCGCCGGCCCCACCTCAGGACCCACGAGACCATGAAGGATCGGAATCGCCGGACGCCCGCACTGCGGGCATCGTTCCTCGGCTTCGCGAGGATGACTTGTCGTCACTGTGGCGACGCTATCCCCCGGCGGAGGATGCCCCGGCCCAGTACGCCGCCTCGTCGGGACACGAAGGGGCGCCGGCGGCGATTGTGAAATGCTGCTGCCGATGGGTTCGATCACCTGGGGCCGGGACGTGGCAGATGTGTACGACGCCGTCAACTCGGCGCAGTTCGAGCCGCCCGTGCTCCTCCCCATCGTCGACCTGCTCGCCGAGCTGGCAGACGGGGGCCCCGCTCTCGAGTTCGCCGTCGGAACCGGGCGGGTGGCGCTTCCGCTCAGTGCCCGCGGGATCGCCGTGCATGGACTCGAGCTGTCGCCGCACATGGCGGAGCAGCTGCGGGCAAAGCCAGGCGCCAGCGGAATGCCGGTGGCCATCGGCGACATGACGACAACCAGGGTCCCTGGCACGTTCAGGCTCGTGTACCTGGTGGCGAACACCATCATGAACGTCACGAGCCAACAGGACCAGATCGCGGTGTTCGTCAACGCGGCCGCTCACCTCGGGCCGGGTGGACGGTTCGTGGTCGAGGTGATCGTCCCCCAGCTCCGCAGCGTGCCGCAGGGTGAGATCGGTCGGGTCTTCAGGCTCGACCCTGACCACGTCGGGATCGAGACGTTCGACGACGTGGTGGGACAGATCGCGTGGTCTCACCACTGGATGGAGCTGGACGGCCGCTTGGTGCGTCACTCGGCGCCCTACCGCTATGTCTGGCCGTCCGAGCTCGTCCTCATGGCTCGAATCGCCGGCTTCCGACTGGAAGACCGCTGGGCTGGCTGGGACAAATCACCCTTCACGTCCAGCAGCACGAGCCAGGTGGCGGTGTTCGAGAAGGTGTCGTAGTGACGACGCCAGCGGTCGAACGTGTCGCCGCGAGCCCCTCCCTCCCAACGGTGACCGACCAGTGCGAGTCGGTGGTGTAACGGCAGCTGGCACCCGTGCTGATCGACTTGGCGAGATGGGCGGCGAGGGGCGGCTCGGCCGAGGCGATGACGTCGATGGCCCGAACGAGGGCTTTCCTCACCGCCGTACGGGCCTGTTCGCGATTGCCGATGGCACAGGAAGGGGCGACATCCACCAGCCAACACGGTGACGCCTGCGGCTTTCGGCCCAAAAGCGTCAGCTTGGCCAGATCCGAGTTGAAACCCTCAGCTGAGATGCCGCGCAAGAAACGCCAACGAGGGAGGCTCCTGCTCGATGAAGAAGGGGCCGGTGTGGCACCCGTTCGAGAAGTCCACGACGGCTCCGGCCGGTAGGACCCTTGCGAGAGCCTCCACGCCAGGGTGGAACGGATCGGAGTTGCCCGACGCGACCCGGACCGGCATGGCCGTCAAGGCCCCGGCGTGAGTGACGGCGTCGTCCGCGGCGAAGTCGGCCGGCGAGGCATAAGCGGTGCCGTTGGCCGCCCGCGCCTGGGCGTAGCTGGTCCAGATCGCTGGGCTGATGGCGGCGACCGCAGATACGACACCGGGATACTTCTCGGCCAACAGGAGGGCCCCGTAGCCGCCCATCGAGATGCCCATCGTGCCGATCCGATGTGGAGGTCGTCCCAAGCCGAGCCGCTGGCACAGCGGGATCAGCTCGCCCATCACCATTGCCATCGGGTTGTCGCCAGGATGCGGGTTCCAGTAACCGCCACCACCGTCTACCGTCACCATTGCCATCGGCGCGAGCGGTTCTCCGCCCATGCGGAGGGCAACGGCCTGTGCCGGCGACATCCCTTCGACGGCATTTGTGTGGTTGCCTCCGAAGCCATGGAGCATCACGACGAGCGGCAAGGTGCTGCCTGGACCGCACTTCGGTGGGTAGGCGATCGTGTAACCCACCGTTCGGTTGCGGGCATGGGAGTAGAAGGCGTTCGAGATCGATGGGCCTAAGGGCGAGAAGCTCAGCCGTTGGCTCGGCACCGAGCAGGCACCGTCGAGCTGGTCGAGCAGCTGTCCGCCCGGGAGGACGCCGTGCGACACGAGCTCGACGCCGCCTGCACCGGCGGCCACGACGGCCGCGATGCCACCGAGGCCGTAGGCGAGCAACCGGCGCCGGTCGAACCTCTGCGGCGAGGCTCCGTCTTCCGTGGTCACTTCATCGCCGTTCGACAGGCCTTTAGGGGCACCGGGTCGTGATCGGCGACAGTCCGTGTCCTCGGAGGAGTCCTCCGCCTGCCCACCGCCATCCGGCTCCCGATCAGCGCTGCATGAGGGCGAGGCCGCCATGGCGGGCTCGGCGCAGAGCGCGCTCTGCGACAGCCAGCGCCACGCTCATCAGCACAAGGCCGGCAACGTCGATGGCCCCAGTGTGAAACAGGGTGTTTGGCCCGGAATGACCGTCGATGACCCAACTGCACGACCCGACAAGGAAGGCGACCATACCGAATGCGGCGACCCGGGCCAGAGACGCCTCGTAGCGCAGGACTCGTCTCGACAGATCCGCCCGTCGGACGATCTTGGCGGCTCCCACCATCTCACAGACGATGGCGACGGGACTGGCCGCCATCCAGGCGAGTTCGGCCGTGGGGAAGGCGGCAAGGGCATGCGGGTGAGCCCAGTAGGAGGTGACGGAGAGGGTCGACGCCCACATGAATGCGGCTACCCCGCCAGGCACGAGACCCTGCTGCGCCCAGGGGTGTCCGCCGGTGCCCGGCCAACCGTTCCCGAAGTGCCGGCTGCCGATCGTCAAGAAGACGGCGCCGACGAGGAGGAGCAACAACGGGCGAAGCAGACCACGGGACTCCCCTCGGCCCACACGGGCGAGGATGCAACCGGCGATCGGAATCGCCGCCATCAAGGCCAGGACGCAGAAGAGCAACATGGCGCCGGACATGAGGAGCATGGCGGCGTACGTGGAACGCGTATCCGGCGGTGACCACCGCCAGCCGATGGTCAGCTGCGACCACATGGCGACGCCGAAGATGAGGAAGACCCCGAGAGCGCACCAGAGCGAAGCCAGACTCGCCCGAACCTGGTCGCCCGGCTCGATGGCGTGATCGGTGAGGCCGGCAGACGTGAGCCTCGCGAGCAGCCCGCTCCAGGCAACGTCGGCGCTGCGGCGCCATGAGCGCGGCCGATCGGCCATCTCGGCCACGAGCAGCTCCGCGAACTCGTCGCCGTAGCGCGAGCGCCAGTCCTTCGGGTACCAGCGGAGGAGGCGCGAGCTGCGTCGCTCCAGGTCCTGTCGGATTTCGCTCATACGACGCCCCAGCTTCGTGCCAATCGGCGAAGCCCGAGATCGGCCACGTGTCGCTGGGCATCGAGATGAGCTCGAAGCGCTGCCGCTCCGACCGCTGTGAGCTGGTAAGGCCGTCGCCGGTCGTTGCTTTCGAGTGCCTCGATGAGTCCCTGGCCCTCCAGCCGGCTGAGGGCTTCGTAGAGCGTGCCCGGCGCAAGCCGTACTCCGGCGAACGCCTCGATGTCCTTCGTCAAGGCGTAGCCGTGTTTTGCTCCGTCTGCCAGGCTGGAGAGGATCAAGGTCGCCGGACCCGCATAGCGACCGAAGGCAGCGAGCGCTTCGGGCGAGACCTGCTCCTGCTCAGGGGTGTGCTCGGGCTTGGCCACGCGGGTCATGATATATCGGCCGGCGATCTATCACCGGTCGGAAGCGGGCCTTCGAGGGGGACGAGGTAGGGGACGTGGCCGGCGATGAACTGCCGCGAGAACGCGTTGCGCATCCGCCAGAAGCCGGCGTCGACGACGAAGTGCGCCATCACAACACCGAGATAGGCGCCAAAGAGAAGGCGGAGCGCCGGAGAGGCGCCGTGCAGATGCGATGCGCCACTGAGGACAGCTCCTCCCACGAGGGCGACGGTACCGAAGAGGGTGACCCGAACTGCCCGCGCTCCTCCTCGGGCGCCTCCTGCCGCGATGAGTCCCATGAGGAGGAGGTATTGAAATCCGTGGGCGATCGTCATGCCGCCCACGGCTGCATATGGCGAACGGAAGACGAAGATCGGGAGCGAGAACAGCAACGACAGCAGGTAGGTGGCGCTAAAGCCAGCCGGGCGATCGTGCGACGCCCGTCGAACGAGCGACACCAGCCCGACGCCCACAGCGCCGGCGAACGTGAGCGCCGCAGGCGCGAACAACGCACCGATGTGGGGCTCGATATGAAGCTGGAGAAGGCCTGGGTGCGCCATCAGCCCCGTGATACCGGCCACTCCCGCCACGATGAGCGCCCACCGCTCGACCGGTCGCAGCGGTGTCACGCCGTGCGCCGCAGCCGCCAGTGCCGCCATACCCAGGTTCTGCTTTTGGAAATGGAAGAACTGCCAGGCGAAGTAGGGCAAGAGCAGCCAGGCCATCACGGCCGGCGAGAGCAACGCCGCCGTGGGCGCCCCCGCCACGACGAGGCCGAGCGGTATCCAGACGTAGCGAAGTGGGCGCTGCAACGCGTAGGAACGGACCTCGGGGAGCCCGTACAGCCATGCCGTCGAGGCGACATGGACCGAGGAACCGAGGAAGAGCAACCAGATGAGCCCGCTCACCGGCGAAGCCGCTGCGGGTGGAGCCATGACGATGGCGGCGACGAAGGCTCCAGCGGTGAGAGCCGAGACTGCCCACGGCCATGCCTTGGAGGCTGCGCTCGTACCCGCCGAGCGGCTGCGCCCGATGCCCGTCAGGTGACCGGCCCGAACCTCCGCCGACGGCGTGCTCGGTTGGCCGCCCACCGCCTCAACCGCCCCCACAGCCACCGGCCGCACCGACCCAGAGGCCCACGACGAACACCAGCAGCCACAAGACACCGACAAGGACGACCCCCAGTAGCAGGCACTGCGCCACGACTCGCCGGGTAGATCGTGGGCGAGATGGCGTTTCCGAGGGGCTCGCAGCTTCGAGAGGTACCAGCGGGAGGAACATGCCCGCAACACTACTCCGGTGGCCGATATACCGTCAAGCAGTACATCGGCTGCCGAGGCATCCGCGTCGTCGCACGCAGATTTGCGCTAAACGGCGCCATGCGCTCAGGTGGTGGTGTACGAGCTCGGTGATGCGCTCATCGCCCCGGCGTGGACGCCGGTTACCGAAAGGAGCGGGCCATGACCGACCTGCAGGGTCGCCTCACCTTGATCACTGGCGCCGCCACGGGAATCGGCCGCCTCCTGAGCTTTGAGGTGGCACAGCGCGGTGCGGTCCCCGTGCTCTGGGACCTCGACGAGGAGCGTCTCGGCGCCGTCGTCGAGGAGCTCCAGCGCCGTTGCGGCACGAAGGCACGGGGATACGCCTGTGACGTGAGCGACCGAGAGGCCGTGCACGACACGGCCGAACGTGTCCGCGCCGAGGCGGGCGACCCGGATGTCGTGGTGAACAACGCAGGCGTAGTGAGCGGGGCTCGGCTGCTCGACCTCACCGACGAGCAGATCCGCCACACCTTCGAGGTGAACGCTCTCGCCCTCTACTGGGTGACGCGGGCCTTCCTTCCGGCCATGGTGGCGCGCAACGGCGGGCACATCGTCACGATCGCCTCGGCCGCCGGACTGGTCGGCGTCGCCGGCCAAAGCGACTACGCAGCGAGCAAGCACGCCGCCGTCGGCTTCGACGAGTCCATGCGCGCCGAGCTGCGCCGGACCGCACCCGGCGTGATCACGACGGTCGTGTGCCCCTACTACATCGACACGGGGATGTTCGAGGGCGCGCGTACCCGGGTTCCCTTCCTGCTGCCCATCCTGCGCCAGGGCGACGTTGCTCGGAAGGTCGCCGGCGCCATCGAGCACGACCGACGGCTGCTCGTGATGCCGCCCGCCATCAGGTTGCTCCCCCTTCTGCGCATCCTCCCGCCCCGGCAGTTCGACCTCCTCATGGATCTTCTCGGCGTCAACGTGTCGATGGAGCACTTCGTCGGCCACGATGGCTCCGCCTGAGTGCACTTTTCGCCACCGCGTCGTCGTTGCTCCAAAACGACAAGCTTGAGCGCCGCCCTCGGGCTCACCTGAATCACATCGCTGCGCGATCCACTGCCGGCTGCGCGCCCGGGGGTCTCTCGGCTGGGGACAGCCGTTCGGGCCGTTAGTGCTCGGTCATCTGCCGGCGCAGCTGAACATAGACCTCGGTGCCGACGATCGCCTCCAACTCGGCGCCGAGCGAGTCGATGACGGGACGGTCGCCCACGTAGGCCAGTGCACCTTCCGTGCAGCACCATGCCATCGTCTCGCCCTCCTCGCCCCAGTCGCGCCGCGTCCAGCGGCGCACGGTGGCCACCTCGGTGCCACCGTCACCCGCCTCCCAATCAACTCTGATGGGCAGTTGCCAGCACACCGAGGGCTTCCAATCGATCGGCGACTCGCCCGCATCGATGGCTGCCAGGTGCAGGGCGCAACCCTGCCCACCGGCGAAGCCCGGTCGGTTGAGGAAGATGCAGGCGCCGTCGACGACTCGCGTGTGCAGACGGGTGTCGTCGCTGAAGATGCCGCCCCCGCCGGCCTCGGCGTGATGCTGGAAGCGCGCCGGTGCCAGCGTTGCGGCCAGCGCCGAGATCATCCGAGCTTCGTCCACGTCTCCCAGGTCGGCGCCGACCGAGCAACAGCCGAGACCGAGATCGGGCGCCGGCTCGGTGCCGATGCCCTGACAGCCTCGACCCCACAGGCACGTCCACCTCGACTCCAGGAAGTCCCGATCGAAGCGCCAGATCGTGTCACCCTGACGGATCTCGTCCATGTCCTGGTCCATTCAGTCGACCCTAGGCAAGTACGTCGGCGCTGACGGCTCATGGCGGCACTTCGAGCTGGTTGCGCTGGCGTTCAGCGAGCCGGGTCGCCTTTCAGGCCGACGCCCTTGAAGAACGTGTAGCAGAACACGCCGTCCACCTCCGTCGTGCGTTCGAGCGCTCGAAGACCCGCGTCGAAGGTCTCGGCATCGATGAGGCCGCCACCGATGGCTGCCTGGCGGACGCCCTCGATCATGGCCGTGAAGGTTCTCCGTGTGAAGCCGTCCACCAGTTCCGGGCGGCTGGCGTCCACGTACACCATGCGGGGGTCGACGCGGACGCCGGCAAAGCCGGCCTCGACCATGAGCGGATAGATCTGCCGACCGACGAGGGCGTCACCACCGGCCTCTCGTTGCAGGTCGATGAGGCTTCGAATCGCTCCGTGAGCAGCGGGGCTGTCAGGGTGGAAGAAGGTCGACCCGTGGTCTCCCTCGATCACCGTGATCGTCCCGCCCGGCCGCAGGAGGGCGCCGAGGGCGGCGAGGGCGTCGACCGGCCGGGAGAGGTGCTCGAGCACGAAGCAGACGAAGACGTGGTCGAACGACTCGGGAGAAAACGGCAGCGAGAAGATGTCGGCCTGCCGGAACCCGACGTTGCTCACACCGGCACGGTGAGCCCGTCGGCGTGCCTGTGCGATCGATGCTGCCGAGATGTCCACCGAGGTGAAACGTGCCTGCGGGCTCCGCTGGGCGAGCGTGACGGTCTGGGCGCCGACGCCGCAGCCGGCCTCGAGCACGGTGCTCCCCGACGGGTACTGCGTGTCGTGATGCAGCAATTCGACGAGGGCTCCCGCCTGATCGTGCAGGCGCTCGTTCTCCCGCTCGTCGTAGCCGTGTACGTATCGGTCGACCATGGGCCTACCCAAGCACACGGCGCTGCCTGGCGGTGAGCACCGAGGTCACGCGGACGGCTGATGACGCGGGGCTCAGGCCGCCCTCCTTTTTCGTTACGGAACGGCATTCGGCTACCTGGCCGGTCACCCAGCTTTTCGACAGTCACGTCGAGTGACCCGATTCACGGTCAGCCCGACAATCAAGACGACGACGACGGCACCGGAGACGGCGACCGCGACCCAGAACAAGTGCACATTGGCCAGAGCGAAGATTGCGGGCGTCTCGGCCAGCAAGAGCCACCAGAGCCGAGATCTGTGCTCGCCGAGCTTGCGCGCCCCCGGCTCGCCAGGGCTACTCGGAGGCGAGTTCGTCGCCGTCCTGGTCCTCGCTGTCCTCACGTCGATGCTTCCCACTGAGACCCTTCGGGTCGACCCGTAGCAGGGCGTCCACGAACCGCTCGACGTCCTCAGGGGGTTGCACGGGCTGCTTGAGCTGGCTGAAAGACGACTCGGCCACGTTGGTAGTCACGTCGCCCTGCAATCACGGGCGCGCCTTGGCAGTGTCCTTCACGGGAAGCAAGCGGCGCCGGCGCCGGGCGAGTTCGACGATCGAGGCGCCGGCCGCCATGAGAATCCCGACGAACCACCAGTACAGGGGCGAGGACCACGGTTCACCGGTGTGGGCGGGAGGAACGGGCGTCCCCTTTGCCTTCGCCGTGATGAGCACCGAGGACGTCGGCCGACCGGTCGGGTTGGAGGTTGTCTGGGTTTCGACGGCGGTATTCGTGATGACGCCGGCGGCATCGACGGTCACGAGGATCCGCAGTATCGCCCTGGCGCCATCTCCCAACGAGCTCATCCTCCAGGTCACCGTCGGCCGGCCGTTCACGGTGGCTTCTGTCACCGAACCGCTGCTCGCCGTCGCCGAGACGAAGGCGAGGCCGGCCGGAAGGGCGTCGGTGACGACGACCCGCTCGGCTGCATCGGGACCGGCGTTCGTGGCCGTCACGACGTAGGTGTCGGTCGTACCCTCAACCGGCCTCGAGTCGTCCACCGTCTTCCTGATCGACACGTCGGCGACCGCCCGCGGCGAGCTGGCAGCAGACGAGGACTGCTGCTGGCCTTTCGGGTTCGGCGTCGCCTGGGTCTCGAAGGCGGTGTTCACGATCTCCGTGAGATGCCCGTTCACCTTCACCACGAGGGTGAGCGTCGCGGTCCGGCCGTCCCGGAGCGTTCCGATCTTCCAGGTGATCGTTGCAACTCCGTCGATGACGGCCTCCTCGACGGTGCCGGAGGCTGACGTCGCCGAGACGTAGGCGAGACCGCTCGGAAGCGGGTCCCGCACGACGACGCCGACGGCTGAGCTGGGGCCGTCGTTGCTGACCTTCACCGTGTAGGTGTCGTTCGTGCCCTCGAGGGGCCTCGCATCGGAGACGGTCTTCAGGATCGACACCTTGGCCGCAGCCGTCGGGCTGATCGTCACCGACGAGCTCTGCGTGCCGGTCGGGTTGGCCGTCGTCTGGGTCTCCGTGGCGGTGTTCGTGATCGTGCCGGAGGTGGCCGTGACCTCGACGGTGACCGTCGCCGTAGCGCTGGCGCCGTCGGCCAGGGTGCCCACCGTCCAGGTGATCGTGCCGCCGCAGCCGCTGATGGTGCCGGCCGAGGCGGAGTCACTGACACAGCTGACTCCCGCCGGCAGATGGTCACGAACGACGACGCCGGCGGCGGCGTCGGGGCCGGCGTTCGCGAGCTGCAATCGGTACGTGACGTCGCTTCCCGCTGCCGGGGCGGAACGGGAGACGGTCTTGGCGATCGAGACGCTGGCGGTCGCCGACGGGGTGATGCCCACCGAGGAGCTCTGGTTGCCGGTCGGGTCGGGTGTCGCCTGGGTCTCGGTCGCCGTGTTCGTGATCGTGCCGGAGTCGCCCGTCACCTCGACGGTGATCGTCGCCGTCGCCGTG
>Ga0181523_10001650_pt1 | contig 23432 bp, 20 predicted proteins | sample PEATcosm2014_Bin_43_FD_119752 | JGI IMG/M metagenome (GOLD analysis project Ga0181523, IMG submission 119752) | Peatland microbial communities from MTU Mesocosm Facility, Houghton, MI, USA - PEATcosm2014_Bin05_30_metaG | ecosystem: Environmental > Terrestrial > Soil > Wetlands > Peat | place... | reverse complement strand
CGGTCAGGTGTTCGATTGAGTTGGGCTGGTAACGCCGCAGCACATCGCGCATGCCATGCGACTCAAACTGAAACACGCCAGAGGTCAATCCGCGATGGAACACTCTCTGATATGTTTCCTCGTCTTCCAGCGGGATGTCATCGAGCGCGAGCTGCTGGCCTCTTTGCGCAATCAGTTTCAGCGTGTCATCGAGAATGGTGAGCGTCGTCAGCCCGAGAAAATCCATCTTCAGCAGGCCCATCTTTTCGATGGCCACCATATCGAACGCCGTGACGATTTCGTCGTTCTTGGTTTTGTGCAACGGCACCAGCTCAATCAGCGGCCGCGGTGAAATCACCACGCCCGCCGCGTGTACGCCAGAATTCCTCACCAGGCCTTCGAGCTTCCGCGCCGTGTCGAGCAACTGCCGCACCTGCGGATCTTTTTCGTACGCCTCCTGCAGCGCCACCGACTCTTTCAGTGCGTCGTCCAGCTTGATATTGAGCGTGGTCGGCACCATCTTGGCAATGCGATCCACGTCGCTGTACGGCATATCCATGGCGCGACCGACATCCTTGATCGCCGCTTTTGCCGCCATCGTGCCGAAGGTGATGATCTGCGCGACATTTTCCCGACCGTATTTGTGAGTAACGTATTCGATCACTTCGCCGCGCCGGTTCATGCAGAAATCGATATCAATATCCGGCATGGAAATGCGTTCCGGGTTCAGGAAGCGTTCGAAGAGAAGTTCATGCTGCAGCGGATCAATGTCAGTAATTCCCAGCGAATACGCGACCACCGCGCCCGCCGCCGATCCGCGCCCCGGCCCCACCGGAATGCCTCGCTCGCGGGCGTAGCGGATGAAATCCCACACGATCAAAAAATACCCCGAGAACTTCATCTGCTGGATGATGGCAATCTCGCGCGCCAGTCTCTGTTCATACTCTGCCAGAGAATGTTTGAGCCGGCCGCTCGCCGCCGCGCCCCGCAGGCTCTCCATGCGCCGCGCGAATCCTTGCCGCGTGATGTGCTCAAAATAGGTGTCGAGAGTAAATCCATCGGGTACATCGAAATGCGGAAACGGGCTCGGAACTTTCTCCAATCGCTGGTTACATCTCTCGGCAATATCGAGCGTGCGCGAGAGAACTTCAGGCGCGTCTTTGAACACGCGCAACATCTCCTCGCCGTTCTTGACGTAGAACTGGGTGCCTTCGAACTTCATCCGGTTGGTTTCCTGAATGGACTTCCCCGTCTGAATGCACAGCATCACATCCTGGGCCTGCGCGTCGTCTTCGCAAAGGTAGTGGCTGTCGTTGGTCGCAACCATGGGCAAGCCAAGATCCTTCTCGAGTTGGAACAGTCCGGAACGAATCTGATGTTCCTTCTCCAGCCCCTGGTCCTGAATCTCGAGAAAGAAGTTCCCGCTGCCAAAGAGATCGCGGTAGAATCCCGCTGCCGACCGCGCCGCGTCGTAATTCCCTTCCGTCAGCCGCTCGGCCACTTCGCCCTTCAGGCATCCGGAAAGCCCGATCAGCCCCCTCGCATGTTCCGCCAGAAATTTCTTGCTCACGCGAGGCTTGTAATAGAAGCCGTGCAACGAGGCTTCCGACGTGATCTTCACGAGGTTGCGGTAGCCTTCCTCGTTTTCGGCCAGCACCAGCAGGTGGTTATACGTGTCGCCGTCGGGAGGAGTGCGGGTAATGACGTGGTCGTCCTTCTTGCAGATGTAGAGTTCGCATCCCACGATCGGTTTCACGCCAACCTTGTGCGCGGCATTTACAAAATGCACCGCGCCAAAAATATTCCCGTGGTCGGTCATGGCCACCGCAGGCATGCCGAGCTGATGAACCCGGTCAACCAGCTTTTCGACGTCGCAAGCGCCGTCGAGCAGAGAGTAATCGCTATGGAGATGCAGGTGGACGAATTGATTTTGGCTCATCAAGCTCTTGGATTTGGCCCTCATCAGCCCGGTGCAAGTTCGTATTCGATACCAGTTCGGTTCGTATCAGGGTATGCCTCCAGGCATACCGTAAAGTCCCAAGCTAAGACAACGCACTTCAGGCGCTGGCGGGGCCGTGGATCTTAACTACAAATTCCTAGCTGATCGGATTTTATTCTACCGGCTGGATGAATCTGCGCAATGACAGAAAGTGGTGCACTATACCGTGCGATCCGTCTAACGCACGATCATGATCTGGAGTGAGGGTTCCGGCACCTGAAAATCTACGCCGCGATCCTCATTCATCTTGACCGTGGCGTCAATATCGAGGTTGACGAGTGGAATCTTCTTCGAGGTCTGCGCATTGACTACCCACAGCGCTCCACCGGAGATCGCGTAATTCCGCACTTCTTCCACATGCTGGTCGCGGAAAACCAGCGCCGTCTCGGGCTCCGCATCCGGTTGCGGCCGGTTGCGCGCCGACACATCGGCTTGCAGCCGATCGATTTTTCCGTTCAGCGCTTGAACATCGCGCTGCAATCCGCTGTCCTCGGGATAAGGAGCAGGATAGGAAGAATCGGCGTAGACATCCTGGTCCCCTTGGGTGTCATAGGCGAGAGGATCGTCGTACCAGCCGTAATAGCCGTACGGGTAGTATCCCAAATAGGGGTAATAGCCCCGCCGGCCGTAGAAACCACGATTGTAATAAGGACTTCCGACCCGGACGCGAACGCCAGAGCCGCGACTAAAACTTCCGCCGTGAAACGCGCCCGAGGAGTGCATGGCAGACCCGCCATGCGAGGTGAAATGTGCACCGCCTGAATGCCCACCGCCCGCATGTCCGCCGCCTCGTTGAGCGAAAACCGGCAGGGCAAGCAAAACGAAGCTCAACGCCGCAATGGGCAACCAGCGCTGCATAACCACATTATAGCGCAGATCTGAGCTGCCTCCCGGCGAAGAATTGTCATCCTGTTGTAAAAATTTGTCATTCTGACCCTGAGCTCGTCTGAGGGGGAGAATCTGCTCTTTGCCAGCGTCAATCGCGCGTTTGGCGCGTTCTTTCCGAACTCAGCCGCCACCCGAAATCGCTCTACTTGCCCTTTTTCTTGGACTTGGAGTTGGCCTTTGCCTTGGCTTTAGCTGCCGGTTTCGCCGGCTTGGCCGGTTTCGTCGGCTTCTTGACAGCAGCAGCCTTGGCTGGCTTGCTCGCCTGAGCCGCCACTTCGGGCTTCGTGGGCTTTACCGGAGCTACAACCTTCGCCGGCGCAGCCTTCGCCGTCGACGCGGGCTTCTCCCCGGACTTCCCTTTGACTGGAAGCAAAGCGACCGGCGCGACCGCAGCCACGGGAGCGACCCCAGCTTTTCCCTTGCCCTTGCCTTTAGGGCCCAGCTTGCCCGTCTCGGCTGGCGCAGCAGCCGCAGCGGCGGCCGCCGCCTTCGCTCCCCTCCCACGCTTGGCCGGCGGCGGCGGTGGGGGCGGTGGGGGTGGCGGCGCCAGCGGCTTCAGAAACTTCAACGTCTCCGTCCGCGATCGTAACTTCCCATCCAACAGCAACAAGAACACGTCGTTCGCGATCTTCGGATACTCCGGCATCTGCGGCGTGATATTCAGCTCGGTCATCTCTGGCAACGGAATCTTCTGCTGCACCTGTCGCCACTTCGTAAAGAAATTCTTGATCTTCTGCGTCACTGTCTGCTGGCGCGCCGTAATCGCCAAAAAAAGAATCATCTCCGGACGCGCCGACGACAGCAACTGCCAGGTCCGCGACGGCGTGGCCGCTTCTTTACCGGTCAAACGTTTAGCGAGGCTGTGTGCGTTGTCTTCCAGATCCTTCCACGCTTCCACCAGATCCTTGCGCGGAATCGCCCGCCGCAAATCCGAAATATCTTTGTCGCCCAGCCGTTCGGTAAGAAAATACAGCACCGCCGGCGCCACTTCCGGCGTATAGCCAAGCTCGTTCATCTGCTGCCGCGTCTTCATTAGCGCGCCCAAACCGGCCGTGTCCGCTTTGGCCGTGCTCCAGCGCGGATTCAGAACCTTCAGCCATCCCTCTTTCTCATACGCCTTCAGCACGCCGAGCGCATCGTCCTCGTATGCCAACTGCTCGATCTCATACCCTATGCTCGAATTGCGGATGTACTCGATGTAGTTATTTTCTTTGCCCGATTCATAGCGCGCCTGCGTCCGCTCCTCCAGCGGCCAGTGGAAGCGGGTACTAAAGCGCGTAGCGCGGATCATCCGCGACGGATCTTCGAGGAACGCGTAGTTATGCAGCACGCGGATCACTTTCGCCTCAATGTCGGCCGCGCCGTTAAACGGATCCATCAGCAGCCCGCGCGATCCCTCGTTCAGCGACAGCGCCATCGCGTTCACCGTGAAATCGCGGCGGCGCAGATCTTCAATAATCGTGGCTGGAGCAATCTGCGGGGGCTTGCCCTGCTTGTCGTAATGCTCCGACCGCGCCATGGCAATCTCGGAGCGAACGCCGCCCGGCAGCGTAAGCAGCAAAGTCCGCGTCTCGGAATCGGCGTCACCGATCACCGCTCCCGCCTTCTCCAGATCTTTCTGCAGCTTGAGCGCGTTGCCCTGGACAGTAAAATCCAGATCGCGAATGGGAAAGCCGGTGATGATGTCGCGGATGGCGCCGCCGGTTAGATATAGATTCATCCCCGCGGCCTTGGCGGCGTCTAGGACGAGGGCAACTGCCTTCTGTTGGTCCGGCGAGAGCCGGGTTTCCAGCGTATATATGTAATCGGCCATGCCTTCCTAGTCGCCTGGCGGAGGCCCTTCGCTGGGCTCGGCCAGGTCGTTTTTCCACAAGATTTCCACAGGGGGCCGCCCGCCACTTGACGAGTCGCCCGCCAGCGGAATCTAACTCGCTCTAGACATTAGACTTATACCGCACTTCTGCGATTCAAGTAAACTAGAGAAAATAACACAAGGTTTACCGTTTGGCTACTGTGAAGCCACAAACTGCACGAATTCAGCGGGAAAGTGCGAGAATCCAAGTTGTCCGCGAAACGTAGCGGGTGCCCACTCATTCGCGTTCTTTGCTATGAGTGGGATTGCCGAGGTAAGCGTTGAAAGCCCTTTGATCCCATGCCCTCGACCCACAAGAAAGTAATCGTGCGGAAACACGACCGCGACTCCATCAGCGGTTACGTCGCTCCCGCCAACTTCGTCGTGGAGGGCAAGCTCGAGCTGCTAAACACCTCCGGCAACGTGGTCGCCATCGACCTGCGAGAAATCAAGGCTGTTTATTTTGTCCGCGAGTTTTCCGACACCGACCTGATGCTCCGCAAGACCTTCACCACCCGTCCCCGGACCGAGGGCCTGTGGGTGCGCCTGAAGTTCAAAGACAGCGAAGTGGTCGAAGGCATCCTGCCCAACGACCTGACGCAGAATCCCGCCGAAGGATTCCTGATGAACCCTCCCGACCTGCGATCGAACACGCAGCGCGTCTTCGTGCCGCGCGAAGCGCTGTCGTCAGTGACCGTTCTAGCAGTAATCGGAGCCGGAAACCGTCGCCGCAAAGGTGGACAGCCGGATACAAGGCAAGTCACGCTGTTCGAGCAGTAGGACAAGCCGAGACAGCAGGTCCTTCACTCAGGCTGACGAGCTTTCTGATTTCTTGTTACGCCGCCTTCGCCTTCATTCCCTCGATGTCATCCAGCAGCACTCTCTCGTGGCCTTCAGGGTTCACCTTTTCGTACACCTTGCGGATCACGCCCTTGGGATCGATCACGAAACTGGTGCGCTCCCAGAATTTCATCCCTTTCCATTCCGCCGTGCCGAGGCCGAGCGACTCCATCAGGCTGGAATCGGTGTCGGAGAGCAAGTCGATGGTAAAAGCGAACTTGTTGCAAAAGTTTTTATGCGAAGCAACGTCGTCGGCGCTGATGCCGATGACCTTGATTCCGGCCGCATCGAAATCATCCTTGGTCGCGGTAAACCTCTTGCCCTGGATGGTGCAGCCCGGCGTGTCGTCTTTCGGATAAAAGTAAATGACCAGCCAGTGTCCGGCGAAATCGGAGAGCTTGGTGGTCTTGCCGTCCTGGTTGGGAAGAGAAAAATTCGGAAAAGGATTGCCTGCGGAGAGCATAGGGGGAATTCCTTTCTAGAGGTTGTGCCTGCGATTATACGAGTGAACGCCGTGAGTGCGGGACTCTTTGAATCGCCAGATCCTAACCGTTGGCTCTTAGCCTCAGCTCAACACGACTTCGGTCGAGCCAAAAGCTAAGAGCCAATAGCCAAGGGCTGTCGTCAGGCGGCCGGCATCATTTTTTTCATACGTTCTTTCATTTCTTCATCGGAAACATCTTCCACATGCGTCGCGATGCCCCACAGATGGCCGAACGGGTCTTGCAGAAAGCCCGAGCGATCTCCGTAGAACTGGTCCGTGACCGGTTTCAGGATCTTCGCTCCCGTCGCAACCGCCTTCTCGACAACTTTGTCGACCTCCGGCAGGTAAACATAGAGACTCACCGGCGACGCACCGATGCTCTCAGCGCTGCGGTTGCCCATCTGGAGGTTTTCGTCGGCGAGCATGAAACGCGAGTCGCCAATCTGCAACTCGGCATGGCCCACCGTACCGCCGGGCCCATCCATCCGCACAAGTACTGTGGCTCCGAAAACATCCTTGTAGTAATCGATCGCTTTCGCTGCGCCTTTGATGACAAGGTACGGCGTGATCGTGTTGAATCCTTTGGGAATGTACTTGACCTTTTTCATGATTTTTCTCCTCATGGTGTTGCACTCTGATGTTCCGCTAGAAGGTGAGTTGGAGGTTAAAGCGCGCCGACGTACCCCATGGGGACGCCATACGTTAATGAGAACACATGTTGGCAGGAGGCTCAAGGGGGAACCTGGTCACGCTGGCAATTTTTTGAGCATCTCATTCGCTCGCCGAAACCACGGCCGCTCGCGACGGCGCAAGTAACCGGGCATGGTGGGCTTCTTGTCGAGCACCTTGCGCGCCCACTCGCGGGCTTCGGCGTTGCGCCCCTCAGAGGCCAGCAGTGCCGCAAAATTTAAATAGGTCTCCGATAACGTCGACGTAACGGTTACCTTCCGGAAGAGCGCCTCGGCTTTTTCTCTTTGTCCGGTCTGCGCGTAGGCGTGGGCGAGCAGTCCAGCGGCGCGCTGGAAATCATAGTCCGAGTCTTGGCCGACCACGCGCTCCAAATCAGGCAAGGCCGCCGCAGCGTCGCCTAACAGGATGGCGCAAACGCCCCGCCTGTAAAAAGGATCGGGCGTATCCGCGCGGGCGGTAATGGCTCTGTCGAAAGCGGCTCGCGCCTCTGCGAGCCGGCCATCGTCCATGTAAAGATCGCCGAGTTCTTCATAGTTTCCGGCCGACGGATTATCGCGGATGGCGGCTTCCAGTTCGCTGATGCGCTTGCGGCGCGGAAAGACTTTGAAAGACTGTCCCAGCAGTCCAATGTCGGGAAGGGCCTCAACCGCGAGATAGATGATCGCCCCGAGTGGGCCGAGGAAGAGGATGATAAAAATCCAATACGTATCCGGCCGCCGCCGGATGAAGTGGACGATCGCCAGTCCTTGCAGGATGATGCCCCACGGGTATAGAAGGTAGCTGAAAAATCCCATGCTGTCGGAGCCTACTTCGGCCTAGCGTGAGATTACACATTTGTGGAAGATGGAGAAAGTGGCTGCCGAGTAGCAGCGTGGCATCAGAGAAGATGACTGAGACGCGGCGAGCCGCGTCTCTACGGGAGAGCGTGCGAACAAATGCCGGTCGAGCAGAGCCACCATCAAAGCGACGAGCAGCAGATCTTGGCGCTTCACGAGGCTGGAGACAAGGCGCTGATGGGCGCCGATCCAACCATACTGGCGCAGATATTTGCCGACGATTACGTGCAGTACAACGAAGCGGGCAAGGCCTTCACCAAACAGGATGTGCTGAACAATTTTCGGACTGGCGCGATTCGCTATCCCTCGATTGTTTCCACCGGACGCAAGATTCGGATCTTCGGCGACACCGCCGTTGTGCACGGCTCGGAATTGGACGAGGTCGAGGTCAACGGAAAGCGGTCAACGGTGCGTTACGTTTATCTTGACGTGCTCCGCAAACGCGACGGCGAGTGGAAGTTGGTAGCGTCGCAGTTGGCGCGGCCGGTGGAATGAAAACAGTCAGTACGAATTGTCATCTTGAGCGAAGCGAAAGACCAATGCATTGCGGCGCGGTCAAATACGGAGGTCCTTCGCCTCGCTCAGGATGACACCGTAATCTTATTCCGCGAATTTGCGTGGACTCAAACTAACTTTCGTCAGCGCGCAGCCGGTTCTGCCAGTGCGACCACAGAAACCAGACGATCCCGGCCAGCAGGAACGCGCCAATCACGGCGTCGAATTTGTGGAAGTACTTGCCCAGCGAGCGCCAGTTCTCACCCAGTTTCATCCCTAAATATGCGAGACCGAGACACCAGGGCCACGATCCGAGAAAGGTGTAGATGTGGAATTTGCCGCGCGGCATGCGGGCGATTCCGGCGGGCAGCGCGATAAAGGTGCGGATCACGGGCAGCAGGCGCGCTATGAAAACGGCCATCTCTCCCCAGCGCTGAAAGAAGTTGTCGGCCCAGTCGAGTTCACGGTGACCCATCAAAATCCAGCGTCCGTAGCGCTCGACCAGAGGCCGCCCGCCGTAGCAACCGATCTCATAGGCGACCAGCGAGCCAAGATTGCATCCGATCGCGCCGGCCGTTGCCGCCCACATTAACTTCATGGTCCCGGTGTAGACGAGGTAGCCGGCGAACGGCATGATCAGTTCGGAAGGCAGAGGAATGCAAGCCGACTCAATCGCCATCAGCAGCACGATCCCGGCATAGCCAGTTGCGGCCACGAGGGTGTTGATGAAGACAAAAAGTACGGTGAGGATTTTCTCAGTCATTGGAAATCGGGTGATCGGGTCATCGGGCGATCTGGCGATCGGATCATCTGGCTGTTTTAGGGGTTTCAATCACCCGATGACCCGATGGCCAGATTACCCGATCTAAAAGGCGCCTTCCTGGGTGAAGCTGAAGCCGGGCAAAGTTACGCCCTCCGCCGATTTGGCGACCTTCACTTTCACGATCGGCGCATCGGGCGCAGTAATGGCGGCGGGCCGCAGCACTGCGTATTGCGCGAAGACTTCGCTGTAAACCTTGGTGACTAGGTGGTCCTGGCCGGTTGTATCCTGGCGCCAGACTTGTCCGAGTTTGATGTTCTTAACGGCCACAAATTCTTCCCTTGGTTATAAGAGTACGATTCTCAGAGTACTCACCCGGTCGCCAATGCGTCAATCGCAGTGCCGTTACTTTCGTGAGATGCGCCTGCCATCGGCCTGTGGCTTTGTTACCATGAACCACTGTTTGGAGAAAAATGCTCAGGAGGAAACCGATGGCCCGTGGAAATATGCCACGTCAACCCAGTCGCAGCGGACGACAGGAAGGTGCGCGGAAGGGCTCGCCATTGAAGGGCGCAGCAGCGAAGAATGCGGCGGCGCGTCCCAGAATCCGTCCAGCTTCCCTTGCCCCCGCGAAGGCCACGAAGACGATGGTTGTGAAAAAGAAATCGGCATCGGGATACGACCCTTTAGCGCCGGAGCGGGTGCGGCAGATTATCGCCGGCCTCGACCAAATGTATCCCGGCGTCACCTGCGCTCTTACCCACCGCAGCGCTTGGGAATTGCTGGTGGCGACGATTCTTTCGGCGCAGTGTACCGATGTACGTGTGAACATGGTCACGCCTGGGCTGTTTGAGAAGTATCCGACGGTGCAGGATTTTGCGGCGCTTGAGCCGGAGCAGTTGGAACCGGACATCCGCTCGACCGGCTTCTTCCGCAACAAGTCGAAATCGGTGGTGGGCGCGGCCCGGAAGATCGTCGCGGATTTTGGCGGGAATGTTCCCCAAACGATGGAGGAGTTGCTGAGCCTCCCCGGCGTCGCCCGCAAAACGGCGAATGTCGTGCTCGGGACGTGGTTCAAGAAAAATGAAGGGGTCGTCGTGGATACGCACGTGACGCGGATTTCACGGCGTCTGGAGCTGACGAAGCACGAAGACGCGCGCAAGATTGAAGAAGACCTGATGCGGATTATTCCTCGCGAGCGGTGGACGGATTTTTCTCACGAAGTGATCTGGCACGGGCGGAAGCTGTGCGTGGCGCGCGGTCCGAAGTGTGCCGATTGTGGGATCGAGAAGCTATGCCACGCTGCGGATAAGACATGGTCGACAGTTGAGATTCATCCGGAGGCAAAGGGCTAAGGTCACTGCAACGACCAAGCAGAAGCCGAGCTGCGCTCGGCTTGGACGGGCGAGGGCGCCCGTCCCTACGCAACCCTGGACGGGGCAGGCACCGTCTCCACACGATCAAAACCTTAGCTGCCGGTGTACGACAACTCGACCACCGTGCAATCGTCGTTGAGCGGAGTGCCTCCGCAAAAATCGGCGACGGCGCTGAACACGTCTTCCATGGAAGCGCTCTTCCCTGCCACAAGTTCCAGGCGTTCGCTGTCAAACATGTCTCCGCGGGCGTTCTCCGCTTCAGTTACGCCATCGGTCACCAGGATCATCCGATCGCCCGGCCTCATTTGGCAGCGGTCGCTGGAGTATGTCGCGTCCGCCAGCAGGCCCACGGGCAGGTTGCCGTGGGATGGGCGGAGCACTTCATGGCCGCAGATCCACACGGGCGGAACGTGTCCGCAATTAACGTATTCCAGATCGCCGTCATTGCGCAGACGCGTAATGATCATGGTCGCGTACTTCTCACCAATGTGTTTGTAAGTAAAGAAGCGATTGACCGCGTCGACGATCTCCACCAGTGGCATGCCCGAAATGAGTTGTGAGTAGACCATGCCCTGGAGAATGGAAGCGAGCAGAGCGGCCGAGACTCCCTTGCCACTGACATCCGCCAGCACCACGGCCAAGCCTTGCGGCGTGTTTACGGCTTCGAAGAAATCGCCTCCAATTTCTTTGCAGGACATGTTGCGTCCGTTGACCCGCGCAAACGAAACTTCGGGCAGAGTCACCGCCAACAGGCGCTGCTGGATGGAGGCCGCGATCGAGAGTTCCTGCTGGTAACGGCGTCCCGCTTCTTCTGCCTGCACCAGGCGCGCGTTTTCAATCAGCTGCGCGGCTTCTGTCGCGATCGCGCGCAAAATGTCGTGGCTGACGCTGGTGATATCGCGCGAGGCGAAGCGCGAATCCACATAAAGCGCACCCATCACTTCTCCGCCGGCCGGCTGCTGCTCACGCGTGGTTTGCACGAGCGGCTTGCGCAACGGCATGCAGATCACGGTTCGAAGGTCGAAGGCGACAATGCTTTGCCGCTGCTGCGCGTCGAGCATCTGGCTAGTGTCGGTGACCAGATATTCGGAGTTTGTGGTCAAGGCTCCTTCAAGCACCGACCGAGAAATAGTTTTGTCGTCCAGCAGCGGTTCGCCCTTGGAGTTCCGTCCAGCGGCGAGCGTCAGGGTACCGTCGAGATCGCGCATGAAGATGTAGCCGCGTTCGGCGCGCGTCAGTTTGAGAGTGGCATCGAGCAGCGTGACCAGTATCTCGTCGAGCACCCCGATGGTGTTCAGCTTGCGCGCGGCTTCCATGAAGAGTGTAAGTTTTTCGAGGTCGCTCGCTTCCGGAGCGATCTGGATACCCGAGATCTGGCTGAGGAACTCCCGCGCCGTGTTCGAGGTGGTGTGCAGCGGATGGAAAATCAGGTAGGCCACATCGCGGGCGCCAAATTCCAGACGGTCGTTGCGCAGCAGCTTGCGGCGATCCACCTTCTCGCCATTCACGAAGGTGCCGTGTTTACTGCCGTTGTCGACTACAAAAAAATCGCCGTTTTCCGCGACGATCGAAGCATGCTCGCGAGAAACGCGCGGGTCGGCGATCACCAGGTCGCGGTCCACCTTGCGGCCCACGGTGTAAGGGGTGTGATTCAGCGACAGTGTCTGCTGGTCGCTCCCCTGCACGAAGATCGCGATGGGAAAGATGCCGGAAATACCCGAATGCGATGTAGCCGACATTTAGCCTGAACTCTCCTGCGGCCGTCACGCCAGTAAAAACGCCAGTTAACTGCGCCAGTTAACTATGCCGGCACGTGACACGGCCCCCACAGCATTCTACGACGAGCTTGGGTATCGCGGGGGCAGTAAAAGTCTTTGATAACTTCGATAATAATGGACGAGCATCAGAGAAACCACGGCCAGTGGGATCTGGGGCGTCGTCCAGAACGGGACTGCCCAGCCGCGCTCGACCGTTTCCTGGGGCAAAATGAATGACAGAGCTGCCAGCGCCGTGCTCGAAAACCACGGCCAGATGACCACAGCCGCGGTGATCGCGCCGAGGGCACGGGAAACAAGACCTGCCTGCCAAATCGTCCTGCGCTCCCCGACCAGCACCAGCAACGCCGGGATCAGCAACACCTGGTTGTAGGGGGCGGACATGGGGACCAGGAGGACGGTCGTGGCCAGCACCAGGCTGATGATGAATGCAAAAGCGCGCGTGTTCGCCGCTTGCCCGCGCTCCCTGTAGCAAGCACCGAGCATGGCTGCGAACGCGAGAACCTCGAGCGCCCAGCTCCAGGGAGCGCCAATCAAACTGTCCAACAGCGATATCGCCCCGGTATAACGCTGATACTCGCGAACGGCCTGCCAGAAGCGGGGAATCCAGTGCGGCAGGTACCACTCCGAGGCGGCCAGCAAGATGGCCATCGTAGTCAGAAAGGAAGTCGCCAACCGGTAGCGGCGCCGCCAGTCCGTGACTGTCCAAAGGACGAGCCAAAACAGCAGAAGGGCCACCAGTTGCGGTTTTATGGTTGCCACAGCGAGCAGGAATCCGGCGGCGACCGAGTAGTCGGCCGCGAGCAGGACGATCGCGATGGCCATCAGGCCGGCGACAAGAAGGCTCATCTGTTGCAGCTTCAGCCCTTGCATGACGGCCAGGCTGCCCAGAGTCAAAGCGACCAAGCCGATCTGGGCCCAGGACGGCGGGGACCAGCGCACGACTCTAAGCCAGATCAGGGTGCTGGCGGAGGTGAGAATCACCAATAACCAGAAGAAGCCTTTTTCGACGATCGCGAAAGGTAATCGAATCGTCGGGGCGAGGCAGAAAACCACGTAGACAGGATAGGCAAACCCCGCCTGATCACGCGGGTCATCGGGGCGAGACGGATCGAGTGGACGACCATAGTAGCCGGTTTGAATCTCGCGAGCTACTTCCGCGCTGTAGGGGTCGCGTCCGTTCAGCAGCAGTTCCCTGGCGCCTATCCAACGAGGATAAAGATCGGAAAGGTTGCCGCGCGGTCGGTCGTGTTCAGCGGCATCGCGGGTCTGGTGCGCTACCAACACTCGGTTGGCGAAGGTCCACATGCCCACCGCGCACAACACGGCGGCCAGAATCAGCCCGAGCGGCTCGTAAAAGGCGTTGTGTTTATTCATGGTCGCTAAGATTCTGGATACTACTTGGTCTCTTAAGTAAGGCGGAGAATCCCGACTTCGCCACCATGAGCGCGGCCTGCCGGCCGCTTCATGTTACAACTGATCGCACGAGAAACTCCTTCGGCGATGCAATCCATGCGATGGCGAATCGCGATCTCTACGGCAATCGGCCTGGCGAGCGGGCTTGTCTGCTGGTTCCTCGTGAAGCATTTCCATCAGGACGCGGCCGATTTGCGGTGGGCGATCTACGCCGCGCGGCGATTCCTCGCCGGCCAGAATCCGTACGATACTCCTTATGAGCAGTATCCCTTGACGGCCGCATTTTTTGCCTTGCCCTTCGTGCGCCTGCAACCGGAGATCGCCGCCGGCCTCTTCTACGGAATCAGTTCCGCCCTGCTGGCCTTTGGTCTGACGCGCCATGGCTACCAGCGTTTGTTTATGTTTCTGGCATTTCCGTATTGGGCTGGCATTCTTGCGGTGCAGTGGTCCCCTATCATTACGGCCAGTGCGTTCTTCCCGCTCCTCCTGCCGATCACCCTGGCCAAACCGCAGATCGGATTACCAGTATTCCTCACTCATACCAACCGGCGTGGCATTCTGGCGTGCCTGGCTCTCGGAGTTCTGAGTCTCGTGCTCATGCCGAAATGGCCGTTGCTCTGGATCGGCCAGTTGGGCAACTATCAGCACTTCATCCCTCTTCTGGTGTGGCCCGGACCGCTGGTCCTGCTGGCCTTCCTGCGCTACCGCGAGCGTGATGCGATTCTTTTGCTGCTGGCCGCTCTCGCGCCGCAGCGCTGGTTTTTCGATAGTTTCATTCTTTGGCTGATCCCCAAGTCTCGCCGTGAAATTCTGGCAACTGTGTTCTTCAGTTGGGGCGTGGGCATCTGGCGCTGGTATCACTTCCCGCACACCATGCATCAGGTCGGGCTCTGGAGTGTCCTTGGGTTTTACCTTCCCATGCTGATTGTGGTTCTGATTCGTCCGCACCGTTCACAGCGAACTGAAGACGGCGTTGGGTAGGTACTGGAAGTGCCCGAACGCGACGAAGCCGACATGTACCCGGACCCACCTGCGGCCATCATGCCGGTAAGGACGCCGGCACGTGAAAAGAAGCCTCACAGCATTCTACGACGGCAACCCTAGAATTACCTTATAAAGCATACTTCTTCACAGAGAGACTTGATAGACTCTTCGACGAGTCACCCCAGATATGTTTGAACTCAACCCGACATTCTCCTTCACCCTGCTGGGCACGTACGTAATCTATGTGTGGACGCGCCCGTCGCGGTCTGAATGGTTAGCAGTTCTCATTGTCGCAGTTGGACTGCGCTCGGTGTGCCTTCGGCTGACGGGTGGCTTCGGCGCGTATTACGGCGTGTGGTGGATCAGTTGGGGCGCTTTTCTCGGCATCGCCAGCATGATAGTCCTGGCCGCCCAGGTCGTTCGGTTACGCGGCCCCGAGCGGAAGTCTTGTCGTGACACCTTTAATGCCGGAGCAGTCTTCCCTCTCTCTAGTCTGCTGATCGGTTACACGGTTCCGCTGACGATTTGGCTTCGCCCTAAGACCTATGACGCTTTCCTGCTGGCGTTTGATGGCAGCCTTGGGTTTCAACCAAGTTTCGTGTTGGGGCGGCTTCTGCCGTGGGGCTCTAACGCGTGGGGACTGACTACAGTTGTTTATTATGCACTGCCCTTGGCCGGAATTATCACTTACGCCGCACATCGCACAAAGCGGCACCAACCGGTGGCCATCTTGCCTCTGTTGCTCTCTCTCATCGTGATTGGATTCGCCCAGTATGGCGCCTATCCAGCCGTCGGTCCCCGGTATGCCTACGCCGCCGTGTACCCGCAGGGCCAGCCGGATTTGGCAGGCGTCGCCCTGCAACCGATGACCGTTCCCGCAAGTCCTCGCAACTGCATGCCCTCGCTCCACCTCGCGGGCGCTCTGGTTCTCTGGTGGAACTCCCGCATCTGGACCCGTTGGGCAAGGTCTCTGGCCGGACTGTTCCTGCTGGCGACGGCCTTCTCTACTTTAGCTCTCGGCGAGCACTATTTGGCCGATCTGGTCGTCGCCTTTCCTTTCACCTTGGCTTTCCAAGCTGCCTGGACGACCGCAATCCCTGTGTCCCAAAGCGCCCGTCGTCGTGCATTCTGTGCAGGAGTAATTCTGACCATCGGGTGGCTAGTGCTACTGCGGTACGGGCTGAGACCGTTCTTCGCTTCCCCGGTTGTCCCCTGGGTTGCGCTCCTCTTCACGCTCGCCTGGTGCTCGAAGCTCGAAAGCAATCTCGCCGACCTAGTCCAACTGCGAACCGCGCGCTAGCCAGCATTTCTCCCACACCTTTCTACGAGGAGCCCATCCGCACTGAAACAGTTAGAAGTCCTCAATAGCAAATGACCAGCGTCAGGCCAGCCACTCCCACGGGGATCTCGGGGTCTCACCCATGGTTTAATAGTTTAAATGGAGTGGCTATTCTACCCTCTGCACAGGAGTCGACTGGAATCGCACAAGGTTTGGGCCCGCAACGGAGCCATGGTAGGCATTGCTGTGCTTTCCGTGGTCGCCCTCTCAATCCGTATCCGCACGATAGCGGATTTCGCGGCTGCGCTCGCGACCGCCATTTGGGTGGGAATATTTGTCTCAAGTCCTGGCAAATATAAGCGGCTGATGCCACTCGCCACAATTTTCGGAATACTTGCCCTCGTTTCTGGAACGCGTGTAGTGTTTTGGAATGGAATGCCCAAGAACGACTTCCTGCAATTTTACGTAGGTGCGGGCACTGTAGGAGCGCATGACTTCTATGGGACTGCTGCCGCGCAGGCGACCAGAGAATCTCTCTCCCAAGAGCAGTTCCCTATGGCATTTGTTCGGCTGCCCTTCTATGCATGGCTGCTGCATCCCTTAACGTGGCTCAGCTACCATGCCGCATACGTAATCTGGCAATCCTTATCGGCTGCCAGTTTCATTGCGGCCGTGCTTCTACGGCGCAGCCGTCGTCTGGCGGTTGCAGTTGCCTCCGCCTGGAGCATACCCTTAGCGGTCGCCTGGGTCCGGGGCCAAGACATAGGATTCGTCCTGCTTGCGCTAACGCTTGCCATGTTTCTTCTTGAAACTGGCTGGCCAGGTGCGGGGGGCGTCGTGATTTCGTTCTGTGCGATCAAATGGAATCTCTTCCTCATGCTCCCCATGTTCTTGCTTCGCTTTCGGTCGGCTCGTTTCTTGTCGGGGTTCTTCATCGGCACGCTCATCATCGTGCTGATTTCATTTGCAGTTGCTGGTGTGAGCTGGCCGGCAGAATATCTACGGCTCCTACAAAAACCGGAATTAAGTCCACATATCGATGGAATGCCTACCTTGAGCGGCCTCTTCTCTGGTATTTCTCAACACTTTTACTTTGTAACAACCTACGCTCTCGCAACGATAGGTGTAGCGACCCTCAACTGGTTCGTCGTTTTTCGGACAGCGAGCCGCGAATACGCGATGGCCGCCACGTGTATCTCCGGACTTCTCGTTACACCCCACGCCTATCCCTACGATTGTGCCCTCTTGATTCCGTTTCTAGTCGCCTTGGGTTTCAAAACCCACAGCCTTCCAGTCCGCTACCTAGCGACTCTCGTGCTTATGCCCGTGTTTTCTTTGCTGTTGTGGTCGCATACGTGGCACACATTTTCCCAGTGTGCTTTGCTTGCACTGTTGCTTGCCATGGCTCTGGAGCAAAAGAGGAACACGAAGTCGTCGGTTAGAGTAGATGGGGGGAACCTAAAATGCTCCCGCGCGGTGCACATTAGAGATTGAATCGAGGTTGGCTTCCGCAACGGCTTGATGAAAATGTGCTTCCCGCTGTTTGCAAAGTCTAGGGTGACGGGATCACAATCCCTGCGAAGATGCAACGAATCCTCCGCACGCCGCAGAGCGCACACATCATATTCGCAGCGGTCTTAATGCTGGGGCTGCTCGCCATGACGGCGCGCAACGCGCTTGATCCCGATCTCTGGTGGCATCTGCGCACCGGCCAGTGGATCGTGGACACGGGGCACGTTCCGCACTCCGACCCTTTCTCGTTTACTCGCGCCGGGCACACATGGGTGTCGCATGAGTGGTTGTCGGAGGCGCTGTTTTACGAACTCTGGAGACACGGTGGCGCCGCCGCACTCATCATATTCTCCGCGATGGTTACGACGGCTGGCTTCATGCTGCTCTATCTGCGCTGTCTTCGCAGCGGCACAAAGAAGCACTGGGCGGCCGCTGCGACGGTATTCGGCGCTTTGGCTTCGGCTCCCTCCTGGGGCGTGCGCCCGCAAATGTTCACCTTCATGCTGGCCAGCCTGCTTCTATGGCTGATTGAAAAAAGCGAGGATCGGCCGAAGCTGCTGCTTTGGATACCCCCGCTGTTTCTGCTCTGGCTGAATCTGCATGCCGGATTCGCGCTCGGCATTGCCCTGTTGTTGGCGCATGGCGTCGGCCTGATGATGGAGACTGCCGTGGGCACCACGCCTTGGCGAGATGCCCGCCCCGTCGTTCTGCGGGTGCTGGCGCTGCTCTTAGCTGGCTTGGCGCTGGTGCCTCTCAACCCCAGCGGCGCGCAACTTTATCGTTATCCGTTCGATACTTTACGCTCGCCCGGGATGCGGTCGTTTATTGTGGAGTGGTTCTCGCCCGATTTTCATCGGGCGCTCTATGGCCCATTCTTACTGGTATGGCTGCTGCTTCTGATCGCGCTCGCCAGTTCTCGCTCACGGCCCAGGGGACGTGTGATCGTACCCCTGCTGTTTACCTCCTTCGCCGCGCTGGACGCGGTTCGCCACATACCGATCTTTGTCTTGGTGGCGATGCCGGTGATCGCCGCCGCAGTCCCGGGCGCTGCCGGCGATGCCGCTACCGGGATGAGCTGGGTGCCCCACGTCTCGCACTTTTCGAGACGTGCGTACTTCCGCCGCGATCTCTTCAACGCGGCGGTTGTGATTCTGATCGCCGCCTTCACGCTGGTGCGATGGGTTAGTCTCGCCCGCAACCAGGCTGGGCGCGAGGCGGAACAGTTCCCCGAAAAGGCGGTCGCGTTCCTGCGGGCCCGCGACTATCCGCAGAAGGTTTTCGTGTACTACGACTGGGGAGGCTATGCCGTCTGGAAGCTGTATCCGAAATACCGCGTGTTCGTGGATGGCCGCGCGGACCTCTATGGTGACGACCTGCTACGCCAGTTTCTGACCGCCGTCCAGCTCCTGACTGGCTGGCGAGAGGTGCTCGACGGCTGGAGGGTGGATGCGGTGCTTGTGCCTCCTGGCTGTGCGCTAGCGCAAGGCCTGGGCCTCGATCCCCAGTGGCATGTTGCATTTAGCGACTCCAAGGCAATCCTTCTGCTGCGGAAACCCGCACCTGTCGAAACTGACCACACTCTCCATAGACTCGTGACTATGGAGAGGGGATTGTGAAAAAATGTTTCCCACAACCTCTCGAATCTGCGAAACTAGGCGCATACGCACACAGGGATTGGTTTCAGACTGGTCCCCAGATGTCAGCTTCCGCCGTGAAGCTCGAAGGAGTCTAGAATGAAAGATTTGGCTAACCTCTTGTGGCGCAATGAGGAAGGGCAAGACATCGCGGAATATGCCGTGATGCTGGCTGTAATTCTGGTGATCGTGATTGGCACCGTCCGTTTGATCGGCGGCAACGCCAACAACGTCTTCTCATCGGTCGCCAGTTCCATCAGCCAGTAGGCCACCCCGGGGAACCACGCCGGCTGGTTGCAAAGTTCGGTTGAAAAGTTGAAGACCGCCACGGCAACGAATCAGTTAGAGTTTAACTGAGGGAGAGGAATGAACCGAAGCCGTTTATTGATGATCGGTGGCTTGGCGCTCGCCGTCGGGCTGCTGGTCAGCTTTAGCGTCTACAGCCGCCTGCGAAACTTCGCGGGCGCGAGCGCCTATGCCGGCGGAGTGCCGGTGGTGGTGGCTGCCGACGATATACCGGTTGGGTCGAGGCTGGACGTGCGCGATGTCCACGTGATCAATCTTCCGCAAGCGGCTGTCCCTCAGGGTGCATTCACTGGGACATCGCAGATTCTGGGCCGCGGCGCAATTCTGCCGATGAGCAAAGGCGAATTTATTCTGAACAGCAAGCTGGCGCCGCTGAATGCCGGAGCCGGCCTGCCCTCGATGATCCCGCAGGGAATGCGCGCGGTATCCGTGCGTGTCAATGACGTGGTGTCGGTGGCTGGCTTTGTGCAGCCGGGCACGCATGTGGATGTGCTGGCGACTGGCAGTGAGGGTAGCGAACGTCAAACCACCACCGTCCTCGAAAACGTCCTGGTGCTGGCGGTGGGCAAGAGCCTGGACCGGAGTGCCACAGCCGATGCGCAGACTGCCCCCGTGATTACGCTCGCCGTCTCTCCCGATGACGCCCAGAAGCTGGCGCTGGTATCGCAGGAAGGACGGATTCAGCTTTCTTTGCGCAATCCAGTGGACACAAAGAAAGGTGGGATCGCCGCCACGCGGGCCAGTTCGGTGTACCCGGGCGCGACGCCGGTGGCGGCAACAGCCGTGACGAAACCCAAGCTGCACAAGGTGGTGACGAAGGCTCCCGCGGCGCCGCCCGCACCCTACCAGGTAGAAATGATTCGAGGCAACAAAAAAGAAGAAAATAAGTTTGAGACGCCACCACCACCGCAGTAATTCGCGTACGCTGATTACCTCAATGGATTTGTTCGTGCATCCTCGCAGAGGTCCGATTTCATGAAAGCTCTAATGCTCGTCGCAGCCGCCTTAGCTCTTGCGACCACGATGTTCGCGCGCACCCCGGCTTTCGACGGCAGCACGCAAGACACACCGGCAGCACTTCCTCCCAATCCGGCGGCCACGCAAACCCCTGCTCCGACCACGTCTGCAACCCCCCAAAGCGAGACCGCGGGCGCCGCGCCGTTGCGGGTGATGGTGGGTAAGTCGCTGCTGATTAACACCACCGAAAGGCTCAAACGCGTCTCCGTAACCGACCCCACCGTGGCCGATGCGCTGGTCGTCACGCCGACCCAGGTTCTGGTCAATGGACTGGCTCCGGGCGAGGTCTCATTGTTGATCTGGGACGAACTGGAGCGCAATCGCAGTTTCGATCTTCGCGTGGATGTCGATATCACCGCGGCTTCGGAAGAAATGCATCGCCTTTTCCCGGACGAGCAGATCAACGTAACGCCTTCGCGTAACGCAATTGTTCTCTCCGGTCACGTGACCACCGAAGACGTCTCCAAGCATGCTGGCGCGCTGGCCTCGGCGTATTCCAAGAATGTCGTGAACGTGCTGACCTTCGGCCCCATCGGAGCGGAGGAAGTGCTTCTCGAAGTCAAGTTCGCGGAAGTGGATCGCACCGCTCTGACCCAAATGGGCATCAATGTGTTTTCCACCGGCGCGGGAAACACCATCGGCACCGTGACCACCGGCCAGTTCGGCGGAATCTCCACGTCACCCATCACCAATTCGACTAACAACAACGGTACAGGTACCACCTCAGCCACCACGACGATATCGAACGTACTCAACATGTTTTTCTTTAACCCGCAGGTCCATCTTGGCGCCGTGATCGAGGCCCTGAAGACACAGAATCTTTTGCAGATTCTGGCCGAGCCCAACCTGGTCGCGATCAATGGCAAGGAAGCCAGTTTCCTGGCCGGAGGAGAATTTCCCTTCCCGGTTGCGCAGCAAAACGCCAGCGGAATCGCCACCGTCACCATTCAGTTTCGCGAATTTGGCGTGCGCCTGAAGTTCACCCCCGTGATTCAGCCGAACGGCAACATCCACCTGCGCGTCGCTCCCGAGGTGAGCGAACTGGACTTCGCCGATGCCGTCACCGTTGCCGGAACCACCATCCCCGCCATCAGCACCCGCAAGGCGGATACGGAATTCGAACTGCAGGATGGCCAGAGCTTCGTTATCGCCGGACTCCTCGATAACCGCGTCACCAACGTTGACAACAAGATTCCGTTTCTGGGCGATATCCCGATCCTCGGCAATCTCTTCAAAAGCAAGAGCAACCAGAAGAGCAACTCGGAATTGATGGTTCTCTGCACCGTGCACCGGGTTTCACCCAGTGTCGAGTCGCCGAAGGGTCCGGCGATGCCGGTGCCGTATCTGGATAAGGGCAAGTTCGATGGCAAGAAAGCCAATTGAATCATTGAGGTATTGAGTCATTGAATCATTGAAGTATTGAGTCATTGAATCATTGAAGTATTGAGTCATTGAAAATCGCGCTCTGGAGTTCTCAATGATTCAATGCCTCAATGATTAAATGCCTCAATGATTCAATGATTCAATGATTTAATGTCTTAGGGGTGGGAAACGAGTCATGCCGGAATTGTCAGTAGCCGTGTTCGCCACGGACGATGACCAGCGCGCGGTGCTTCAGGTCCTGGTCGATGGCACCAGCGTGGCCCGCACCGTGTACAGCGACCCCACCATGCCCCTGGCGGCCAACGGCCCGGTCATCCGCAAAACTCAAGCCTTTGCCCCCGACGTGATTCTCGTGGATATCGCCGCCGATGGCGTCACCGCGGCGCTACGGGCCATAGAGTTGCTGCACCAGGAACTCCCCGATTCCGCCGTCTTCGCCGTCGGCCCCATGACTCAACCGCAGTTGATTGTCAGCGCCATGCGGGCGGGTGTGCGCGAATACATTGAGCGCCCCACCAGCACCACCGATCTGCTGGAGGCTTTCGTCCGCCTCACCGCAACTCGCCGCAAGCCGGGGCGCGAAAGTTCACGGGGAAAGGTGTTCACCATCGTGAACGCCAAAGGCGGCAGCGGCGCCACTACCGTCGCCGTCAATCTGGCTCTGGCCTTGCAATCGATTCACCACAGCACGGCGCTGGTGGACTTGGCGCCCCTCGGCCACTGCGCCTTGCATCTCAATCTCAAACCAACCTTCACCGTCTCCGACGCCATCACCAACCTGCACCGCCTGGATTCGTCCCTGCTCGAAAGCTTCATGGTGCGTCATGATCGCGGATTGCAGGTGCTGGCGGGCGCTGCGGCTCCCACCGCCATCGAGCCCTCCGCTTCCGACTTTGCCCGCCTCTTTGACACCATGGTCGGCCTGTTTCACTACATCGTCGTGGACGCTTCCTCCCGGCTCGACAGCGCCACTCGTCTGGTCAGCAACCTGTCGGAGAGAATTCTGCTCATCGCCCATGCCGATGTCTCGTCCCTGTGGAGTGCCGGAAGAGTGGCCCAGTATCTCGGCGAGAGCGGGTCACGCGACAGTTTTGCATTAGTGTTGAACCGTTATCGCAAGGTGGCGGGCTTCAATGAAGCGGAGACCGAGGCCGCCATCGGGGCGCCGGTGCTTTGGCGAATCCCCAATCAGTACTTCGCGGTCTCGGCCGCGATCGATCGCGGCGTTCCTGTGATGCAGCAGGGCAACAGCGAAATTGCCCGCTCCATTTCCGGTCTGGCGGAATACTTGACCAAGGACGATTTGGACTTGAAGCGCACTGCCTGGTCCTTGTTTAAGACAGTGTAAATTAGCTCTCAGCTGTCAGCTCTCAGCTCTCAGCCTTCTAGCCAAGGGCCAGGAACTAAGAACTGACCGCTGAGAGCTGAGAGCTAGAATTATGGCCAATCTGCAAGTTTTCGAACGGAGCGAGTACCAGCAGGTCAAGGCGGACTTGCACCGCAAGATCCTCGATCGCCTCGACCTGGAAAAACTCGGCCGGTCCACCGGAGATTCGGCGCGCGAGGAAGTTCTCGTCCTGATTCGCAGTTCCGTGAACAGCGAGGCGGTTCCTCTCAGTTTCGCCGAGCGCGAGCAGTTGTCGCGCGAGATCCTCGACGAAATCTTTGGCCTGGGCCCGCTCGAGCCGCTCCTCAAAGATCCCACCATTTCCGATATTCTTGTTAACCGCTTCGACCGCGTGTACATCGAGCGCGCCGGCAAACTCGAAATCACCGGCTTGTCGTTCAAGGACAACCAGCACTTAATGCAGATCATCGACCGCATCGTCTCCCGCATCGGGCGTCGCGTCGATGAGTCCTCGCCCATGGTCGATGCCCGCCTGCAGGATGGCTCGCGCGTCAACGCCATTATTCCGCCCCTGGCGCT
>Ga0181523_10001649_pt1 | contig 23433 bp, 23 predicted proteins | sample PEATcosm2014_Bin_43_FD_119752 | JGI IMG/M metagenome (GOLD analysis project Ga0181523, IMG submission 119752) | Peatland microbial communities from MTU Mesocosm Facility, Houghton, MI, USA - PEATcosm2014_Bin05_30_metaG | ecosystem: Environmental > Terrestrial > Soil > Wetlands > Peat | place... | reverse complement strand
CTGTCGGTGTATGCGGTGGTGCTGTCGGGTGAGGTGTTGATCATGGTGTAGGGACCACCCGACGCCGTGCCACGGTAAATGTTGTAGCTCACGGCGTCAGTCGAGGCGGTCCAGGAGAGATCCACGGTGTGTTGAACCGCCGCCGTGCCCGTACCGGTCATGGTTTCGACGGTGGGCGAGTTCGAGGCGTTGCTTGCGAACGACAAAGATGCCGAAGTGGCTCCGCTGGCCTGTGGCGTGAACGTGACGGTGAAAGTCGCGGATTGACCGGCGGCGATCGTTCCGGGCAGCGAAATTCCGGAGAGCACGAACTCACTGTTGTTGAGGCTAGCCGATGAAACCGTGACCGAGGCGCCGCTGGCGGTTAGGCTGCCGCTGAGCGCCGAACTCGACCCGTCGGTTACGTTGCCAAAGCTAAGACTGGTTGGCGACACCGCCAACGCCCCCGCGGCCGTCCCAGTTCCCGAGAGTGCGATGCTAAGCGGAGAGTTGGAAGCGTTCGACACCACGGACAAACTTCCACTCGCCGCACCGGCACCGGTCGGCTTAAAGGTGGCGGTAAACGTCACGCTTTGGTTTGTCGTGAGCGTGACCGGCAAAGTCAATCCGCTGATGGAGAAGACCGCCCCCGTCACATTCGCTTGCGTGACGGTGATTGACAATCCGCCGGTGTTGGTCAGCGTTTCGGACAAGCTCCTACTGCTGCCGACCAGGACGCTAGCGAACGCCAGGCTGGCAGGATTCGCAGCCAGCGCCCCTTGTGTCACGCCGGTTCCAGAGAGTGGAATGCTCAAGTTGGGATTCGGACCGTTGGAAGTGATGCTCAGGCTGCCGCTGCCAGCGCCGCTCGTGGTCGGAGAGAAGAGCACGGTGAATGACGTGCTCTGACCGGCGGTCAATGTCAAAGGCAGAGACAGACCGCTCAGACTGAATCCGGTGCCGCTGGCAGTCGCGGCTGAAATCGTAAGGCTCGTCCCGCCGGTGTTGGTCAGGGCCTCGCTCAACGATTTCGAAGTGTTGATCGGAACGCTGCCGAAGGCGAGGCTGGTTGGATTTGCAACCAAGTCCCCTTGCGTCACACCCGTTCCAGAGAGTGGAATGCTCAAGTTAGGATTCGAGCCGGTGGAGGTGATGCTGACGCTGCCGCTAGCTGCACCGCTCGTCGTCGGAGAGAAAAGCACGGTGAATGACGTGCTCTGGCCGGTGGTCAACGTCAAAGGCAGAGACAGACCGCTCAGACTGAATCCGGAGCCGCTGGCAGTCGCGGCTGAAATCGTGAGGCTCGTCCCGCCGGTATTCGTCAGTGTTTCGGACAAGCTCGTACGGCTGCTGACCTGAACGCTTCCGAATGCCAGGCTGGCAGGATTGGGAGAGAGTGTACCGGCACTAACTCCCGTGCCCGTAAAGGGAAGCACAACCGTGCTGTTTGTCTGGCTTGCGGTGGTAGCAAAGGTGACGCTGCCGCTGAAATTCCCGGCTCCGGTGGGCGCGAACGTGATTGTCGCCGATGTCGACGCTCCTGGGTTCAGCGTGAGTGGCAGGGTGAGGTTGCTCATTGAAAATCCTGCGCCGCTCATGGTCGCAGATGTGATATTGAGACTGGTTCCTCCGGTGTTCAACAGATTCACAGTGCTGGTCTGGTTGGCTCCAACTCCGACGTTTCCAAAGGCCACCTGCGAGGGACTCGGGGAAAGCGTTCCCAGTGTGACGGCAGTAGCAGTGGCGGACAGGGAAGCATAGAGCTGTGCACTCGGCCCATCGAAGGAGATCGTGACGGTCGGATCGCCAGCACTCGTAGATTGGAACTGGACGTTGAAGGAAGCGCTCTGTCCCGCGGCCAAAGTCAATGGCGCTGCGATGCCAGTGACCTGGAAGCCGGAGCCCAATCCTTGAATGGAGCTGATGGTAACCGAGGACGAGGTGTTGTTCGTAATCGTGTCAGGCAGTGTCTTGCTGCTGCCGATCGCCACCGACCCGAAGTTCAGGCTACTGCTTCCGAGCCCGACCGTGCCGGGGCCAGAGCCGGTCGGACCACCCGTTATGCCTTGGCATCCTGTGAACAGCAACAGTCCACCAGCCATCACGAGGAAAATGGCCAGGCGACGATGCAACCGATGACTGTTCAATGCGACCTCTGTTGTGTGGCCGTCTCCGCAAACCACGGCGGGGGATTTGGGCCACCGGAGCCCCGAAATCCGAACTCCCGCAACACCAGTGTCGGCTTCTGGCCGCCACGACCCTGGAAGTCCGCGATCATGTGGTTTCGGTGCCTGCAGTGTATTCAATTCGAGTTGGGCCAGCGAGGTTCCGGAAGTACTTCGGGCAGGAACTGAGGGCAAGAACCAAAGGTAACCGACGCGAGATCAGGTACTTAGAAGAAGTGCACGGCGGCAGAATAGTTTGGGCAGGTCGTTATTCTTTTCGGAGCCGGGATAATGCGACCATGCAACCCGGCTTATGGCATTAACGCAAACGCGGAGTTCGAGAAACAGCTTCTGATCCACCCACCTTTAGGAACCCTTTCGGCAGCGAGCATGCGGACGGTTGAAGTTGCCGTAAACCGATACCAGAAGAAACATGACCAACATGGTCAGATCCGTTATAATGTGCCTATGCGTACCGTAAACATCAGCGACTTGAAAGCGCAACTCAGCGCTCACATCCAATTCGTAAAGGACGGCGAAGAAGTGCTGATCTGCGACCGCAACAAGCCTGTGGCGCGAATCGTTCCCTGCCGTACAAACGACCGGTCCAAACAAGAGCAACGCCTGATTGCCCGTGGCGTCCTCACGCCGCCGCTGAAGAGGCGGCTCCCGACAGTTTCATTGCCGGAACCACCGGGAAGCATTTCTGATGACGTCATGGAGCAAGTATGGCGAGAAGAACGGCAAGGCCGGTAAAGCGCCCTTCAGCTTTTTGGGACACGAGCGCATTGGTTCCTCTGTGTGTTCGTCAGGGCACTACGCCGAGGGCGATTGCTCTCTACGAGAACTTCGAAGCGGTCGTCTGGTGGGCGACTTCTGTTGAGATTGCAAGCGCCCTGGCGCGCCTAGTTCGGATGAAACAACTCAACTCGAGCGACTGGGCCAAGGCCGGTAAGATCGCGACAGCCCTTGCCAACGACTGGTCTGTCATTCAGCCGTCAGAAGCGGTGCGCGCAAAGGCAACGGAACTTGTGGACCGTTATGATTTGCGGGCAGCAGAGGCGCTGCAACTGGCGGCGGCGCTGGCATGGTGTGAAGACATCCCCCCAGGTCGAGTATTTCTGACGGCGGACCAGAAGCTGCAAGAAGCAGCCTTGCTGAGTGGTTTTGACGCCAAACAGATCTAGAAGCGAGGAGCATTTCGCAGGTTTGCGAGCTGCCTGTCTAAGAATTTCTGAGAATCAATACAGAAACGAAAAGCGGGGCTGATGCCAGCTCCTTTGCGGTCTGAGCGGGAATGGTTTGATTCTAGGCTGCCTGGTTTTCTGAGGCTTCCAAAGGTCGTAATTGAGCTGCATCCTCAGCCAAAACTCGGGAGACGTGTACGGCATCGGCGGATTTTGAACCCTTCGTGGGTTATCACCCAGACTGGCCCAATAATCGTATATAATTCCTGCGCTAAGAAGCACCCGCAAGCGCGCACCGGGTGTAGTCGATGGGGTCTTGGTTTCGTCCATCTCCGGGCGGATGCTAAATCGCAACATGAATGATTCCCGATCACGGCCCGACGATCCGTCTGTCACCGGAAAGCCCGCACCTCCCGGTGTCAGGACTCCGTTTGCCGGCGAGAGTTCCGGCAGCAATGTCCCGAATCCTCTTCCCGACGAAGCCACGTTGGTAGACTCGGACGCTACGATCGCATCGGGAACTCCATCTCGCCGGACGCCGACGCCGCCACCCAAGCGGCCTTCCGCTTCGTATGCCAGCGCAGCCGTATTCGAGATCGGCGACGTGCTGGGCGAGCGCTATGAAATTCTGCAGTTGCTCGGCGAGGGCGGCATGGGCGCCGTGTACAAGGCCGCCGACCGCGCACTTGATCGGTTTGTCGCATTGAAAGTCATCCGGCCTGAAATGGCTTCGGACCCCTCGGTCCTGGCCCGTTTCAAGCAAGAGTTGTTGCTCGCTCACCAAGTCACGCACCGCAACGTGATTCGCATTTACGACCTGGGTGAAGCCGAGGGCGTGAAGTTCATCACCATGGAGTTCATCGAGGGCAAAGATCTACGGTCCCTCATCCGCGAGAAAAAGAAATTTGCTCCAGAGGAAGCGGTAGACATCATTCAGCAGGTGTGCCAGGCCCTGCATGCGGCGCATAGCGTCGGGGTGATTCACCGGGATCTCAAGCCGCAAAACGTCATGCGGGACGGCACGGGCCGAATCTTGGTGATGGATTTCGGCTTGGCCCGCACCCTGGAAGGTGAGGGCATGACGCAGACGGGTGCGCTCGTCGGCACCATGGAGTACATGTCGCCGGAGCAGGCTCTGGGCAAACATCTCGATCAAAGGTCAGATCTGTTCGCGCTCGGTCTGATCATCTATGAGTTGCTGACGGGCAAAACGCCCTTTCGAGCCGAGAGTGCTCTCGCCAGCCTCATCAAACGGACGCAGGAACGTGCGATTCCCGTGTCGGATGTTGACGCTCAGATTCCCGGGGCGTTGAGCGGCATCGTGAGCAAGTGCCTGGAACGCAATCTGGACGAGCGATATCAGAGTGCCTCGGCCATTCTTACGGACCTGAACACGTGGAAAGACGCGAGAGCCGCCGGCACAATCAAGTTCGACGCTAGTGTCAAACCATGGGGACAGACTCTTCCGTGGCCACTGATTGCCGGGATGGTGACTGTCCTGGTCCTAGCGATCAGTGGGTACCTGCTTCGCGACCGGCTTTTCAGGCCATCGCCCAGCGCAGGATCTGCTTCTGCGGCGCCCGCAATGTCGCTGGCGATTTTGCCTTTCCGCAATGCGTCAGGAGATCCGACTTTGGATTGGCTCGGCCCCAGCCTCGCCGACATGCTAAGCACTGATGTTGGCCAGTCCGCGCGCTTGCGCACCGTTAGCCCTACCAGTCTGCACCAGACATTCAGCGACCTGCGCATTTCCTCTGCGACCGTGCTCGATCCGGCGACGATCCGGCGCGTGGCTGATTTCAGCAACGCGGACCGCGTGGTTTGGGGGCAGTACGCCAGGTTCGGTGACGAGATTCGCATTGATGCCACACTTCAGGACATCAAGAACGACCGCACGGTTCCGCTGAAAATCGATGTACCGAGCGAAAAGGAGATTCCCGGCGCGATCGATCGCCTGGCGGAGTCGATCCGCCAGAAACTTGCACTTCCGGAGAACGTACTTAAGGAGCTGAAGGCCAGTTCTTTTCAACCCAGTTCAAAGTCGATCGCTGCGTTGCGCGACTACAACCAGGGCATCGGGTTGCAGCGAGACGGGAAGAATCTGGAAGCGCAAAAGCAATTCGAGGCGGCGACCAAGGAGGACCCCACCTTCGCGCTGGCATTTTCCAAGCTGGCAGAGGCCTATAGCAGTTTGGGCCAGGACAGCGAAGCGGAGCAGTCTTCTCGAAAGGCGGTGGAGTTGAGCGACCAGCTCCCCGCGCAGGAAAAGTATCTGATCCAGGCAAGCCACGAGCGGATCCAGAGAGATTATCCCAAAGCAATCGAAGCCTACGACAATCTTGCAAGGGCCGCGCCCAACAACGCAGACGTGCTCTTCGAACTCGCGGGGCTCTATGAGAACTCGAGCGCGTACGACAAGGCCCGAGAGAAGTACGCGAAAGTGCTGACGCTCGATCCGAAGCGCGTGGAGGCTCTGATCGCGATGGGACGTGTCGAAATTGATAGTGGCGACTCTCAGAAAGCGATCGAATACTTGACGCGCGCCCAGGCCCTGACAATCGAATTCGGCAACGAGGAAGAAAGAGCCCAGGTTCTTCAAGATATGGGCGTGGCCTATGCCGGTCTAAACAAACACGAGGACGCTCTTCGCAATCTTCGGGAGTCGCTCGAAATCAAACGCAAGCTGGGACTGAAGAAGGGCATCGCCATGAGCCTCGACTCGATGGCAGCATCGGAGGATGCCTTGGGCAAGCCGGACGAAGTGCTCAAGGACTACAAGGAGGCGCTAGCCTTGTACCAGGAATTGGGCGACAAAGCGGGAACCGGCGACGTCCTGAACAATCTTGCTCAATTCTATGTTGACCACGGCCAGTATGATCAGGCGCTGAAATTGTTCAAGGAGTCGCTCCAAGCAGAAATCGACGTGGGAAACCAGAGCAACCAGGGATATGTCTTGAACAACATCGGCAACACGTACTTTTTCAAGGCCGACTACCAGAACGCGCGCACCTATTTCGAGCAAGCCCTGCAAGTTCGCGAAAAAGTTAAGGTCCCCAGTACGATTGCCGACACTCTTCACAATCTGGGTGACACATCTGGCAAGATGGGTCAGTACGACATGGCGGTCGAGCAATATTTGCGCGCGCTGGAGTTGCGGCGAAGCACCGGAGATAAGCGCGGCGCGGCCCTCGAGTCCTCCAGCATGGGCATTTTGTTCAGTTATCAGGGCCGCTATGGCGCCGCTCTCAGCGCAGAGGAGGATGCCCTCAAGACATTCCGGGAACTGCAGGAGCGAAGCTACTGGCTGGCATCAATCCTCGGCTACTACGGCAACGCCCTCGCCCAGATCGGACGAAGCGACGACGCGCAGAAGAGTCTCGACGAAGCAATGAATGTGGCCCGCGAGCTGAAGAATCAAGCTACAACGGCCGAAATTCAGGGCTACCAAGGCGACAACGCATTCTATCGTGGAGACTACCCTGCTGCCGCTACCCTTTACGATGAGGCGCTCAAGGCCTCATCCCACTCTAGCGATTTGGATCTGATTCTGGTCTCGAAGTTCAATGTCGCAAAAGTCGCTGTCAGGCAGGGCCGCTTTCAATCGGCCGCAAGCTCACTCAGCAAACTGTCAGAAGACGCGGATAGCATGGGATTAAAGTATGTGTCGGTGGAATGTTCGCTTTACCATGCGGAAGCTCTCATGAACATGAAGAGTTACGAGCCGGCACGAAAAGAGCTGGAGAGCGCCCTAAGCAGAAGCGAGAAGCTCGGCGCGAGGGCCTTGCTGGCCCAAAGCCATTACCTGTTGGCGCGTGATCTTGAGCTCGGTGGCAGAGCGGCGGATAACCCAGAACACTATACCCAAGCCCGCAAAATTCTGGATGAGATTCAAAAGGAAGCGAAGACCGACAGCATCGTGAAACGAAGCGATCTCAGCCCTATCTACGCTCACTCTGTCAGCTAATTCTCGCGAAAGTTTCCGTTCCTTTCTAGCCGCCCGCCCACAAGCTCCTGATGCCCGCACGTCAACAGGAGCCGGTGGCCGCCTCCGTGAGAATTCAGAGCAGTACGTCTACGTCTCCATCCCTATCAGTGTCCTGTGCTGCCCGACAGCGAGATGGTTTTCGGACCATTCCACGCATTGTCTTTAATTTTCAAAGTACCGGTAAAAGTTCCCGTTGCGTTTGGAGCGAAGGTGACATTGATCACGCAGCTCGTCACGCCGCCCTCGCTGGTGGTGTCGACGGTCGCGCCATTGCAAGTGGTGCTGGTCAGCGTGAAATAGCCGCTGCTGCTGCTGACGCTGATCGCCGGATTTCCAAGAATCAGCGGTGTGTTTCCCGGGTTCGTCACCGTGATCGTCTGTTCGTTGCTATTACCCTCGGTTGTTGTTGGGAAGGTGAGCTTGCCTGAGCTTAAGTAGGTCGAGCTAAAGGCTGCCTGCGGGTTGATCACCAGGGCCGTCAGCAGCACCGGTTGGCTTGCCGCACCGTCAGTAATGGTGAGATACGTTGTCGAGGCCGTTGGGCTGAAGACTTTGGCCGTGGCCAGGATGCCTACGCCAATAGCACAGCTCTTCCCCGCAGGCAATGTGGCCGGCAGTTTCAAAATCATTGGAGGACAGAAGCTGAGGTCGCCAAAATCACCTGGGGCGGTGCCCCCCGCGTGATTGATGCTCGTAATCGTGATCGGCGTAGTTCCGGTATTTTTCAGAACGATGCCTTGGATGCCGATCTGGCCCCAATACAATTGGCCAAAGTTCACGGTCAGTGGCGAAATTTCTAACCCCACCACCGTCACCGTACCGGGCACATAGCTTATCGTGTAGTTCGGATCCACCGCTCCCGAGCACGTGCTGGGGTAGCTACCCGGCAGGCTCGTGCTGGTCGCTGTGGTCGTGCAGTTTGGCTGCATGGTCAGGCTCGACGGCGAATCCCCGTTCACAAACCCGCTGTAAGTGGGGGTAATGACCGGCGTGGTCCCAGAGGCTATCGTGGGGCTGCTGGAGGTGATGATCAGCGGCACCGCCGTGATCTGCAACGTGCCGGGCACGGGGGTGATCGCGTAGGTCGGATCCGACGCTCCCGAGCAGGTGGTGGGCCAAGTGCCGACAGGGTTGCCTGCCGGCACTGCTGCCGAGCAGGTTATTGTGCCCAGGACCGAGTTCCCGTCCCCATTCACAAGCCCGCTGATGGTGGGGGTGATGGTGGGGATCCCAGTTCCGTAAGCGACGGTAGCGCTGCTCGCAGTGATGGTCAGCGCCGCCGGGGCCACCGTCAGAGTGTAGCTGAGCACGGCGGAGCCCGAACCGTTGGTGGCAGTGACGGTGATGGGGTAGCTCGTGCCGTCCGCCCCGTCAGCGGGCGTGCCGCTGATCGTTCCGGTTGCCGCGTTGAACGTCAATCCGGTCGGCAGCGCACCCAATTCAGTCAGATTTGGCGCCGGGTAACCTGCGGTCACCGTGACCTGGAATGTCCCTCCCATGCCCTCGGCAAACGTGAGGCTGCCGCCGCTGAGCACGCATGCAGTGCCTGTGACGCAACTGCCGGTGATGGCCGGGGCAGTCGACGTAGGAGGCGTCTGGACAGGGTTATTCCCCGTGGTGGTCGGTACGAACGCCACCACAAGATTATTGGTTGCTGGGATCCTTCCACCGATCGGGTCCAGCCCTGGTCCTGGGGTGTAGAACGTCGTGACGTCTTTATCGAATTGGCAGTAAACCTCTTGACCCTGGGGATTCAGGTACGTTGTCCCCGGAGGTGGACCCACCAGCATTGGGCTGCTGCAATCGGTGCCGTAAGGCAGTCCAGGAAACTCATTGCCATCCGGATCGTCGAACACACGCGGCGTGCTGTTCGCCCAATACGAGGTCAGGTTCGAGATAGCTGAGGTGTTGTTAAATCCAAAATCCAAGTAAAAATCGCCGCTAGTTAAGCCTGGGGGGAAAGCCGTGTGCGGCCCGGAGTTCGTATCGTACAAAAGGTATTGCGCGCAACTCCCGTTCAAATAGCCGTAGCAAAGCGGCGCGATGGTGTTGCCATTCGGGTCGGTTCCATAATTGAAGAAGCTCCCGAACCGGCAAGCCAACTGGCTGCTCTGTCCGTTTCCGCCCGGCGAGCAAAGCCCGTTATCGGAAAATTCCGTAACCAACACGGTGAGAGGAAACTCCGTCATCACCATCGGGGTCGTTATCGTCAACTGAGACGCGTTCGGGTCGGGGCAAGGACTGGGAGGGATTAACGGTTGGCCGTAGCAGAGCAAGGCTGATTGCGTCACATTCGTTCCTGGGCTGAACGTTAAATTGTAAGAAACGGGAGGCGCAACAAAACTCGCGGTAACATTTTGCGCCGAGTTCATCGTCAAGGTGCACGTCGGGTTCGTCCCAGCGTACGCGCAAGGACCATTGACAGGGCCCCAGCCCCCGAATGTGGACAGTCCTCCTGCCGTCGTGCCCGGGGTCTCCGTCAAGGTGACCATGGTTCCGGGCGCATCGGTTTCCGAACAGACACCTGTCTGCGCCACCCCCCCGCCGGCCTCAGCGCAGTTGATCGGCGTTGGCGAGACAGGCGGGTAAGTAGTGTCTGTCACAGTGCCGGCGCCCAATCCAGTTTCCGTCACAGTCAGCGTCTCTTTGGAGACGACGGCAGATGAAATATCCGTCACCAAACCGAACCCAGAATCCACGAGTCCGGTAGGCCCACAATCAACTCCCGCTCCCTCAACCTCCGAGCAATAAACGCGGCCCATAATTGTATCGCCGCCTTCTTCGGCTTCACCGTTTGTATCAAAATAGATGAAACCATCCGGAGCCGTTGTACCGGTTGCAACGACGGTCATCAGCAAATTTCCCGACGAGGGATTGTAGGTAAATGGCGTGGTCAGAACAATGGCAAGCGTATCCCCGAAAGCCCAGGACTGGGCAAGATTGCCGCTGAAGACTTGAGTATTGTCAGGTCCTATATTGTTGCTGAACGTGGTCGAGAGAGTGTCCAAATTCTTAGAGGTGGTGGAAAGTGAAATCGTCCACGTGCCGGAGTTCATGGCAGTTGCTTCGTCGTTGACCTGGGTATTGTAGAAACTTAGTCCTGTGATAGTTATTGGCCCGGAAAACTGGCTGCTGATATAGACCTGTTGGTAAGACCCATTGTAGGCGCACCCAAACGGGAAGCAGTTTCCGTAATTCGGGTCTGCGGGTAACCCAATAATTGGGTCATTCTGTCCCGCCGTAGGTGGAGGTGCAGTCGGTCCGCTGCTAGGGTTGGCAGGTCCGCCAGCAACCTGACCGAGTGCCGCCGACACCATCAGAACTAAACTGACCAAGCCATATGCGACGCAGCAGAGGAGCGTAAAGGCTACCTTCTTCAAAGTAGTCAGAGCAGGGGCTGGCATAAGAAGTCTTTTCATGGCGAACGCTCTCTTCTTTCTCGTCAGGGCGAGAAGATTTGTTATGGCGAATTCCCTCCTGGGGAATTTCCGCCCTAAGGCTCGAAACGAAAATCTGGAAATCAGAGATTGGAAACCTGAGATAGTTCTCCGCTGCACGAGTCCCGTTCCGGGGGTGAACAGAACGCCCGCCATGCTATGCGCACTAAGGTCCACAGTCAAGAGGTTTATTTGACGTTTATTTGACGCCAAAAGCACCAATGTGCAAGGTTTTGCACCCGTCTCGGCGGGAAAGTGGAGCCACGAAGATTTGCCGGCCGGCCAGGAGGCAAGAGCGAACTTTACGCTGAACGCAGAGCCTATCTATCAAGTCTCCGGCGTGGTGAACAGGTACGAAGATCTTGCCGGGCTCGCTTTCACGAGACGGGCTGGGGAAAGCTTTGATTTCACTCAGAACGCTGCCGTGCAAAATGGGAAATTTCAGACCAAAGGTCCTGCCGGCGCGTATGGGGTTCGGGGATTCTCGACGACTGAAGTATCGCTGTCGACCGCCGGATCAGCGACGGTACTTTCACACTGCCCGATGTGCTACCCGGTCGTTACAGAGTCGTGACCAGCCAGGCTCTGCTGTACTGCTGCCTATCAGCAGGGAGTTCGGAAAGTTGTGGATTGGCTCCTGATCGGCCAAACAGAGAAATGACATCATGGAACTGAAACCTACGGCAAGGATGGATCAAAATACCTGCAGCGGTATCTCGGGCACGGGTTCTTGACCGACTCGATCTGCTGCAGACACGCTGCCGCCGAGAGCGGATTCCTCACCCTGTGAGTGTGGACTTGACCCAATGAATCCGAACCATCGGTAAGAAAACTGCAGTTTGGATTGGTCACCATCGGAAAACGCAAGGCGCCGCCAGCGAAGCTATTTTGGTTCGATTACGTGCAATCCTCTAACTTGAGAAAAGTGTCGTTTGTTGAATGTGGCCACCTGGCTTCCCCGTTCGAGGGCGGTCGCCGCCACGATTAGGTCGTAAGAACCGATCATTTTGCCGACCGACTGCAGGTCCGCCCAGATGCGAGCGTGTTCATACGCCGTTTGCTCCGTGTAGGGAATAACCGGTAGCGCCGCCACAATGGTCTCGAGGTATTTTCGACGTTTGGACTTGTGTGGTTCGACCGCACGCTCCACCCCGTGCCAGAGCTCCGCTACTGTGATGGCCGCAATTTCAAATAAATCATTCGGCCGCGACGCCGCCCAGGCCGCGAGGTCGAAGGTACCCCTTTCCCCGCGAATGATGACGTCGGCATCGAGAATTATCGCCATTTGTCCGCCGGCGGCTTGAGAGGCTTGCGTGCCGCTTGAACATCACGGTGCCACGCTTTGGCCTCGTCGCTCGACAATTCGGTTTCGACCAGCAGCTGAGCCAGATCGCGGCCGACGCAGACTTGCTGGCGGTCCGGCACCAAGCGGGCGAAAGGGGCTCCGTTCTTGAGGAGAACAAAGGTGACGTTTTGATAGTGGGCGCGGTTGACACAATCAGCGAAATTGCGCGCCGCCTCCGTCACGGTGATGATAGTTTTGGGCATAAAGTCAGATTATCATATTATATGATTATCGGCAAATGGGCCGGCGGGTTCGTTTTCACTGGGGTGGAAAAGGCCCAGCTATGCCGCGGTTCAACAGAGTTTTGCCACCACCAAGCCAGTTGGGGCATCGTTCTTTGCACGTTTATGAGCCATGCCTGTTGGGAAAGCGAGATGGGGGAAGAGGCGGTCTAGTCGGGGAACGGCGGCGGGGAGAAGTACCTCTCCCCGCCACCTTCGCAGCAACGCCGGGGCCGGATAAACCGGGACCTCAGGAATCGCACCGGCGTGCGGCGCGACGCGGATCCGGAGCACTTCTATTTGCCGGGTGGAGAGATCATTCGCAAAAGGAGCACGTAGTCATGCATGGGCAGGGGTCGAGGTCCCGCTGTGTATGGGCGTCGCGCGGGAGCAACCAGAGCCCTGCGATTGCGGACCGCAAGAATTGTGTGTATACTCAACGTATATACATTGTTGGAGGTCGGTGCATGGGTACAGCACGGGTTTTTCGTTCCGGGAACAGTCAGGCGGTCCGGCTCCCGAAGCAATTTCGACTGAAGAGCAAGGAAGTAGAGATCTTTCGTCGAGGGGATGAGATCGTCTTGCGGGAGATGGACAGAACCATGGAGCGGGCATTCGATCTGCTGGCTGGTTTGCCGGAGGATCTTGTCATTGCTGCGCGCGTGAATGATCAACCGCAGAAGCGAAAGGGACTGTAGTGGAGCCTCGCTATCTGCTAGACACGAACATCTGTATTTACATCCGGCAAAAAAGGCCAGAGGAGGTCTTGCGCCGATTCCGCAAGCTCCGCCCCGGGGAAGCAGCGCTTTCGGTCATTACCTACGGCGAGCTGCTTTATGGGGCAACCAAGAGCACGCAACGGGCTGCAGCGCTTGAGCGGCTGCGGGAGCTCGTGCATACGTTGCCCGCACTTTCCTTGCCAGAATCGGCCGCCGAAGCGTACGGATCGATTCGGGCAGAGCTGGAAGCGCAAGGCGAGATGATCGGAAATAACGACCTCTGGATCGCCGCCCATGCCGTGGTGGCAGGGTTGACACTGGTTACAAGCAATGAAGGCGAATTTCGGCGGGTGCGTGGGCTGAAGATCCAAAACTGGGCTGTCTAGCGAACCAACCGGTTTCGCAGATTCGAGCACGTGGCAAGCTTCCCGAACGTCCCCGACCTCAAGGTCGACATAAGCATTTAGGACGCAAATTTGTCCACCCCTTTTGCACGGTGATGCCCAACCACATCGCAAGGCCCACTTTGATTTTGAATCGCAAATTTCGCGTTCTGCGATGTCGATACGCAACGTCAGACGGCGGTTATGGTGACGGCAAGTCTCCTCGTGGGTACTGCAACCAGGTCGCACAATCGAAGCGTTAACCGTCCTCGGAGAGGATGTCAAATTGTCAAAGCGAGGCTGACGCAAGCTCCTTTTGCGTTCTGGCCGGAAACGGTTTGATTCTAGCCTGCCCGGTTTTCTGGGTCTTCAAAGGTCATAATTGAGCTGCATCTTCAGCCAAAACTCGGGAGACGTGCACGGCATCGCCTTGGCAAGCCGCACGCTCATCACCGCTGAAATGCCGGCGCGACCGTTGAGTATCGCGACCGTGAGCCGCCAACTCGCGAACCTCCATGGCCGACTTGCCCGAAGCGAGCAAGCACGTTTGAATCCTCACTAGCGCGGATATGCGACCGCCGCGCGTGCTGATTTTCCTCATGCGTGAACGGAGGCTACCTGGTGAATCCGCCGCACATGGATTTGCTTCTCCCGCTTGCGGGTTCGGGCGATGTCGTAGGAGGCTTGCATCCGCATCAGCGTGTCCATCTTCACTCCAAAGGCTTTCTCAATGTGGAGCGCCATATTCCCCGAAAGGTCAGCCTTGCCGTTCAGCAAGCCAGACAGCGCGGGCCGGGAAACCTGAAGCGCGGCCGCCGCCGCCGTTACCGACAGGCCTGCGGGCTCGATAATTTCCGTCCAAATGAAATCTCCGGGATGGGCCGGGTTCTTCATAGGCATGGCGTTTTGCTCCTTTTGTCCTAGTGGTAGTCCTCCAAATTTAGGTCGCAGAGTTCGCGCTCTGCGATGTCGATACGGAACGTCAAACGGCGGTTACGGGTGACGGCGAGGCTCCAAGTGCCCGTGCGGTCGCCGGTCAGTTTGTGCACCTTCCACGCTGGGAGCGAGCGTAATGCCTCGGAGTCTTGCATATCATCGAGAAAGGCCAGAATCTTGCGGAGCTTGTCCACCGTATCGGGCGGAACGCCTTTTGCGCTGTCTTCCGCGTAGAGCCTCTTCAGGCCCTTATGAACGAAACTGGATGTGGCGGATTGTGCATGCGCATAAAACCTTTCAGTGGTAGTCGCTTTCGCGTTCGAAGTGAAGTAGACGTGTATTAAAGTGCGGTTACTTGCCACTGAAAGGCGCGAAACTCGGCGAGCCTGCTGAAATCTCGTTCGTTGGCTGTGATCACCCGGATGCCCAGTCGTCCCGCGCTCATCGCGATCAGTGCATCATTGGTCAATCGTCCTTGCCCGATCTTTTCGTAATGATACTTGACCGCCAAGCGAGCAAGCACTCTGCCAGCTCGGGTCCAGTCGCTAAGATTCGGAACCAGGATCCGCTTCGCCCTGTCAAAATCTCGCTGCAAACGTTCTACAACTTGCCGATCGCGATCGGCAGTACCGGCATAGAGTTCTTCGAGTACCACTGCACTGAGCCAAAGCGGCGCATCCGTAGTGAACCGGCGCGGCGCCAGGGCCGCATCGTTTCCTTGCCGCAGTGCGCTAATGTAAATGGAAGAGTCGAACAGGGCGGGTTGCATCTAGCCACCCAACGTACCGTATACGTCCTTGATTTCAATGCCACTCTTGACAAAGCGCTCGGTGGCTTCGAGAGCCAATCGATTGCTCTCGTGTTCGGCAATTGCCAAATCCAATGCACGCTCAATCGTCTCAGTCTCGGTTTTCGCTCGCAAAGCTTTTTGGGCGCGCTTGATTTTCACGGAATCCAACTGAAAGTGTTTGTGTGATCGACTCCTCGCCGTAGCCATGAATGTGCCCTTTTCCCTATTAAACAAGATACACCGCAATGTACACATATTCCATATTTATGTACACGTTGGGAACATTCAAGGCTCCCGGAATGCCAAGCACGTAGCTGCTGGAGTGAAGTAAGGACAATCAATTCTTGAGGACGCCAGGCGGAAACTGGGGACAGCAACATGACGAAGACGATGAGCATTCGAATGGATCGTGAGAATTTCGAATTTTTGAGCGAGTTCACACGGGAACAAAGGAGTGGGTGAGAGGCTACGGCAATTAGTTCGACCGTTCGAACCGCATTTGCCTTGTGTAGTTCGCCGCGAGTTCACACGGTTCGACCTGCATTTGGCAGGTTCCAACTTGGAGATGCAGTATGCGGTAGTAGCCGATATTGTCAGTTTTGGTCTCGACGCTCCGAGCATAGCCAAGCTAGGCCGTTTTGCATCCGTGGCTAGCAGTGATAGCATTGACAGCATGGCGACACTAACGATTCGACGACTGGACGAGAAAACCAAGAGCCGATTGAGGGTTCGTGCTGCGCATCACGGACGTTCGATGGAGGAGGAGGCGAGGGAGATTTTGCGCTCAGCTCTAACCACTTCCTCCCCGGTAAAGGGGAACCTGGCGGAGACCATTCACCGGCGATTTGCAGCGTTTGGCGGGCTCGAATTGGAGTTGCCGCGACGCGACATGATTCGCCCGGCCCCGGAATTTGCCGAATGATCATCCTCGACACAAATGTTCTGTCTGAGCTCATGAGACCCAAGCCCTCTCCTGCGGTTGTAGCATGGGTTGCGAGACAACCAGCAGCAGAACTGTTTACAACGTCAATTACCGAGGCAGAAATCTTTTGTGGAATTGAACTGCTCACCAAGGGCAAGCGTCGCGAGGGGCTGCTGGCCACGACGGAAGCTATGTTTGCCGAGGATTTAGCGGGCCGCATCTTCGGGTTCGAGAGTGACGCCGCGCGAGTGTTTTCGAAGATTGCCGCAAACCGCCGTGCGCTCGGCAGACCCATCAGCCACGCGGATGCGCAGATTGCAGCCATTGCCCAAGTGCGAGGGGCCAAGCTCGCGACGCGTAATGTTGCAGGCTTCGAGGATTGTGGTCTTGATATCGTTGACCCTTGGAATGGTTCGTGAACCTGTGGTTTGAGGAAGGCAAAAAGTCGGGTGAGGCGTAACCCGGCAGTTGTGAACAACCCCGTCATCGGTTGAATGCCTATGAGTTTCGCGGAACTAATGATTGGAGGGGAGGAATCGAGAAGGACGTGGTCAAGGAATGTTCAGGCGGTTGGGTTCCGTCCTGAATGGCTTTTGCGAGAATCTCCATCGCCTGTCCAGTAAGCGGCGGAATGTAAATCGTCGCCGTGAGCCATTTTTCGCGTACCCATACTTGGCCCGTCGCCGGCTGGCCATCACATCCGGTGAATGGTAAACTCAACCATCGCGAACGCTCTGCTTCGTTGGTGATCTCCTGAAACGCTTTGCGAGCGCCCATGGCCATCGAGTCATCCTGCGCGCCGACCAGGTTGATTGACGCGCTTTGTGAAGTGGCCATTTCCAGCCAGGACCGCACCGCCCGCGAGGCACTTTCCTCTGTCCAACGGGCCTTCAGCATCCGCACTTGAATGTTCGACGGTTTCGTCTCCAGCATCCCGGACTTACGTTCTTGGGCCGAGGAACTCTGCGAAGGTCCTTCAATGTACAGAACGGAACCGCCTCCGGGCAACAACGCTGCGAATTGCCTTCCTTGAATGCGTCCAATCTCGAAGTGATCGGAACTGAGAGCAAAGATGGGCGCCGTTGCCGCCCTGCGGAGATCCGACAAGTAATCCGGCCTCCGGTTCAGGACCGCCCAGCCGATTCCGGCGGTGCTGGCGGCACGGGCCACCTGAGGCAGGGCCGTGCCTCCAACCGGTTCCACCACAATCGCATCGGGTCGGGACCCGACCCGGCTTTGGATTGCCTTTAGAATTTGCGTGCTCTGATTTACCGCGTCGTTATCGGCAAACACGATCTCGGCATCACTCCCTAGCTTGTGCGCGGTATCTTCCGCGGTTTGGGCTTGTGCCACTTGAAAATCGTTCTCGCGGCTGTGAAGAGATACCAGGAATCGGAGCTTTTTCATCACTTCGAAGTGTACCTGTACCCAGCCAGCTCCGCGAAATGCTTGCCACGATTCTGTCTGCCGGGAGAGTCTATCTGCACTGGATGTCTCCTTCGCGATTAATTGGTCCGAGCCCCGTGGGAGTTCTGCAGATCGAGGATTCTCTCGCGCGGCCAGAAGATGACGGCTGACCAGACGGACCGAGGCACATCCCTCCACAGGGGTTTGCCAAAGGGAGTCAGCCGAAAGTGTTCAGGCGCCATAAGACACCTCAAATTCAATGTACTCATCGCGGACGAGCCCTGCCCAGCAGTAAATTCGGATTAGTACCCAAAAGCGCTCGTGGTTATTGGGGGCCGGCTCGCGGATTGTCGGCAATCCGCATTTGTGAGGCGCTACAAACCCGATCGGCTTCCGCGAGCCGTCGAGCAAGTTTGGCTAATGGCTGGTGGCCCCGCTGTCATTACTGACCATGAGGCTTGAGACATTCACAGGCTCGAAGTCCGATAAGGTGAGACTGGTAATGCACGAAAGATCGTCATCGTTCCAGCGAGCGTCAGGTGTGCCGATTAGGCCCCCGCTGTCTCCGTTGTCGGCCAGGATGATGCCGTAGTTTCGGAACGCGGTGATGATAATGGCCGCTTGTGGACTCGTCGAGGCACAAGGGGGAGTCGTCACTGAAGCCTTGAGTCGATAGATCTCGCCAGCAGGTCCGGACATGGTGCAGCTTATGGGAGGAGAAGATTGCGAAATCTCCGATTCCGTGGGAATGGCGCTCCCTCCCGTGGCCGAGCAACTCCCCACGCCGGCTGTTTGTGTAGCAGGCCAGACCCAGTAGTTCAACATATGGTTGAGTGTGAATCGGATGGGATGCTTAATGACACCGCTCGGTGCGCTGGGTGTGCCGGCGCCGATCACCTCGTCGGCATTGGCGAGAAGCGGACCTACCGGAAGTCCGGCGGCATCGGATGTTCCCGTGCCTTGCGTGGTCAGAGCATTCGAAGTTACGTCGGGCCAAAGCGCGTTCGAGGAATCGGTCCAGGGACCGCCTTCGTAGATTCCCTGCCACATCTCGTAGAGGGCTGGGTTGTTTCCACCGCCCGCTTCCAGGTAGACCAGAACGTGTCGATCTCCCGTCGAGTTGCTGGTTCCTTCCACCGGAGCATTTGCTGGAATTGGGCCAGACGTAAAGTAAGACTGATATACGGTGGTTGTAACCGGTACGACCGCCTGATTGTAAGGAATTTCAATGGCTGGTATTCCATTCGGAAAGGGAGCATTCGAATTGTTTCCGAAGAATGGCTTAACCGTCGCTGACAAATAGCCACTATACATGGGCGCTGCAGGGGAAGTGTCTACAGGCAAGCTTGTCGTGGCTGCGTCCACTCGATGGTGAAAAATAGAAGTTGACGGATAGATGTTTGCGAGGAACGCGTTGTTGCCGTTGATGGCGATGCTGATGTTCTGAGTTGCCTGCGTACTTGTCGAGTCCGTAACTATAAATTCGGGCGCGTAGGCACCTTGACCGCCGATCAGTGAGCTGCTGATGTTCCCCGTAGTTGCATTGAGAGACAGCCCCTCCGGTAATGGGGGAAAGCTGGAATTTGTGCTTACAGAATAGGAGTAAGGCGGTGAGCCACCGCTGGCGACTATTGTGCAGCCTGCGTATGCCGCACCTTGTGTTCCGCTTGGGCACGAAGTGGTTTCTATCACCAATGGACCACCGGGCGCTGTTACAGTGACTTTTGCCATGGACGTGGTCGAGCCGGAGGCATTAGTCGCAGTCAGCGTGTAGGTGGTCGTTGCCGAAGGGCTGACGTTCGTCGAACCACTTGCCGATGTGGACGTGAATGTCCCCGGCGTGATGGCAATACTCGTCGCTCCCGCTGACGTCCAACTCAGTGCGCTGCTTGTACTGGAGCTTATGCTTGTCGGATTCGCAGTGAAGGAAGTGATCGTCGGCACCGAGCCTGTTCCAGAGGCCGAGCTCGACGAACTCGTGCCGCAACCCACCAGCCCAACACAAACAGCTAGAATAAGGACCAACTCGCAAAGGTCCAGTCCTGAAGAATTGAATACTCGCTCCCACCTGTACGCCTTCCCGTAGCTCCCGCCGGGCGTGGAGGTCAGATCGTTAGACGGGTTGTAGTTATAGGCAGGCATCCCGACAACACTAAGTCTATTGCCTACTCCGTTGTAGCTGTAGTTCTCCGTGGTCGTAGCCCCTTGGACCACTGGCGTCAGTTCATAAATCGGGTCATGCGTGCAATTCGACGTAGCACCACTCAGCTGTTTGGGTCGGATGTTTGATCCTCGCTACCGTCATTGCTGCCCGGATGGGGGCTTGGTCGAGGTTACGCCGTTGAGTTTAGAGCCGCTGCTCCGAGTTTCGGATGCTCGGAGAAACACTTCTTGCGAGCAGTTGTCGGCGGAGCTGTCATCGGGAAGGAGAAGGCGAGGAAGAGAGTCTCGATAGTCTAACGGCACCGCCGACGCCAAAACGCCCGCCCTGACGGAGGGGCAGGCGGGGACAGGTCCGTTTGAGTTGCGCCAGTCCCGCGAGAAAGATTACGTCGCCTTCCGCGCGGAAGATTACGCTGCGTCCCATGTGCTACAATGCTTACAAGAGTTACATGTTGGAGATTGCCATGCGATCAACTCGTTCGATGGTTATTAGCATGCGCCTGCCGGCGGAGAGCGGAAAGCGTCTCAAACGTATGGCGAATCGTCATGGGTGGACCCCCAGCGATGCCAGTGCGCGCCTGGTGGAGGAAGGCTTGCGCCGGTCGGAATTTGGATTCATCGACTTTCGAGATTCGCCTGCGGGACGGCAAGCCTGCCTTCAAGGGAGCACTCTCGCTGTATGGGAGGTCATGCTGCTCGTCCGCAGCTATAACAACGATGTGTCGGCCGTAGCGAGACATCTCAAGTGGCCAGAGGCGAAGGTCCATGCAGCGGTCAACTATGCGCAGGCGTTTCCCGAAGAGATCAACGAGGCAATGGTTGAGAATGAAGCGACGGATTTTGAAGCACTGAAGCGCATGTTGCCTCAGGCCGCCGAATTCGTTCCCAAGAAATCGGCGAAAGACCGAAATGCTCAGGCTTCTTCTCGATGAGCATATCTCGCCGGACGTGGCGAGTGGTCTGCGTCGCCGCCATCGCATGATGGAGATTCGCTACACGGCGGAATGGGAAGAAGGGTACTTCCTTGGACAGGATGACTCCTCTTGTTTGCGAGCAGCCGCTGCCCAGAGACTGACGCTGGTTACGTATGACCGGAGGACGATTCCTCCGCTGCTCAAAACCTGGGCGGAAGAAGAACGAACGCACGGCGGGGCGATTTTTGTGGACGAAAGAACAATTTCGCCCGCGGATATCGGCGGTTTAGTCTGGGCCTTGACCAGACTGGCAAGAAAAACGGGGAATTGGGACTGGACCAATAGAATCTATTTCCTGCGGCGCTGAGGCCCATCGCCTCGATCCGATCGTTCGTTACAACCTATAGCCTCCTGTTCAGGCGTGCCGCGCGCATGACGTCCCTTCCGTAAACCGATCGATTGACTCCCAACGAACTGCATCCCGTAGCAGCCGGCCCGGTGTTTGGCGAAGGACGACAAAGCCAGTTCCCGCGGCTCGGGAAAAGGAGGGCGAGGACGTCAATTTGAGGCTGACGCAAGCTCCCGCTGCGGTCTGACCGGAAATGGTTTGATTTTAGGCTGCCTGGTTTTCCGAGCCTTCCAAAGGTCGTAATTGAGCTGCATCCTCAGCCAAAACTCCGGAGACGTGTACGGCGTCGCCTTGGCAAAGCCGGTGTCCAGCTAGCTTCTGTACGACCGCGAGGTCGGCGCCCGCATCTAGCAGATGGGTCACGAAGTTCGCCTGAGATCAGGGATCAAAAGGCCTCAATTGGCAGAGACTACCTACCGAATCGGTTAGAACTTGACTGCGCGCTCTATCAGGCAGTCTGAAACTCGAACTGTTCTCTGGGGGTCGAAGGGTTGCCTCCGAGCGTCCCAGTTATGTGGCAAAAACAGCCTTGATATCTGCGAGTTCGATTACGTCACCTGCTTCGAGTTGTTTTTGGCCGCCCTCGACCACGATATCGTTCACCCTGATCTTTACCTTGTTTTCCGAAGCAGCGATGAAGTAGCCATCCTCGGCTCGGTAAATCAAGGCTGCGACACGGGGAGCGAACCAGCGCTTTAGCCGAATGCCGGCCATCCTCGATTTTCCGATCAGGGTCAGTTTGCTGGTCAGAACGTAGCGCTGCTGGTCAGTTCGGCCTTTGACGATGGTCAGCGTGCCAATGGTTTGATGTACGAGGGTGGTATTGACTGGCGACTGGCTTTGGGCGATGCCGATTCTCTGGACCACAACCGGGCCGGCGGAGGAAGCCGCTGCGGCTGCTTTCGAGAGCATTTCTTTTGCTTTTGCCGTGTCTAAGACAACAGTGCGATCGAGCTGTGGCGGGGCCTTCAGAATTTGCCCGTCAGCGGCGATGTCGAGAGTTCCATGCTGCGCAGCGGCGCCTCGACGTGCGTCTTCACGAAATTCGATCGTGTGTTTGCCGATCGTGGCGTTGTCTCCGTCCTTCAGTACTACCTTACTGATGCGCTCACCATTGACGTACGTGCTATTAAAGCTCTCGACGTCTTCGATCACATAGTGATCGCCTTCCGCGTAGACCCTGGCGTGATGTCCGGACACCGCAGGATTATCGATGCGCAGGACGTTGTCCGGCTGACGGCCAATTGTGACTGTGCCGCCCGATAGCGAGAGCTCTTGTAAGACTCGTTCTTCAAATTTGAGAAACAGCTTTGCCATGGCACGGCTCCGAAATGCGCGATCTGCGAGAGCAATTCTGGTACGACAGAGAAAGCTTCCCGCCGCGTCACCGCTGGATGATCACTATCCATTGTGCGCCCAAACACACGGAAGGGAAGAGTACCAAGGTACCCGCCTCCCCTTGGCCACCTTGCGAAGGCAACATCCGGCAACGGGCGAGGCTGACAGATTCCCAGCAGCGATCGTGTAACGTGCTGCGCTGGCCTGGCAAGCTCGTTCGGTGGCGGTCCGGAAATCCATCAGAACCTTCACATTGATCATTCCGGTCTTTACTGAGTTTTGCAGGTTCTTTTAAGCTCTTCGTCGGTCTTCCTTAGACGAGACGAAAGCTCCGGATCCTTCCTGGGACTGTCCGCCATGGTTCTATACTCGTTCCACCAGCACGGCCGGCGATCTGCATGGCCTTTTCGTGGAAAGTTCCGACAGGGCGCCGAATATGTCGAGCAGCCCCTTTATTGACAAAATGCCCTCGATTTACTGGTCACAGTTTAGTATCTGCCGACACCGCTAAATCGAACTGATCGCGCAGAAACTTGACTGCCTCGTCTCGCCCTGGAGATGCAACCTGAGGAGTTGCGTTCAAGTACAGCACATACAATTCCGCGGCTCCGTCCGTGTCGCCTTGTTGCGCCAGTGTTTTCGCTGCCTGCAGGACTGCCGCCGGCAGCTCCGCCGCTCTTTCCCGCACCGCTTTGGCCAAGGCATTCCGGGAATCAATTTCCAGATCTGTCAGAAACTGCGCCCCGTCCGGTTCCACGCCCTGGTTGGTGATTCCCTCGGTATCTTCCGATTTGACGTCTTGCAAGACGACTGTCGTGGTGTGTTTGTCCTTACGCACATCGGCAGGCTGCCCAACAAAATTACCCGCCCGGTCGCGGAACTGGAATTCGATCTCCGCCGACGCCGTCAGATCAATGGTCTTCTTTGTGTAGTGATAAGACTCAACGACGGTCTCCACGCGGCTCTGCTCCGTCGTCTCCAACTTATGTTGCAACCCGTCGACGCTCTTCTGTGCCTGCTGCACCGCGTCAGTGGCATCTGCGATCACTTGCTTTTTCTTGTGTTGCGCTTGGGCGTCAGCCAGCGCATGTTGCGCCGAGCTGAGCTGCTGTTGAGCGGATTCATAGTCACCT
>Ga0181523_10001646_pt1 | contig 23443 bp, 17 predicted proteins | sample PEATcosm2014_Bin_43_FD_119752 | JGI IMG/M metagenome (GOLD analysis project Ga0181523, IMG submission 119752) | Peatland microbial communities from MTU Mesocosm Facility, Houghton, MI, USA - PEATcosm2014_Bin05_30_metaG | ecosystem: Environmental > Terrestrial > Soil > Wetlands > Peat | place... | reverse complement strand
CGCAGTCGATGGCCGAGCACAGGATGTACCTGCCGCTCGCGGCCGCGGCCGCGGCCGCGGCCGTCGGCGCCTACTCGTGCGCGGGCCGCCGGGGACTGGCCGCGCTGGGCCTGCTCGCCGTCGCGCTCGGGTTCTTGACGGCGGGGCGAAACGAGGTCTACGCGAGCGACCTTAACCTCTGGACCGACACGGTCGCGAAGCGCCCGGACAACGCGAACGCCCGCAACAACCTGGGGCTGGCCCTGTTCAGGGCCGGGAGGATCCCCGAGGCGATCCGCCAGTACAGGGCGGCGCTGGAGATTCAGCCGGCTTACCCGGGGGTGCTCAACAACCTCGGGAACGCCCTCGATCTCCAGGGGAGCACCCAGGAGGCGATCGGATGCTACGAGGCCGCGCTGCGCCTTGAGCCCGGGTTCGCGGCCGCGCACTACAACCTCGCCAAGGCCCTCGACAGGACCGGGCGAACGCCGGAGGCGATCGGGCAGTTCGAGGAGGCCGTGCGGATCCAGCCCGGCAACGCGGACGGCCGCGACGCCCTGGGCGAGGCCCTGCTCAGGAGCGGGAGGACCCCCGAGGCCGTCGCCGAGTTCGAGGCCGCGCTGAGGATCAGCCCCGAGCAGGCGCGGGTGCACTTCGACCTGGGCAACGCCCTGGCCCAGGCCGGGAGGATCCCCGAGGCGATCGCCAATTTCGAGGAGGCCCTGCGCATCCAGCCGGGACTTGCCGAGGCGAGTAACAACCTGGGCGTGCTGCTCTGCCGCAGCGGGCGCACCCGCGAGGGGATCGAGCGGATCGACGCCGCGATCCGCGCGCAGCCTGACTTCGCCCAGGCCCACTTCTCCCGCGGCATGGCCCTGCTGCAGATGGGCCGCAGGGACGAGGCGATCGGGGAGTTCGGGAGGGTCCTGGAGCTCCGGCCAAACGATCCGTCCGCCAGCCGCATGCTGGAGCTGGTCCGGTCCGCGCGTTAGCCGCGCGGCGCTCCCTGCGGGCTCCGGGGCCGGGCGGCCCTCTGGGAGCCGAACCCCTGGCCGGCCGCCGAGGCTTGCAAACGCGCCCCCTGATCCCATTCAATCTGGATCGATTCCCGCGGCCCCCAGGGCGGCAGGGCGCTCCGGGCGCGCGCCACCAGGCGCAGGCCCGCCCCCGCGCCCGGCCGCCCCAAACCCCTCTTCCACCCATGGCTAAATACGGTCACTTCGACGACGCAAACCGCGAGTTCGTAATCACGCGCCCCGACACGCCACTTCCGTGGCTCAACATGCTCGGCCAGGACGACTTCTTCGGGATATGCACCCAGACGGCCGGCGGCTACTCGTTCTGGAAGGACGCCCGGCTCAGGCGCCTCACGCGGTACCGGTACAACAGCAATCCGATGGATAACGACGGGCGCTTCCTCTACATAAAGCAGGGCAAAACGATCTGGAATCCAGGCTGGAAGCCCGTGCGCACCCCGCTGGACGCGTTCGAGTGCCGCCACGGGCTCGGCTACACCCGCATCACGGGCCGGAAGGGCGGCGTCGAGGTGGAGCAGCTCATCTTCGTGCCGCCCGACGAGAACGTTGAGATCTGGAAGGTCACGGTGCGCAACGCGTCGAGGACCACGAAGAGGCTGTCCCTGTTCTCCTTCGTCGAGTTCTGCTTCTACGAGGCGCTGAACGACATGACCAACTACCAGCGCACCTACTCGATCGGCGAGGTCGAGGTCGAGGGCTCCGCCATCTACCACAAGACCGAGTACCGCGAGCGCCGAAACCACTACACGCTCTTCGGGTGCACCCGGGACATCGCGGGATACGACACGTCGCGGGACGCGTTCGTCGGTGTCCATCACGGGCTGCACGACCCGCGGGCGGTCCTCGCCGGCCGGTGCTCCAACAGCCGCGCGTACGGCTGGAACCCGATCGGGGCACACCAGGTGGACCTCGCGATCAAGCCCGGAAAGTCCGAGGCCTTCGCCTTCGTGCTCGCCTACGTCGAGCAGGGCGACCTGCCGAAGTTCGACGCCCCGTTCGTCATGAACAAGGCGAAGGGCCGGGACGTTCTCGCGAAGTACTCGGACATGGCCGTGGTCGACGGCGCCTTCGCCGCCCTGCGCCGGCGCTGGCTCGACCTGCTCAGCGCCTACCAGGCTCCGCAGGTTCCGAACGTGCACCTGCAGCGCATGACCAACGTCTGGAACCAGGTCCAGTGCATGGCCACGTTCAACCTCTCGCGCTCGACCTCGGGCTACGAGACCGGCATCGGCCGGGGGATGGGCTACCGGGACTCTAACCAGGACATCCTCGGATTCGTCCACCTCCTGCCCGCCCGCGCGCGCCAGCGCATCCTCGACATCGCCTCCACCCAGCTGTCCGACGGCACGTGCTTCCACCAATACCAGCCCCTCACCAAGAAGGGCAACGCCGACGTCGGGGGCGGCTTCAACGACGATCCCCTCTGGCTCATCCTGTCGACCTGCGCCTACGTCCGCGAGACGGGTGACAGGACGATCCTCGGCGAGCCGTGCGGCTACGCCGACAAGCCGGGCTCCCGCGACACGCTCCTGCACCACATCGAGACATCGATGGCCTACACGCTGAGGAACCGCGGCCCGCACGGCCTTCCGCTCATCGGCCACGCCGACTGGAACGACTGCCTGAACCTCAACTGCTTCTCGAAGGAGCCGAACGAGTCCTTCCAGGTCACCGGCGACATCGCCGGCTCCAAGGCCGAGTCGGTCATGATCGCCGGCCTCTTCCTCTACGCCGCGCGCGAGCTCGCCGCCCTGTACCGCTTCCTCGGCTCCCCCGCCGACGCGGCACGGCTCGACGGGCACCACGCCGACATGCTCAGGACGGTCGAGGAGCAGGCCTGGGACGGCGCCTGGTACACGCGCGCGTTCGACGCCGAGGGCAGGCCCGTCGGCTCAAAGGCCTGCGACGAGGGGAAGATCTTCATCGAGAGCCAGGCGTGGTGCGTCCTCGGCGGCGCGGGCGCGGGAAACGGAAGGGCGAAGAAAGCGCTTCAGGCGGTCGAGAAGTACCTGTACCGCCCGGACCTCGGCTGCGCCCTCCAGTGGCCGCCTTATTCGACCTACCACCTCGAGCTGGGCGAGGTCACGAGCTACCCGCCCGGCTTCAAGGAGAACGCCGGCGTCTTCTCCCACAACAACACGTGGATCCACATCTGCTGGGCCCTCCTCGGGGACGGCAGGCGCGCCCTCGACTACTACCTGAGCATCTGCCCTTCGGCGAAGAGGGACCACGATGTGTATCGCTCCGAGCCCTACGTCTACGCCCAGATGACGGCCAGCCAGTTCTCGCCGACTCCCGGCGAGGCCAAGAACTCCTGGCTGACCGGCACCGCCGCGTGGTCGTTCGTCGTCGGCAGCCAGTACATCCTCGGCGTCCGGCCCGAGTTCGACGGCCTGCGGGTCGACCCCTGCGTTCCCACGGACTGGAAGGGTTTCACCGTGCAGCGCCGATTCCGAGGCGTGACCTACACCATCTCGGTCAGGAACCCCAGGGGCCGGTCCAAGGGCGTCAAGTCGCTCCTCGTCGACGGCCGCAGGGTCGAGGGCAACGTGATCCCCTTGGCAGCCGGCGCCGGGACGGCCGTCAGCGTGGAGGCCACGCTCGGGTCCTAGCCCGGAGCGGCGAGGGCGCTACTTCGCCTGCAGCGAGCGGACGTAGTCGACCAGCGCCTTGATCTCGTCGCCCGAGAACACGTCGCCGAACGCCTTCATCTTCTCCTTGCCCGTCGAGTCCTTGAAGCCCTCCTTGATCTGCTTGGCCGCCTGCTCGTCGGTGAAGGTCGCCTGATACTTTGGGTCGGTCAGGTTCTTCACCTGGGCCATCCGGCCGGCCTTGGTGTGCCCGGCGCCGTCGGGGCCGTGGCAGGCTGCGCAGTTCTTCGCCCAGTTGTCCTTGGCCTCGGCGGAAAGGGCCGAGGTGGCGCCAAGGAGGAGGGCTGCGGCGCAGGCGGGGATCGTGATCTTGTTCATGGGGGTTCCTTCGTTGGTCGGACGGGCCCTGTGGCCCGCGCTGGCGATTGCGCCATCGCGGGCGCCGGCTGTCGAAGCCAAAATTCGCGCCTCCTCGGCGCGCAGCCGCCGGGCGCTCGGCAAAATACGCGTGAAGTCGCGCAAAAGATGACAAGCAGGGGCCCCTGACCGCCGATAGACTCACCTGCAAGCAGGTTGAACCCAAGCCCCGATACCCCGAAAGTATTCGCCCTCTTGACCGTGGCGTTCCTCGCCCTGGCGTATTCGTTCGCCCGGGTCCCGGCCCGGCCCGGGCGCGTGTCGCGCCCGCTGCTCGTGCCCGCGGACGCGCTCGCCATCGTCCCGGGGACCGTGCGCATCTCCGCCGGCCAGCTCATGCGCAGCGGCGGCGACGTCTCCGGGCTGGACTGCTACGCCTGCCACCACAAGGAGAGCCCGCCGGAGGTGAAGTTCGACGCGAACCACCGCATCGTGCTGCCCAAGGAGCACGCCGACCTGATCATCAGCATGCGCAACTGCGCGGAATGCCACCCGCCGAGCGACCCGGTCAAGCTCAACTACGACGACGCCGGCAACGTCGTCGTCCCGCAGGCGCACCTGGGCCTGCTGTCCATGGCGCACGGCCACACGCTGCGCAACAACAACTGCTACAACTGCCACGACCGCGACCAGCTCGACCAGCTGCACACGCCCGACGGGGCGGCGCTGAAGTTCGAGCAGGCGACGCTCCTCTGCGCGGCGTGCCACGGCCCGACGTACCGCGACTGGATGGCCGGTGCCCACGGGCGCACAGCCGGCTTCTGGGACCGAAAGGCGGGGCCGATCAAGCGCGAGGAGTGCACCTCCTGCCACGATCCCCACGCGCCCGCGTTCACCGGCATCATCCCGATGCCCGGGCCCCACCCTCTCCACCCCCTCCCCCCGTCGCGCCCCGGCGCCCCCGGCGAACATGGCCTCTGACCCTACAGATGGCGGGATGTCCCGCCGGAGCTTCCTGAGGACCTCGACCGTCCTGTCGGCGGGCGTGGCCGCGATCGCCGCCGGGCTGGCGCCGCTGCGAAAGCTCGGGGAGTTCAGCTCCGTCGACGAATTCCTGCAGAAATACTACAAGGAGCTGACGCCGGACGAGATGAAGGCCGTGTTGGCCCGGATCGAGGACGAGGTGCAGCGCCAATACGGCGTCCGGCCGCATGTGCGCGACTACAAGCCGATGAACGGCGTCGAATTCGTCTACGCCCTCAACCTGACCCGCTGCGTCGGCTGCAGGAAGTGCGTCCACGCCTGCGTCGCGGAGAACAACCAGTCCCGCAACCCGGAGATCCAGTACATCCGCGTCCTGAAGATGCCGAACGACGGCACGTTCGACGTGGACAAGGGGGACCACTACTACGCGCCGAAGTCCGTGCCGGAGCCGGGCGTATTCTACATGCCGGTCCAATGCCACCAGTGCAAGAACCCGCCCTGCGTGAAGGTCTGCCCGGTGAAGGCCACCTGGCAGGAGGCGGACGGCATAACGGTGGTCGACTACAACTGGTGCATCGGCTGCCGCTACTGCGAGGCGGCCTGCCCGTACTGGGCCCGCCGCTTCAACTTCACCGAACCGTCGGTCCCGCGCGAGCAGCTCAACCTCAACATGTCCTACCTCGGCAACCGGCCCAGGCGCAAGGGGGTCATGGAGAAGTGCCACTTCTGCATCCAGCGCACGCGCGCCGGCCGCTACCCGGCCTGCGTCGAGGTCTGCCCGACGGGCTCGCGCAAGTTCGGCAACATCCTGGATCCGGAGAGCGAGGTCTCCTACATACTGAGGAACAAGCGCGTCCTCGTCCTCAAGGCCGAGCTGGGGACGCTGCCCCGGTTCTTCTACTACTTCGACGTCTGACACCGGGCCGTGAGAAACTACATGAAATTCCTCCGCCGCTGCGCCGGCGTGTCCCTCGACGGGGACTGGCGATACTACGCGTGGATCGGGGCCCTCGCGGCGGCCTGCCTGGTCGGGCTCAACGCGTACGCCAGGCAGTTCGTGGCCGGCCTGGAGATCACCGGAATGAGCGACCAGGTGTCCTGGGGCGTCTACATAGCCAACTTCACCTTCCTCGTGGGGATGGCGGCCGCCGCCGTCATGCTCGTCATCCCGGTCTACATCTACAAGAACGAGGACCTCCACGACCTCGTCATCTTCGGGGAGCTTCTGGCGGTGGCCGCGATCCTCATGTGCCTCGCGTTCGTGACCGTGGACCTGGGCCGCCCCGACCGCTTCTGGCACCTGATCCCTGTCATCGGCGTCTTCCATTTCCCGGGCTCGATGCTGAGCTGGGACGTCCTCGTCCTGAACGGCTACCTGCTCCTCAACGTCTACATCTGCGGCTACCTGCTCTACTGCCGCTACCAGAACAGGAAGCCGTCGAAGTGGTTCTACATTCCCTTCGTCTTCACCGCCATCTTCTGGGCCATCTCGATCCACACGGTCACCGCGTTCCTCTACGTGGGCCTCGGCGGGCGCCCCTTCTGGAACTCCTCTATAGTCGGCCCGCGCTTCCTCGCCTCGGCGTTCACCGCGGGACCCGCATTCGTCATCCTGGCGCTGCAGGTCGTCCGCCGCGCCAGCGCCTCCGCGGAGGGGAGCAACGGGGCGCATCCGCCGGGACCGGCCGCGGCGCCGCGCAAGCTGGCGCGCCGCGCGGCCACCGCCTCGGACCTGGACCTGCTCGCAGCGTACCTTCCGGAGCTTGAGTCCGTCCCACTGGAGGAGCGCCGGGCATGCCTTGCGGGGGCGACGATTCTCGACGTCGCCGCCGGAGACGTCCTCCTGCAGCAGGGGGCGGTCGACGCTGACGCCTTCTTTGTCCTCAAGGGCCGGGTCGTCGTCCGGCGCCAGGAGGGAAGCCTTTACCGGACCACCCGCAACATCGGGCCGGGAGAGCAGTTCGGAGAGGTTTCCGCGCTCGCCGGGACGCCGCGCGCGGCCACGGCGACGGCCGCGGAGCCTTCCCTGATTCTGTGCGTGCCGCAGGCTTCCCTGCGCCGGCTGATGCAGAACCCGAAGATGAACGAGATCATCACCTGGCGGATGGGCGAACGGCTCATGATATCCGACCGAAGCCTGCTCATCCTCAGGGCCATCGTGCAGGTCTCGATGATCATCAACGTGTTCCTCCTGGCGAACGAGCTCTTCACCGAGTTCTACAACACGAACCGGCACGACGTCTCGTGGCGGTACCTCGTCCTCGGCCTCGACGGCTACCGCGCGCTGGTCCCGTGGTTCTGGAGCGCCGTCACGCTCAACGTCGGCGCAATGGTGATCCTCATGCTCCCGGCCAGCCGCCGGCTTAAGTGGCTCAACGCGGCCTGCGTGATGTGCATCTTCGGCATCTGGATCGAGAAGGGCATGGGCCTTGTGGTCCCGGGCTTCGTCCCGACGCCGCTCGGCGAAATGGTCGAGTACGTCCCCACGTGGAACGAGACCCTCGTCTGCACCGGGATCTGGGCGTTCGGCCTGCTCTGCTTCACGATATTCCTGCGGATGTCCGTGCCCATCCTCCAGGGGGAGCTCTCGCGGGCAAACGAGGGGCCGGGCTAGGCCGACCAAAAAGCCGTCCGCCATGCAGCACAAGCTGACTACCGAAGACGCCCGGGAGTCGCTCACCGCGCACGTCGCGGCCAAGGGGGCCGAGATCCGCGCGAAGTACGGCCCGACGATCGGCTGGCCGCAGCTCCAGGCCATCCTGGCCGACCCGGGCTGCGTCCGCTACCCCTGCGAGCTCGCGTTCGACGCGGCCCCGCTGCTGCCGGACGAGTGCGCCTTCCCGCTGCCGAAGGGAGCCCGCCCGGAAGACGGCTTCCGCCTGTGCGTTCACCCGTATTTCTCGGTGGATCCGTCGCGCGTCCCGCTCGTGGCGCTCTACCAGCTGGTCGCAATCAACTACGGGGCCTTCGCGTCCCCGGCGGACGCCGAGGTGTTCGGCTCCACCGCCCTCGGATTGGCGCGCGAGGACTACTATGCGGCCCTCTGCGCCATGGCAGACGAGGTCTCGACCAGCCACCTGGCCTGCGACGAGGAGGACCCGTGCGGCTGCGAGTGCCTCCCCGAGTCCGGCGAAGGCGGCGCCCCGCCGGCGGACGCCTCCGGGCTCGCGGCTCCGCGGAGCCCGCCCGGCCAACGGGAATGAGCGGGACCAGCCAGCCCCCCGGGGACCCCACCACGGCCGAACGGCTGGCCCAGGTGGAGGCCCGGCTTTCACGGCTGGAGGACTACCTCCAGCTCGACGCGGGCGAAGCCAGCGCGCCGTCGCCGGACGCCTCCCGCCGCAGGGAGGACGAACTCGAGTTCAAGGTCGGCCAGAACTGGTTTGCGGCGGTCGGCATCCTGGTCCTGGTCATCGGCGCCGCATTCACCCTGTCGCTGCCGTACGCGGGCATGCCGGACGCCGCGCCCTCGCTCATCGGATACGGGGTCGCGGCCGCCCTGTTCCTGCTGGCCCGCGCCTGGCGCCGGACCTTCGAGCTTGTCGCCGGTAACCTCAGGGGCGCGGCCATGGCGCTGCTCTACTTCGCCACGCTGCGCCTGTGCTACTTCGGCGACCGCCACGCGCTCGACGCGGCGGCGCCGGCAGGCCAGGCCCTCCTGGTGCTGGCGGCGGCGGCTAACCTGGCGCTCGCTATAGCCTGGAGGTCGCCGTGGCTGGCCGCCATCGCGCTCGCCAGCGCCTTCGCGACGGCCCTCGCCGTCGGCTCGGGCTGGTTCGCCCTCGCCGCCATCACCGCCTCGGCCGCCGTCGCGGTCATCATCGGGCGCGCGTTCAGGTGGCCGGGCTTCGTCCTCCTCGGCATCGCCCTGACCTACTCGACCTACCTGCTCTGGGCCATCGGCGACCCGCTGCTCGGCCGGCCGCTCGCCGTGGCGGCCGGGCCCCCCGCGAGCCTCGGGTTCCTGCTGGCCTGCGCGGCTGTCCTCGCCGCAGGCTCATGGGGCCGGCGCCCCGGGGAGCCCGAGGAGGCCGTCTCCAACCTATGCGCGCTCTTCAACTGCGGCGCGGCATACGGGCTCTTCCTCGTGCATGGGCTCCTCTCGTTCGCCCCGATCTTCGTCGCCGCGAACGCCGCCGCGTCGGCCGTGTTCCTGGCGATGGCGGTGGCATTCTGGGCGCGGGGGCGCAGCCGGGTTGCGACGTTCGTCTACGCGATGACGGGATACATGGCCCTCAGCTTCGCCATCATCAGGGCCTCGGACGTGCCTCAGGTCTTCATCTGGCTGTCGCTGCAGAGCGTGGTCGTCGTCGCGACCGCGATCTGGTTCCAGTCGCGCTTCATCGTCGTCGCTAACTTCCTCATATACGCGGCCATCGTGATCGCGTACATGGCGCTCGCCCGCGTCGAGACGGGGATCAGCCTCGCCTTCGGCCTGGTGGCGCTGGGCACGGCGCGCCTGCTCAACTGGCAGAAGGACCGGCTGGAACTCAAGACGGAGCTGATGCGCAACGCGTACCTCGTGAGCGCGCTGGTCATCTTCCCCTACGCCCTCTACCACCTGGTGCCCGGCGCTTACGTCGCTCTCGCGTGGGTGGGCGTGGCGCTGCTCTATTACGGGATGAACCTCATCGTGCGCAACCGGAAGTACCGGTGGATGGGCCACGCGACCCTCCTCTTCACGGCGCTCTACCTGGTGGTTGTCGGAGTCAACCGCCTCGAGCCGCTGCACCGCAACCTCTCCCTCCTGGTCCTGGGCTCTGTGCTCCTCATCGTGTCCCTGGTCTTCACGAGGCTGCGGTCGCGCGGCGCGGCGCCCGCGCGCCAGGCGCCGGGCGGCGGTCCCCAGTAGCCGCACCGTCGGCCGCGGCCGCGTGGCCGGCGAGACGGGCGGCCAGATGGTCGCCTCCGGGCGGAGCGGGGGCCGCCCGTTCAGCGCCGCGGAGTCTGGCGCGTTCCTGCGCCGCGTCGGGGGGTCCTACATCGTGGAGGGCGTTTCGGTCGGCGGCGGAGCCCTGCGCGACGAGTCTGGGCGGATCCTGGCCCCGAACTGGGGATTCAGCCGGGAGGAGCCGGCCCCGCGGCGCGCCGTCAGCCCCCCATCGAGACGATCCGCTCGAACGCCTCGCGGGCGAGCGGCATCACCGAGAGCCGGCTGTTGCGAAGCAGGGCGATGCCCGAGAGAGACGGCTCGGCGCGGATCCGCGCCAGGGTGACGGGCCGATTCAGTCGCCGCACGGCCCGCAGATCGACCGCCACCCATCCCGGCTCGCCGGCGGACGGGTCGGTATACGCGGCCCTGGCGACCCCGGCGACGCCGACGACAGACTTCAACTCGCCGCTTGAATAGAAGAGGACCCGGTCGCCGCGGCGCATGCCCCTGAGATTGTTTCGCGCCTGGTAGTTGCGCACGCCGTCCCAGGCCGTGCGGCCTTCGCGCTCGAAGTCCTCCCACGGGTAGCTCTCGGGCTCCTGCTTCACCAGCCAGTGCCCGGCGCCCGAGGCTCCCTTCATAGCCTGACGCCGCTTTCCCGGTTGATTCATGGCGAACGCAGATGCTGGACGGGGACGCGGCCCCCGGCAAAGGCAAATTCCCGGCGGGCCCCGGTTCCGCGCTGGCCGGAGCCGAACACAAATATCTCGAAAAAGGCCCCGCGTGCTTCCAGTCGTTTAGTCCGGCGCGGCCCGAGGCCCGCCGAACGCTCATCCGCGAACATGCCCTGGATCCAGGCCTATGACCCGATAAACGGCAGCATAGGCCTTTCCGCGGCGGTCGCTGCCGTCCCCATCGCGGTGGTCTTCGTGTGCCTCGCGATCCTCAGGGTGAAGGCGTTCAAGGCGGTCATCCTCGCGCTGGCCTCTGCCTTCGCCCTGTCCGTGTCCGTCTGGGGGATGCCCGCGAAGCTGGCCTGCCTAGCCACGCTCCACGGCGCCGCGTTCGGCCTTTTTCCCGTGTATTTCATAGTCCTGGCAACCCTCTTTCTCTACAACATCACCGTCAGGGGCGGGCAGTTCGATGTCATCCGCGCCTCCCTGGCCGGCGTGACCCCCGACCGGCGGCTGCAGGCGCTCCTGATCGCCTTCTGCTTCGGCGCGTTCATCGAGGGGGCCGCCGGGTTCGGGACGCCAGTGGCGATCGCCGGCGCCACCCTGGCGGGCCTCGGCTTCCGTCCCTTCTATGCCGCCGGCATCTGCCTGGTGGCCAATACGGCACCGGTCGCCTTCGGCGCCCTCGGCACGGCCATCGTGGCCCTCGGCGGAGTCATGGGCCTCAATGACGAGGGCCTAGCCAAGCTCTCCATCATGGTGGGGAACCAGCTGACGGTCGTCTCGCTTATCGTCCCCCCCTACCTTGTGCTGCTCATGGCCGGCTTCAGGAGGACGCTCGAGGTCCTCCCCGCCATCGTCGTCTGCGCCGTCACGTTCGCCGGCTGCCAGTGGGCGGCAGCGTGCTTCCTCGGTCCCTACCTGCCCGACATCATCGCCTCGCTGGCGTCAATGGCCGCCCTGGTGCTGCTGCTGCGGGTCTGGAAACCGAGGACGGTGTTCGGTTTCGGGCACGAGCGCACACCCGAGCCGGAGTCCCACGGCTACACGGTGGCCCAGGTGGCCCGCGCCTGGGCGCCCTACTTCGCCCTCACCTTCGTCGTGCTGCTCTGGGGGCTGCCGCCCGTGAAGGCGGCGCTGGGGAGGAGCACGCTGAACATTCCCGTCGCCGGCCTCGACAACGCCATTGCGAAGATGCCCACGGCTCTGCCGGGAGCCGCGCCCGGCCCTGTCAGGCTGCCGGCAAGGTTCAGGCTGGATTACCTCGCGAGCGGGGGCTCTGCCGTGTTCATCGCGGCCCTGGCCTCCGCCGCGCTCTGCGGCCTCGGCGCGGGCGAAACCGCGCGGCTGCTGGGCCGGACAATCTACGACCTGCGCTTCCCCGCCGCGACGATCGCCGCCGTCATGGCACTCGCCTACGTGATGAACGCCTCCGGCATGACCGTGTGCCTCGGGATCTGGTGCACGGGAGCCGGCCGCCTCTTCCCGCTGCTCTCGCCGGCCCTCGGCTGGCTCGGCGTCTTCCTCACGGGCTCCGATACCTCGAGCAACGTCCTCTTTGGCGGCCTCCAGAAGGCCGCCGCGGAGCGCCTCGGGATCAATCCGCTCCTGACCGGCGCAGCCAACGCGAGCGGGGGGGTCGTGGGAAAGATGATCTCGCCGCAGTCGCTCGTGGTCGCCTGCGCCGCCACCGGGATGGTCGGCGAGGAGGGCTCCCTGCTCCGATTCACGCTGAAGCACTCGCTCGTGCTACTCGGCGCCGTCTGCGTGGTCGTCTACGTCGCGGCCTACTACGCGCCCTGGATGATCCCGCGCTGACGGCCTCGGGCGCGCCCGGCGCCGCCCCCGGGGGCCCGCCAACGGGTTTGGCATTGCCTCAGCTCGCCCCTCGCTGCGACGATCCGGCGGCCTCCCCGTCCGGCCAAAGCGCCCATCCCCCAGTGCCTTCGACGCCCCCCGAACTCGTCCTGGTCGTTCCCGTCTACAACGAGGAGGACGCGATCGTTCCGGTCCTCACCGAGTGGCGCGAGGAGCTGGCGCGCACCGTCGGCGCCGGCCGGTTCACCATCCTCGTGGTCGACGACGGATCGACCGATGCCACCCCGACCCGCCTCGCCGGCATCGCCTGGCCGGAGCTGCTCGTCCACCGCCATTCGAACCGGGGCCACGGCCAGAGCTGCCTCGCTGGCTACATCGAGGCCGCCAAGACGGGCGCGCCCTACCTCTTTCAGATCGACTCGGACGGCCAGTGCGATCCGGCCGGCTTTGCCCGCGTCTGGGAGAGGCGCCGCAACGCGCCGGCGATCTACGGAAGGAGGATCACGAGGGACGACGGCCCCGCCCGCAGGTTCATCAGCCGGGTGCTTCGCGCCTCGCTCAAGGTCGCGCGGCGCACGCGCCTGAACGACACCAACGTCCCGTTCCGCCTCTACGACGCGCCCCTAGCGGCGGCCACGGCGAGGCGGATACCGGCGGACTTCAGCCTGGCCAACATCGCCATGGCCCTCCTCCTCGAGCCGGCCGGCTTCGAGGAGGTGCCGATCCACTTTCGCGACCGAATGGGGGGGCACCCGACCGTGCGCCTGTGGGGGTTTGTACCCAAGGCACTGCGGTTGCATCGGGACCTGTTTAGACTAGGGCATTAGGTGAATGCGCGACAGCTATGACTTCCTAATCGTCGGAGCCGGCCTCTCGGGATTGGTCCTCGCCGAGCGCCTCGGTTCCATGGGGAGGAGCTGCCTTGTCGTCGAGCGGCGCAACCACATCGGGGGCAACTGCCACGACCGGAAGGACGCCAACGGCCTCTTCTTCCACGTCTACGGGCCGCATTACTTCCGCACGAACTCGGAGCTCGTGCGCACCTACCTGAGCCGGTTCACCAAGTGGAACGACGCGAAGTACCGGGTGAACGTCTTCGCGGGCGGCACGTACTGGAGCTTCCCGATAAACCTGCGCACATTCCGCCAGTTTTCCCGCAACCCGGCCGCGACCGAGGATGACTTCAAGGCCTACCTCGCGCGGAGCGCGGTGCCGATCGCCTCGCCGGCGAATTCAAAGGAGGCCATCCTCGCGGCAGTCGGCGTCGAGCTCTACGAGTTCTTCTACAAGGGCTACACGCAGAAGCAGTGGGGGCGGCCCGCCGAGGCGCTCGACGCCTCCGTCACGCGCCGGATCCCGATACACACCGGCCTGGATGAGCGCTATTTCCGCGACGAGTTCCAGGCGCTCCCCAGGGACGGCTACCATCCCATGTTCGAGGCCATCCTCGAGGCCTCCGGGGCGGAGGTGCGCCTCGAGACCGACTACCGGGAGGTCCTTCCGCTCGTCCGCTACCGCCACCTGATCTACTCGGGCCCGCTCGACGAGTATTTCGAATGCCGGTACGGCGCGCTGCCGTACCGGACCGCGCGCTACCAGCTGGAGGAGATCGCGCGGGAGCAGGTTCCCGCCGGCGGGTTCGTCCAGCCGGTGCTCCAGGTGAACTACCCGGGGCCCGAGCCGTTCACGCGCACCGTGGAGCTGAAGCACGTCACCGGCCAGGTCAGCGCCTGCTCGAACCTCGTCCGGGAGTTCCCCGCGGAGTACAGGCCGGGCGAGAGCGACCCCAACTACCCCGTTCCCGGGGAGGAGAGCGACGCGCTCGCGGCGCGCTACCGCGAGCTGGCCGAGCGCGAGCAGGGCGTCACGTTCATCGGGCGCCTCGCGCAGTACCGCTACCTGAACATGGACCAGGTCGTCGCAGCGGCCCTGCACACGTTCGACAGGCTGTGGGGCCAGAAGCAGTGACGACCCCGGCGCCGGGGGCGCGCGGTCAGCGCCTCGGCGCGGTCACCCGCTTCCAGAACCCGACCCTGCGCCCGTTTTCGGGATAGGTGAGGATGTCGCACCAGACGTACCTGGGCCCGATCGTCCTGTTGACCTTCTCCCAGAGCTCCGGGGTGTCGCCGTCGCGGTACCAGAGCACGTAGTCGATTCCCTGAGCGACAAGCCATTCGCCCGCGCCGGGCATGTCGCCGTCGAAGAGCCTGAAGAGCTGCTCATGGCGCCTGTGCACGTCCTCGCTGTAGGCCCTCCACAGGAGCTCGTGCCCGTACCACCCGAGCCACATGCGCTGGCCCGCGAAAAGGGGGATGACCGACGAGTTGACGAACCCGCCCTCCTTGTCGGGCCGCTCCACGGCAACCCCCGGCTTCTCCACCTTTAGGCGCCCGAGCATGAGGCGCGGGAACTCGTCCTTCGTCAGGTAGTAGGTCCCCTCGATCTTCCCCACCGAGTCCTTGGGGCCGTAGCGCATCGGCACCCACAGGTCGAGGGCGTAGAAGCAGGGGTAAAGGCAGAAGAGCACGCCCGCGATTCGGACCCAGCGCCTCCTGGCCTGCTCGAGGACGAAGGGCCCGAGCGTCATCAGCGTCCCGGCTGCCACCCAGGGCCACCACTTCAGCGTCGTGTTGAACCGCTCGTACACGCCCCCGTAAATGTCCTTTACGTAGAAGAACTCTGAAAAGAGAAGGAGGAGGAGCCAGAGCAGCGCGAGCCTCCAGCCCCGTGCGCTCCCGGACACGAGCCCCAGGGCGATCAGGCCGATCGAGGGAAGCATGAAGAGCAGGAATTCCAGCGGCGGCGTGTGCTGATTCCACGCCACCAGCCGCAGCGACGTGTTGTAGCCGGCTGCGGAGGCGGTGAACACCGACAGGTACACCCATGCGGCCAGCCAGATGATCGCCGCGCCAGCCGCGACGGAAGGCGCAAGGCGGCGCCAGTCGCGACGGTTGGCCCCCAGCCAGGCAACGACGCCGATCCCGTGAAGCGGCAGGACCCAGGGGTTGGCGAGAAGGGTCCAGGTGAGCGTGCATCCCGCGACGACCGCGTACCTCCTTTGGCGAAGGCGGGACCAGAGCAGCATCGCCATGGCGCAGACCCCCATGAGATAATAGCCGGAGAGCGGGGCATGGTAGTCGCCCAGCTGGATCGAGTACGAGAAGGGCTCCCCGGGGAGCTCCATGTGCGGAAACTTGTCCTGGTACGCCTTGAGCCAGGTGCCGACCGGGGGTTTGTCCATCGGGGCGCTCCCGATGAATCGCATGCTCGTCCACGGGGATACCCCGCGGTCGGTCAGGTGCACGAAAAGGGTCGTTCCCATCCCTCCCACGATGAATCCCGCTATGACCAGCGCCCTCACCCAGGACTTCCTCGCGGCCATGAAAACGGCGCCGGAGAAGGCTGCGCCGCCGAGCGCGATCAGCAGGCAGAAGCCGACGTTGTAGGCGGTACCGGGGGGAATCACCAGCACCCTCCCCATCAACGCCGCCGCATAGTGCTGGAAGCTGTAGTACTGGGTCGACGGGTATGGATAGAACCAGACGTCGGGCACCGGAATCTTCTCGCCGGTGTAGTAGCTGCAGATGAATGAAAGGTCGGCGATCTTCTCCGACGAGCCGTCGATGTTCGGATAGGTGAACCGCCACAGCATTGCATATAGGAAGATCGCACCGGCCACGCCAAGGCACGGAAGCACCCGCCGGATAGCGAATTCGACCCGCCATTCGCGCAGGACGGCCACTCCCCGGGGCCCGATCCACGCAGGTTCCCAAGTTCCCAGGCTCAACCAAATCAATCCTGCCGACAGCAATGAGGATAGAAGGCCAAGGCCAGGGAGGGATGGACCCAATCCATGGTGGCATTCAATCGCATAAATAGTTGTAACGCAAAATAATGGGCCAACACTTAGTGCGAACCAGCGATTGCGCCAATATGACCCTGCAACCAGGGTCAGTCCCCATATGTTAACCGCCAGTACAGTCAGCGTGAAAATGAGGCCAAGATGCTGCATTTGGCGGGCGATTGTTAAGAATTACGATTTTTTTAAGTTTTGGTTGCATCCTTCAGCCAAGTCACCTGCAATGCAGTTACGACAGGCGAATTCGGCTCCATCACTGGGAAAAAACATACTGCCGCTGATGAAATCCGCGATGAGACAAGGGCCGGCGACTGGATCGCGCCGAATTCACTTTAGCCATAATTTTACAGCCGAGAAGGCCAAGGTGATCGCGGGAACGCATTCGCCGTGGCTTTTCGCAGGCTGTCGGGTGACGCCGTCGGCCGGTCTCTAGGCAAATTAGTGTCCGCTTCATGAGCTCTCCTGCAAATCGTTTCCGTCTGCGCGAACGCGGCGCCCGCTTGGACAAGCCCCCGCGCGGTATGACCCTGGTCGAGATGGCCGTGGCGCTCACCGTCGCCTGCATCCTCATGGTCGCGGTCGTCTCGTTCCTTGTCAACGGCGTCGTCAGCACGACCAAGACCACGTCGATCAACGACACTACGGTCAAGGGGAGGTACGTGTTCGAGCACATGTCCCGGGAGCTGGCAAGGGCCGCGGACCTGACAACCTCGAACTTCACGATGCCCAGCGGAAATGGCTATGCCGGCTTTTTCTACCGCGTCAATGTCGGTGGAGCGGCACCGACGACCCAACAGGCGCCGCTTTCCCAGAACTACATCGTCGTGACGCTTGGCGTCCCGACGGCGCCGGACGACCTGGTGCCGGAAGGCGGTGACTACGTTCAGCTGCCATACCCCAATCTCGGACCAACCGGCACCCCGATTGTAGCGGTAACGGTGATAGGCCCAAATCAATATCAGCTAACGCTTTCGGATACGCTTGCGAACATTTCCGGGCAGCCGGTGAGCGCCCAGGTCGATGCAAACGAGGTGGCGACTATCCAGCGGCAGCGCACCTACACAATCGACTCGATGACGGGAACCACCCTGCTTTGGTACCCGGCGACCGGGAGTCTGCCCACCTCCATGGTCGTCGCGGACACCCTGCCGGCGTTCCAATTCCCGTTCGTGCCGCAGCCCAAGGTAGCCGGAAGCGGGACCGCCGTGTATGTCGGGGTCAAGCTGTCGCTCACGGCTCCCGCCTCGGACGGCGTCCAGGTCCTCCCGGGCCAGGCGAGCTTCTACACAAACAACACGCTGAACGCGGTGTTCGCGAACAAGTCCGGCCCGTCCTTCAACCTGGTTTACCTGCCGACGCCCACGCCGACGCCCTCGCCCACGCCGACGCCGACGCCGACCGCCACACCGACGCCCTCGCCCTCGCCCACGCCGACCCCATCGCCGTCGCCGTCCCCGTCCCCGTCGCCGTCGCCTTCGCCGACCCCCACGCACACGCCGACGCCGACATCGGGTCCGACCCCGACGCCGACGCCGTCGCCAACTCCGACGCACACGCCCTCGCCGACGCCCTCGCCCACGCCGACGCCGTCGCCGACACTGACGCCGTCGCCGACACCGACTCCATCGCCGACGCTAACGCCCTCTCCCACGCCCACGCCGTCGCCGACGCTGACGCCGTCGCCGACACCGAGTCCGACGTCCACACCCACGCCGTCGCCGACGCCGACAGGGACCGGCACGGGCACGCCGTCTCCCACGCCGACACCGTCGCCGTCGCCGACACCCACGCCCACACCCACGCCGTCGCCGACGCCCACGCCGACGCCGACGCTAACGCCCTCGCCGACGCCTACTCCCTCGCCGACACCGTCGCCAACGCCGACTCCCTCGCCAACGCCGACGCCGTCGCCGACACCGACCCACACGCCTTCGCCGACGCCTACCCCGTCGCCGACGCCCTCGCCGACTCCGTCGCCCACGCCGACACCGACGCCATCGCCGACGCCGACGCCCACTCCGACACCCTCGCCGACGCCGACGCCAACTATGACGCCGACGCCGACGCCGACTCCGACTCCGTCACCTACGCCTACGCCGACGGTGACCCCGACGCCTTCACCGACGCCCACCCCGACGCCCCCGCCCGACGATTAGGAGCGCCGGCCGGTCCGCTGCGGTTGAATCGCCAGGATCCGGTGTGCCACCGCCGGGAGAGTTGCACGCTGCCAAGGGGCTCGGCTGGTCTCCTCCCGGGCAGCGGGCGCCACTGCAAACCCCGGCAACCTCTGGTTCTCGCCGACTTCTCGCGGGGCTGAAGCGCTGGGAAGGACGCCATGCCGCCCTATCGGCCAGTCATTTCTGCGCCAAAACGCCCGGCTGCCCGGTGCCACTATTTCCCTCCTTTTATGGCCCTCCATGCGCAAAGGAGATGCATAAAGTGCGGAACATACGTATTACGATTCTTTGACGTTGTATTCGGTTGAAAGGCGGAGCCTCCTGCAATGCAACTGCAGAGCCAAATTCCAACTTTTCCACTCGATCCGCCGATTTTGCACCTCATGAAAACCGAGCTAAAGCAGGGAACCTGCGCCGGCCAGAGCGGCGCATGCTTTGATCGGGGTTTTACAATTGGGGTGTTTTCCGGCGAAGCGCATGCCCCGGGACAAGGGCCCGAGAGGCCGTGAGGAGGCGCAGCCGATGAATTCCCAGGAAAACAAGTCCGGACAGGCCAAGGGAGCTGTCGCGTCGGACAATTTGCAGGGAATGACGCTGGTCGAGATGGCGGTTGCGCTCACCGTCGCATGCATCCTGATGGTGGCTGTCGTCGCATTCCTGGTGAACGGCGTCGTCAGCACGACCAAGACGACGGCCATCGACGACACGACGGTCAAGGGCAGGTATGTGTTCGAGCACATGTCGCGCGAGATGGCCAGAGCCCAGGACCTGCTGCACAGCAACTTTATGACGGCGGGAGGCAGCGGCTACGCGGGCTTCTTCTACCGGATCAACGTCGGCGGGACCGCCCAGACACAGGCGGGCCCCCTGTCGCAGAATTTCGTGGTCGTGCAACTGCCCCCGCCGACTCCGCCGGACAATCTCGTGCCCGAGGCGGGTGACTTCCTGCAGATGCCCTATCCCAATCTCGGCAACAACGGCACCCCCATCATCGGGGTGGCCGTGACGGGGCCGAACCAGTACACGCTCACTCTCTCCGACACGCTGGCGAACATCTCGGGCCAGTCGCCCAGCAATCAAATCTCGGCAAACGAGATCGCGACGATCCAGCGCCAGCGCACCTACACGATTGATTCCATGACGGGGACCACGCTGCTCTGGTACCCCGCGACCGGGGGCATGCCCAATTCCGTGGTTGTCGCGGACTCGCTCCCCCCGAACCAGTTCCCGTTCGCGCCCCAGCTCAAGGTACCCGGCGGGACGACCTATTACGTGGGCGTCCAGCTGTCGCTCGCGGCCCCCTCGACCGAGGCCGTGCAGGTTCTGCCGGGCCAATCGAGCTTCTACACGAACAACTCGCTGAATGCCGTGCTCGCGAACAGGTCCGGGCCGTCCTTCAACCTGGTGTACCTGCCGACGCCGACCCCGACGCCTTCGCCAACGCCGACCCCGTCCCCGACGGCGACGCCCACGCCCACGCATACGCCGACGCCCTCGCCGTCCCCGTCCCCATCCCCGTCGCCTTCTCCCTCGCCGTCGCCCACGCCGTCGGCGACGCCCACGCCGACAACGGCCCCGACGCCCACGCCGTCGCCCACGCCGACCCATACGCCCTCGCCGACTCCGACGCCCTCGCCGACGCCCTCGCCGACGCCCACGCCGTCGCCCACGCCGACACACACGCCGTCGCCGACGCCCTCGCCGACGCCCACGCCGTCGCCGACGCCTACGCCGTCGCCCACGAATACGCCCTCGCCGACGCCCACGCCCTCGCCGACGCCCACACCGTCGCCTACGCCGACCGCCACGGCCGTTCCTACGCCGACCCCGACGCCGTCGGCGACCCCGACGCCCACGCCCACGCCGACGCCGTCGCCCACGCCGACGCCTTCGCCGACCCCGACACCCTCGCCGACACCCTCGCCGTCGCCAACGCCGACGCCGTCGCCGACTCCGACGCCTTCGCCCACGCCGTCGCCGACCCCGACGCCTTCGCCGACCCCGACACCCTCGCCGACACCGTCGCCGACGCCCACGCCGTCGCCGTCGCCGACTCCGACGCCCTCGCCGACACCCTCGCCGACGCCCACGCCTTCGCCCACGCCGTCGCCCACGCCCTCGCCGACGCCCACGCCTTCGCCCACGCCGTCGCCCACGCCGACGCCGACGGTCACGCCGACCCCGTCGCCGACGCCGACCCCGACGCCGCCGCCGGACGATTAGAGGCCTGCAAAGGCGGGTACAGGAGCCCTGATCGGGAGTTGCAGGCTCGATGCGGGTCGCGAGGACTGGCGGCAGGATCCCTCCCGTAGGCTAGCCGTTGCCAAGGGTGCCGGTTCCGCGGTCTCGAAGGGGTCGCGAGGCTCCCGGCTCCGACACGACCCGATTTCACCGTCGCCGCGGTATAGATCTAGCGGCAGGTAAGGGTGGCCCGACCCGTCGTATTCGCCCCTTCCTAAACGGATCGCCAGGGGGCCGCTCCCCGAGTTTCAGGCCACCCGCTCTTCCTCCGACGCGTCCTCGGCCCCGGGTTAACGGGGACAACAGGCCATGCAAACAGCGGACCGGACCAAAGGGAAACCGATGCACCCGAAAACATGGATGGCGTGAGATCGCGCGCACCAAAAGGGGAACTGTCAGCCGCGGGGCCCACGGCCCCGGGGATCGCCCGGGCCCCCTTTGCGACCAGCGGCCAGGGGCCGGAAACGAAGCCTTGGAACACCGAGAGTTTTACAAACGGGCCCCGCTATCAGCATCAATTTCAATGGATTATTTGGCCGCTCCGAACGCATTTACAGGCCCAAAAAAAGTTGCTTTCGGGATGCGGTACTTACGTATTACGATTGTTTAACGCAGTTTTGCGTTGAATCAGCCATTCACCTGCAATGCATTAGCACCAGCCAAAACCAGGTTGTTTGGAAGCCACTTCACACCGCATCCCATGATATCCGCGCCACGCAGAAGTTCACTCGCACGGACGAGCAGCGACTGTGCAGAGCGGGGCTTCACCCTCGCCGAGGTCATGATCGCAACGGTGCTGCTGTCGATGATCATCCTGAGCATCCTCGCCGTCCTCATCGGCTCGTACCGGGTCGCCGCTAAGGCGCGTTACAACGACCACGCGCGCTTCGTCGTCAAGTCCCTCGCCGACCAGTTTCTCACCCAGCAGACGACTGACGCTTTCGGAGACATTCTTCCCCTCTTCCAAGGCACGTCAGCGACGGGAACCGGCCTGACATGGACGACGCTCCAGGGGTCGACCCTGACCGGAACCGCAGCGGGGCTCCAGGTGGTCCTCGGGGAAAACACCGGGGCGCCCATCACGGCGAACGTGACCCGCTCCGTGTGGTACGTCTACGTCACGCCCGCGAACCTCGGCCAGCCTACGTCGGTTCCCCAGAACGGATCGGCCGGCTACATACTCCGCGGTGACTTCACGATATCGTACTCCTTCCTGGGCGTTCCGCTTCCGCCCCTGACGGTAAGCGCGATCAGGTCCGTTCCATGAGTGCTCGCTCGAGAGAATCCGGTCGGGCCAGCCAGGCGAGCCGCCGCAGGCGGCTGCCGGTCGGATTCACGATGGTCGAGATGGTCGTGGCGCTCGGCGTCGCGTGCATCCTCATGGTCGGGGTCGTGGCGTTCCTGGTGAACGGCGTGGTCAGCACGAGCAAGACGACCGCCATCAACGACACGACGACGAGGGGCCGTTACGTCTTCGAGCACCTGTCGAGCGAGATGTCCAGGTCCACGGACCTCGGGCTGTCCAACTTCCTCACCCCTCTGGATCCGCTCCACCCCACGACGACGACGTATTCATCGTTCAATTACCGCATAAACGTGGGGAACTCGGGAACGACGACCGCGGTGACCCAGCTCTCGAGCCACTCGCTGCAGATAAGCTTCCCCGCCCCGACCGCGCCCGACTACCTCGTGCCCCAGGTGGGCGACTACCTCCTGCTCCCGTATCCGAACTTCGGCCCGGGCGGCGCCTATATCGCCGGTGTCCAGCAGGTGGGCTCCGTCTACACCCTCTCCTTTACCGACTCCATGGCGAACCTGTCGGGCCAGCCCGCCGCCGCCGACGTGTCGCAGTACGAGGTCGCCACGGTCCAGCGCCAGCGCCAATACGCGATCCAGGTCGATTCCGGCTCCGGCAACACGGAGCTGGTCTGGTATCCGGCGACCGCGAGCATGAACCCGACGTACATCGTCGCGACTTCGCTTCCGGCCAACCAATTCCCGTTCACTCCCCAGCTGAAGGTCCCGAGCGGGTCGACGTACTACGTCGGGCTCAGGCTGTCGTTGGCCGCGCCGTCGACCGAGGGCATCAACATCGAGAAGGGCCAGTCGAGCTTCTACACGGCCAGCACCGTCAACGCCGTCTTCGCGAACAAGTCCGGCCAGTCCTTCAACCTGGTCTATCTGCCGACGCCGACGCCCACGCCTTCCCCGACGCCTTCGCCGTCACCCACGCCCACGCCTTCCCCGACGCCCTCGCCCACGCCGAGCCCGACGCCATCGCCGTCGCCCTCGCCGACCCCGACGCCGTCGCCTTCGCCCACGCCGAGCCCGACACACACGCCGACGCCCGCTCCCACGCCGACGCCCTCGCCCACGCCGAGCCCGACGCCATCGCCGTCGCCGACTCCGTCGCCCACCCCGACGCCGTCGCCGACTCCGTCGCCCACGCCGAGCCCGACCCCGTCACCCACGCCGTCGCCGACCCCGACACCGACGCCCTCGCCGACGCCGAGCCCGACACCGTCGCCCACGCCGACCCCGTCGCCGACGCACACGCCGTCGCCCACGCCGACTCCGACGCCCACTCCGTCGCCCACGCCGACTCCGACGCCCACGCATACGCCGTCGCCCACGCCGACCCATACGCCGACGCCGACTCCGACGCCCACGCATACGCCGTCGCCCACGCCCACGCCCACGACGACGCCTACCCCGTCGCCGACGCCCACGCCGACGCCGACGCCGACGCCGACGCCCACCCCGACGCCCACGCCGACCCCGACGCCGAGCCCGACGCCGACGGCCACGCCGACAGCTACCCCGACGCCCACCCCGTCGCCGACCCCGACCCAT
>Ga0181523_10001644_pt1 | contig 23458 bp, 23 predicted proteins | sample PEATcosm2014_Bin_43_FD_119752 | JGI IMG/M metagenome (GOLD analysis project Ga0181523, IMG submission 119752) | Peatland microbial communities from MTU Mesocosm Facility, Houghton, MI, USA - PEATcosm2014_Bin05_30_metaG | ecosystem: Environmental > Terrestrial > Soil > Wetlands > Peat | place... | reverse complement strand
TTCAGAGCGGTAGTGTTCCCCCGAAGCCGGTTGCGACGGGTTGGGCGCTCAAAGTTGACGTAGATTGGACTTCACTGGCGCGATCCGTCCAGACTTCCTCGAACGCCGTTTCTATACCGCGGGCGACAAAAGTACGGTTTGGCCACATTTCGTCCAAGCGCGGACCGCACGTCGCTTGAGGCTAGAAAACGGCTATTGGCTGAAACTCTAGCGAAGGGCCACCATCCCACTTCTTAATTACATCGCCGAACACCAGGAACTGCCCGCGGCTTGGCAGCAGGCGCAGTGCCCCCTCGTCGCGTAGGACAAAACGAAAAGAGATCGGGCGGGGATTCGGTTTGAATTGCTCCTCGAACTCGCCCGCATGGGGTCCGAGCGATACTCGTCTGAACTCTCCTTCGACAATCACTAATCCGCGAAGCTCGCCGAGTTGCGTTCTTATCCCATTTTCGATTTCCACTGGCGGCGTCTTCTTTCTGATTTCGGCCATTTGTTTGAGCGTGGCCACGGCGCCCATCTCCGGAACTTTGATCGTAAACAGAGATTGGCGGCGCGGGCCCCCGTGAACTGACTTCATCATGCTTTCCGCCCGCTTTAGAACTTCAAACGCACCGAATCGATCGAACGTAGAGTAGTAAGGCGGAGATTGACGCGCGAGTAGGCCATTCACCAACTCGACACATTGTCGCGCCGTACTTGGGTCCACTCTCTGAAACTCATCCGTTTGCTTTGTTTGTTTTGAACCGCCCAAGCTCACCGTAACAGGCTTTCGTTCCAAACCGAAGCTGTTGTCGTCTTTGTTCTCGGAGGTAACCGTGCGCTTCTTTTCGGCGAACTCCGGCTCGAGCTGACTGTATAGCATAGCCACCCGATCCTTATCCGCATAGAGAACATCGATAGGCGGAACAATTTGGGATGGGGGCAGCGCCGATTCAGCCAGAGCGGTCACCGCCTGCACAAGGGCATCGGATATATTGCGAAGTCCCCAGAGCTCCTCGTACTTCAGCCGCTGAGTCCTATCGATCCAATATACATCTAACGAGACGGCAATCACGCAGCACAAGATGACATAGAAACCAAGACGATCGAGGAAGACGGTGGCCTTAGGCAACCAAATCCGAAAGGCCAAACACACCGCGACAGCGGCCAAGGGCAACACAACCACGAGCCAACTAACATTGCCGAAAAGGTATGTGAACCCGTATTCATACAGGTCCCAGTTTAGAAATCCTCGTTTGAGGAGAAATTCAAACCACCAAAGCGGATAAACAATCGAGCCGACCACCACCCACACGGTCGCCAAGCTGACCAAGATTGTGACGGAGCGAAGCAAGATCAACCCGACCTTACGTTTTCTTTCGGCTGCTACGCCTGGCACTTTCCGGCTAGTATCAAAAAGAAGAGCGAGCCGCACATCCCACCGCCTTTGAGTTTAGCACCGCCCTTCTCTTCCTCGCATTCCACCGCGCGGGTCGATTGCGGGAGCCGTAGATGTGCGGCCAAAGGACCGCCAAGTCCGCTTCTGGTCCACGACCTTTCGGCCGTCGGGCGCCGCTCCAGATCTCCTCGATTCGGCGCTTCAGAGCCTCGCGGCGGATTGCCGGTGCAAGGGCTGTTCTCGACAGGAATGCGGACACCATCGCGATTTCGCGGCGAACTGTTGCCGCGACGATCTGGCCTTTTGCCGCCTTCCTCGGCGGTGGGCCACTCGCAATGGCTGCCATCGCGGTCGGCGAAAGTGTGGGCCGTGGGGCGGCTGTACGCCTGCTTCCTTGCAGAGCTCGGCGATGATGGTGATTGCCTGCGCTCGAGTTTCGTCCATCCATAGTGCGAGGGCGTGGTCGTTGATGCAGTACCATTGCCGTCGGCCATCATCCTGTCCAACGCGGAGCGCTCCCTGCGTGACGGCGAGGTCGTAGCGTGACCTGATGGCACGCAGGATGTCGACGACCGTGTCGAGCTTGGCGCGCCAATCGTGGTTGATGATGTACGCTTTGCCCTTTGCCTGCTGAAGGATGGTGCCGTCTCGGGCGCGCAGGCACCCAGTGTTGAGCGCGGTAATGGTGTCCTCGATGGCGCGGTCGAGTGCTTCCATGTTGCCTTCTTGGTGGAACAGGTCTTGGAATGCTGGTCTGTCAAAGCACGACGCGTAGAAACGAATGAGGTCAGCATCACTGGGCGTGCAGGCCGCCGTGGGCATTGACTCCACGCCGAGCATTGCTGCTTCTTCGGAGAGTCGGCGCCAGCGGCGAAGCAAGTCGGTGGTGTAGCGCGGTGCGTCGTTGTCGACGAGCTTTGCGCAGTTCTGGCACAGCCACAGCGCGTTCTCGATGCCGCACCGTTCTTCCGGCGTCATTCTATCGTCGTAGCGTGGGCCACCGGGTGCTGCCGCGGCGATGTGCGCGGCGACGCCGATGTTCACCGTCTTCCGCGGATGTGCTTGTGGTCCGCTGGTGGGCCGGCGGCAATTCGGGTTCGAGCACCGCAGTCCCACGCGTTTCGCCAGGATGTCTTTTGTTTCTTTGGTGAACTCATCACGCGCTGGCATCAGTCTTGAATCCTAGCATCGCGCGGACGGGCTCGCGGGGGTTGCGCGGAAACTGGGGAAACGCCCTCGCGAAATCATCAGGGCCGTGTCGCGAAAATCCCCTTCGCACCAGCAAACGCCCAGGAAGTCCCGTTGGGGGAAGTGGAGCGTTGGGCAGCCTTCGGTTTTTCATGAATTTGGAGCGCCGCACAGAAAGGCAAGGGCATCGACGTTTTGGCGATCGACTAGCACTATTCTAGACTAGGTGAGGAACTCGTTTCCGCGAGGGCAACCACATCGCAGTCGGGAGGGCCCTCGACGGGCGAGAGTGACGGCACATTCGACGCGATAGTCTTCCAGATCGAGAGCGTTTCGGCTGGTTCTGATCCAGCTGCATGCAGGAGCCGCGGAGTTATGCACGCTGGAACACTGAACGACTTGTGGAGCGCGCCCCACGCGAGGCTGGCGAGAAAGGCGTCCCATTGGTCCTTCGTGATCCCGATTGGCCTGTACTGGCCTAGCTTAAATTCCTTGGTAACGAACGCCTCGAAGAGGACGATCGTATTCTGTGCCGTGCAGTCCGGCCGAGTGGTGAGCCGGACGCTTGGGTTTTCGGCGCCCACCACGGAGAGGAGCATGATCCCAAGAGAGAGTGCCTTAAGCGTCGCGGCTGCACCTCCATTCAAATACCATTGGCGCGTGCTCTGGTTCTCTTCAAGGAAACGGCCTGCAAAGAGTTGGAGAGACGGTCTGTGTACTCGTGCGGTTGGGAGCCACATCGGGGCCTCAAACCCGAGCGAGACTGAGTGTCCGGAGGCAAGGTCGGTGTTGATGGATCTTGCCAGATCGGGAACGTCTGCGCCGTGTTTGCCTGCGGCCGGCAGTTGGTGAAACGACGCCATCCCGCTCGTTAGACGCGCCCACGCGGTCGTAGTGTCGGAAGTCCGTACCTGTCCCTTGACTCCGAGCGTGTACGTTCCGATGTCCAGGGCATAGGAGGCTGTGACCTGCTTCCGCATCCGGCTTGATCATACCAACGCCCGGGTGGCGGCGCTTGGCTTGGTGCTCCGTAACTTTGAATATATGGCATGAAGGCCCTTTGCTCTAGGTCGGACTTATGAGGCCGGATCTCCTTTGACGGCTGGAGGAAGCGGTGTTGGCGGAGCGGACCGCATGCCGGGACGCGCAATGCCACGGGGGGACTCGGACTCCAGATTTCAAAAAGATCGTCCTGCGCTTCGGCGGAAACGTCGTAGAGAGGCGTCATCACCGCCGTTCACGAAGCCATGCCGGCTTGCGTTTTTCCATGTCGGCTTGCGAGTCCTCGGCAGCGAAAAACTCACCGCGGTCAAACTGCGCGAAAGCCCGCTGATTTTCTCGGTTATCTCCGCCTTTGTGGTCGAGGAGCCACTCCTGTTTCGCAGTGCAGCATCCGCAAAGCCCGCTCGATGGCTTCATCCGGGCTCTGGTAGTTATAGAACCCGGACTGACCAAACGGCCCGAGGTCTGGGACCGCTAGATGACCGAATCCGTGACCTCGTTCGCAGGGAAGAACCGTTTGGGTGTCTCCTCCGAAAAACGGATATGGAAACTAGATGCCACGGGCGGGGCCAGTAACACCCAATCGTCCGCAAGTTCGGAATCGCTGAAGAGGAGGGGGATCTCGATCTTCTGCCTGGCATCCACAACCCTGAAACCCTGGGCGCTCAGCTCCGTAAGCTTATATTCGTTGGCGAAGATGTGAATGGCCTTCACTTTGTGAGCTAGACTCCGGTTGACGTAGAACAGAAACATGCAGTCGTCGATGTCCTGCAATTGCAATTGCGGCATCAGCCGAATGAACATATCGTGGTTGTAGTGAATTCGGACCGTCTTCACAGCGTCCTGCCCGACTGAGGTGAAGCTGCCGGCACGTTCGAGTTTGAAGACAGACTCAGGGTCCGCGTCGCGTTTCTCTTGGTCGGGCTCCGCCGTCTGACCGAACAGGTTCTCGGGAACTCGCAGTTCCCACTGACCACCACACATGCTTTCACGGATTCCGGGCCGCTGATTAGCGAGATCTTCTACCCTGGTTGCTTGAATTCGGGAAGAGATGTCCGTGGCGCCGAAGATGAACCCGAAGATCCCGTGCACAGGACCCTTGAGGTGCATGCGCGCAAACGCCCGGAAATGCCCGATCTCACTGCCCGCGTATTCGCGATCCAGCTCCAGGACGGCTGTCAGACCTCTTAAGTACAGCGTCGATTCCTGGAGAAATTGAATCCGATTGAGGGAACGCTCAAGGCGGCCGAAGCCATCCGCGATCACGGCCTGGATATCATCGCCCCACCTGGCAAAGAATGTAGCCTGCTCCGCCTGGGAGAGGGGGATGCCCAGATACTGAAAGCGAGTGCCGAGCCCGTCCGCATTATCAAGTGACAGCCGGATTCGTTCGCGATCGAATACCTCCGCACTTGCCAAGCCTTTCGATTTCGCATGCGCCACGAGATCATCTTTCTCTCCGACCGTCAGATTGACGTTGGTGAAAAATATGAACACTTCCGGTTTCGAGTCCTGTTTCAGGGCTTCGGTGAGATCCTCGTTGAACTTTTTTCCCGCCTTCTTCTTGTGTTCGTCGGAATCGTTCGCCTGGTTCACGAAGCCCACAGCTCCGAACACACGCTGGACACCATTGAGCGTGGCCTCGATATCGCGGGCACCGTCTGGGCCGCCGCGCGGGTGCCTTGGCCTCACATTCGAGAAGCGCCGGTCGATCGCCAGAACCGCGAGGCACATCTGTTCGCGATGCATCTGGTTGGTGTCCAGATAATTCTTCAGTCGTTCATCGGTCTCGTATGCCACGGTGTGCCTTGACCTCGGAAATAAGAACGGACACAGGCGCCGGGGGCTGCCGCTTGCAACCGAACCGTCTTTCGAGTAGTGTACTCGCTTTCAAAGACACCGAGTAGCCTTGCGTCGCCCACCGCTCTTTCTCGTCAGACTTGACAGCTTTGTCGTCGACTCGCGCATGTGGTCCTCGGGACCGCCTCCCCGAACGGTCGCTACACGGTTGGCCCGGCGCATAGATGGCGATAAATTGGCTTATCGGGCATAATCTCAGCGTGCTGGGCCCGACTAAGCTACATTGATCCGGACCAGTTGGCAAGGGTGGGGTTGAGCAACAGGGTGAGGTTGCGCAACTCAATTCCCTTGCGGCCCAGACGATCATAAAAAAGTTTTGTTGTTTGGGCTGCCGATCGGGTATAACTCAGAGGGCGTGGATCGCCCCCAGAACGGGAGGCGCACATGGCACGACTATCGGAAGCAGAAGGCAGACAACGCTGGGACGAAGCCGTCCGAGCCCGAGGTTGGCAGAAAAGCAAGTTGCGGCTGGCGATGTTCGATTACCGGCCCACCGACCACGGGCCAACAATCTACCGCCCGGCTCCTGCCTGGCCCACCATCGCAGATGATAATAACACGGCGGATGTCGAGGACTACGCGCGCATTGAGCAAAACCTGCTTGCACAAGGCGAGCCGCCTAGCCGGCGTGGTGCCGCAGCGCATGGGGCAAGTCTCGATGTGCAACTCGTGGCCAATCCAATACCGGTTGATATACGTGAGATTGTGGCTACCATCGAGCGGGTCATGCGCAAGGTGCATCCCTTGGCTATCACGCAGGAGCAAATTCTGCGCGCCGCGTTCTTCGCGCATCTCCCGCGCGAACTTGGCGAGGCGATTGGTACAGCGGACGCGGCGGTCCACCCAGAGCGGCCCACGCCAAGCTGCGATTACTTGTTCACCGGCAGGCGGGGTGTCGGGATGCGCGCCCGCTACGATTTGGGGTTCGGGCATCCGACCGAGTCCGTTGGGATTACCGGCGTGGCGGAACTGAAGGGCGGGCTTGGGACGTTCGACCGGCTTGAGACCATAAGCCGGTGGGATGAGGAAAGCGCCGCTGATACGGAGACGGCAGCGGGCGAGAGCAGTAAGTTGGAGGAGCCCCTTCTCCTGGACTTGCTGAAGCTGCTTGACCCGAAACTGCCGGAAGGGGCCTTTCGTATATCCTGGATCGCCTCAGGCAAGCGCGGCCGGTCAACAGCCGCAAAGATTTGTGATCGGGCCATGAGGATTGTCGATCGGATATCCAAACGGCGCAACCAGAGTGGCACGACCTTTCGCGTCGATCCGGCGACCGGCTGGCTCCTTTGCACATGGCCGCAGAAGCTGCGGTTGGATCTGGCGTGGTACCGGCCGGCTGCCGACAACCCGGAGAAGTTCGAGCCGGTATTTGCAGCGGAAGCGCGATAGACGCTCATCTGTTTGAGCCGAGCACCCCAAATTTAGCGACCACCTCTTTTTGGGCATTTCGAGTACCGAGGTATGATGGTGGACAGTGCGATTTGACGATTATCGACCCTGGCAATTGGCCGGTCAGGACGAACTGTTTCGCTCTTACCGGATGCAGAGGGATCTCACGTCGCCCGAGCGGAGCTACGAACACCTCCAGCGTAGCGTGGCGAAATTGGCACGCCCCGCTTTCCTCTCGGAGACGGACAGATTTACGGCTCAAATGGCAGCCCTGATCCGCGAGAACGAGAGGGCTATGGGCGGGGCGATTACTTTGAAACGCCAGCTCGACCAGGACGTTTTCAGGTCAACGTCTCAGATCGCCGCGAAAATGTCTGACATTGAGCGCGCGGCTCTGCCGGCGTCCAGCGCGATTCGGAGTCCGATGGACTCCGTTGCCGCGTCTACCGTCGAACTCACACGAAGGTGGAAGAGTGTCGATGCCGACCTGTCGGGAATCTGGCAAGCCGCGCGGCGGGCGATGGAATCCATAACGGGCCTCGACCGTGCGTGGCGTCAGAACCTTCCGATTTCGGATGTTTATTTAGGACTCTCGAGGTCCTCGCCGCTGGAGCAACTGCCTGCACTGCGTGCTGCGGCAATTGCGATCAAATTGCCGGGGTTCGACACGACCTTCCTTGGCAGCCTCCACAGACACCTTGAGCAACTCCACGAGTCAGGAGTGGCGGCAGGACCGGCGATGGCGGAATTAGATTCGGCTATCAAGGAGCGGGCAGACCACCTACCCCAAAGTTGGGTGAACTTCAAGGGGATGTTCGATTTGTTGTATCCACTTCTCCTTCTTCTGTTTCACCTCTGGTATGCAGAGCTTTCTGAAGAGCGAACGTCGATCGGCCTGAAGGGCTTTGTCGAATCGCAACTTCGGGCCACAGAAAACCGGCTCACTCTCCAGATTCAGACCCTGAAACCACCGGAACGTCGAGAAACGATTCACGTTGTCGAACGCCAGTGTTACCTTCGTGGTGATCGGTTTGCCAAAGCGATGGCGGTCGGTGTCCTGTATCCCAACCAAATTGTCGGGATCTACAAAACGTCCGGTAAATGGGCGTACGTCGAGTTTTTTGATTACGTGAACGGAATTCCGAAGACCGGTTGGACACTGAAGAAGTACGTGGCAACGATTGAGCTGAAGCGAGGGCACGTCCAACGTCCTCCAATCGACCCAGCTCGATAGGTTTATCCGCCGGGTCCGGCCTTCTTTTCCGTCAAAACCGAACTCCGGTTGGGTGAGGACGGCGTACTCAGAAGTAAGAGCCACCTCAACGCATCACCCCAAAAACAGAAACGTGACGGCTTGTGCGGTTGGCGCTGGACTCGTGGGGCCAGATCGAGTTCCCACCCCCAAGCGCGCGGAAAAGTCCGAAGATGGAGTTTGGCCGGCCTCCTTCCGGTCGGATATACGGCGACGCGAGGCCTGGGAGAGATTGCGCCGCACGCGTCGGTTCACCTGATGTCCGCGACAGGTACGACTTTCAACCCGAAGTCCACCCAGCTCCCAGTTTTGGAGCGGTGCACCGGAATCAACGACCGAATGAATTGGCGGACTGTTTCACAAGTGTGAGTTTCGCCATGTCCGGAGGACTAGCCTAGTGCGCGACAATATAGCAATGCCAAGGAGGCAGCATTTGGACCTCTCGATATTCGACGCCAAACTCCTAGACGGGCTCGATTTCTGCCGCAAGGTTTACGAACTGTTCGAGCAGGTGATGGGCGGACCCGATGGCACTGCGAAACTTCGACTTCGCCCGACCAAGATCGAGAAGCGGCTTATTGAAGAGCTTATTCCAATCGCTCGATACGTGCAGGCACGTTACCGCGAAGGTCGTCGCATCAAAGTGCGTTGGTTCAGCGGGTCGCAGCCTTACGACGCCATCCTTTGGTCCTCTGGAGGGCTGGTCGAACATCGGCAAGCTCCTAGAAAGGTTTTCGTTGAAGTCACAACGTCCGTTCATCAAAACGAGTACCTCGCTCGTCGACTGCTCCACGAGCGCGGCGGGTCTTTCGGTGTAAAGGGGATTACGCGAGACGAGAGAACAGGCGAAATCGTCTCGAAGCCTTACGTGCACACGGGCGGTGAACTCGCAACAGATTTGGCAGGCCAAATACTCGAACGGGTCAAGAGCAAGGCCGACAAACACTATTCGCCGGAGACGGTTTTGATTGTCAACTGCGTTACGAATACCCTGATCTTCGATTCTGAATGGGACGACGCGATTGAGCAGGTAAGCAGAGCGCGAGTACACCTAGCCTTCCAGGAAGTGTTTCTACTCGATACGCTTGCGCCTCATTCTACGACGCTCTACGGAAATCGAAAACGTGAATACACTCGTCGCAAGCCGAGATGACAGATAGCAGAGATGACGCGGCAGGCTCGACATGCCAGACTGCGACGAAATGTGGTAGCCCATTGAGTTGGGCATGAAACGCCTATGAGCTTGTCAAAAGAAGCGCGACTCCAAAACCTGGAAGAGGCCATACTGCTGCTAATGAACAAGCTTCACGGCCGGTGCTTCATGGGTGTTTTCATTGACGAGCGGTACGACGTTGACGAGCGAATTCTGCCTACAACCTGGGAAGAGCTCAAGGACCAATGTTTTGTTAGGCAAACGAATACTCGCTGGTTGTACACGTTGAGCGGACGCGGTTGGATAACGGGCCTTAAGCTTCTGAGCCAGTTCGATACCGACGAGCTGAAAGCCAAAGTGGGCACCCTCTGCGCAGTTTTGAAAGCGAAGGTCAAGGGCCGCGCCCATGACAACTTTGCCACAGTGGACGAAGTCGCGAGGGAATCCGGGCTGCCAGATGATTTTGTCCGCGATGCTATTGAATCTGATTTGATCCGAGAGCTGTTTGGAACAAAAGGCGCGGAGTGGGGCGGCTACGAAGACCGAGGAAGGTTCATTCGTATCCCGAGCGACTTTGGATTGGCACCGTTATTGTAGTGCGGCTTGTTCTCGATCCTCAAGCAGCGTTGAGTGAACGTCAGCTTTCACTGATAGCACCCTATAAATGGAGTTATCGGGCATGATCCTAGCGCAGTGTCGCGTCATGGCTGTCACTCACAGAATTCTTTGGCACAAAACCTTCTGCCTATTTGGCCCACGGAACCGAATGTGGGTGACCAGAGGAAGCTTTTTCCGAGTGAGCCGTCAACCAGGAGTCGAGGAAAGCCGTGAGGAGGGCAACCGACTCCGAGCGTTCTGAAGCGGTCCGGCGCGAAGTTGAACCACACGAACTGCCAGGTTGGGAAACGGAGCGTGTGATAAAACATGCGCACTGCTTTCGTTGTTTCGATCAGGATACGGGTGTAAGGGAATCCCAACGATAGATCAGGTTGCCTGAGGAATCGACAATGCCCGAGGAGGCGACACCGAAGAAGCTGGCGGGGCTGTTGGGTGCGGTGGGCTCGTTCCAACGGGCGCGAATATGGTCGGTCAGGGTACCTTTCTGAGTCGTTCTACCAGAGATGCGGGACTTGGAATTGAGGTACCGGTCGATGGAGCCGCGCGGAACCCACTCTTGGGCGATTGCGCTGTAGCGGATCGCGGCGCCGCGGGACTGATGCAGCGCGAATCCAATTTGGTGTCTGAAAAAATTTTCGAACCCGGGGAAGCGGTCGATGCCACTGCAGCAGCACGGTGTGTCGGAGAGGTACTGAAGTTCGTTATCTGCGGCCCCGAAGGACATGCGCTGTTTGTGCACGGCGGCACGGGCACGAAGAATCGTGGGGAGTTTAGCCGAGGCGGGCAGGATGAGTTCTCGGCCGTCGCGAACTGCGCCGCGCTGGCGATATTGTGCGTTAAAGTCGTGGCCATCGAGGATTGGGAACGCGGCCCATGCGTTATCGCGACGCTCAAGAGGTACCTTTAAGTGCTCGAGTGCGACGTGGCGGCAACCAGTGGCGGCAATCCTCTGGACGAACTCGTCTGGTGTCTCGCTGATCGTAGGGATGTACGGTTGCCAACGGCAGGTTACAGCGACGCCTCGAGTGGAAAGAAACTCCATGGCGGACAACAGATCGGAGGGGCGCGTTGTGTGGGGCTCCACGCGTGCAGCTACCGGATCGCGGGTGGAGGAGAAAGAGAATTGGACGACCGCGCCGAGGTCACGAAGAAGTTCCCAGTACGGCGACTCCATAACCGTGGCGCCACGCGTACTGAGGACGGTGGGGTAGCGGCTCCGTAGAAGCCCGCGGAGGATGTGTTCGGTAACGCGCCAGCGGCGTTCGATGGGCTGCAGCGGATCGCTCATGCCCCCAAAGTGAAGCGGTACCCGGTGCCGGAGGAACTGGGCTAAGACGCCGGAGCCTCCACCGGCAAGCGATCCGTTGATGCGACGCAGAACGGCGAAAGGATCGGCGGGACGCACTGAGTCATCGGGCGAATTGCCTCCGCGGTTTCGGGCGAAGCAATAGGTGCAGTTAAAAGCGCAGCCACGGTAGGAGTCAAGGCGCAGAGGAAGTCCGCAGAAGGGGAACTGGCTGGTGAGCGATAACGGATTGGTGTAGGAGCCGGGCAACCTATTTCCTTTTGCCGGCGTTCGGCTGAGATTTCGCCTTTCGAACGGAAGACGGCTTTGGCTCGGCCAGGCGGCGTTCAATCTCCTCGACGCGTTTCCGAAGCTCTAAGGCTTCGTCTTTGGTCTTTTTCAATTCGCGCGCGACGGCGGCGGTTTTATCGACCGTGTCAGCTTTCTGCACGAAGGAGAAACGAGAATAGACGAACCACGCGAATGCGCAGCCGAGAATGATCGCTAGCAACACTTTGCCAAGTCTTAACTCACCAAGATTGTTCGTCATGAGTATAGGACCAGGAAGGCAAGGAACATGCCAGACGCGATGGATGCGATCAGGCCGTAGAAGAAAAGATTCGCGAGACGAAGGGAAAACTGATGAACGTATCCCTGGTAGGCGATGAGCAAGTAATATTGTTGCAGTTCGTTGCGCAGTTCGTCGGCCGGTGTTTCGTCTGCGGCCTTCTTGGAAAAAGCGACGAAATCGCTGGCGTAGTGCTGAGCGGCGGCGAGCAGCTCCCCACGGGTCTGAATGGATCTTCGCGACACCGCTGGTGAGATGCTCGCGTAATAAAACCAAGGCCAGGTATTACCGATCTTGCCGAAGTACAGGAACGGATAGCGGAAGCGGGCCTGTAACATGTAGAGAAGGAGCACTATGAGCGAAACGAGGGCGAGCTCGAGGTAAACGATGCCGACGGCCACGATGACCTTTTGCACGAGAGGGTCAAACTGACGGATCTTGTCCGCGAACCCCACACTCAAGCCGAGACCGGCGGCACCGAAACCAAGCAGGGTTCCGCAAACGCTGAGTACGTGGTCGGTAATGTCGCTGGAGAGCGAAAGCTTGTCGCGGCGAGCGCGGATTCGGCTGAGAATCTCCGCGCGCCTTGCATCGTCGACGGTACCTAGGAGATTAGTGATTTCCGCATTAATCTTGGCGTCGATTTCGGGAAGAGCTAAGCGGTAGTCCCTGCTCATGAACGGCGAACCTCCAGGTGAGGGACTCCAGCCAGCACGGCTTCGGCCCTTCGGATTTGTTCCGGCGAGATTTCGACGCATGCGCTCCAGCGGCCGCTGCAGGCAGCCGCGAGGATGAGACTACCTCGTCCGGCGAACGGGTCCACCACTGTGTCACCCAGTCCGGAGAGCTGCCGGAGGAGGGCTTCGAACAAGCCGGGCGTAAAGGAAGTTGGCTGGCCGCGCCGAACGGTAACCACGGAACCGACGAATAGCCCGTTCGAGAGAAGCGCGGAAGGGTGGCGGCCGCCAAAGACGAAGATGTTGCCGGTGCTAGGCGAGTACGGAGAATAGGACTCGTGTCGTTGCCAGACCCAATGGGCACGGAGCGGAAGGCCTTTTCTTGTTAGTGCGTCGGCGATTCTAAAACCAACGGGAAGCAGCGTTCCCTTGTAACGGACGTCCGTCTTAACGAAGCAAAGCAAACCGTGGCCGTCCAGGGAACCAGAGGCACGTTCCAGGATCTCGGCGGCCCAGACAGCGAACTCATCAAGGTCGTGTATGGGAGGGGAGTGGCCGTGCGGAGATGCAACGCGTTCGGGGCGGAAGAAAGGTGGGCAGGTGAGGACCAAGCTCGCTGGCGGCCGGAAGCGTATTCGCGTGCTGTCGCCCTGCACGAGGAGGTGTCTGCCCGGTACGGGCGAAAGCGAAGAGATGGGCTGGCGTACTCGCATCCACTGCACCACCCAACATTTTCACATTTTCTTTGCAGAATGCAACCAAGCACGAAGGCACGAGGTTACTGCCGCATCGCCGGCGGATCTGTCGACTCCCTTGTTTGGATAGCCCCTGGATTGTCGGTACATGGAAGTCGGCACGAGTACGGCATTGTGGAATGCGTCCGGCCCGCTATGGTCGGGTGATCGGGCACTCGGAAAGAGCTTCCTCTGGTCCCCACACTCGGTTCCGTCGATCAATAGCGCAGAAGATTGGATGCCAAATAATCCGCAAGCTGCGGCCGAGGCGGTCGAGTTTCCACACGATGACCCGTACGCCAGGCCGGAGCGCTTTCATATAGCATCCGACAATGGGCGTTATCGGGAAGGTAGGAATTCGCAAATGCGGTTTGTCCAGCCCGCTTCCAATCGACGGCCTACTTCCCACCCGCCTTGGAGGATTCAACCCGGCGGCACTCCTACGGAGCCAGCATACGACAGGCGTCCATGCGGCTCCGGGGCGTTCCCATGCTTAATCCACGTGGCATGCACCCATAAGAACCCGGCTGTACGACAAGCAGGCCATGTTCTCGCTGGTTCGGTTCAACGATCCGCGCGCGCTGGCGTTTTTCGAAGAACTGTTGAAGCCGTAGCCTGAGGCGGTTACGGTCTCAACTCAAAGGCCGTGCCTTTGTTCGAAGCCCCGCCAATCGGGGTAGTGCCATAGAGCACCCCGTCGTGGCCGATGACCACACCCGCTTCGGGACCGGATCCATCGCTGGGATAGCCAGTGAAAGTGTGCAGCACTGTCTCGGTCCACGCGCCACCCGCGGCTGCTGGCGGGGTCAGCGAATATACCGTGCCGGTGTTGAACGCACCGCCGGTGGTGGTGCCGTAGAGCACTCCGTCATGGCCGATCGCGACGCCTGCGTCGGGAGCGGTAGCGGCGGGGCCGCCTTCCAGGAAATTGCAGAGCACGGCCAGAGTCCACGCGCCGCCTGGAGAAGCCGGCGGGGTCAGCGAGAACACCGTGCCATTGTCCAAGGTCCCGCCTATCGAAGTGGTGCCGTAAAGCACTCCGCCACGGCCAATCGCCACACCTCCCAAGGGGAAGGAACCGCCGTTGGCGCCACCCAGGGAGAAATCGTGCAGCGTCCGCATGACCCAAGAGCCACCGGCAGACGCTGGTGTTTTCAGACTGAACACAGTGCCAGCCCCAGATGGGTACTGTCCGTAGAAATCGCTGGTCGTACCATAGAGCGCATCGGGGCCGACTACGATACCAGTGGGATAAGACCCGTCGCGGCCACCGGCGAAGCTGTGGAGCACGGTCTCAGTCCAGGTACCACCCGGGGATGCGGGGGGTGTCAGGGAGAACACGTTACCTAATCCGGTTCCGCCAAGTAGAGTGATGCCGTAAAGCACGGGCCGACCGTTGGATTGGGAGCCGACCACCACGCCATTCGGCACGAGTCCGTCGCTGCCGCCTGTGAAATTGTACAGCACCGTCTCAGTCCAAGAGCCGCCCGGAGAAGCCGGCGGGGTCAGCGAAAACACTGTGCCCGAGCCACCGGTCCCACCATTTTGAGTGGTGCCGTAGAGCACGGTGTGTCCGCCGGGCTCGCTGCCGACCACCACGCCGCCGGGTAGACCCCCGTCGACACCTCCCGTGAAATTGTACAGCACGGCTTCGGTCCAAGAGCCGCCTGAAGAAGCTGGCGGAGTCAATGAGAACACCATGCCATTATTCAAGGTTCCGAAGTAAGGAGTCGTGCCATAGAGCACCTGCCCGCTGGGCCCATTGCCGATCACCACACCGGCTTGGGGGCCTCCGCCGACTGCGCCGCTACCAGCAGTGAAGCTGTAAAGGACGGACTCAGTCTGAGCCCCCGCATTAGAAGTGAAGGTTAGAAACGCCAGGAATAGCGTTCCGCAAGCCGTACGTACCGGTCGTCTTTTGGTCATGCTTCCTCCAAGGAGGGCATTTCGACGTCGATTGACCGATCCAATCCTATCGAGCTTGGTCTTGCGACCTTCGCTTAAGCACGCGATCGTTCTCCCTCCAGGTTTTAGGCCAGTCTGACGGGTTTCCTGCCGGGTGTCAATGCCTCGGCCAACAACAGGTACCGGTACCCGCGCCACGAGGAGTTACCGGGCACTGTCAGGCTAACAACGGTTGAGCAGGCCGGAAACGGGCCAGTATCAGGTCCGGTATCAGGTCGGGCAAGCTGCGGGCCGAGACGGTCTAGTTTCCGCACGACGAGCCGCCAGGCTGTGGCACTTTCAAAATAGTATCCGACAAATGGTGTTATTGGAAAGCTAGAATCCGCGTGCCCGGGTGCATCCTGAAGCGGGCCGGACGTTGCTCGGAACACTTTGAGAACCACGTGCCGAACAGGTACGGGTTACCGCAGGAATTCGCCAGTATATAAAATAGGCCCATGGATTTCGTCGTCAGCGTTTTTCAACTGATAAATCGACGCGGCTACTTTGTGCCTGCTTTCAATTTCGGCTACGGAGAGAAGGACACGGGTGCCGAATGGCGGATCAGCTGTGGCGGAACGCGAGCCTACCTGGTCCGATTTGCGACGCCGCTCGACCGCAATATGGATGAGCAGGCGGCTGACAGCCATTTCATGGTGCGGCGCGTGACTGCATCGCTCCTGATGAGTGGATTCGGCCTCTTTCAAGCGTTGCCTGTTGGCCGCGTGTTGTTCACTGATATATGGGGCGACACGGTTAGCTGGACCGCGCAGTGCGATCATCCGGATCCCGAGTTGACCAAGATGCCGGAAGCGGAGACCGACGTGCTCTATGGATGGATCAGAGCCCTCTGCCTTAACACGCCATTGAGGCGGGCCGCCGAAGATGCTCACACCGCGCTGCTCAACCCCCATGAAGCCCTCGTCTATGTCTATCGCGGCCTGGAATGGCTCGTCGAAGGGATGGGCTTCACGTGGGACGACATCGCGAAGGAGCTCGGTGGCACGAAGAATGATATTCGTGAGCTCAAGAAAACCGCCAACTTCGAAACTGGCGTCCGTCATGCGTCGAAGTCCGGTCTCAAGATGCGCGCAAACCAGAGAAACTACGGCTCATACGTCGCCGGCCTGTTCGACATGATCAACGCCGCGCGGGCGAAGGTAGAATCCGGATATGTGACCATCGCCGGGAAAGAAGGCGGCAAGATTCTTGCCCGCGCCGTCCCGCACGTGCCCTTTGAATAGCCTGCACCGCTACTTTCGGGTGTTCAAGTCCTCGAACGCCGTATCAAGGGGCTTAACCGCCGGGCCGAGTTCCACCGCCCAATACTCTATAACTTGACGCACACGTGGTGCCTGCCTCTGTGATAGAGTTGCGCTCATGCGGATTCTTTTCGTCTTGTGTTGGGTCGCATCGTTGGTAGCCGGCGCGAGTTTGCCGACCGCGGCTCCGGAACAGGCTGGTTTTTCCAGCGATCGCCTGAATCGGATTAACACCGTTATGCAGGAACATATCACCACTGGCCGGCTGAACGGTGCTTCCGGCCTGATCGCGCGGAACGGTAAGGTCGTCTTCCGCGAGACTTGGGGTGCTTATAAGCCCGACACGATCGTGCGTATGTACTCAATGACAAAGGCGATCACAGGCGTAGCGGCCATGATTCTTTACGAAGAGGGCAAGTTTTCGCTCAGCGATCCGGTATCGAAGTACCTTCCGGAGTTCACCAAGATGAGCGTGGCTCAAGAGTCGTTTGACGCCGCCGGCCAGCGCACATACTACACCGTTCCCGCTGATCATCCCATCACGGTCCGAGACCTGTTCCGACACACTAGCGGCCTCGACTACGCGGGACCTAAGGATGAAAACGGCGAGCCGGCTTACAAGAAGCTGGGTGTGACGGGCGGCAACGGCTGGGTGTCTTTCGATTTGGCCGAAGCTGTACGTCGCCTGGCCACCGCCCCTTTAAACCACCAGCCTGGCACGACGTTTCACTACGGTTTCTCGATCGACGTGCTGGGCCGTCTCGTGGAGGTTGTCTCCGGCAAGCCGCTCGACCAGTTTTTCGAAGAGCGGATTTTCCGTCCGCTCGGTATGACGGATACGGCCTTCTTCGTGCCGAAAGAGAAATGGAACCTTCTGGCGGTGCTGTATACGCCGAAAAAGGGCGGCGGCATCGAACCCTCCACCGCCCCAGCGCAAGAGAACTACAAGAAGAGGCCGACGCTGCTATTAGGCGGAGCGGGTTCGGTATCGACTCTCGACGACTATGCGCGATTCGTTACCATGTTGCTGAACGACGGCGAGCTTGAGGGCGTGCGCATTCTCGGCCGCAAGTCGGTCGAACTCATGAGGAGCGATCACCTCGGCACCCTCGCACGCGTCGGTGGCATGCCGGCGGAAGGCTACGGTTTCGGCTTGACATTTGCCGTCAATTTGGGCCCTGGCAAGTCAGCGAACGTCGGCTCGGAGGGCGAATACAATTGGGGAGGCGCGGCGGGAACCAGTTTCTGGATTGATCCCAAGGAACACATGGTCGGTGTCTTCTTGGTCAATGTGCTCCCCAGCAGCGACGTCGTGGCCGGTGGCCAGTTCAAGAGGCTGGCCTACGAAGCCTTGGTGGATTGACAGTCGACTCCGCAATCCGATGATGTACACGGGTATAGTGCGGTGCGATTGCCGAATAAGGCGGCGCTCTGCCTAGTAGAATTTTAAGTCCCATTATGGGCGATAAGGAAAGCGTCGCGTCGGGAAATTGGCACTGCACTGTGTACAAATCACGAATGCGGGACGCGCGTATACATGGCGATAAACTGGGTTATCGGAAGGCTAGGAATTCGCGGCGCGCCCGGCCACGTTTGGAAACGGGCCGGACGCTTCCCACAACTTTCTCCCCTTGATGACCAGTTCGCGGCTTCTGGGTCAACCCCAACGCCCTCCTCGCTGGGTCGTAACGAAGCGGGATATTCACTGGAGGACAGGGAGCTTTGGCTAGTCGAATTTAAGGTTTGCCTGGCGTTCAGGTTTCCGTCCGGCGTTGTGCCATGTCCGGAGAAGGTTAAGGGCTTGCGGCTCTCTCAGAATTATCGTGAGGATATACGCGCGATCCGCATGAACCGGTTCAGACCAGCACGAAACGTGGAGCATTTCGTCCCCGAATCTGAGAAGACATTCTCCCACTGAAGCCCCACGATCCGAGTACGCGGCTAAGGGCGTACCGGGCTGTGCCGAAGCAGAGTCGCTCCGTATCGGGGCGGGCCACGGGACTTCGCCCAAGTAACTGGAGCGCCAAAATCGGACCGGGACCAGCTCAGCTAGATCACCGTGGTCAAATTTTAGGTCCCAGAGCACAATTGCACAACGCCAGAAGCCCGAGCCGACAATGCGTCGCAGGCAGACGTCAAGCGATATCCCGTATTTCGAACGCAGGAGGCTGACCAAGTCGGCCGTAACCCCCAGCTTCCTGGTCAACTCGAATACCTCATCGGCCGGAACCAATAGCGAACCGGCGAAAGCATCGCACAGCGATTCGGTTTCGGAAGCTATTGCACCCGAGTGACTGCCTACCGAGTGCGACAGAGCACCCGTGAGTTGAGTAGTCTCGAATAAATAGAGATGTCCGAGCTCGTGGGAAATTGAGAATCGCTGACGTACCTGGGACACGGCGGAGTTGACCCTAATGAGGTAGCCCCCTTCATCGGAGGATAATAGGGCATCAATCTGAAGGCGTTCGGACTGACAACGAACACCCAAGAGCGTACAAAACTTCCGCGGATCGAGTGGCCCCAATAAGCCGTACTTTGATCGGGCTGCATCAGCCAGTCGCTCTGCGGCTCGGACAGCATCTCGTTCCTCAAGTCGGCTGCACAGTACACGCGCGAGTGGCGATGACCAGGCTCGCTGAGCTCTCATGTTTGGTCATTATCCGCAAAAAGTCCTGTGGATTCCGCCCCCGATCTAGATTGCACCTGATGAAGGTACATATCCTCCCACTGTTTTTCGCTCAATGGGCTCTCCTGGCCGCGTTTTGCCAATCCGTAGAACACTTCATGTAACTGTTTCTTCCCTTCGGACTTCAACCGCTCGTAAGCACTATACGAGAGCACTTCGCGCTTCGCGAACTTTCGCAGGCTCAGAAGGCTCTCATGGTACAACTCCCCGAACCGCGCATCCCGCGTGGATTGATCCGCGACCAGTTGAGCGAGAGGCACGTCGAGGGCTCGCGCAATTCGGCGGAGATTGAGGAGACTAAAGTTTGATTGTTGCTCCGGCTTGGTCTCGAGTGCGAGAATGAGGTCCTCAGGTACCTCCGCCAGCCTCGCGAGATCGTCGATGCCCGTACCACTGCCCATTCTTAGATTTCGGACGCGGTTGCCCACCCGAAGGTGGAACTCGCGTTCCCTGCTGCGGCGCGATAGCGACAACTGATCCTTGCTCGTGGCGAAGAATCGCCGAGCCTTCGCCTCCAGGTCGCAGATATCAACGAACGTTTCTTCATGGATTTTCCGGCCGGCAATTCCGCGCAGCATCTTTGAGACCTTTACGTCGGGGGAGTGAAATATTGCGAGGGGCACTCCAGCGTTTGCGGCAATCTCCGCCTCCTGGCCAACTCCGAAGCTGGGCGCGTCCGCCAGTATGAAGATAAGGTCCGAACTGGCGACCCTCTCGCGGTCGATCCAGTAGACCTCGCGTGGTGACAGGTCGGGGGACGCAACTGGGTCAGTGTGGTCTCCGGGGACGTATACCTTGTAGCCCAGTTCCGACCCGACTCGTTGGACGATCGTGCCAGCGCTGGTAAGGTAAGATCGCCTAGCCTCGTCTGCCATCGTAAGTGCACAGGCGAAGTACACCCGGAAAGGTATGCTCGTTGGGATGGCGCGTGCGAGAATCTCCCAACATTCGGACGCGCTTGCAGGTCGGTTGTCGGGCTCCGGCTCCAGAAGGTTGTGGCACAGTTGTTGAATTGCATTGGCGACAGGGCCATCGAAAGTTCGTGTGAAGCTTACGACGTGCTTCCTTTTCGCGTTAATGACATCTGGCGTCGTCTTCGCCGCTGCGAAAACCTCCGCGCCATAAAGCAAATAGTAGAGAGTGGCCCCGAGCGAGTAGAGGTCTGATCCTACGGAGTAAGCGTTCTTAAAGATGGACTCCGGAGCCGCATATCGATACGTCCCGAGCAGGTGGGCGGAGCTACCTTCAGTAATGCCCGGCTCGTTCTGATCAAGAATTAGGCCATAATCGAGGAGACGTATTTTCCCGTCGAGATCAACGTTGATATTGGAGGGCTTCACATCTCGATGTATGCGATTGCTTGCGTGAAGGAAGTCGAGCACCTCAAGCATCTGAGTAGCGAACTGCAAGAGGAACTCCTCAGTGGGTTCACCGTGTGACCGTCGCCACTTTGCCAGGTTATCCCCATCACAGAACTCCATCACGAGAAACGGCCTGGCTACGACGAGTTCTAGCGCGTGAAAGCGAACGAGGTTCTGATGTCTGAGCTGGAGACCGGTCTTAAATTCGCGCAGGATCCGAAGCCGGTTTTGGTCCCGCAGTATGAGATCCGGAAGGTACAGCTTGACTGCCAGACGCCCTCCGGTCTTAGCAAATGGTAGATCCAGCCTTGCAGTGACCTCGTGCACCGACCCCCAGCCGCCAGTGCCGATTTGCTTCACGAAGTCGAATGCGTCAAGGTCCAGGGTGTGCACGGGCGGATCTTGATTCGTCAGGGTAGGGGTGCTATCCATAGCCCTTCCTCTTGTGGAGTAATTATACCACCGCAGCCGATTAATGGCACGTGGCCGAACGCGCGGCATGATCAGTACTGGCAAATCGGCTCGATCCGCATTCCAGCGCCACTTGTGAAATAGTTGACGCCGGACACACTTGGCCGTCACGCCCCAACCGCCACACCCCAACCCTCTTCACGACTGCGCGGATGCGATACAATCCTGGACGAAGGTGTGCAGCCGGCCGAGGAATCTGACTTGTCCGCATCCCGAATCCGGCCTATGCTATCGCCATCCGCCTCCGCGCGGCAATGACGATCAAGCCTCTTGCCGGTATGCCACGGCTGGGCATCGACGACAATTCACCTAAACAATCGATCTTGCTCCGGCCGCATCACGGCACAGCCCAGTTTGTGCAGCCAGGGCACCCACCACAACGATCGGGTTTCGTCCGGGAACCGATCGATATCAAGCCACCCGTCCCGAATCGATCTTCAGAGTGAGAAGACCCTCTCGGCCCGGAGGTAGGCGCGCAGTCAACGTTTTGGGAGGCTCGCCAGATCCCTCAAGTTGCAGTGTCAACTGAATATAAAGTTCATTGCGATCTCGAGTTTCCACATGAGCGCGGCCGGGCGCTAGGTCCGGACGACCCCCTAATTCAGCGTAGCGACGTTGTAAAGCCGGCATCTTGCCGAAGAGTCTAAGGAGCGCATCACGCCCCAGACCCGCTTGGTTTCCGTTGATAAATCCCTTGAGTGTACGCCCACTCAGCCCCAGTTCCTTAGCCAAGTCATTGCGTCGCAACGCCTTCTGCCAATCCCGTCTTCCAGGCTCCTGGCCGTAGTTCCGCCGCAACTCGTTACGCACCTCCACCCAAAAAGCGACAATCTCCGGTCTCACAATATCGATTGTACACAATCGTTGCAAAAAATAGAACGATCGTGTACAATCGATATATGAAATTTCAGCCGCTCGCGGTGTGTCGGGAGGTATTATCGTACTGGGGCGAATAAAAGGAGAATTGGGGAGGCCCACGCCGGGCGGTGCCTTGGAGAATTCCAGGTGTTTCCTCCCTTGGGGTCTAAGGCTGGTTCCCTCCGCAACGACTTGCATGTTGGTAAACTACAAGGCTCGGATGCCTTTAGGCCATCCAGAAGTCCCTGGGAGGCCAGGAGGATTACGCAGATGATGCCAATGGTTTTGCAGGACCGCGCGCAATACCTTTCTTTGGCGCTATTTGCGCAGAAGGTTGTTTCCGCATTGACGGAATTCGTCGACGAAAACAGGAGCGCCAAACTCAAGCCGTCTCTTACCGAGGCGCTGGACTCACTTCGTCGTGTCAACGCCAGACGTCCGGCGGTACTACCGCAGGGTAGATTCGCGGCCTTTACTAGTTACGAACACCTTAGAACCGTCGAGGAAGTCTGGAGCGCCAAAGAACGCGGCGATGCAATCAGGATGATTCGTATCCTTCTGCGCACTGTGCCCAAAGCCCCCGAAGCCAAGGCTGATGCCGAGAAGCTGATCGATCTTTTTTCAAAGCTTCAGGATCAAGCTCTCTGGAATTTCGAGCAACCCAGGCCCGTCTCGCCTAAGGTCATGCAGCGACTATGCCAACTGGCCTAGTTGACGTACTCCACGACGCATCCGTCCTCTATCGATTTGTCGAGTTTATCGGTGAGTATTGCAGGCAGCAGAAGCGTTCCCAGACCTACGTCGGCTCGGCCGCAGTCTTCTTCCAGTATGTAGAGCAGCTTGCGGCTGGAATACAGGACGAACTTCGTCGCGAGGTTGAGCGTGCAGCCAAAGGGAGTCCAAGACTGGCCACTCTCCGGCGCAATATGCGAACGTTCCGGGGTTATTTGCGGCTCTTGCACACTTTGATCAAGCCCGCCGCTGACGCTCACAGTCTGACCATCCCCGGTCCCCTTGTCGACCTAGCCTGCCAGCAGCTTCAAGAAGTAGATGGGATGGCGGATTCGCGCGTGCTTATTTTACTCACTCCGGAGTTTATGTATTTCCAGAGGCCGCACACGGACATCAAAGGTCAGGCTCGCGACATAGAAGCCTTCATACCCAGTGCGTCCTTTCCTCCGAAGCTCGGGTTCATCGAGATTCCGTATTCTCAGGGTCCGAGTTTCTTCACCAACCTCGCGATTTACCACGAGATTGGCCACTTTGTCTATGAGGAACTATCAAATCGTAAGCCTTCACACGGCGGCTTTAGGACTCTGGCATCTGTTAAAGATCGATGCCTGAATAAGGCATTCAACCTGCGCTCATCAACGGTAACGGCAGGTGCACGCAATGCTGTCCGAGTCGAAAGAAACCGGCAAGCTTTAGCCCTTGCGGAAAAGATACTGGAAAATTGGACTCAAGAGATTTTTTGCGACCTTTTTGCTCTGCGTCTAATCGGGCCGGCGTTCTCTTTTGCGTTCATAGAGATGATCGGTATGCTCGGCGTTTCCCCAACTCAACGCGTAACATTTACCCCTGACCATCCAGCGCCGGCATGCAGGTTCGCAGAGCAGGTAAAGTTGCTACGCGAAGACTCGTGGTGGAAGGAGATCGAGGACCTCCAAGCCGAACAACGGCAGTTCCTGCAGGAGTCGGCTAGCATACCCCCTCGTCGCTACACGTTCCTCCTGGACGAGAACCACCGCGGTCCAAGAAAGCTGTTAGACGCA
>Ga0181523_10001638_pt1 | contig 23501 bp, 20 predicted proteins | sample PEATcosm2014_Bin_43_FD_119752 | JGI IMG/M metagenome (GOLD analysis project Ga0181523, IMG submission 119752) | Peatland microbial communities from MTU Mesocosm Facility, Houghton, MI, USA - PEATcosm2014_Bin05_30_metaG | ecosystem: Environmental > Terrestrial > Soil > Wetlands > Peat | place... | reverse complement strand
TTAGGAGAACACTCTGTTATGCCATAACCATGATGGAGGGGCAGGCCAAATAGGCCTTCCACCGACGACTTGATGGCAGGGGGCAGTGGGGCTCCCGAACAAGAAATGATCCGCAGCGCGGGAAGTTTCAAGGACCGCAAATTTCTCATTTTTGCGTATTCTAGGAACAGGGAAAACATGGAGGGCACGCCTAACATGATCGTTATTCGATCTCTCTCGAGTGCCACACGTGCGGCCATGGGATCGAATCGAGGCTCAAGATAGATCGTGGCTCCGCTGAGCAGGGTTCCCAGGAAAACTATCGAAAGCCCAACGATATGAGAGAGCGGCAGAATGCCATAAAGGCGGTCTTCGGAGTTCAAGGACCGGATCTTTGCGGCCCCCCCCGACGAGAAAAGAAGGTTGTTGTGGGTCAACATGACGCCTTTGGGAAGGCCGGTTGTACCCGACGTATAAATCAAGGCAGCGACGCGACTCCCAATGTCAGCATCGATCGGCTCGGGTTGGACGTTCTCGTTTAGAGGGCCCAGGCCTATTTGCCCTAGATCACGCACCTCTTCTACCAACGCTCCATGCCGATTCGCATGTGCGGTGGCATGCACGGACACTCTCGTCGTGTAGACTACGCGCCGAGATTCGCAGTGATCACGGACCGCATCGATCTCCCGCCCCGACAAACGTGCGTTCACGGGCACGGGCCAAGCGTCCAGACTGCCGACCGCCAGCAAGACAGCTGCAAATTCCCGGCAGTTTTCACCGACGATCATGACTCGATCGCCGGCTCGCACTCCGGCACCGCGGAGCCAATCCGCCGTCTGCGAGATGATCCCCTCCAGCTCCCGATACGTCCAGCTGCCGTTTGGATCAACAACAGCTTTATGATCGGGCAAACGGTCCGCCCAAGGCTTCACAACGTCGGATATGCGCATGGACATTGAAATGTTCGTCGACTTCGCTGGTAGCTCACCTTGTGTCACGGGTGGTTTCCTGATGAGAAACTCCCCCTCAGTGAGATATTCCCCGAGGAACTGGAGCTTCCGCTCGCCAGGTCTATGCTTTGCTGCGAAGCTTCTTTTCAATGAAGGCAACGACACTTTTCAAGGAGGCAAAGTTGTCAGTCGTCACTTCTTCATCATCTACTGCGATGGTGAAGCGCTCTTGAACAAACACCACCAGTTCGATCACCCCCTGAGAGTCGATCACATTGCCTAGCAGCGGCAAATCGTCAGTGAGTGCTTCGCTCCTGCCAAATAGAAACTTCTCTGTAAGAAAGCCACGAATTTCCTGTCCTATCTCTGTCGTTTCGATTTGCATATATCCCCCTAGTTGTTGTTGATGTAATAAGTTGTGAACGCAGCAGTTGAGTGGAAAAAACTGCAACGACAGCCATGTTGTCCTTCCAGCCGCCAGGTTCACGGGCTGCAAACTTGCTAGCCGTATTTCCAAGCGCGGAGTTGTCGTTGATTCCAATCTTGTCAACGGAACAGTGGGGGGAAGTCTCGCTTACGTAGTCCGCGGCGGTTTCGTCGAAGAAACAATCACCATCGGGCGCGTCGTAAGATTGCTTTGCTCGCCGAAGAATCGATTCAGGAACGGGACCTTCGCCGGCTCGCGTCATCACGTACTCTTGCTTTTCGCCTCTGGGTACATAATGAAGTCATATTTACTACGCAGGTTTACACCGGCATCGAGCTCAATCGGCCTCGATGGAATGTATCGCAACCTCAGGCATCTGGCGATGGTCATGAGATGAATCTGCATTTCGATGCGGGCAAAATGCTCCCCAATACAGTTTCTGGGGCCCGCGGAAAAAGGGATCATCGCCAGGCGATGCCGTAGTCTTGAATTTTCAGGTCGAAAGCGATCTGGATTGAAGCGGTCTGGTTCTTCCCATAAATCGGGATGCCTCTGGATGAAGTAGGGTGCAACATAGATTTCCGTTCCGGCCGGAACGAAGTACTCGCCGAGCCGATCGTCACCCAGCGCTTTACGGGTTACCACCCAACCCGCGGGATATAAGCGCATAGTTTCATCGATGATTTGTCGTGTATAGAGAAATCGCGGCAGATCACCGAACTCAGAACAGGTCGTCAGAGTGTCGAGCTCGTTAGACAGCCTCTGTTCGACTTCCGGATGCTGGGAGATCAGATACCAAGCCCAATTCAGAGTACTCGCCGTAGTCTCGTGACCCGCAACGATCATCGTCAGAATCTCGTCGATGAGTTGGCCGTCCTGCATTAATTGGCCACTCTGCGGGTCGCGCGCCTGCATGAACATACCCAGAGCATCAGTGTACGTGGCGGTATCCGTTCGTCTTCGATCGATGACCTGAAGAATGATCTTCCCCAAAGCCCGGAACGAACATGCAAAGTCCATGTTGCGCGCCGGTTCCTGGGAGAGGAGATCGAAATGCGAGCCGACCAGTTCGTAATCGTCGCCTAAAATGAAACGGAGCACGACCTCGAGAGCCATACCGCTGACGTCGCGTGTAACATTGACACTTTCGTTTCTTCGGGCCGCCAGTTGCCATTTCCTGACGAGTTCCGTATTGACGGCCGTCATCAGTTTAGTCGAGCGCCCGATTGATTCATGATTGAACGTTGGTTGTATCATTCGCCTCTGCCGTTTCCAGAGGTCACCCTTGCTTACCATGAGGCCATTACCAAGGAGTAACGCCACGCGCCTGATGGCCTGTCCTTTTGCGTAGTTTTGCCAGTTCTCAACGAGCACACGGTGCGCGAACTCGACGTCCCGGGTCACATACGCGCTGGTCTCATAAACGGAGGCCTTGTAGATGTTACCGAAAATTTTGAACTGACGCCCCATCCACTCCAGGAGGTCGTCACTGACTCTATATTTCTCTTGAGGGCCCGGCGGCATGCGTCCGTGTTCGACTTCCATATCTGCTCTGTTCTGCCCCGGTATGCGACTATGTTGAATTCCGTCTTGTCTGACGAGCCGCAGGTCCCACTTTCAGAGTCACTTAGACTCGTTATGGCAATTGGGCGGGCGTTTTATGCGCAACTTTAGGCCCTGCATAAACTCTTCGTAAGGATGTTCTGTGGTTAGTGGAACAGTTGCCACTCCCAAGGCTTCAGCAGCGGGAGGTCCCCAAAAAGTGTGCGCCGGCACATTGCGACTCACCACGGTACCAGCCCTGATCACCGCCCCTTCACCAATTCGCACGTTTGGCAGGATCACACAGTGTGGCCCAATAAAGACGTCCTTTTCAATTACAACTTTTCCGTTGCTTGTTGGTCTTCTGGGTCCAGTGTAAAAATGTGAGATTATCGACGTTCTGAGGCCGATTGTGCAGTTGTCCCCGATTGTCACTTCCGTAGGATGTATTTCATCAATGTACACAAACAGGCTAATCCAGACGTTGTTCCCGATCGCAACTCCGCGCAGCCGCTGCAGCCACGGTCGCAAACTAAATCCCCCCGGCGCCACAAAAGCTATCCTACCCGCAAGCCTACTGAGAAGTGGCAATGTCAATGGCTCCTACCTCTCATTTTATTAGTATTCGAAACGCCGCACCGATGCATCGCGGGACAACAAAACTTCTCGTGACACGTTGCTCCGTTTCTTCTCACCGTAGTGCTGAACGCTTTCGCGAGGCTTGATGATAGACTGCCGCCATGGCCGGAAATGCCGCGACATCCGCTTTTTTCGATACCACGTATTGCAGCCAGTTCCGGTAAATAGTCACGGCGGAAGAATGCCACGTCTCTTGCAACCCGCCGCTCACGGCAGCTTCAGGAAGTTCCTCCATCCGTTCTTCTCGCTGATCCGACAAAGCGCCATCTCGAAAATCGGTGAGAAGTTTCGTGGATGCCGCGTCGAAATAACCTTTCGGCATGGTCGGATACGTCTCTCGTTCTCTCTTCAGAAATCTCCGGATATCTCTTCGATATTCTTTCATCAGAGTCTGCGCGCCGTATTCCGGATGACCCTGGAAGTGTACGAACAGGCTCTGCTTTTTCTTCTTCACGAACGAATCCACTCCGCCCTCGGCCGATTGCGTCAGCACAGTGTAGCCGCACGCCGTCAGCGCATCCGCCTGCACTTCATTCCAGCGGGAGTGCGGAAATCGCACTCGATCTCCGGTACCGCTGGTAAGCACATGGTTGGCAGTCTTTGCAAAATCAAAAACTCCAAACTGTTTATCACTCAGCGCATGGCGGCCGATGCCGTCGCTGTGCAGGACGCCTGCGTGAGCCGCTAGACAAGAAAGTACAGTGGACGAAGTATTCCGTTCGGCCCAGTCCAAAGCCGCCGTCAGCGTGGCCCAGTACGATTCATCCCGCAGGTCCGCGCACCGTGGCTCGGTACCGGTGATGATCACGCCATCAAAGCGGTTGTTCCAGAGATCATCGGTGCCGAAGTAGAAGCTGTTCAAACGCCGCTGCCCGCGATCCGTACGAGGAATTCCGGTCAGCGAATAGAGCTTGAGGAGCACAGGAACATCACCCGAAGCGATATCCAGAAGCTCGAAGAACTGTAATTCCGTATCTTCCAGCGCCGGGTCCGGCATGTTATTGATGAGCGCGAGGCTCACGCACTCCGCCCGCCGTGCATCGCTTACCTCCGGAGCCGGGCGTGAATTTCCCCTTTCCGCCCAACCATCCGGAACTCGCCCTTCGATTATTAACGGCATAGCACTCCCCCAGAATGCGCGTTGCAGCCTATCCCCATAGTCATGACCGGGCGGCGTCCAGCGCCTGCCCTAGATCGGCAAGGATGTCGTCGATATGCTCGATGCCCACGCTCAGCCGAAGCATCTCCGGCGTCACCCCCACCTTTGCCTGCTCTTCCGGCGTCAGTTGCCGGTGCGTAGTCGATGCCGGATGACAGGTTAGCGATTTCGCGTCGCCCATGTTCACCATCCGCTTGAACAGCCGAAAAGCGTTGAAGCACTTCCTGCCACCTTCGTACCCGCCCTTCACCCCAAAAGTCAGCAGCGAGCAGAAGTTCGTTCCTAAGTATCGGTGCGCCATCGGATACAGCGGATTGTCCGGAAAGCCCACATAGTTCACCCACTCCACCATCGGATGATCCCGCAGAAACTCCGCTACCTTCCGCGCGTTCTCCACATGGCGCTCGACCCGGAGCGCCAGCGTCTGGACCCCCTGCAGGAACAAAAAGCCGTTAAACGGAGACAACGTGGCGCCGGTATTTCGTTGACACACAGTACGGCATCGCCCGATATAAGCGGCGTCCCCGAACTGATCGACATAGACGACATCGTGATAGGCCACTTCCGGCACGTTGAACATATAAAACTTTTTCGGATGCTGCCGCCACGGGAACTTGCCGCCATCCACAATCATTCCGCCGATACTCGTGCCACCGCCTCCAATGAACTTCGTCATCGAATGCACCACCACGTCGGCGCCATATTCGATGGGCCGTAACAGAATCGGCGTTGCCACGGTGTTATCGACCACTAGCGGCACACCGTGCTTGTGCGCCACTCGGGCCAGTCCTTCAATATCAGCCACGTTGCCGGCGGGATTGCCAACACTCTCGCAATAAACCGCGCGAGTATTCTCGTCAATTAACTTCTCGATATCCTCGGGACGATCAGTCTTCCCGAATCGCGAACAGATTCCGCGCTTCGGAAAAATGTGCGCCAGGAGTGTGTACGTGGCGCCGTACAATTGCGGAGTGGAAACAATGTTGTTCCCCATTTCCGCGATATTGATGAGAGCGTATTCAATCGCCGCCATTCCGGAGCTCACACTCAGCGCATCCACACCGCCTTCCAGCGCGGCAACCCGCTTTTCCAACACCGTATTCGTCGGATTTCCAATGCGGGTGTAAATATTCCCCTGCACTTCCAGATTGAACAGCGCCGCTCCGTGCTCAGCGCTATCAAACTCGAATGCGACCGTCTGATAGATCGGCACCGCGACCGCTTTCGTCGTGGGATCGCCGTCGTAACCGGCGTGAATGGCAATCGTCTCTCTCTTCATTCGTCGAATCTTACTTGGTGGTCGTCACTGCGCTCGGCATCGAAACCGTTGCCGACGCTCTCGAGAGCGACTTCTCCAGCGCGCGGGTGAGCGTGCGCGCGGCGAAGCCGGCGCCGAAAGCGAACCGCATGACCGGTCCAAAGCTGTTCGCGGCCGAAACGCCCGCGAAATACAGGCCGGGCACGGAAGATTCGAAACTCGACGAAAGCACCGGCGCTCGGTTGAGAGCCTTGATCTGCGAGCGGACTTTCGCGCTGAGGAACTGCAATCGATCCAAATCCACTTTGTAACCAGTCGCCGCAATGATGTGCCCGGTAACAATCGCTCTCTCGCTGCCATCCTCTGCTCGAACCTTCAGGTGAACTTTACCGTCCTGCACCTCCGCGCTCTGCGGCGTGCATCCCAGATGCAGCGGCACCTTCCCCATCACTTTGTCTCGTATGAACCACCCGCCCGACGGTCCAAGCGCTCTCCGCACTACGTCGAGCCGAATCTGCTCGGGTAAATAGTGAAACGCAGCCGGAGCGTCCGCATAAAATCGCGAACGCAGTCCCGGACCAAGCCCTGATTGCGGATGCCGAATCTGCTGCCAGCGCGATCGGGGTTTGCCCGTCGGCTGGCTGTGAAACTTCAATTCCGTCCTGCGGCTGACAAGTTCCACATTCCCGCCGGCCTCATGCAGTAATCCAGCCAGATCCAGAGCCGAGGCTCCGCCGCCGATCACGACGACGTCGCGGCCTCGAAACGGCTCAACCTCGCGATGGCGAGCACTGTGCGAAAGAAATTCTGCTGGCAAATGGGCCAGGTTCTCGGGAATGTATTCAAAGTGAGTGATGCCAACCGCCAGCACCACAGTGCGCGCGTCGAGCGTTTCACCATCTTCCAGTTGCAACCGGAACCCATCCGCCAACCGATCGACGCTCACCACCAGCTTGTCTTCCAGCTCCGGCACCATCCGATCCCGAAACGCCAGACCATAAGCCGTGAACGTCTCAAGCCGTACCGGTAAACCGGCGTCGGCATAGTCGATGCCTCGCTCGGCGCAAAATTTTCCCAGCGTGAACGCGCTCTCCGGATCGTAAATATTGGACGCGAAGCCATCCGACTTCAGCATCATGCCCTTCGGCATCTGCGCCAGCCAGCTATCCATCGGACGACCGAAAATGCGAAATGGGATGCCCCGACGCCGGAAGTGCGCCGCGATTGACAGTCCATACGGACCTGCTCCAACAATTGCAGTATTCAGCATAGTTCTATGAAAGGACCTTCCTCGGGGGAAAAGAGCTTTGTGCCGATAACTCAGATGAGGAAATATTGGCTCATCCTACCACGTCCTGCACTCGTGACAATGGAACGAAAGCGCGACGCGGCTTGCATCATGGTAACTCTGGGCGAATCGACCCTTCGCCACCGAGCAACCCGTAACTCTTTTAACACCAATGAGATAGCGGCCCGCGGTTCCAGCTATTTAGCGCTTGTTGAGCAGGCACACACCGGTCTAGCGGCGTACAACCGGAGAATGGCGATCTGCTGTGTATTCATCACGCCCTCCTGTTGATTGCGTTACTACACGCTAAACCGCAGGTTTGCCGAGAATGCTCGACCTGGTAAGCCAAGCGGCCCCATACTTGAACGCCAGCACCCCAAGAGCCGTGCCTAGTGTATTGGTAATAAGATCGGTCATTCCGGAGTCCCGCGTCGGCAGAAACGCCTGCAAGACTTCGATGGTTAGACTCACGGCGAATCCCAGAGCAACCGTCACCAACACTGGTCTTCTGATCTTTCGCACGGTCAACAAGTAAGCAAAGAAAGAAAACCCGAGTGGAATGAACCCTGCGATATTAATGCCGACGTCGTTCCAGTAGTTCCAATCCTGGCGAAATTCATCCCATGGTCGTTCGAGAAACTGTTCATGCAGCACGAAGAAACGATCCGGGATCAGAAGGTCCGTCGCTGAATCGATCTGGTTGTGAACAATATTCCCGCCCTCTTCGTTGAACGTATAGAGCGAAAGCGCACCCTCTGTGGCGGCGAGACCTTTCCCTTCCCCCTTCGTCCAGTTTGCGAAATGGCTCGAGACTTCGTCTGCCGTCAGCTCACGACCGTAGACGGCGAGTCCCCGTACCTGCCCACTCCAGTCATCGGTAGTGACAGGAGAATTGCCAACAATCAATCTCCCGGTTAGATCACCGCCCGAAAATCTGAAGTGTAGATACTTCTTTACGAACTTTCCATCCGCATAAACTGTCGTACCCGCCTGCCCCGAGCTAATCGCAACCAGCACCGGCATCTGACGACCGAAAACATCATCGGCATAGACCTTGGCTTTCTCGGCACGGTGCAGCTGATCCTGACTTGTCCGACGGATTACCAGATCGCCCAGAGACTGGCGCAGCGCGAACGGGCTAACCCCACTCTCCGGCAAATAAAACGCGAGGATTGTACCGGAAGAATGAACTCTCCTCGGTTCCAGCCATATCTCCAGGCCGCATGCGCCGTCCATCGGTGAGGCATCAGCCTTGAAAGTTCCAGCGCTCACGATGCTGCCGTACTTGCCGAAGAGAAGACCGCTTCCAGCACTCAACCAGCTGACTTGATTCTTGGGAGCATGAAATGGCCATAATCCCGCCACCAGTATCCCCAAGAGAACGAAGACACAAATTGCTCGCAACAACATTGCTTGGATCTTGCCACTTTGCATGCCAGGCAATGTTCGTGAGAGCAACCTACTCAGCCAGAACCATCAGGCTGTATCCGCCCAACACCCGCACCGTCAGGTCGGGAGCAAGAGCAAAGCTGAGTTTTCTTGGAACCCTCGCAATCTTCTGCACGAAAAGATCGCCGAGTTCGATACATCGCGGAGTAAAGAAGTAATCGACAATGGAATATCCTACGTCGGTCAAGGTGCGCAGAGCAGTCTCCTTAGTGAAATAGTGAAGATGCGCGTGATGATCGCGGCGAAGCAGCAGACCGTTTCGGCGTGCAACTGCCTGAACCGAAAGATCCAGTGGAATGTGAAACAGTTTCTGCTTCGCTTTGCTCCGGACTGATCGCACCAACCCAATGTAATCCTCAACATGCTCGAAGACGTCGAGCATTAACAGCAAGTCGAAAAAAGTATCGCACTGATCCTTGCGTATATCGAACAAGCGAAACCGAAGATTTTCGTTGCCCCGCTTCGCGCTCATGGCCAGTGCGTCAGAAGAAACGTCGTAGCCCCAGCAAACGCAATCTGAAGGAAGATGCGGTTGCAATTCCGCCAGCACCAGTCCCGCACCGCAGCCCACGTCGCACACGGTCTTGGGCGCAAGGTTTTGCTGCTTCATCATTCGCCGGATTTGCCTCACCTTGAAAGGTGACTCCTCGATATGCCACGAGGGATTGTTTTTAAGATAGCTACCGTCTCGGTAAATTGCGCTTTCCGAGTCAATGCTGCCCAACTGGCCAGGAACCGCGGCAGGCGATTGCCGCCGAAGGGGGAGAGCAGTCATAACGTAAACTCCTTATAGATTGCGGACAGCAGAATGTTGGACCGAGGTCTTGGGAAAGGTAATTGCAATCTCACTGTAGAGGAAGTGCCATCAATGGCGGGGCAACGCGACCGCATCCGAGGACGGCTTCAGAAGCCTCTCTTGATTGCCAAATACGGAATAAGCGCGACTTCTGCCAACCCGGGCGCGGGATCGCTCGCGCTGAAAACCGCTTCCGCATTGCAATTTCGCAACGAGCGGAGGTAGTCCTTCACACTGGTATCGCCTTTGAGAATCCCCACCATGGCAGCAGGTATGTCCGTGGTCGTCCGTACCCATCCCACTCCCGGCCGGGCTTTGCACGCCGACACCGGCAGACCTACTTGATCGGCGTAGAGCATGTAGCTGAAGTCCACTCCCGCCTCAACCCCAAGACTGTGATAGCCCCACGTTCTCGCATTCACGTCGAGCAGCTTGAATTGGGAATCGCGCGGATCGAGTTTATATTCCAATTCGACCAAGCCGTAATAATCAATCGCGCGCAAGAACCGCTCGGAGAGTTCTTCCAGGATGGGGATATCCAGCGTCTCAACATACGTGCTGGCTCTTCCAAATTGAAGCGGATGTTGGCGCCGGCGCCGCACCACCATCTTACCCACTGCTTCGCCGTCGCGGAAAAACGCGCAGTAAGAGTACTGCTGGCTGCCGCCGCCCGGAATTAACTCTTGCACCATGATCTCTTCGCAAGGGGCGTGCTCCGCCGCCTTTTGAAACAAGATTCTTAACTCATCATGGCTGTTCGCCAACCAGGCCTTCGCTTTTGTGGCGTAGAAGAAGTGCTCTTTGATCGCCGGCTTGACTGCAAAAGGAGGAGTCAGATTCTCGAGTTGATCGAGTTCCCTGAGATTCTCCAGATAGTAATGGGTCACAGGCGTCGGAATTTTGAGTTCGCGCGCAAGACTATAAGTGTTTCTCTTGTCCCAGGCCCATTTCACACTTTCCCAATCGGGAGTCGGAACCCGGAACATTTCACTGAGCTCTGCCCGATAGCGCGATAAGGCCGCCACCAGTTCCTCACGGGTTGGATAGAGCACCCAACCGTCTAAGCGAAGCCGCTTCCCCAATTCGAGCAGGCTGTCTACCGCAAGCCGTCCATCGCGCAGATTCTCGAGTTTCACGAACTTCGTGCAGTAACGTGAATAGCGCGAAATGGAAAGTTCGTCGTCCACGACACAGACCGGTATCCCTTTCCGGCCGAGGCTGCGCACGATTCCCAGTCCCTGGTAATCGCCTCCGATCACGATTGCACCCACGGTCTGATCAAACTCCTGCGCAGCAATGGGACTTGGGATGGGTTGAGTTAGAGCGTTCATCTTGTCAGTTGCTTCCGTTCCGGGTCATACAGCGCACCAATTCACTCGAGGCAAACTCCGCTCCCGAAACAAAACCCAGGAGTGGTCCGAAGCTCCATGCCGCAGGCTTTCCTACGAAGTGCAATCCCGGAATCGAAGATTCCAATCCGCGCCTAAGCACGGGAAAGCCGTTAACAGTCTTCACTTGCTTGGACAATGAAGGAGACAAGAACGGATATCGTGACACATCGACTCGGAATCCCGTCGCGAGAAGCGCATGATCCACGAGGCGCTCCGTACCATCGTCCAGTTGAAGGCGCAGTTGACTGCCCGCAACCGCGGCGGATTTCACTCGACGTCCCAACGTGATGGGCACATCTGCGATCCGTGGTTGCAGCCACCCTGCTCCGGCGGGCCGGATCGCCCGATAAGCGGTGCGGCCTTGAAAGCCACGAGGGAAGCGCCGGAATACATGCGGCATTGCCACCAGCCGGCTGATCCCAGCCGGGCCCACATCGCGCGTCGAATACAGCATTTTGGAAATCAAGCCCAGGTGATGCAGCCGCGCGTGTAGCCCGACCCAGTTCAGAGTCTGCGCGCGCGCAATCACTTCCACCTGAATGCCGTTCTCTTTCAACAACGCAGCGGATTCCAAAGCACTCTGTCCCGCCCCGATGATGGCTACGCGCTGGCCCGTAAATTTTTTCAAATCCTTATGCTCGCTCGTATGCGAAGCCAGGCTCGAAGGAATTCCGGCGAACTCGGCCGGCCGCGCCGCAAATGGACTGATTCCGGCTGCTACCACCACGCGCCGCGCGGTAAATTCCTCACCATCCGCCATGACCACCTTGAACCCACGCCCGTCCACGTCAATACTGGCTACATTGCGTGTTTCAAGATCTCGCACCGCCTGGCTCTGGTACCAGCGGCCGTAATCCACGAACCGATCGAGAGGAATCGGTTTCGATACGTGATTACCCTTTTGACGGCAGTAGGCGTCCAGCGTCAGCTCTTTTTTCGGATCAGCAATGTGCGAAGCGCCCCAATTTGACCGCAAACACATGCCGGCCGGCATTTGGTTTTCCCAGAATGCCATGGGCTCGCCGAAAACTCGCGCTTCTATGCCAGCCGCTCGGAGGTAAGCCGCTGAGGAAAGTCCATACGGACCTGCGCCCACGACAACCGCATAAGAATTAGATGATTTGTTGTTCAAGGATTTTCTACCCGGTGAGGTCTAGTGATTAATTGCCCGCAGCATCCGCAAGGAATCGGTTAGCGCCGCCTTATCTGCTCTCCAGCGACGATACGGAAGATCGCTCTTCTAACCGGACTGCCAAACCATCAACTTCTTGCATGAGAGGATCAGCCACAGGCTGCATCTGGATGTCATGCGGCGTGTCAGCTGATATCGATCCCAGAGCAGGGTGGAGATCGCCAGCCTGCACATCATCAAATGTCTCAGTGGAAAGAGAATCGATCAACTCGATGTACTCGTGTTTTTTCTGATCCCATCCGTTGCGCTTGACATACTCGTAACCGCGCCGGGCAAGCGACTCACGCAGGTCCTTGCTCTTGATCACCTCGAGCATCGCTTCCGCCATCGCTTCACTGTCGCCCGATCGAAAGAAATGAACGATTCCTTCCTCGAAATAGAAGGCATCAATCTTCGTGCGGGAGGCGACCACGGGCACACCCTGCGACATAAACTCCATAATTTTTGTGCTATAGGCTTCGTTGCCGAAGGAGTCAGCCCTTTTCGGGACCACTCCGAGATCGGCGTTAGCGATCACTTGTGCCATTTCGTCAAGAGGTACAGCCTTCAGAAATTTGACGCTTTCCTCCAGCCCTAATTTTCGTGTGAGCTCTCTTAACTCGCCCTGCATGCCACCTGATCCGCAATAGATCTGGAACTCAGCATTTGGAACCTGCTGTTTGACGCGCGCAAAAGCCTCAATCGCAATGTCAACTCCCTGGTGCCACTGAAGACTGCCGGGGAACAAAATGACGAACTTGTCGTCAGTCCTGGTTTTGTCATGCCGGGAAAACATTTCAGGATCGACGTGATTGATAAGAACAGAACACTTCGCCGCCGGCGCCGAGCGCGCAACCACAGTCTTAAGCCAGAGATGGTTCGACACAATCACATGATCGACAAAACTTGCCGACAGTTTTTCCAGTACTTGCAAGAACTCGACATAAGCCGTTTTGAATTTCGCGTGAAATTTGTTGGCAAACAGCTCCGGCACCACATCATGAATATCAAGAATCAGTTTGGCGCCGGTCATCTTCGGATACCACGCTGCAAATACCAGGAAATCCGGCATGTTGTGGATATGAATCACGTCATAGCGATTCCGAACATGCAGCTTCTTCAGTTCGCGTGTGGAGCTCACCAGGAATCGCATCAATCGCCATGCATACGTCCACTTGCTACGCTCGTTATGTTCACGATGCTGCACTCGATAGACCGTGACGCCGTCGACCTGCTCCACAGGCTGTGAGCTAGGCTCTCGGGATAACGCGATTACATCCACCTGATCTCCGCGTTTCGCCAGCGTTTCTGCGTAGCGTCTGACGCGATTGTCAGATTCGTACTGGCTATAGGCCACCATGCACACTTTCTTCCGTGTGTTCCTGGCCGAAACCGGCACAGCCTCCCGATAGTAGCGAGCTACATCGCGCGGCAGGGCGCTCCAATACGAGCCTTCATATTTCTCGCGCACGTAACGCAGGAAGTCGTCATAAAAGGAGACGGGATATTCATCCCGCTGCTGTTTGCCCTCAAAACACATGTAGTCCGGATGAGTGTTGAGCAGCACCATGCCGCCATGCTCCGCTACCCAGTCAACTTTTTTCTTCCAGATGTCAATGTTCTGATCGCGCAGCACTCCGAACAGGTTGAAGTCCTGAACCAGCGTATACGGAAGCTCTACGTAGCCCTTGCCGTTTGGCCCCGGAACCCAAAAGGGAAAGATTGTTGCTGCACCATCGGATTCTGGTTCAAAAGGATCGGTATCAAACGTAGACGCGTCGTACTCCATTCCCAGAGCATGCAACCATCCCAACTTGTGCTGCATAAGCGGAGAACGAAATCCCACCACATTCCACTGTTGCCGATATTCGCCGATCCGCGAGGCTTTCGCGGCAAAAATCTCCTCAGAACTGTACAGCTTCCCATCATGCTCCAACCCGTGAATCCCGACTTCAAATCCTGCCTGATCGAGAGTCTTACGCAGGGCCTCGGGAGTGCGGTATTCCCCTTCGGGAACGAAATTAAAGCACGAACTGAATCCATGCTTCTGTTCCAGATTCATTAACCTCTCGACGCGTGACACGCCTTTATTGCCCTCGACATCATGGGTAAGCACCAGCGCGAACCGTTTACCGTCAGGCCACCCCGGCCATCCCGGAGGAGTGTGTCTGGATCTGGGGTCGATCGGCCACACGTCCGCAAAAGCTCGCCGGCGGCGGTTTGCGCGCCACCGCCGCAACATCAGACGAAAGCGCCAAGGCAGGAAAGGTTTAAGAAAGTAATACGCTCGATTTACCAGCATTGTGAAGGCTGTTCCTCAGCAATAACTTTTTTCAGAATTTGCAGCTTGCGAGGGAGGCGATGCTATCCGACATGTCTGTACAAGAGATTGCCAACTGCTTCCAGCGCCAGATCTGGGACGACCGAAACGATCTGCCGAGACATCTTCCTGTTCCAGACACTTACTTCTGTCGAGTCTTTCTTTGGGTAGATCCAGTAACTGATCGACTTTCGAGATGCACCCCAGCGTTCCTTGAAAGCCACGAGCCCATGGTTGTCAACGTCGGAACGGCCCATTTCCAACTCCTCAAACCCCCGCTCCTTGGCGTCCTGTATGGTTTTCCAAAACAGCAGGGCTGTCCCGCCAAGGTTGTTGAACGCGACATTGCTGCACCCGTATTTGTAAACCATGGTTTTCTTGTGCGAAAGAGTGAGAATGCTGGCAACCGGTATGCCATCTTTCGACGCCAAGCGAATCTTAAGGTCTTTTCCAAAGGCTGCAATCAAGCCGCGAAACCAGGCCAACGGTTGCGGCGGCAGATACTGTCTGCGGCGAGTCATCACCAAAAGATGATAAAACTTCTGGAGCAAATCCTCTGAGGCACCCTCCTCATACTCCAGCCGCTCCCGTTCCGCGCGTCGAATCTTTCTCTGAACGCAGTCCTTGTGCAGGTTGTGAAATAGCTGGTCAGTCCCAGAACCTAAATCCAACTTGTGGAAATAGTACGTAACGAACTGGCTAAGCTCCGTGTGGCCGGTCGGCTCATAGGAGATCGGTCTGATTTCAAGGTACTTCCATTTTTCCTGCGTGACCTGCTGCTTCATGTGCACGAGCAAAGCATCAAGTTCGTCCGCCCTGTCGACCAAAGGATCGCAATGATCGGAGAAAGGCAATGACACCAGGCGTCGACCGGTCAACCAGCTCTTGACCCGGCAGAAGACAAGCCCGTTCGTGAGAGGAGATCCCGGAGGACATGTAGTGACAGCCGCAGGCTCGTAGCCGTAAACATCTCGGAGAGCCGTCAACCACTTCGGACTATGAAACACCGAAGCCCGAGGATGAGTGTCGACAAACGCGGCCCAACGGGAATCGCGGAGCGGGTCGATCTCGTAAGCACCGGAAGCCACGCGCTCGACCGCCTGTAAAATGGGCGGAGACGTCCTGTCAGGAGCTAAGGCCACGGCTGTCGCGGTTGCTGACTTCAATTCGCCCATGCGCGCGGTTTTCATTGCTTTAACCACAAAAGAGTAGCCTTCGGAAACACAACTCTATATTTATAGTGAACTTGAACTCAACTCCGTTACAACTTCTGCGACCGTCATAATGCGAGCGCCCCGCCGCGAAGCGAACGACACGGTAAACTCCAACAGGTCTGGGGTGCAACCAAAGCGCGATGGGTTGTCGCGTACGTCGTGAGAATAAAAAATTAACCAACTTCTTTGCTGCTCATTGTCCGAAATGAGCCCCTGAACCTGGGCATATTTATCCTGACCACCGTATAAGCTATTGGCCCGGAGAAGGTTTAGATCCACTTGAGGCCCGTTCAAGCCTGGCCAAATGCCCCTGCAACTAGCTACATCAGTACGCAATGCCCTTTTTGCGTTTAGCGTAACCTCACCAAACGGGAAGGCGAAGTTCCCGAAGTCACCCTTTCCCGTTATTTCCTCAATGGCATCTCTTCCCTTCTCCACTTCCCTCTGGAACTTATCACATGAGACCGAACGGCACGAAATATGAGTGAAGGTATGGCTGGCAAGCTCGTGGCCATCGGCCATTAGAACGCTCAAGTCCTCGCGCCGAAATTGTTCGCCGAGTTCATTTGACGTATTCATCAAGCCGACAGCGGCGTAATACGTTCCTCGAGCTCCGTACGTCTTAAGAATATGCCCGCCGGCCGTCAGCGCCGTCCGAGGAAAATCATCGAACGTGAAGGAAACAACGGGCCCCATGGTTCCTAGCGAGACCCGGCGCGAGTACATGGAAGACAACAATCGCCGCCGTAGCAACCCCAGCTGCGCTCTGACACTCATCCCGAGATCGCAACCACCGGGTCTTCCTGGAGCACGATCCTGATCACTCTATCGTCTGGCACCGTCTGGTTCTTACGAAAAGCCAGAGACGTAAGACCATCCGTCACTGCGACCTCCTCCATCCCAAGATCAGCAAACACCTTTCCCGAAGGCGCGTTCCTCGGAGTCTTGCGGTAATTAGCCCAGAAGTCTTTCCCTGACTTGTGAATGTACACCCTTAGGATATGACTGAGAAATGCGTGCTCAACGCGCTTTGACTGGATCCGACAGCTGAACATCAGATCCGTCATTCGCGGCTCGCGGCTATCGACGATACTGAAACCGACAACCCCATAAGAACCAAATCGATCTTCACAGGTCAGGACATACGTATCCAAATACGGAGTCGCTAAGATGTTTCTCAACACATCGCGATCATAACGATTGCCAGAGAAATTCATCTGGTTGGTTCTTTGGGTCAATTCATGGACCCGGTCGAGATTCTCTTCGGTCATGGGACGAATCGACAACTGGATTTGACAGTGGCGTAAGAATGCCATGTAATCCTCGCCGAAGCCTTGCGCCAAATCCTGGCGCTCGGCCTCAACCCGGTACATCTTCCGCCTCTCCTTACTTTCGGCGGTAACCGGCACCTGACACTCTTTCATGTCGGGCAGGCTCCGATACTGGACCGCATCCAGAAGCCGTACCTCGGGGCATACGGCCTTCACCTGTTCCAGCTCGAATGGGGAATCGTCCACGAACAACAAGGAATTCACGCCTATGTTGAGTTGCTGGGCAATCCTGCGAATGCCTTCGCTCTTCGGCTCCCAGGAAATCTGTGGACAAAGAAAGTATTCATCCAATTGAAATTGCTTGAGAGTTTGCATTGCTTCATCGTGGTTATTCTTGCTTGCCACCGAATGCAAGATACCCCGCGCGTCGAGCGCCCGAATCACTTCAGCGATGCCAGGTTTCAGCTTCAATTTGCGAGGACCATCTTCCACTAGGATGCCATCCCAGAGCGTGTTATCGAGGTCCCACACCACACACTTAATCTTCGACGACTTTTCCGCCGCTTGCTCAACCTCCTGGACGAACTCCATCAAGCCGAAATAGAGCGTGATCTCGTTCTCAACCCGCTCGACGTCGTCCGGGATCAATTCAATATTGAAAGGCTTTCGTACGTCAAAGACTCCAACAATTTCCTTGATCGGGATACGAATCCGGTGAAAACCAGGCGTGAGCTCGATCAGTTTCTGGAACGGAATTTTGACGTCCTCATTCACCGCTCGCAAAGTGAGTGAGAGTCGAACCGCGTGGGATTCCGGGTTGTAGCACTCAAGCAGGAAAGATGTGGGCAGGTTAGCGCTATCCGCAGACCGGCTTGCGATCCTTTTCTTGAAGCTGTAGCGCTTGCCCGTAACCTTCGCCTTTACCCCTGGAGATATGGGAAGTTGGTACAACACTGTCCCGATGCGATAATCCCTTCGTTCCAGCCGTTCGGCCTGGGCGCTTGAATGTAGCCGTACACTCCCCGGCGACCATAGTTTTCCCCAGCGCTTAAAGCGGATTTTCAACAGGTAGGAATTGAGTGTCTCGGGGCAGTCCACCCTTACCATGCCGTCGCTGAATCGTCGGCATCTCCCGTCTTCCCGTGGACTGTACAAATCACAAGTGGAATAGCAAGTGGGCCAAACGCACTCCGTGCAATGCTCGCTCCAGGGAAGAACCGTTCGTCCCAGAATCTTCCCTTTCAGCTCAGCCAGAGCGGAAACCACCTCCGATGGAATCTGGCTGCAGGATTCGACTTTGTGATTTGCCTCTGTTTCGTACATCGATGAACTCCGAACACATCCCTGACCGGAGACTGACTTGCACCGGCCTTTTTACGAATCGCTGCGAGCTACTGAGCTCTCTGCAGACGGTAAATAAACTGATTCCCCATCCAGGCATTGTGGTTCCGGTCTGAGGGACCGAACAAATATCGCGTGATCTTGTACATCTCGGCTTGCCCGGCGAACTTCGACGTTCCCAGCGGCGGCAACCCGTATCGATACAGCCCCGAGACGCTAAGGTTGTTGTCCAGACAAAGCCCCATGACTTGCCGCTCCCTGAGTCGGTTGAGGGCGTACGGCTCTGGCCTCACCAGTTTTAAGAGCTTTTGATACAAAACGACAGGGACACCCCAGAAATGAAAGCTGTCGGTAAACTCAAGAATTACGCAAGCTCCGGGTTTCGCAAGCCGGGCTACTTCCGCGATGACGGCGGCCGGTGAATCGACATGAGCAAGAACCCCAACGCACAAAATGAGATCGAAGGATTGCGGAGACAGATTCGAGTCGAGAAAACCGCCATTGATCAGCTCCACATCCTGGGAGCGGTCCGCGGGTATTTTCTTGCGCGCAAGATCGAGCATCTTGCTGGAAAGATCGAGAAGCGTCAGCTGTTTGCAGCGCGGCAGCAAGGGCACGGAAAGCGAACCGTCTCCGCACCCAATGTCCAGCACTCGATCGACCGGCAAGTTTTCGGTGAATTGCCTGACCGTCTCGACTCGGATCTGGATGTCGTATTGCCTAGGGCAAAGATATTTGTCAGGCACCTCAAACAGCGATTTCACCTGCTCGATTTTCGTCGTCATAGTGCTATCTAACATAGGTTGTCTCGTGAAGAATTAGTGCGCCAGCAGCGTGATTGCCGGTGCTCCCAGATGAGCTATCTCCAGATACTTTCCCTGCCTAAGAGGCGCCCCATTTGCTGCCGCCGCAGATACGCAATGGCTGCGCGATCATCCACCTGCGGGACGTTCGTTACATATCCGGAGACAAACCCGTACATGAGACCGATCGAACCGACTACGTAGGGCTTCCGAAAGAGGCGGACGATGCACTTGCTGAGCATAAACAAAGGGTGGTATCCACAGATGTAGTTCGCGCGCCCATACTTCACCAGCGTCTTCCAAAGTCCATCCGCGGCGCCGGTGTCTCTGTGATGAACCAGATGCAATTGGGGAAAGCTTCGTGTCGTCCATCCCAGGCTATTGGCTTTGACCTCATCCATTGTGTCCCAGCCGGGCGCTGCCAAAAATCCACCAATGCCATCCCAACAAGCCTTTCGATAGATCTTGGTGGCACCCCTCACGTGAAATGCCGGGGCCTCCTCAAATCGCTTTACGCCGTCGAGAACGTAACAAATCACTCCGCCCCCAACCCCCAACTTGTCATCACGGTAAAATTCGTCGAAGCACCTCTCAAAATAATCTGGCTCGAAGCTAAGGTCTCCGTCGAATTTGGTCATGAAATCCCAATCGCTGCAAGTCAGCGCTCGATATCCATCATTGAACGCGTCTACCACCCCGCCGCCCGCCTTTCGAAAACCCCGATCTTTGCGGTGCACCGCCCGAATCCAAGGGTAACGACTGGCGTAATCGTCAATAATCTTACCCGTGCCGTCTTTCGAGCCGTCGTCGACGATTACCCACTCTTTCGGCAAAACGGTCTGCCGAATCATGCTCTCGATGGTGGATTGGAGGTGTTCCTCCTCATCCCGCACGGGAGTGATAACGACGTATCTTGTGGCTTGAGGTTTCATCTGTTTCGAATCGGTGATGATGATCTTTAGCCCTTGCAGGCTACGCCTTTACTGATGCGACCTTGGCCCAACTGGGCGGCAGGTTTCTTAATACCTCGATGCCTTCGAAGACGCTGCTTTCCCGTGCTCCGTGATCGCGAACCCATGCTGCCATGGCGCGAACTCCTTCCGCCAGGGTCGTCTTCGTCCGTTTGCCGAAAATCCGCTCCGCCTTGGAGTGATCGGAAAACGCAATTTTGACCTCGTTCCGCGCATCAAGATGATTGACCTTAGCCTGCTTCCCAATGGCCTGTGAGACCACTTCAGCGAGTTCGTTCACCGTATGTGGCACATCAGCACCGACGTTGAATATCTGGTTTCGCGCCGCAGGAAAATCAACCGACGCTGCAATGATCGGAGCCACGTCGTCGATGTGTGTGAACGCGCGTTGCTGAGTGCCGTCACCAAAAATCGTCATCGACTCTCCACGAAGCAGCTGATTCATGAAGATTCCAACCACGTTGCGATACCTGTCTCCAATGTTCTGCCGCTCTCCGTATACGTTGTGCGGACGGAATACGACATAATCAAGGCCGAACATCTCGTGGCTCACGCGCAACTCTTGTTCGACCGCCAGCTTGGAAATTCCGTAGGAGTCTTCTGGCACAGGAGTCATATCTTCCGACATCGGACTTTGGCCCGCACCGTAGACTGCAATTGAGGAGGTGAACACAAAGCATTTCACATTGTGGTTGATGGCGGCATTGATCAGGTTCACGGAGCCAATCAGATTGTTGTTATAGTTAAATCTCTTGATGAAATGACTCAGTCCTTCGGCCGCGTAGGCCGCGAGATGGTAGACGTAGTCAAAGGAATGCCGATCGAAAAGACGGTTGATCAAGTCGTGATCCATAATCGACCCTTGAACGAAAGTAGCGCGCTCAGGAACATTCTCCCGGAAACCACCGCTCAGATCATCAAGGACAACGACGTCGTGCCCCATTTGAAGTAGCTGATCCGCGACATGGGATCCCATAAATCCAGCGCCGCCGGTTACTAGGGACGTCGGTTTACTCATAACACTCTCTCTCCTTAGAAATTAAGAATCTCGGAAGCCATCAAAATGGGTATTCAGCTGCTCTGTACCGAGACCGGTTCCACTGCTTGCTCGGTGCCATGTTCGACGAACTGCACCGGATCGAGTTGTTTATTCCACGCCACAGTGGCGCGATACATTTCGAGACGGCCCTTCACCACTTCATTCGGTCGCACCAGATTGGCTAGTCCATAACCGGCTTGCCGGATACGCAACTTCGCCAACAGCATCTGACGATATCTCCGAGCACCTCGGGCTCCATAATGCTTGTAGAAGTAACGATATCCATTGCGGCAGACTTCAATGGCGAACCGCACTGGAAAGCGACCCACCGACTGCCCGCCCAGGTGGGTGATGGAGACTTCAGGAGTAAACCGAATTCGAAGACCCGCTTTCCAAACTCGCCGACACAAGTCCACTTCCTCAAACTGATAGAAGAACTGCTCATCGAATCCGCCCAACTTCCTAAGCAGATCGCCACGCAGCATGACGCAGCAACCAGATTGCCAGTCCACTTCCCGCTCCGTATCGCCTTTCCATCCCTCATATTCGTCCGATAAAACAGGGTGATTTAGGTGGCCGAGAAATCGCAAACCAAAGGCCGACACCAGATAACGGGAGATGGTGGGAAACGGCCGCGCCGACCGCTGGTAAGTGCCATCCGGATTGTGCACCCGGCATCCGAAAGCACCCGCCTCAGGATGCCGATCCGCAAACTCAATCCAACGATCCAGCGAGCCGTCATGAATGATCGTGTCCGGATTCAAAATAAGGACATATTCCCCACTGGCTTCGCGGATGCCGGCATTGTTCCCTTTGGCAAAACCGAGGTTTGCCCGGTTTTCCACCACACGGACAGCAGGAAACTGTGCGCGAATCTTCTCGACAGACCCGTCTGTCGAGCCATTATCCGATACGAGCACTTCGTACTGGATCTTATGTGTGCTCTCAAAGATCGAGCGCAAGCAATTCTCAATGACCTTCCAGTCATTCCAGCAAATAATCACGATGGAGAGCTTCATAGAATTTCTTCGCCTATCGAGCCAGGATATGCAAACTGCATGGTCGGCTCTTGATCCGGAATCACAGCTGGCTGCGGTCGTTGCGCATTAGACAGCTGGACTGCCATGCTGGCCGCCGGAATCATCGCAAGAGTCACGAACCACCAGTTCTTAATCTGATCGAAATAGCTTATCCCGAAGAAGCCAGCAAGGTGTGCGCACAAGATGCATCCAATCGTCCACAACAACCTTTCTTGGGTGGGGTTCCGCGCCATCTTTCTTGCAACGCCAATTCGTCGGAAGCTCTTTGAGATAAGCAAAAGGAACAACACCAGCGTTGCCAGACCCCCTTGAACCGCCTCTGCGACGAACTGGTTGCAAAGATCCCAGGTGAAAAAGCCCCAGTTGGCATTATCCGCGGTGCCCACCAACCACCAGCTACTGAAGTGCCGCACGCACTGGTCGATCAAATTGGCACGATCCCAGCCGGTTGATCCTCCGGCGAAATCAACGTGAGATAAGACGAACCAGACCGGAGCCTTCATCACCAGAGCTAATCCCAGTATCGCCGCCACCACTCCGCAGAGCATCCACCGCACGTGCTTGCGGAGCGGCCAGAGGCATAGCGTTCCGATCCCTGCCGCCGCAGCCGAGATTCCAGTGCTCGAGGATGCGGTTATTGTAATGATCACAGACGCAACCAGCCCCACAACGGCTGCAACCTTCGCCTTCGGCACACTCCACAACCAAATGAACAGCGGCACCAAAGTCCCGCCAAACGTGCTGGCAATGATCTCCTGCTCGAACACCCCACGGCATCGGACGTGTCCATTGCGGATATCGGGCACAATCTGCCCACCCATCAGTAGGCTGAAAACGTTGGTCAGGTAGCGCTGCTCATACAGCATGCAGGCAGCCATGACGAGCGCAATCACGACGAACGCCTTAGCGATCCGCCGAATGTCATCCGCCCCGCGGATGAGACATCGCACCAGGAAATATCCGCCCAGAGTATCCCAGAGAAAACCAATCTGGTTCGCTACCGCCGCGCCCTCGCGATAAAGGAGCACGAATGCAGTCGCCCGGCACAGGGCCCAGGCTACGAAGACTTTATCGATGCCAGTGAAGCCGCCTGCGAGCGGACTCTGCGGGGACGAAGGTTTCAACAGGAACCGCACACATCCAAACAGGATGACGATACGCTGAGCAAAAAGGTGAAATCCGACGATCGTGAATTGCTGGTCGGTTGGAACAAGAAAGGCAAAGAAGAGCCACGGAACGATAACCCACTTGCGGGGAAGCACCAAGACCAACACGATGGCAATGAGCATCGCGGCCAGTCCGATGGGGCTCATTGTGCTGCCCGCGGAACCGCCGCCAAACGCTACGTTGGGGTGTGGGTCCATTGGGTGTTTCTCCTCGGCTGAGGCCGTAGCTAACTGACCAGCGCCCGCACAAGCAGGCAAACGCGCTTTTTATTCGTTTACCATCGGCG
>Ga0181523_10001635_pt1 | contig 23518 bp, 21 predicted proteins | sample PEATcosm2014_Bin_43_FD_119752 | JGI IMG/M metagenome (GOLD analysis project Ga0181523, IMG submission 119752) | Peatland microbial communities from MTU Mesocosm Facility, Houghton, MI, USA - PEATcosm2014_Bin05_30_metaG | ecosystem: Environmental > Terrestrial > Soil > Wetlands > Peat | place... | reverse complement strand
ATAATGTCCCCGGTGATTCGATTGACTGTCCGGCAAATCCCGGCGCGCGGATTTTCAAGAGGCCGGCGAACGATTCTCCCCCTCCTCGGAGGAGAGGGCCGGGGTGAGGACGGTCGTTTAATCTAACTTTTTCCCGCAGGTTTCATCGGCCTGGTGTATTCCGGCAACGGATGCGGCGCGCGTACCGCCAATTCATTGAAAATTGTGTCACGGATGCTTTGGGCGTTGTGCCGCAGGTGCGAATTCCAAAACCGCAGCGTCTTGATGCCGCGCGATTGCAGAAATTTTTCCCGTTCCAAATCATGTTTCCGCTGATCGGGAAAACCGTGCTGGCTGCCGTCCAGTTCCACATTCAGTTCCGCCTCCTCGCAAAAGAAATCCAGATAGTAAATGCCGAGGGGATGCTGGCGGCGGAATTTGTAGCCGCTGAAACGCCGGTTGCGCAGCCAGCGCCACATAAGCTTTTCCGCCCATGTTTCATCCTTGCGAAACTGCCGGGCGCATTCTATGTCGGCCATGACGAAAATTTAGGGAATGGAAACGAAATGGAAAAGTTGGTTTTTACGCTCGCCCTCACCTGTCTCCTCTCCCCCAGGGAGAGGATTTCACCAATCACGTTCCCGGTGATTCGATTGACCGTCCGGCAAATCCGGTCGCGCGGATTTCCAAGGGGCCGGCGAACGATTCTCCCTCTCCTCGGAGGAAAGGGCCGGGGTGAGGACGGTCGTTTAATCCATTTATTCTATGTTTTACGCCCGCCCTCACCTGTCTCCTCTCCCCCAGGAAAAAGATTTCACCAATAATGTCCCCGGTGATTCGATTGACCGTCCGGGAAATCCCCGCGTCCGAATTTTCAAGGGGCCCGCGCCAGGGATAATGCGCGGTATTTTCAGGACAAAAGCTCCTTGCCGCCGCGCTCGTTTGCGCGCAGGCTGAAACTGCAATATGAATTTCACTCTGTTGGGACTTCTTGCCGTCCTCGGAATGTTTCTGGGGATGCTGTTGCTGCTGGAAATCGGTCGCCGGCTGGGCGCGCGCCGGTTCGCCAGGGACCCGGAAGCGGCCAAGTCCGGCAGCGGGGCGGTCGAAGGCGCGGTGTTCGGTTTGATGGCTTTGCTCATCGCGTTCACGTTCTCAGGCGCGGCATCGCGATTCGATACCCGGCGCGCGTTGGTCGTCGAGGAGGCCAACACCATTGCCACTGCCTGGCTGCGGCTGGATCTGCTTCCGGTGACCGCCCAGCCGCCGATACGCGAAAAATTCCTGCAATACGTGGACGCGCGCCTCGCGTTCTATCGCAACCTTCCCGACATCACGGCTGCGAAACCCGAACTGGCCCGGGCCACGGCGTTGCAAAATGAAATCTGGAAGGGCGCGGTCGCTGCCTGCCGCGACTCCGGCTCGACACCGGCCACTATGCTGTTGCTGCCGGCGTTGAACCAGATGATTGACATCACCATCACCCGCACGGTGGCGGCCCAGACCCACCCGCCGGCGGTCATTTATGCGATGCTGGCGCTGCTGGTGCTGGCCGGTTCGCTGCTGGCGGGTTACGACCTGGGCGCCGGCATAGCCCGCCATTGGTTTCACGTTTCCGCCTTCGCGTTGATCATGGCCCTCGCGATTTATGTCATCCTCGATTTCGAATTTCCACGCCTGGGCCTCATCCGGCTCCACGCCTTCGATCAAGTGCTGGTGGACGTGCGCCAACGCATGAATCCATGAACCACACCAGACAGCCACGCCGTTGCCTCTAAAATATGAACCTCGATAACATAAAGGAGTTTTTTAACAACCTCAGCACCCATGACCTGCCGGCAGGAGGAGCGGGGCTGGTCGGAATTGTTTTGCTCGTTCTGGCGTTCAAATCGGGCAAATCTGCCAACCGGTTTTGGCTCTTCCTGATCGCCATCGGACTGTTTGCGGGCGCATACTGGTGGCATACACACAAATGATGCCTTTCTCGATGACAACCGGAACAAATCCAGGTGGGGCGAGGCTACCGACGAGCCGGCCTTGGCGCGTCAAAGTGTAGCGACGACGGCTCGCGAGGACGCTCGCCCCACCGCTTGATCCGCCGTTTTGTCCACGGTTGCGAATTGCTTCCAGCTCAGACCCGTCAGACCAGCATGAAAATGGATGTTCTTTCGTGCCACGATTGATATTTTGACGGCGTGCCTGCCACTGCGTTTGCCCTTTTGGTTTGTGAAAACCTATTGAGCCGCCTACAAATGCAGCAATGAACACAGAACCCCCGAACCCCCGCGAGGGCCGCCGGCCGGTGCGAGTGATTCGCTGGATGGCGGTGGCCTTGCTTTGGGTGGTGCTGGCCTTACTGACGCTTTGGGCGGTGGCCGCACTTTACTTCGATGTTCGAATTTCGTGGCTGCGGCTTCCGCTCGCGGCGATTTATGGACTGGGAATGTTGGCGGTGTGGGTATTACTTCGCCGTCCAAGGAAGGCAGTCATCACCGCCGCCGGATTCGTGCTGGTTGCGGGGTGGTGGTTTTCCTTGAAAGCTTCCAATGACCGCGACTGGCAACCGGACGTGGCGGTGCTGCCGTATGCGGACATCGCCGGGAACCAGGTGACGATTCATAACATCCGCAACTGCGATTACCGCACGGAGACGGACTATGACGTGCATTATTACGACAAGACTTTCAACCTCGCCGACCTCCGCACGGTGGATTTGTATCTCGTCACCTGGGGTTCGCCGGACATCGCGCACACCATGGTCAGCTTCGGCTTCACCAACGACGATTACGTCTGTTTCTCCATCGAGACCCGCAGGGAGAAAGGTGAAAGTTATTCGGCGGTGAAAGGATTTTTTCGCCAGTTTGAACTGACCTACGTCATCGCCGACGAACGCGACCTCGTGCGGCTGCGGACTAACTACCGGCATGGCGAGGAAGCCCGTCTCTATCGTTTGCAGGTGACGCCGGAACAGGGCCGGAAACTATTCCTCGATTATCTTCGCCGGGCCAATGAACTGCGGGCACACGCGGAGTGGTATAACGCGCTCACCGACAATTGCACGACGGCCATCCGCACCCAGCGCGCCGCCGCCGACCGCGCGCCATGGGACTGGCGGATGCTGGTCAACGGGCACCTCGACGAACTGCTTTACGAACGCGAAATAGTTGTGACAAACTTGCCCTTTGCGGAATTGAAAAAAGCATCCAACATTAATTCTCAAGCCAGAGCGGCAGACCAGGCCGTTGACTTCTCGCAACAAATTCGCAAGGGTCTGCCCGGCTTCGGCGAAGGCCCAGCGGCAGCGGCTCATTAGAAGGACGACCATGAGAAAAATTTTACTGAAATTTCCGCAAAACGGTCGTAGCGGCTTTCGGCAGAAAGCCGGACAATTCCATTTCTTGGGCAATTGCGGCGGTCTGCCGACCCGCCGCTACGATTGCCGGGAGTTTTTCGGAGGTCTCTTGCTTTGGTGTTGCGCGCTGGCGGCGCTCATCGCCCTGGCGGGCTGCTCGACACCGATCGGCGCGGACTTGGCGTCCCCGCGACAGGCCTATCAACATCTTCACGAGAACGCGCTCAACAGCAGCCATTGCAGCGGTGACGCGCAAGTGGTGTTGCATCGTTATGACCTTGAAAAGGCGTTTGAAAAGAATCCGGACGCGACGCTGGAAAAACTCCAAGCCATCGCCTGCACCGACGACCGGCGGGATTTGCTCTACGCTTTGTCCGAGCTGAACTATCTGAACGCGGATCGCCAGAGACGGAGCGTCAAACCGGGCGTGCCGCGCCTTGCGCGCAACAGTTATTTTACCTCGGCCATCTACGCTTACCTCTATTTGTTTGGCGAGGGCCGTGAAGCGCCGCCGAGTCCGTTCGACCTTCGTTTCCGCGCGGCGGGTGATTTCTACAACCGTGGTCTTGCCCAAGGGTTGATGGTGAACACCAACGCGCTGGTCGAACTGGACAGCGGCCTGCGCCACACCCCGCCCGGCCCGGTGGAGGTCAAGTTTACGCAACCCGGATTTCCGTGGAGCCTCGACCTGATCCAGGAGTTTTATTCTGCCGACGAATTTATTGTGCGCGGCCTGAGCACGCGCAACCGGGATTCCGGCCTCGGTGCGCCGCTGATTGCCGTCACGAAAAAGGTTGGGAAGTTTCAGGAACAGTTACACGCGCCCGCAACCGTTTTCCTCCGCGTGTCCGGCGACGCGCGCGACTGGAGCGCGGGCAAGCTGACCGCCACGCTGGAACTCTATTCCGCATTCGACGCCACGCAGGTCGAAGTGAACGGCAAAACCGTGCCTTTGCAAACCGATACCACCGCGCCGATTGCCCAAGGTTTGAACAACAGCGCCATTTGGAAACTGGGACTCGCCCAGTTCTTTTCGGCGGAACTGCAAACCAAGACCGGCATCCGTCGCATGGAGCCTTATACGCCCGGCCAGATTCCGGTGGTGTTTGTGCATGGCACCGCCAGCAGTCCGGTCTGGTGGGCCGAGATGTGGAACACACTGAACGCCGACCCGGTACTGCGCAAACACTATCAATTTTGGATGTTCAACTATGCCAGCGGGAATCCCATCACCTACACGGCGGGAATCCTGCGCAATGACCTGACCAGCCTGGTTAAAACGCTTGATCCGGACGGGAAAGACCCGGCCTTGCGACAGATGGTCATCATCGGTCACAGCCAGGGCGGTTTGCTGGCGAAGCTCACGGCGACTGACACCGGCGACAAACTGTGGCACCTCGTTTCCGAGACGAACATTGACGACTTGAAGGTTGACGAAAAAACCCGCGAATTGCTGCGGACCAATCTGTTCTTCAAGCCCCTGCCCTGCGTCTCGCGAGTGATCTTCATCGCCACGCCGCACCGGGGCAGCTATCGCAACAGCGAGTTCGTTCAGAAATTCCTGAACCGGTTCATGAAGTTTAACAGTGATCTGGTCGATGCCTCCGCCAGCCTGTTGAAATTAAAGGACCAGGTCAATCTTCCCCCCGCCGTGCAAAAAGGCGTGCCGTCCAGTCTCGACGGCATGTCCACTGACAACCCGTTCATGCTGACGCTGGCGGACATTCCGGTCGCGCCCGGAATCAAGGCCCACTCCATCATCGCCATCAAGGGCAACGACCAGCCGCCCAACGGCGCCGACGGCGTCGTGAAATATACCAGCGCCCACGTGGACTATGCGGAGTCGGAATTCATCGTGCGGAGCGGCCACTCGTGCCAGGGCAATCCGCTGACGATTGAAGAGGTGCGGCGGATTTTACTCGAACATCTGGCTGAAACCGGACTGATGAAATAAGCGCCGCGCGCTTTGATGAGACGATCAATAATACGCCGGAATCAAAGAAGCAGCAGCGCCAACAGAACGAACCCCGCATGTGGCAGATAGCCGGTTGTGACGGGTGCGAACATAAACATTGTTCCTTTCGCGGCGAATATTCTGCGGATGGAACCCAACCGGTGGTGGCCCTGGGCCAGCGTGCCCACTTCGCCGGCGGGTAGCTGATCAGTTAAGAGGAACCAACCACGAAAAAGTTCCATAGAAGGCCAAGAAATCGTTGACAATTTAGACACACAAGGACGGGCTGAGCATATTTTGCTTGCAGGCCGACAATTTTTGCGTAATGATATCGGCGTTACCAGGATTTCTGGCTTGTTCGCCGTGAACCAGCGGTTTTGGCGCCAGCAACTAACACAGAAACCAACGGCGGCCAGCATTATGAAGAGAAAGCTTTTCATACTATTCGCGCCGAGTCCCGGTTCAGCGTGCCATTCCCAACTCTCAACTGTCCACGCCAGGACACGGCCTTCATGTATCAGGCCCGCCTCAATGACGGAGGCAATGGATTGTATGAATGCGGCCAACGATGCGCGCATTGCGAATTCGAGCGCCGGTTCTCGAGACGGCGCGAAGGGGCGGCATAGCCTCAACGGGCCATTCCGCGCGTCGGCGCTTCGGTTTCTGTTTTGTGTGGGTGTTGTGTTGTTGTTGGGCCGGGGAGCGGCGCGCGCGAACACGTATTTCTTCCAGGCATCCCTGGATTCAATGGGTAATGTTAATTATCTCTGGTCCACGATAGGCAACTGGTACACGACTTTGACGCCGACGCCGGTGCCGGCAAATCAACTGCCCACTTCCGAGGACAGCGCGGTCATCACCACAACCGTGGTTGTTGATGTGCCCAGCGTTATCCTGCAGACAATGATTGTGGAGGGGGTTAACGTGCAAGGCGGTCTCTTTGGAATCGGGACCCTGCAAACGACCGGCTCAACTTTCAATAATTCGACGATTACGGTGAAGTCAGAGTGGGACCAGTACAACAACGCGGCTCTGAATAATTGCACGGTTTATATCCAGTCGGGCGCGATTTGGTATGTGGAGCAGGCCACAGGCGGGAACGACGTGACGATCACAAGTTCCACCATAAGTGACGACGGCGGGATCACGCTTTATGATCAAAGCGTGATTAACTTTAATTCCGGGACCAGTTTTCTTACGCTTTTGCCCAACGCACAGTTGGTCGGCAACGGCGCGAGCTCGGTTTTTAATGGTGGAACCCTTGTTTTTGACAACAATGGTTTTGTAATAGGAAACCCGGGCACGTTCCAACTCACTTTCGGCAATACGTTCTGGACCAACAGCCAGGGCGTAGGAACATTTTCTACTTTCACCTCGAACTCGATAGTCGAGATTTTGGGCAACTACGAGCTGCAGCCAGGCAATACCAACCACTTTATCGGGCCGGGAGTGACCTGGTTCTACGGCAATATTACGGCCGGCAGCATCAACGGCCTCTTCCAGGTCGGTGACACCAACGTGGGGCCGGGGACGGTGTTGTCCGACGGCAACTTCACCGGGACGGGCGCGATCGACGTCATTGGAAGTCCGGGTGTGCCCAGCACGTTTATCTGGGACAACGGAATTCTGGGCAGCAATCTGACGATGAACATTGACCAGTGGTCGCAGCTCGTCCTGACGAACGTCAACACGAAAACCATGTCGGGAAGCCTGATCAATAATTCCGGCACGACGACCTGGCTCACGGACAACGGCAATCTGCAAATGGACAATGGCGCGGTGTTTAACAACGGGCCCGGGGCGGTGTTTCTGGTGGAGAACAACGCGGACGTGATCGGCGGGGCGGGCGGGGTGCTGAGTTTCATCAACAACGCGGGAACGTTTCGGAAAATCATTGGCACGAACGACACCGTGTTTTTCCAAGACAACCCGCCCGCGCCCGCGGTGCAGTTCAATAACAGCGGGCTGCTGGACGTGCAGAGCGGCGGGATTCTCCTCCGGGGGGGAACCAACTCGGGTCAGTTCAATATTGGCGCCAACGGAGTAATCCAGTTTTTCGGGGGAACCAACACGCAGGTGACCGGCGCGAACTTTACCGGCAGCGGATTTCCGGACGTCGCGAACGGCGCCGATTTCTGGCTGGCCAATAATCTCACGTTTCCGGGCCTTGAAGTCGATAGCACCGGCGTCGTGGATGGCCCCGGCAACTTGAGCATCACGGGTTCGCTCATCGCCAATGGCGGCACGTATCAAGGCGGCGGCCTGATCATTATCGGCCCGAGTGCCAGCTTCAATATCGCCAATGGGGCGACGATGAACCGGTCGGTCAACAACTCGGGGGCGGCCACCAACGCCAGTTTGGTGAGCGCGCCCGCCCCGGTCACGTGGAACAACCTGCCCGGCGGTTGGACGGTGCTGGACGGCGGGACTTTCGATTTCACTTATTCCGGCACGCCGCCCTTGTTCAACAATGCCGGGACGCTGTTGAATATCGGGACCAATTTAACCAGTACCATGAATTGGTTTGTGACGAACAGCGGTTCGATTGAGGTGAACCCGTTCAAGCTGACATTCTCGCAAGGGCTAACGGAGGGTGCGGGCAGCACGGTGGTGACCAACGGCGCACAGCTTAGTATCGCGGTAATTCACCAGTTCGTTATTCTGGGCGGCTCTCTCAGCGGCTCGGGCGAGGTCCAGGGCACCGTCGTGAATTCCGGGACGATCCACCCGGGCTATTCGCCGGGCGTGCTCACGATCAACGGCACGCTCACCAACAATCCGACCGCGATCCTCGCGGTGGAAATTGACGGGACGAACGCCGGTTTGCAATACAGCCAGCTCAACGACGACGGCATCCAGAATTATCTGGGCGGCGCGCTGAACGTGTCGTTCGGCGGCGGATTTCTGCCGAGCCTGGGGCAGAGCTTTATGGTTATCAGCAACGCGCAGGTCAACGGGACCTTGAATTCATTGTCGGGGCTGCACGCGCCAAATGGCGTTGTGCTGGTGCCGGAATACAGTTCGTCGGCGGTCACGCTGGTCGCCGCGAACAGCCCGAATATCTCCTCGACGTCGCGCAGCGGAAATGTGACTGGTTTCAGTGTCCAAACCACCGCCGGCCTGACGAACATCGTGGAATTCACTCCCACCTTGAGCCCGCCCAATTGGCAAAACGTTGGGACGATTGTCGGCGACGGAACGCTAAAGCCATTCTTCTCCACAAACACCTCGCCAACGGGGTTTTATCGGGTGAGTTTTGAATAGTCGCCGCGCTGGACACGACCACGCCGCGAAGTTCGGGCTTTTCATCGTTGGGAATCGGGGCTAGCGTTTGCGCAGGGAGCGCCGGTGTGGCGAAATGGCAGACGCACAGGACTTAAAATCCTGGGACCGTAAAAAGTCGTGCGGGTTCGAGTCCCGCCACCGGCACCACGTCATAAAACGCTAGTAAACTCAATGCTTTTAAGACAATCAGGAAATTCAGAAAACGTTTGCATAACGGTATTGCATAACGTGTTCGCCGGTGTTAGTGGGGTTTCTCCGTGTTTGTTTCCAACTTGCAATCTTACGTGAGCGGCGCATATTCGCCCTGAAGACGGCCTGACATTTATGCATTTCGATGAACGGACCTCGCACCCCAACTGAAGCTCTTGACCTAGCCATTCAAGAAAGAATTGGCGAAAGCTACGAAGCCCATCGTGAGTGGCTTCGTCATCTGGTGACTCTTTGTTCGAGCGGACTGACATTGCTGGTGTCGCTTCAGAACACTTATGTTCCTCGCCAGCCTCGCTGTGTGTGGCTTTTGATGTTGTGCTGGGGATCGTTGGCTCTGGCGACTCTTTGCGGAGTCGTAGCGTTATACAGTAAGGCCCGGGCATCGGCGGATGTGGCAAACGAGATGAATAGGGCACGTAGCGAGGTAGGTGACCTGGGAGCACATCGTAAATTTGTTTCACAGCCACACAAAGTGAGATGGTATTTCCGGGCAGCCGCCAAAGCCTTGTTTCTTTTATTTGTTGCAGCGTTGGTATCACTGACCCTTTTCGCATGTATGAATTTACCGCATTGACACCCAACAGGCCGGACGCCTCACAACCCCGGGGTTGGCCGTCACGGTGCTGGTCACGGTGCTGGCGAGGGAAAGGACACGCCCGGCGCGTCCAGCGTCGTTTTAGCGCGTCGGCCTTTCGGCGGCCACTCCATGAGCGCGGTCGAGACGGTTGGTGATGGGCACCAGATTGTGAAGGCAGTTAAATCAGCCTCCCAATGCCTGCTTGAGATTCCAAAGAACATTGCCAACGAACCATTGAAAACAGTTAAGCCAATCCAGATTACAAATGGGGCTGCTAGTCCGAAAACAATCATGCAAAACAAAATCCGGGGCGCGATATAGAACCAGCCTCGCCAGCCATGCGGTTCGTCTGCGTCGGGGTTCAACCATTTAATCTTGCAACCTAACCACCACAGCAAGCACCCGCCGACAAATGCCACAAGCATCAGTGAGGGCGTCATATGCACCAAGTGTTTATGCGTTAGAACCGATGATGTAATTTCTCAGGTGTTCTAGTCCGGGCGGAAAATCTATGAGTCCGTTTTTTGCGCCCAAAAGGAGCGGTTGAAATCCACCGACGGCAACGCAATTCACAAAAAACTCGTGAAATTCGGCTAGGATTTTCGCGTCACATGTGTTGTATCGCGCTTGGAATCCTAGTTGCCTGCCAAACTCTGAAACCCCCACTGGCATCACAGATGTTCTTGGGCGTTTGAAGAAGAAATAGAACCGCGTCTTTGTGATTACGACAACATCACCTTGCGGAGTTGCCACTTGGTCATGCAGCGGTATCATAATAATCCGATTAACCCGCAAACCTTTGACGCGGTCAACTGAAATTGTGAGCGAGCAGTGCCGGACCGGCGCGAAGTCAAAAATCTGCTTGTGATTCTATCGGGTGCGGTTCAGTTTTGGGGACGTTAGGCGTCATCGAGCATTGCACATGAACTTTATCAACAATCTCAAAACTTTATTCAAAGCCACAAAAGACGATGCCATTCCAGCCGCTATTCGTGATGCTTTCAGTGTCGCTCGTTCCCGCTACGAACGGTCTCAAGAAGCCGCTAAATCCTACACCATGCGCGCTAAGCATCGCGCCATTATAATGCGCGCCCGATACCGCCACGAGCAAACCAACGACACCGCCGCCTACGAGAAAGAGATCGCCGCTTATACCGACCCTGCCGATTTTGCTCCTTACACCGAAGCCGAGTTGGACGCATACACCATCAAAATGGAAAACCTAACCGCCGACTTTGACATCTTCACCGCTGCCTTCACAGCCTTAAGCTCCTCCACCCAAAATCCCGATGATGAGTTTTATGTCACCGCCCACGCATGTTTCAATGTTTATTGCGAGACCTATGAGATGGACGCTGGTGCCTACAAGCTGGCGGCTCTCTCAGCCATAGCCACCGCAGCAGCAGCCAAAGCCCAAGCACTCAAAGACGGTGCTAAGGCTTGGTTGAAGGACATAGCAATAAACCCCGACGCTAAAGTAAAGACAGCCGAGGGCGAAATTAAAGCCGAGCTGTTTCGAGAGAAAGCTAAGGTTGCCGAAACCAAGGCCGAAGCATTTCTTGCCAAAGCCAAAGAAGTCTTGGGAGAATGACGCCTAACAGCTTTGGATCGTTAGGCCGCTACCATGCCACCTGCATTGTTACAGTATATTCCGCTTGCTGCGCTCGGCATTAGTTTGCTGGCGCTGTTTGTCAGCTTTGCGAACCTCGGATGGAATATGTATCGGGAGTTGGCGTTGCGAGGACGCCTCACAGTGAGTTTCGGCATACGACAGTTTTTCCACGAGTCGTTTCCGAAGCCGTTGACGAGGGTGTGCGTGTCCGGGACGAACTTCGGCCCTGGGTCGGTAAGGGTTTCAATGATTAGTTACCGGAAAGCAGGCATGTGGAGGCGCATTCTGAGGCGTGTAGAGGTCGGCACGATTATACATGACTACTCTGACCCTTTGAGTGGTAAGTTGCCTGCCAAATTGGAGGTTGGCGATTCGATTGATTTGCTCCTAAAGTATGGTCCAGAGTTTGAGGTGCCAGCAGATGTTACTGATATTGGCTTGAGCGACAGCTTTGGCCACATTCACTGGGCACCGCGTCGGAGTGTGCGAACGTTTCGGACGCGGCATGAGAAGGATTTCCCGAAGAAGCGGCCTAACACCGCGCTGATATGAAAAGCGAAGTCAAGACAGAGATTTCCCGGTGCGGTTCACGTCAGCGATTTACGGCCGGTCCTGCCCTGAAAATCTTTTTGGCGAGTGCCAGCGTGACGAGTGCCGGATCACGCGCCAGTTGTTCAAGCAGGTTGAACTGCCCGTAAAGGTTGCCTGGCTTCACCAGCCGTTCGCCGGTGGATTCAATTAGCGTCCGCTGGCGTTTCTTTTCGGCGGTTTCGAGCGCGCTGATTTTTTCGCGGGCGATGCGCAGCCGGATTCGCAATTCCAGTTCCGCGCACTCTGCCCGGCGTCGGCGGGCGTCGGCAGCGGTAATCTGTTTTTGTTCGGCGGCGATCATAGCTTCAAAGCCTCCCTCTCCGCGATGGTGAGTGTCAGCGGGCCGTCGTAAACGATTTAAAAATCAAAGTGAAGTCCCACGGCTTTTGCTCGATGCCGCTGCTCGTGTTGCCTCTCTTTTCTTTGCCGTCCCCGCCGGCGTCGCGATTGCTCGCCCAGAATGAAAGGCTGCAAACCCAGGGTTGTGCTTCCGCCCATTCCTTCAGCGCCTTTGCGTCCTCTTGCGTGAAAACTTCACCGCGTTCATCGTTCCGGCCGATCATCGGCGTGAGGCCGATTTGAATCGCCGGGTCAATTTTCCCGCATTGTTTATGCGCCTTGAGCGCGCTGGCGATGGATACCTCGCTCATCTTTTTGCCGTTGGAAAAGCGCGCGCCAAAATCCATCGTCATCACGTTTGCGGAATGGACCTTCACGCCCTTCGACCTGGCGTCGGCTAGCAGTTTTCGCCCGTCCTCAGGAATGCCCCTTGGATCAACCGGCAGCGTGTAAGAAATGATCAGTCCCGGATTTTTCGTCTGGAGTCTGGCGAGAACGGCATTGCGCCGCTCATTGACATCCGTTTTGGACAACGCGCCGCCTTCAATGTCGAAATCCAGCCACGTCAGTTTGTAACGGTCAATGACGGACTGATATTTCGCTTCGAGCGCCGCCGCGTTCGTCTCGGCAATGGCCAGTTCCGTTCCCGCTTCGCCGCCGAAAGAGACAATCACATCGCCGCCGCGACTGCGAATCGCGTTAATTTGACCGGCATAAAGATTTATGCCCATCGGAATGCGACCGTCCCAGGCGGGATTGTTCCGTTTGTCCGCGATGATGAAGGCGATGGTGTAAAATTTCTGGCCGCAAGCGTCGGCGCATTGCGTGATCTGGAAATTGTCGTGCGCTCCGATATACATGTAAGGCGCAAAAACCCTTGCAGGCCAGCCGGCGCTGAACGCGGTGGCGACGGAACCCAGCATGATAAAAGCGATGAGCCGGTTCATGGTGAAAATTTGGTATATGAAAGCGAAACCGGGTTGTTATTTCAAGCAGCCATCAATCGAAAAAACCTGCCGAAACGGCCATTCAGCTCGTCCCCGCTGGCCGATGCCAGATGCGCTGGCCGTCTTTATACACTTCCCGAACGCGATGAAACGGCACGCGATGAATCCGCCCCTCCGCATCCACAAGCCGGAACACTTGTCGGTCATCCCGGGGAAAACTCACTTCCGCAAACGGAACCACGATGGTCCGTTTTTCAACCCGGTCAAAGTAGCCCAGCTCGAACTTCCCGCGCGCAAACTCCGCGTCCCAGCGGATACGGTTCAGCAGTTCGTGAATCGGCGGCTGGCGCATGGTTACCACTGCCTTCCCAGAAACCATTCATCCGCTTCAAGATCGTGTTTCAGCAGATACGCATGGCCGTCTGCGCCCCGCACTTTGAAATAATCGGCACGGGGCCATTCGGGTTTGCTCTCGACCTGATGCCAACGGTCGAGGACTTCCTCCACCTCGACGGGCTGTTCTTCCCGGCTGAAGCGACGCGGCGTCTCGTCGGCCTTGGTTCCGGCGTAACATTCAACCTGGATCGGGGTGAGCTTCATCTTCGGGTGTTCCGGCAAGGCTTCGCACCCGGCCTGCGCTGGCGGGGCATACTCAGAGTTTGTAACCGATCTGGCGCAGGAATTTCTTTCGCCATTCGATGTCGGCCTCGCCTTCAACGCCCTTGGGCGGGACACCATCCACGACGCCTACGATGCCGCGGCCCTGGTCGGTTTCAGCGACAAGCACCTGGGCCGGATTGGCTGTGGCGCAGAAAATCCGGCAGACCTCCGGCACCATCTTGACCGCATTCAGCACGTTGACGGGATAAAAGCCTTCACCGAGGAAGACAATGAAACTGTGCCCGGCGCCAATCGCCAGGGCGTTCTTCTTGGCCAGTTCAATCATGGCCGGATCGGTCCCGGTGCAGCGCACCAGGCATTTGCCGGACGATTCACAAAACGCCAGTCCGAACTTGATGCCGGGCACGGCGTTCACCAGCGCTTCGTGGATGTCCTCCACCGACTTGATGAAATGCGTCTGGCCGAGGATGAAGTTGACCGGTTCGGGCTTCTCGATTTGGACCGCAGTGATTTTGGGTTCCATAGCGGTGGCAAGTTTGCTTCGTTTGGGCGTCCGGTCAAGCCGGTTTCGCGCTTATTGCCAATCCGGGGCGAATCTGAACACACGCACCAAATGGGAAGAACTCCCTCCCTCGGTTCGAGGCGGATAGGAAAGCCGCCATCCTTCCAAGTTCGCCAGGCTACCGTCATCGCACTGCGCCGCCAAAACAAGTCGCCGCGACAGGCCACTGTGCCTTCCAAGCAGAATTCGAGTGTTTACCGGTATTGAAGAAATCCCATTTTTGGCTTCCTCGACGTTTTCAGTGGAATGAGTGTTTACGCCCGCCCTCACCTTTTGTCCTCTCCCCCCAAGAGAGGAAATAGCTTTCGATTGCTTCTGGTTTTGCGGATGAGCGTCCGGCCAAGCCAGTCGGATAAATTTTCAAAGGAGCGGCGAACGATTCTCCCTCTCCTGGGGGAGAGGGCCGGGGTGAGGGCGGATGTCATCCTTGCTTCCATGATGTCGTGGCTGCATCCGAAGAGTCCGGCTTCACACCCTGTCACCCACTGAATACATCGAAGAACCCATTTTTGAAACGTTGCCCCGGGGTTTCTCCCTGCGCGATTACAAACTTGAGAACGCCTCGTCAAACACCGCCAGCAGAAAATCCACGTCAGCTCGCGTAATGCACATCGGCGGCGCGAAGCGGATGGTCTGGCCCCACAAGCCACCTTTGCCGATGAGCAAACCGAGTTCGCGCGCGTTTTCCAATACCTGCGCGCACTCAGCCTTGGCGGGTTCCTTCGTCACGCGGTCTTTCACCATTTCGATGCCGAGCAACAAGCCTTTGCCGCGCACGTCGCCGATGATTTTGTGTTTGGACTTCAATTTGTTCAACCCGGCCAGGATGTATCCGCCAATTTTCAACGCGTTCGCCTGCAACTTTTCCTTTTCGATGACTTCCAACACGGCCTTGCCCATCGCGCTGACGACGGGATTGCCGCCGAACGTGTTGAAATGGATTTTGCGCTGCAACGTGGCGGCAATCTGCGGCGTAGTGACGACAGCGCCGAGCGGACAACCGTTGCCAATGCCCTTCGCCAGCGTGACGATGTCGGGAACCACACCCTGCGTCTCGAAACCCCAGAAATGTGTGCCCGTGCGGCCAAAACCCGTCTGCACTTCGTCGGCAATGCACACCCCGCCCGCCGCGCGCACATGTTCATAAACATTTTTGAGATAGCCTTGCGGAAATTCCACGAAACCGCCGACGCCCTGAATGGATTCCGCGATGTAGCCCGCGACCTTGCCCGGCGTGGCGTAGTCAATCAGCGACTTCACGTCCGCCGCGTATTTTTTCCCGGCCTCCGCGTCGTCGTAGCCGAACGGCCCGCGATAGGGATACGGTGCGAGCGCGTGATGCACGCCGAAGCTGTGCGGCACGTTGAACTTCCACGTGCTGTGCGCGGTGACGGACATGCCTGACGCGTTGCCGCCGTGGTAGGCGTTGCGCAACGCAATCACGTCGTAGTTGCCCGTGAAAAGCCGCGCCATGAGCAACGCCAGATCGTTCGCCTCCGAACCGGAGTTGACGAAATAACAAATCTTCAGGTCACCCGGCATTTTTGACGCGAGCTTTTCGGCGTATTGCGCGACGTTTGGATGCAGATAAAGCGTCGTCGTGTGCTGGAGGATTTCATTTTGTTTCCGCGCCGCGGCAACGACGTGCGGATGGCAATGCCCAACGCTGATGGTCACAATGCCACCAATGCCGTCGAGGTAACGCTTGCCCGTGTCGTCCCAGACGTATTGCATCGAGCCTTCGACGAGCATGATGGGTTTTTTGTAGTAGAGAAAAATTCCGGGATTCATGAACTGCTTGCGCAGCGCGAGCACTTCGTCGGCGGACGGACCGGCATATTTTTGCGGTTTGTGACTTGTGGGGGGCAACGGGATGTTTTTCATAAATCAAAACGCGGATCGTTTCTGTTTTTTTGATTTCGGGACCAATCTTGGCCGTTCCGCGCGAAATGTTCAACGCTGAAAATTCCCACTGCGTCGAATCAACCACGGATGGACACAGATGGACACGGATGCGGCCACCGCGAACCACGCCAAACCCATGAATGCTTTGATGAAACTCATCTAGCCAGTCTTTGGCGAAGGCTCGTTATGCCTCTCCATTTCAAAAGGCACGCGCAAAAGTTTGTCTTTGAGTATTTTTATTGTGTCCGGGTCAATACTTGCCTTCTTATCTCTGGCTTGCCATTCCGCGATTCCATCATAGGTGCAATGCCGGAAATAATTAAGAACACCGTCGCTTCCTTTCAGCTGACTCCAGTGCGGGTGAACTTGGTTGATTACAATAATGACCTCGTCGGATTTGCGAGCGTCCACAGTCACGTATGGGTCGTTGGGAGACATATCGCCCACGGTGAACAGTCGAACCATCAAGTTGCCAACTTTTGCCTTGTGGGTTTCCTCTCGCGTCTCAACGACCGATTTTGTGATGTTGTGAACGGCCTGTTCAACTGCTTTTTGGGGCGGCACTTGTTCAATCTCAATCAGGTCTATCATTTCAGGTGAATCCAGTTCGCGTTTGAATTCATCAAGCGCAGCATCAGTTTCAACTTGTGATGGGCCACGGCTGTCGTCACCGCGCTTACGGTATTGTTGAGCGAAATCCCGATAGTCGCCGCAATGTTCTAAGAGTTTTCCTTCGACGCCTTCTTCTTGGTCGCCAAGCCAAAGAATGTCGTCTTTCGTGTGGCTCACGTCGAATTCGTTCAGATGAATTTCTCCAACCAAGCGTTGGTTGACCAAATCGTTAGTTCCTTGGAACTGGCCATAAAGAGACGTTGGACGCCACGAGTCGGGATAACCTCTTACCACACGGCCGCAGTGGATAATTGAGAAGCCGGCCTCCTCACGGCTGCCGCGTAGGAGAATTCCCACCCAACCATTTGCTTGTCTTCCATCAACTTTGAATTTGAAATCTTTTCGATAAGACTTGCCCGCAGCATCACAAAGAAATCGGTTTGGATCATCTTCCCATGTCACGGGTTCGCCACGCCACAAAAGACGCAGCACGTCAGCACGAAAATCCTGACGATACATCGATGAGAGGAATTGTTTGATTCGTCCGAGTGTCCGCCCATGAAACGCGCGGTTGTGGTTGCGAATCTCGACGATGGTGAAATGATCTTTGGCCGGGCGATCTTTGATTTGCTTGTGTGGCAAAACCGGCGAACCGGCAGCGATCTTCTTTACGTCCACGGTTACTTGATGTTCAACGGTTTCACCGAACTTCTTCGTGCGAACAGTCCAAAGATCGCCAATCCAGCAGGCGGCTGTCTTCAAACCCATGCCATACTTGCAACGGCCTTTGGTGTTTCGTGGCGGCATCGCGACGTGCATAGCTCTTTCGAGTTCGTCGTAAGACATGCCCATCGCGTTGTCTGCAATCCGTAGAACGTCGTTGTCTTTCTCATACACAATGGAGACTGTCAGTTTCACGTCTTCACCTTCCGAGGCGAAGGCCGCCTTTAATTCCTTCTCGTGATCGAAATACGATTGCGTCGAGTTGTCCACAAACTCCGCGATCGCGTGCCACGGCGTGTAGGCAAGCCGCTTGTAGGAGGTGATAGCGTCTGGACCGATTGTCAGTTGAATGCTCATAAGTTTATTTTTTTTGTTTTTTGGCGACTTCACGAAATACAAACTGACCATCGCCCCGCAAAAGGATTTCGAAATCGAATTCTTCTGACAGAGGATTCGGGCCAGCCGGATGTAACCAAACTTTGTCTGAAACGTCCAGTCGTCGCCACTCCGTCAGATGGTCACGATAAACGATTTGAATGCTGCCTTGCGGTTGAACACCTAAACCCGCTGGCGAATCAACAATAAGCCAACGAGGTATTAAGGGATCAAAACGGCAAAGTGAGATGACTTCAGAAGGACCGACGGGGTGTTCGCCATTAACCCGAAACATATATTCGTTGCGCTCTGACCGAAAGATTTCAAAAATGGCCAGGCAGGCGTCATGTTTTGCAAGCGGTTTAATCCAGTAGGGTTTGGGTTTGTTCACCACAACAAGAACGCGGGGCTGTTTTCCTTTCAACATATCAACAACCCTGTCTATCTCCAATTGCGGACAGGCTTCACAAAGTTTTGCTGCCTCCTCTCGCCCGTAGGCAGCTTGGGCAAGTGTGCGAATCTGCGGAAGAACGTGGCCTTCGAGTGAATGATGCTCCATTTCGACCTCTACAACCCACCATTCTCTGTAGCCCCGCTCAATGAGCGCAAAGTCTGGCTGGGCTGCATCATCGTCTCCATAAACGGTCGCCTTAAATCGCACAGCATGAAATCGCGGCCAAAGATGCGAGGAGTGCGCCTTGACTATGCCTTCAAAAACCGACTCATAAAAGCCGGCTGGCGACAATTCTTCAAACCACTTATTTTGAAATAGAACCTTTGCCATATTGTTTCGAGAATCCGCGTTGCCATGAAATAGAAGTGGCCCCTTCGAGTTTTGTTGCCTCATTGCGAAGTCGCCGCTCTTCCACATCAGTCGCGTAAATCGTCAAAATAGTTGCGCTCGTTTTTCCCCGCGCGGGCCGAAGAACTCGGCCAAGCCGCTGGATTCGCTGACGCTCGCTCGCCGTTGAACTGGCAACAATTGCAATTGTGGTTTCAGGAACATTCATACCTTCGTCGAGAGCGCGGCAAGTCACCAAAACATCGAACACGCCCTGCCGATAAAGACGCAAATTGTCACGCCGAAGTGACGGCCCGATTCGTGAGTGATAAACAGTGGCACAATGTTCTCGCTTGTTAAGGAGATCAAGCAATTTATTCGCGGCGGCCACACGCTCGTGGAAAATAATTGTCCGTTTGCCGCGATGTTGTTCAACCAGTTTTACCGCGACCGGGATTCTCATTGCCGCAGTGGCAGAGACGGCAGCCCGGGCTTGAAGGATTCGTTTCAATTTTTCATCAGACCCGCCCTCTTTTTGGAATCGGCGCAGTTCAACCGCTGCTCGCTTGGTCAACAACGCGTAATTTCTTTCTTCGTCAGGCAAGAGATCGACATGCACATTGACCAATTCAAATGGGCTAATCACATGGTCGCGGCGTGCTTGCGCATAGTCGTAGGTAAAAATAATTTTACCTAAAGCCGGCGACACTCTCGTCTCAAAACCGTCATCAGATTCTCTCTCCGGGGTTGCTGAAAGTCCCAAAGCAGCCTTTGGATTAATTTGCAGAGCGAGCGAGTTTGCAGGACTGCCCGCCCGATGGCACTCATCTACGACGAGGAATGTGTCCACCTTCTCAGCCACTTTGGCTGCCAACTTGCGGGCACTGTTAATGACCATGACATTCACCTTTTTCGGCTTCGGAGACCTTTCTTGGCTGGAATAACAAGCGATTTCCTGATCAGTAACGCCAAGTTCCTCGCGCAAGCTAACCACCCACTGATCCAACAGTGTGATGGTGGGGACTAAAATGATGATTCGTCCATTCGGAAAACGCCCGCGAAATTTTACCATGCACATTTCCGCAAAAACCGTTTTGCCGCCGCCGGTCACGACACTAACGACACCGCGAAACTGCCCAGCCCAGCGGTGCAACGCCTCGTTTTGCCAAGAACGCGGACTAAGCCGCAGCCTCCACGAGTTTGCTTCCTCGTCTCTCATGAGTTTGGTTCTTCTTGAGCGACGAATGAAACCTGCCTTTCGAGCCTTCAATGTATCCGATGTTTGGTTCGATTGTTATCCATCGCCGCCCTAACCGCTCCGCTGCCGCGCCGGTCGTGTTGCTGCCACCAAATGGATCAAGAACCAAGTCGCCCGGCTCTGTAAGAAATTTGATAAAAAACTCCGCGAGGCCAATCGGCATTCGTGCTGGATGCGGTTCGATTTGATGCCTGCGACAATAGATTTGATAGTCAGACGAGGCGTGAGTGTTTGCCATTTTAATCACGTTGGAAATTTCTTCGTGACCATTACTGTCAGAATTTTCCACCTGTAGCACGCTGGAAGGAATTGCACCCCGGTTGTTTTTGAGGAACGACTTTTCTCCGATGTGATGCTCCGATGGTCTGCGTCCCGCGTTATAAGACTTTGTTGCGAGCAACCGTTTCATGGATTCGCTGTATTCCACGAGCACGCGCCGGTTGTCAGCTTTTGGGCGGTCAGTGGGAGACATCCACCATAAATGCGTGTAAGAATCTTTGAGGCGGATGCGCTCGACCGTCACCCACTGCGCCGGGCTTGGCAAGCGTGCGGGGTTGTGCCAGACAAATTGTTGGCAGAGATGAAGCTTGCCCGTGTGAAGAAAGGCCAGCAAAGATTCCAGCGCAAGTGTGCTCATCACCGGTTTGCCGGGCTTCCACGAATTGCCAACCTCCATCACAATTGATCCGGTGGGTTTAAGATACTCTTTGAATGTTGATGCGAAACTCTTGAGCCATTTCACATAGGCTCTGCCTTGCAAGTTATCGTATTTCTTTTTCCGATTAAGCGGGAAGGGTGGAGACGTAAAAATCAAATCAACTTTTCCCCGAAAAGGTTTTGCAGGCGAAGACTTCAAAACTTGTTCTGCGTGTCCTTGAAAGAAAATGCCAGCAGAAGTTTGATAGACAATCCTTGGCGCAAGCACTGGAATGCCATTCTGCTCTTCAGATTTGTGGTGACCGTTTCGGATAGCGCGGATTTTATCGGTTTGAGCGTTTGGGGTCAATGTTGCCATTTCAAAAACACGCCACCCCTACGAAGCTCGGAAATCTTTTGACGTTTAACCCAAGGTGTTGCCTTGGGGTAATTTCCGTTACGCCTTCAGCGTATTTGAATTCGTGTTAATTCGTGCAATTCGTGTCGGAAAATTTTTGCGTCACGACTTCGGCGCAAGTTTGCGCAGCGCGAGATAAACGACGAACGCCAACGCGAAACCGATGAACCAGGCGTAATTGTAAAGCTGCGCGAGAAAGGCCGGAACGCTTTCGGGCGACAAGACTTTCACGTTCACCAGAAAACCGGGCAGGCTCGGCAGCGCGCCCGCCACAAAAGCGATGAGCGCCACCAGGCTGAAGCCGTTGGTGTAACGATACTCCCCCTCGGCCTGGTAAAGCGCCGTGACGTTCAGTTTGCGCCGGCGACAGACAAAATAGTCCGCGATGAGAATCCCGCCAATCGGTCCGAGCAACGCGCTGTAAGCGATGAGCCAATCTGTGACATAGTGATGCGGATCCGCCAACAGTTTCCACGGCATCATCAGCACGCCGATGATGCCGGTGATGAGTCCGCCGAGGCGGAAGGAAATTTTCCTCGGCGCGAGATGCGCAAAATCATTCGCGGGACTGACGACGTTCGCCGCGATGTTCGTCGCCAACGTCGCAATGCACAGCGCGAGCATGGAGACGACCAGCACCACGGGATTTTTGAACCGCGTCAGGACGTCCACCGGGTCCCAGATGGTCTGGCCGAAAATGATGATGGTCGCCGACGTGACTGCGACGCCGATGAACGAGTAAAGCGCCATCGTCGTCGGCAGGCCGAGCGCCTGGCCGATGACCTGGTCGCGCTGCGATTTCGCGTAACGCGAGAAGTCGGGGATGTTCAGCGAGAGCGTCGCCCAAAAGCCGACCATGCCGGTGAGTGCCGGGAAGAAATAGGCAAAGAATTTTCCGGCCTGCGGCTGGCCGACGTCGAATTGGGACGGCTGCGAGAGAATCGGCCCGAACCCGCCCGCCTTGCGATACGCCCACGCCAGCAGCAGCAGTCCGAGCGCGATGAGCAACGGCGCCTTGATGTTCAGCAGAAAGCGGATGGTGTCAATGCCGCGATAGATGACCCACATGTTGATGCCCCAGAAAAACAGGAAGCAAAGGAATTGTCCGCCGGTGATGCCGAGCCAGTTCGTCGCCGGCGCGGGATGCAGCCCGGCAATCGTCACGCAAATTTTGTAAATCGCCTCGCCGCCAATCCACGATTGGATGCCGAACCAGCCGCACGCGACGAGCGCGCGCAAAATGGCCGGCACGTTCGCGCCTTTGGTTCCAAACGACGCGCGGCAATAGACCGGAAAGGGAATTCCGTAAAGCGTTCCGGCATGCGCGTTCAAAATCATCGGCACCAGCACGATGAGGTTGCCGAGAAAAATCGTGAGCACCGCCTGCCACCAGTTCATGCCGCCGCCGATGAGCGACGACGCGAGCATGTAAGTCGGGATGCACGCGGACATGGAAATCCACAGCGCGGCGAAACTCAACATGCCCCACTTGCGCCGCGACGCCGGCACGGGCGCGAGGTCCGCGTTGAACAGCCGGCTCTGCTCGATGCCGGCTTCGACATCGGGCGCGTTGGCGGCAAGGCCGGATGAATTGGTCATTCCGATTTCTAACAAACGAAATAGAATTTGGGAAGCTCCTGTTTAAGCTCCAAGCGCCAACATCTCCGCCTTCGCCTTTGGCTTCGGCGCGACCGCGTCGGAGCGTAGCGGAGACGGGCAAGCTCCAGAGAAGCTCCAAGCATCAAATATCAAAGAACCGTGCGCATTTTCGCTTTGAAGCTTGGTGATTGGAGTTTCTCTGGATGTTGGAGCTTGGAATTTGGTGCTTTTATCCGGAGCTTCTTACCCGCGTTGCTTCAACGGCACGACGCGCCGCTCGCCCGGCCCGGTGTATTTGGACAGCGGCCGGATGAGCCGGTTGTTCGCAAGTTGCTCCATGACGTGCGCCGTGATGCCCGTAATGCGCGCCATCACAAAAATCGGCGTGAACGTGTCAATATCTATCCCCATCATGTAATAGGTCGGGCCTGACGAAAAATCGAGGTTCGGGAAAATTCCCTTCTGCTCAATCATCGTCGCTTCCAGGATGTCGGAGATTTCCAGCCACTTCTCGTGCCCGGTTAAAACGGCCATTTTCCGCGCGTATTTTTTCATCGTCGGCACGCGCGAATCGCCTCTCTTATAGACGCGGTGACCGAAGCCCATCACCACGCGCTCCTCACGGAGCGCAGTGAGCAGCCAGTCGCGGGCGCGGGCCGGCTCGCCGATTTCCAACAGCATCCGCATCACGGCCTCGTTCGCACCGCCGTGCAACTGGCCTTTGAGCGACGCGATGCCGGCGGTGACCGCGCTAAAAATGTCCGTCAGACTCGACACCACCACGCGCGCGGAAAACGTGGAGGCGTTAAACCCGTGCTCGGCATAAAGCACCAGCGACACCTCGAACGCGCGCACGACCTCCGGCGCGGGCACTTTGCCGAAACACACGTGGAAAAAATTCTCCGCGATGCTCAAGTCGCCGCGTGGCGGGATGAACTCCTGCCCTTTGCGCAGGCGGTAAAACGCTCCAATCGTCGTCGGGATTTTCGCCAGCATGTCCAGGGCGCGGTCGAGATTCGCGGCGGCGTCCGTTTTTTCCGGCGCGGGGTCTTCCACTCCAAGAAAACTCACCGCTGTGCGCAACACGTCCATCGGATGCGCGGTGCGCGAGCATTTGCGAACCAGGTCAAGCATCGCCGGACTGATGTTGCGGCGCGCCCGCTCGTCGGCCTGAAAGGATTT
>Ga0181523_10001634_pt1 | contig 23522 bp, 24 predicted proteins | sample PEATcosm2014_Bin_43_FD_119752 | JGI IMG/M metagenome (GOLD analysis project Ga0181523, IMG submission 119752) | Peatland microbial communities from MTU Mesocosm Facility, Houghton, MI, USA - PEATcosm2014_Bin05_30_metaG | ecosystem: Environmental > Terrestrial > Soil > Wetlands > Peat | place... | reverse complement strand
GGTTTTCAGCGCCGCGAGCGCGTTGCGCAGGCGGAACGCGCGGTCGCGCGCCTGACCAACTTCAAGCTCCAATCCGGCGAGGTCGATGGTCGAAGGCGCCAGATGCAGCCGCGGCACGGCGGTTTCGACGATCGCATCGCGCAACGCCGTCTCGCCGCACAGCACGTCGTAAGTGGAGTGGACCCGGTTGCGCCGATCGATGCCGAGACCCGTCGAGGCATTGCCTTGCGGATCGAGATCGATGATCAGCACGTCCTCGCCGATGGCCGCGAGCGCGGTGCCGAGGTTGATCGCCGTCGTGGTCTTGCCGACGCCGCCCTTCTGGTTGGCGACAGCGAGTACCCGAGGCGGTCTGCCGGCTCTTGCCGGCATTTCGCGACGAAGTGCCGAAAGGGCATCCACGCCGGCGGAGGACTCCAAAGATGACGCGTCACTCATCGTGGCCTCATCGACTCGTTTACCGTTCATTTACCATGATCGGAATCAGTCCCCTGTCGCGGATCGAAGCTTCGGTTCGAGGCCACGCACGATGACAATTTGAGCCTTCGGATCAGTCCGACTCGGCGACAGACTGGCTTGAATCTTCCAACATTTAGCGGCTTCGGTCAATTCGCGCGCCACATCTTGTCCCTTGGGAAACAGACCCCGCGTGCCCGTTTTCAACAACGGATAGGTCAAAGCCAGGAGCTTTGGCAGCGGTGCCAGCGCCCTCGCGGTGACCACATCGATTGGAACCGGGGCATTTTTGACGAAATCCTCAATGCGCCTCGCGTGCACCGTGGCCGGGACGCCCGTGGCCCGCACCGCCTCGTACAGGAACGCGGCTTTCTTGCCGTTGCTTTCGACCAAGTGGACGTGCGCGCCGGGGATATCGGCCAGCGCGCAGGCAATCACCACGCCCGGAAACCCGCCGCCGGCGCCGAGATCGGCCCAAGTCCGGGCCTCCGGCGCCAGCGCGAGAAGTTGCAAAGAATCGGCCACATGGCGTGTCCACAGCGTCGCTTCGGTCGAGGACGCGACCAGGTTCATGCGCCGCTGCCAGGCGAGGAGCGTGGCCACGAAGCGGTCCAGCCGGTGGAGTGTTTCACGTGAAACAGGGGTTAGCGCCAGGGCTTGGGCGCGGTCAGCCGATAGATCTGCGGATTCAGGGGATCCAGAACGCGGGCGCGATGGCGCACGACCCGGGTCACCAGGCGGCTTGCGGCGCCCGCCCCCGTTCATGCCGCGCCGCGGCTCGCCTTACGGTCCTGCCGGCGCATATGCGCGACCAGCAAGGTCAGGGCCGCGGGCGTGATGCCGTCGATCCGGCTGGCGTGGCCGATGGTGCGCGGCCGGTGCGCTTGCAGCTTGTGGCGGACCTCGTTGGAGAGCCCGGGCAGCGTCGTATAGTCGAGATCGTCCGCTAAAACGAGGCTTTCGTCGCGGCGATAAGACTCGACGTCGGCCGCCTGCCGGCTGAGATAGACCTCGTATTTGGCGTCGATCTCGACTTGCTCGGCGATTTTCGGGTCGAGTTCACCAAAGCTAGGCCAGATCCGCGCAAGGTCGCCGATCCCGATGCCCGGATAGGACAAAAGCTCGAAGGCCGAACGGCGATGGCCGTCCTTGCGCAAGGCGAGGCCATGCTGCGCGGCCTCGTTCGGCGTCACGGTCAGGGCCTGTGCCATCGATCGGGCGGCGTTGATCGCGGCCATTTTGGCCTGATGGGCCTGGGAACGCTCGGACCCGACGCAGCCAAGCGCGATTCCCCGATTCGTCAGCCGCTGATCGGCATTGTCCGCCCGCAGCGTCAGCCGGTATTCGGCGCGCGAGGTGAACATGCGATAAGGCTCGGTGACGCCCCGCGTCACCAGATCGTCGACCGTGACGCCGAGATAGCCTTCGGCGCGGTCGAACACGATTGGCGTCCCGCCCCCTGCCCGGGCGGCGGCATTCAGGCCCGCGATCAGGCCCTGGGCCGCCGCTTCCTCGTAGCCGGTCGTTCCGTTGATCTGGCCGGCCAGGAAGAGACCGGACAGGCGCTTCGTTTCCAACGATGGATGGAGCTCACGCGGATCGACATGGTCGTATTCGATCGCGTAGCCCGGCCGCACGACGCGCGCATGCTCCAGCCCCGGGATGGAGGCGACCAGCGCGCATTGGACGTCTTCGGGCAACGACGTCGAAATGCCGTTCGGGTACACTGTGGTATCGTCGAGGCCTTCCGGCTCGAGAAAAATCTGATGTCCGTCGCGCTCCCCGAAGCGGACGATCTTGTCCTCGATCGAGGGGCAATAGCGCGGGCCCCGGCTCTTGATCTGGCCGGAATACATCGGCGAGCGCTGGACGTTGTCGCGGATAATGGCATGCGTCGCCGGGGTGGTGCGGGTTATCGCGCAATGGATTTGCGGGTTTTCGATGCGGTCGGTCAGCGTCGAGAACGGCTCCGGTGGCTCGTCGCCGGGCTGCATCTCCAGCGCCGCCCAGGCGATCGTAGTGCCGTCGAGCCGAGGCGGCGTGCCGGTCTTCAGCCGCCCCAGCGCGAAACCTACGCGCTCCAGCGTGCGCGAGAGACCGGCGGCGGGCGCTTCGCCGGCACGTCCGGCTGCAATCTGCCGGTCGCCGATGTGGATGAGGCCGCGCAGGAATGTGCCCGTAGTCAATACCACGGCGCCAGTGCTGTAGGTGCGGCCATCCGCGAGCCGCACGCCGGTCACGCGGTCGGCGGGCAGTAGATCGTCGACCTCGCCCTCGATCACCGTCAGGTTCGCCTGCCGCCGGATCGCCGCCTGCATGGCCGCCGCGTAAAGCTTGCGGTCAGCCTGGGCGCGCGGGCCGCGCACGGCCGGACCCTTGCGGCGATTAAGCAGCCGAAACTGGATCCCGGCGGCGTCGGCGATGCGGCCCATGAGGCCATCGAGAGCGTCGATCTCGCGCACCAAGTGCCCTTTGCCGAGCCCGCCAATCGATGGATTGCAGGACATGGCGCCGACGGTGGCGAACCGCTGCGTGACCAGCGCCGTCCGTGCGCCCATGCGCGCGGCTGCGGCCGCCGCCTCACAGCCGGCATGGCCGCCCCCAACGATAATCACATCGAAGCCGGCGTCCATCGTGATTCTCCGGGAGCGGGCGCCTTTTAGCCAAGGCCAGGGCCAAAATCACGCGAAATCGGCGCCGTGTTTCACGTGAAACATAGGCCGCGCGGCGTTAACCAATCATTTACGACATTATGTAGCTGTCTCACCTATATATGGTGATATTTATCGCCGACTACCGGATTCGGGAGTCGGGTTCTAGCGACGGGACGCGGGCTTAGCCGACTATCGCTCGGAAAACGCCTTGTCTGTTAGTTATGGGGAAAACCGCAAAGCGTTCGTGGGCCGTTCACCCCGTCCGAATAACGTGAACATTTACAGAACGTGAATTAGCCCTTAGGCTGGTAATCTAGGAGATAGCGCAACGCAGTCTGTGCTTCCGTCAAGGATTGCTGATGCCCAACTGGCCGAAAAGGATGCCTGGAAACGTTATGCTGCGGCAAAAGGCGATAATTGGCGTGCAGCCTTCGACGAATGGGCGGAAGCACGCGAGGCAGTGTTGGAGACATATCTCGATGAGGCCGCCCGCTGGCCTAGGTGAGACAGCTACATAATTCCGATCATTTACCAATACAGAAATCGCGGAAAATCACGTCGAGGATGTCTTCGACATCCACCCGGCCGGTCAGCCGGCCGAGCGTCGTTGCCGCCCCCCGCAATTCCTCTGCGATCAGTTCTTCGCGCCCCGAGGCGCGCTCGGCCAGCGCCCGATCGAGCGCCGCGACCGTGTCCTCCAGAGCCCGGCGGTGACGAGCGCGCGTCACAAGAGCTGGCTCTGTTGCCGAGAAATAATTCTGGGCGAAGGCCTCAAGCACCGCCACCAGCGCATCCGTTCCAGCTCCGGTGGCGGCCGAGATCGAGACCGTCATTGGCGGCGAAATACCGGATCCTGATTCACAGCTTATCCACAGCTTTTCCACAGCCAAATCGATCTTGTTTCTAATAAGCCAAACATCTGATTTAAAAAGAGTTTCTCCGTAATCGTCCGCAGCTAGGCCAGCGGCCGATGCGTCAGTGACCCACAAGACAAGATCGGCTGTCGCCGCGCCTGCGCGCGCCCGGCGCACGCCCTCCTGCTCCAATGGATCAGTGCTGTCGCGAATCCCGGCAGTATCGAGCAGCGTCACCGGATAGCCGCCGAGGTCGAAGTTCACCTCGATGACATCGCGGGTGGTGCCGGGATAGGGCGACACGATCGCCGCCTCGCGCCGCGCCAGCCGATTAAGCAGCGTCGATTTTCCTGCGTTAGGGGGGCCCGCGATGGCGACGACAAGGCCATCCCGCAGGCGTTCGCCCCGCCCGCCATCGGCCAACGCCGCTGCGATTTCGCTGCGCAATTGCTGCGCAGCATAAAGTGCAGCATCGACCAGGTCTTCCGGCACGTCGGCTTCATCGGAGAAGTCGATCCGCGCTTCGACCAGCGCCTGCGCTTCGATCAAGGCCTGGCGCCACGCCTCGGCGCGGTCGCCGATCAAACCCTTGAGCTGGCGGAACGCTTGCCGGCGTTGCGCCGGCGTCTCCGCCGTGATCAGATCGGCCAGGCCCTCCACTGCCGTGAGATCGAGCCGGCCGTTCTCGAAGGCGCGGCGCGTGAACTCGCCGGGCTCGGCCGGCCGGCACCCTTCAATGGTTGCCAGCGCGTCGAGCACGGCGGCAATGACGGCGTGGCCGCCGTGCACCTGCAACTCGGCGGTGTCCTCGCCGGTCTCGCTGCGCGGCTTCGGGAACCAGAGTACCAGCGCTTCATCGATTGCCTCGCCTGTCGCCGGATCGCGGACGCGCGCCAGCGTCGCCTTGCGCGGCTCCGGCACCCGGCCGATGAGCTTTTCGAGAGCGGCTCCCGCGCGCGGCCCGGAGACGCGCACTACCGCAATCGCCGCCGGCGGCCGGCCCGAGGAGAGGGCGAAGATGGTGGGGCGAATACCGGCCATGAGCTGCGGAACCAATCGGCGCGTCAGCGCTTCGCTCCACGCGGGCTACTTGCTACGGTGCGTCCATGTCAACGTCGCCGCACGCTTCCGCTTCCCACCAAAACCGCCTCGCGCGCGAGACCAGCCCTTATCTGCTGCAGCACAAGGACAATCCGGTCGACTGGTGGGCCTGGGGCCCGGAGGCTCTGGAGGAGGCCAAGCGTACCGGCAAGCCGATCCTGCTCTCGGTGGGTTATGCGGCCTGCCACTGGTGCCACGTGATGGCGCACGAAAGCTTTGAAGACGACGCCACCGCGCGGGTGATGAACGAGCTGTTCGTCAACATCAAGGTCGATCGCGAGGAGCGGCCCGACATCGATCAGATCTACATGGCGGCGCTGCATCATCTCGGCGAGCAGGGCGGCTGGCCGCTGACCATGTTCCTCACGCCCGACGGCGAACCGATCTGGGGCGGCACGTATTTTCCGAATTCGTCGCGTTACAGCAAACCGGCCTTCGTCGACGTGCTGCGCGAGATCGCGCGGCTGTTCCGTGAAGAGCCGCAGAAGATCGAAAACAACCGCGCGGCGCTGATGGAACGGCTCGCCGCCACGGCGCGGAAAGCCGGCACCGTTACGATCGGCACCGCCGAACTCGACAATGCCGCGCGCCAGCTTGGCGGCATCATCGATCCGGTCAACGGCGGCGCCCGCGGCGCGCCGAAATTTCCGCAAACGGCTTTGTTCGAGCTCCTTTGGCGCGCCGGTCTGCGCAACGGCGAGCCGCGTTATTTTGCTGCCGTCGAGGTCACGCTTGACCACATCTGCGAGGGCGGGATTTTTGACCATCTCGGCGGCGGTTTTTCCCGCTACTCGGTCGACGAGCGCTGGCTCACGCCGCATTTCGAAAAAATGCTGTACGATAATGCCCAGCTCCTCGAATTGCTGGCGATTGCGTACCTTCGCTCCGGCAAGCCGCTGTACCGGCAGCGCGCCCGCGAGACCGTCGGCTGGCTCGCGCGCGAAATGACGACAGGCGAGGGCGCGTTCTCCGCGTCCCTCGACGCGGATTCCGAGGGCCAAGAGGGCAAATTCTACGTCTGGTCCTACGACGAAGTGATTCGACAGCTCGGCGTCGAGGACGGCGAATTCTTCGCGCGCCACTACGACGTCACGCCGGAAGGTAATTTCGAAGGCCACACCATTCTCAATCGGCTCACGGCGCAGCCGCACGACGATAAGGACGAAGCGCGGCTCGCCGCGTTGCGTGCAAAACTTCTTGCCGCGCGAGAGGCGCGCGTGCGCCCCGGACTCGATGACAAAGTGCTCGCCGATTGGAACGGATTAATGATCGCGGCGCTTGCCAATGCGAGCCTCATGCTCGATGAACCGTCGTGGCTCGACATGGCCGATCGCGCCTTCGCCTTCGTCGCGCGCACCATGACCCGCGGCGATCGGCTCGGCCATTCATGGCGCGCCAGCCAGCTGAAATTTCCGGGGCTTGCGTCTGATTTCGCGGCGATGATCCGCGCCGCGCTCGCGCTCTATGAGGCGACCGGTCAGCAAAATTACCTCGACCAGGCGCTCGCCTGGCAGCGCGCGCTCGATCGCGACTATGCCAACGCCGAGGTCGGGACGTACTATCTCACCGCCGCCGACGCGGAGGGCCTGGTGATTCGCCCCGCCGCCACTACTGACGAGGCGACGCCGAACCACAATGCCGTCGCCGCCCAAAATCTTGTCCGGCTGGCGTTGCTTACCGGCGACGATGCTTGGCGCAGCAAGGCCGACCGGCTGATCGCGGCGATCGCGCCGCTCGCGGTCGAGAACCTCTACACGCATATGGCGCTGCTCAATGCCATCGACCTGCGGCTGCGCGCTGCTGAGATCGTAGTGACGGGCGAAGGAGAACGCGCGCAGGCGCTGCTCGCCGCCGCACGCGCGCTGCCGTCTCTCGACCGCATTGTGCTCCACGCCCGCGCGGCAGAGGTTTTATCGCCCTCGTATCCGGCGCAGGAAAAAGTGCGGGCCGCAGCCGAGCCGCAAGCCTTCGTCTGTATCCGGGAGACCTGCTCGCTGCCCGTGACCGATCCAGCTAGCCTCATTGCCGCCATCGAGGCGGTGCGACATAGTTGACGCTGCGGTCCCCTCGCGATCAATGCGAAACGCGCCGTGCCAGCGGCCGTAACGCCGGCGCATGCCGCGAAGCCTGGGTGATGCTTAGGTATTCATCGAGTCGAAGAACTCGGCGTTGTTCTTGGTGTTGCGCAGCTTGTCGAGCAGGAAGTCGATGGCGTCCATGGTGCCCATCGGATTGAGGATGCGGCGCAGCACGTACATTTTCTTGAGCTGATCGGGCGGCACCAGGAGTTCTTCCTTGCGCGTGCCCGAGCGGGTGATGTCCATCGCCGGGAAGGTGCGCTTGTCCGCCACCTTGCGGTCGAGAATAAGCTCGGAATTGCCGGTGCCCTTGAATTCCTCGAAGATCACCTCGTCCATGCGGCTGCCGGTGTCGATCAGCGCGGTGGCGATGATGGTCAGCGAGCCGCCTTCCTCGATGTTGCGCGCGGCGCCGAAGAAGCGCTTCGGACGCTGCAGCGCGTTGGCATCGACGCCGCCGGTGAGCACCTTGCCCGATGACGGCACCACGGTGTTATAGGCGCGGCCGAGCCGGGTGATCGAATCGAGCAGGATGACGACGTCGCGGCCGTGCTCGACCAGGCGTTTGGCTTTTTCGATCACCATCTCGGCGACCTGGACGTGGCGCACCGCCGGTTCGTCGAAGGTCGAAGAGATCACTTCGCCCTTCACCGAGCGCTGCATGTCGGTGACTTCTTCCGGCCGTTCGTCGATCAACAGCACGATCAGATAGCATTCCGGATGATTGTGGGTGATCGAGTGCGCGATGTTCTGCAGCAGCACGGTTTTGCCGGTGCGCGGCGGCGACACGATCAGCGCGCGCTGGCCTTTGCCGACCGGGGCGACGATGTCGATGACGCGAGCGGATAGATCCTTCTTGGTCGGGTCCTCGAATTCCATCTTCAGCCACTCGTCGGGATAGAGCGGCGTCAGATTATCGAAATTGACCTTGTGGCGGGCTTTTTCGGGGTCCTCGAAGTTGAGCGAGTTGACCTTGAGCAGAGCGAAGTAACGTTCGCCTTCCTTCGGGCTGCGGATGTGGCCGTCGATGGTGTCGCCGGTGCGCAGTCCGAAACGGCGGATTTGCGACGGCGATACGTAAATATCATCCGGCCCGGGAAGGTAATTGGCTTCCGGCGAGCGCAGAAAGCCGAAGCCGTCCGGCAACACCTCGACGACGCCTTCACCGACGATATCGGTTTCGCGGGCGGAGAGCTGCTTGAGGATGCCGAACATCAGCTCCTGCTTGCGCATCGTCGAGGCGTTCTCGACTTCAAGCTCTTCCGCGAAGGACACTAGCTCCGCCGGAGTCTTAGTTTTTAGTTCTTGGAGTTTCATTTCCCGCATACAGATTTCCTATGGAAATGGGCCAGCGCCGGGTAGGGTCGCAGCGTCGCTGGCGGAGAAGAGAGTCGTAGGTCTTGGGTTGCGAGAGGCTTTGGGGGCCCCGGTCCCGATGCACCAGCCGGCTCCAATCCATTGGAGCCAGAAATCAATTGCATCCGCCTACGTTCGGTGGGATGGCCTAAAGATAAGAAAAGACCGCCGTTGAGGCAAGTGCCGTGACGGATTGTGCACTGGCAACGCCGCAGCCTCAGAACGGTTTCAGCACCACCAAGATGACGATGCCGATCATCAGCACGGTCGGTATCTCATTAATTATCCTATAGAATTTCTCTGAATGCTGGTTTCGATCGGCGCCGAAATCCTTCACCCAGCGGGCCAACAGACCGTGCACGCCGGAAAGGATAACGACCAGTGCCAGCTTCGCCTGGAGCCAGCCCGAAGCGAACCACCCGTAGTGCGAATCGGGTCCGTACCAGGCGAGCCAGAGCCCCAGCAGCCAGGTCGCGATCATGGCCGGATTGATGATGGCGCGTAATAGCCGACGCTCCATCACCTTGAAGGTTTCCGACTGAACCGAGCCTATCTCCGCCGCGCAGTGATACACGAACAGCCGCGGCAGATAGAGCATTCCCGCCATCCAGGCGATCACCGCGATGATGTGGAATGCCTTGATCCATGCATACGTATTCACCGTCGTTCTCCCCTCGCCGAATCCCGCCGCCCTCAGGCGTGCGCCGGCTTGCCGCGGACCCGCGCGATAAGGTGCTCAACGTGAGCGATCGGCGTGTCCGGCAGCACCCCATGGCCCAAATTGAATACGAACGGTCCGCGCGAAAATGCCTGGAGAATGGCATCGATCGAGCGATCGAGCGCCGCGCCTCCGACCATCAGCGCTAGCGGATCGAGATTACCTTGGATTGGCCGCTGTGTCTGGATGCGGTCCCGAACAAAGGCTAACTCAGCCGTCCAATCTATTCCGACGGCATTGACCGCAACGGCTTCAAGGTAGCGTTCGAGCTCGGTTCCGGCGCCGCGGGGAAACCCGATGATGGGCGCTTCCGGAACACGCTCGCGCACCATGGCGACAATTCGCGCGCACGGCTCGATACACCATTTGCGGAATTCATCGGCCGGCAGCACTCCGGCCCAGGTGTCAAAAATCTGCACGGCATCGACGCCTGCCGCAAACTGCCGGGTCAAATAGCTCGCCGAGGCCTCGACAAGCATGTCGATCAGCTCGGCAAAAACATCGGGAAACCGATACGCAAACAGCCGCGCAGGAAGCTGGTCGGTCGTTCCGGCTCCGGCGATCATATACGTTGCCAAAGTCCACGGCGCCCCGCAGAAACCCAAGAATGCAACCGCCGGCGGTAGGTTCTGCTTGACCCGCGTAATCGTCTCGTAGACCGGCTCAAGCCGGATGTGGTCAATCTCTCGATAGAGGCTGTTCAGCGCTTCGGGATCCTTAAGCGCATCGAGCCGCGGTCCCTCACCATCTTCGAACGTGACACGTTGACCAAGCGCATGCGGCACCACCAGGATATCGGAAAATAGGATCGCCGCATCGAAGCCGAAACGCCGGATCGGTTGCAAGGTGATCTCTGCCGCACGTTTGGGATCAAAGCACAGATCGAGGAAACCCGCCGCTTTCTCGCGGATTGCCCGATATTCCGGAAGGTATCGGCCAGCCTGGCGCATCAGCCAAATCGGCGGTACAGACTGACGCTCACCCGCTAGGATGCAAAGAAGAGGTTTGATCGCAAGACTTCCCGCCACGGTCTGATCCTAAACTGAATCAATCTAATAGACTCTGTTGTAGTACTTGGACGGTTGATTGGACTCATACATTTGTACGCACACGTCATCCACCGACCGCTCACATATTCCCAGTGAACGCGTCTCATTGAAGCTCGTCGAAGTTCGACGTTTATATTGCCTTTCCCGGACTGTTTTCGCCTTTTGTGCCGGCACTATCCACATTTCACCAGAGTTCGCCATCAGGGGTGATTTTCGCCAGTGGGGCGGCACCGATGTGGATCATTTCCTGACTCTGTCGCCTATTGTTCTTGCGCGACGGTTGAAGCCATGGCCTTGTCCCCACTGACCGACAGGTTATTCAATCCTCGTATGATGCCCGAGGCCGGATATTTTCACTTGCATTTGGTCTCCGATTCAACCGGAGAGACCCTGATTACGGTCGCGCGCGCCGCAGCGGCCCAATATACGAAGGTGATACCGGTTGAGCATGTGCATCCGCTGGTGCGGGCGCCAAAGCAGCTCGATCGGGTCCTGGCTGAAATCGAAGAGACGCCCGGCATCGTGCTTTATACGCTGTTGCAAGGGAACTTGGTCGATAGGCTGGAGCAAAAATGCCGTGACTTTGGCCTACCGTGTCTGTCGATTCTCGGACCGGTGCTCCACCTGTTCCAGTCCTATCTCGGCGCCGAATCAACCTACAAGGTCGGCGCGCAGCATACGCTGAATGCCGAGTACTTCCGCCGAATCGATGCGCTCAATTACACCATGATGCATGACGACGGCCAACACACTGACGACCTCGAAGAAGCGGACGTGTTGCTGATCGGCGTGTCGCGGACTTCGAAGACGCCGACCTCGATTTATCTCGCCAACCGTGGCGTGAAGACGGCTAACGTGCCGCTGGTGTCGGGGGTGCCATTGCCGCCAGGCATAGAACGGCTCAAGCGTCCGCTGGTCGTCGGTCTGTATGCGACGCCCGAGCGTATCGTGCAAATTCGGCAGAACCGGCTCCTTGGGCTGAAGGCGTACCGCGACGACGACAAGTATATCGACCCGCAATCCGTGGCGGAAGAAGTCGCCGCCTCGCGCCGGCTCTGCGCGAGACATAACTGGCCGCTGATCGACGTATCGCGGCGATCGATTGAGGAAACCGCGGCGGCGGTGCTTGCACTCCTCGCCGAGCGCCGCCGACACATGGCCTCGTGACCGATGCCGCTGTGGCTTGCCTCCGGTCCGCTGGTGCTGGCATCGAGAAGCGCCGTGCGCCGGACGCTGCTGGAGGCGGCCGGCGTGCCGGTCGAGGTATATCCCGCCGACATCGACGAGCGAAGCCTGGAAACGGGCGTACCGTCGGCAACGCCGGCCGCCGTCGCTGCGCTCTTGGCGCGGCAAAAGGCGTTGGTTGTCGCGGGATTGCGCCCGGCCCGGCTGGTGCTCGGTGCCGACCAGGTCCTGGCGCTTGACGCCAAACTGTTTACCAAGCCCGCCGATCGCGCCGCTGCGCGCACTCAACTTCGCGCACTGTCGGGCCGCACCCATGAGCTTCATTCGGCCATTGCGTTCGTACGGGACGGAGCGGTGGTGTTCGAGCATGTCGGCACGGCGCGACTGACCATGCGCTCGTTCTCGGATCGGTTCCTCGATGCCTATCTCGACGCCATCGGCAGCGCGGCGACGGCAAGCGTCGGCGCCTACCAAATCGAAGGCCCGGGTCTGCAGCTCTTCGAGCGGATCGAGGGTGACTATTTCACCGTCCTGGGCTTGCCGCTCCTCGCCGCCCTTGATTTCCTGCGGCGGTACGGGAGCCTCATCCCATGAGCGGCGAACGGCCTTTCATTCTCTGTCTGACCGGTTCGCTCGGCATGGGCAAATCGAGAACCGCGAGCTTCTTCGCCGAGGCCGGCGTGCCAGTTCACGATTCTGATGCCGTTGTGCACGCGCTATACGAAGGGGAGGCGGTGCCGCTCATTGAGCAGGCTTTTCCCGGCGCCACCAGCGGCGGCAAAGTCGACCGCGCCAAGCTCGCGGCCATGGCGCTTGGCGACGATGCGGCGCTCGCTCGGCTTGAGGCGCTCGTGCATCCGCTGGTCGGCGCCGCGCGCGACAAGTTCCTGGCCGAGGCGCAAGCCCGCGGTGCACCGGTGGTCGTGCTCGACATCCCGCTCCTGTTTGAGACGGGCGCGCAGCGCGGCTGCGATGCGGTCATCGTGGTTTCGGCGCCGCCGGAGATGCAACGCCGACGAGCCTTCGAGCGGCCCGGCATGACCGACGAAAAGCTCGCTGCGCTCCTTGCCAAGCAAATGCCGGATGCAGAAAAGCGCAGGCGCGCCGATTTTGTCGTGGATAGCTCGCAATCGTTCGATCACGCTCGCGCCCAGGTGCGAGACATCCTGCGGGTTGTGGCTAAAATGCGCGGGCGGGCCGCTGATTCGTGATGGGCGGCCTTAAGCCAGCGGCAGCCTAAGAGCTTTCATGCGCGAGATTGTGCTCGATACCGAAACGACGGGTCTTGATCCTCTGGACGGCCATCGCCTGGTCGAGATCGGCTGCATCGAGCTAGTCAACCGCATACCCTCCGGCCAAACGTTCCATGCCCATTTCAATCCGCAACGCAATGTGCCGGCGGAAGCGTTTGCGGTCCACGGCCTCAGCGATGAATTCCTCAAGGACAAGCTGTTTTTCACTGAGGTCGCGGACGACCTGATCGCCTTTCTTGGCGATGCGCCGCTGGTCATCCACAATGCGGCATTCGATATCGGATTTATTAATGCCGAGCTTGAGCGCGCCGGCCGGCCGCTGATCGCGCGCGAGCGAACGGTCGACACCCTCTTGATCGCGCGTCGCAAGCATCCCGGCGCATCAAACCGTCTCGATGACCTTTGCACGCGCTACGCCATCGACAATTCGCGTCGCACCAAGCATGGCGCGCTGCTAGACGCCGAGCTTCTCGCCGAAGTCTACGTCGAGCTGATTGGCGCGCGCCAAGCGCAGCTTGTGCTTTCCCAGGCGACGACCACGGGCCGGCTTGCCGGCGAACCCATTATCGTCCGCGCGCGGCTGGTGCCTCTTGTCGCGGCGGTGACGGCCGAAGAACGCGCGGCGCATCGGGCGTTCATCGCCACCCTCGGCGACAACGCAATTTGGCGCGACTACGTCAGTTCGGATTGACCGGCTGGGGCGGCGGCGAGGGTTGCGTCGCCGCAAGTCGTTGGCGGTAGAGGCCGACAAAATCGATCGGGTCGAGCAACAGCGGCGGAAAACCGCCGTTCCGCACCGCGGTCGCGATAATCTCGCGGGCGAAGGGAAAAAGCAGGCGCGGGCACTCGATCAGGATGACGGGCTGCAGGCTCTCGGCCGGCACGTTCTGGATGCGGAAGACGCCGCCGAAGATGAGCTCGAAGCTGAACAGCAGCGTGCCCTGGGTTTCCGCCTTGCCTTCCAAGCGGAGCGTCACCTCGACATCCGTGCTGCTGCCGCTCATGGGCGCGGCATCGACGTTGACCTGGATGTTGATCGACGGCTGCTGTCCCGTAGGCGCCATCGACTGGGGGGCGTTCGGATTTTCGAACGACAAGTCCTTCACATATTGGGCGAGGACCCCGATCTGAGGCATCGCCGGCTGCGGCTGCGGCTGAGGCTGAGGACCGCCGTTCGTGGCTGACATGCTCGTCTCCGGCCCGCGGGGGGCATTAAGGTCTGGCTAACATAGGCAAAGCGGGCGAACAATGGCGGCTCAGCGAGCACCGGAGCCCTGCCGCTGGTTCGGCCTTCTGCCTAAAAGCACGTCATTGATTTGTAGCATAGGCCGGCGCCTACGGCGTGGATTCGGCACCACGGCGGCGGTTCCGGCGGTTACAATGTTGGCGCGGCGGCAGCGATCGTTTAAACTAACCGCCGGCGTGCGTATTGGACAGCGGCCACTGGATGGTTCCCCGCGCGTGCCTACATAGAGCGGGGACCCAGGCGCCTCCCGCGGATTCGTCACTGTGAACCGCCCTATAGCGTCCCGCCATTCGCGACGCCGAGAGATATGAAACGTGTTCGATATTTACACCATCATCTTCCTGGCGCTCGCAGTGTTCATTTTCCTGCGCCTTCGCAGCGTCTTGGGGCAACGCACCGGCCGCGAGCGACCGCCCTACGACCCTTATGCGACGCGCGATGCGGTGCGTAGCCCGGCGAGCGACAAGGTTGTGGCCCTGCCGCCGCGCCCGGCTGAGGCGGCAGCAACGCGGCCAGTCGAGGCCGCCCCCCCGCCCGCGGACCGCTGGAAGGGCGTCGCCGAGAGCGGGTCGACCGTAGCGACCGGCCTCGACGCCGTCGCCGCGGCGGGTTCGAGCTTCGATGCCAAGCATTTCATCACCGGCGCGCGGACCGCCTACGAGATGATTGTGACCGCCTTCGCCGAAGGCGATCGCCGCCAATTGCGCGGCTTGCTGTCGCGCGAGGTCTTTGATGGTTTTGACGCCGCAATCAGCGAACGTGAAGGTCGCGGCGAGACTGCCGAGACGCGCTTCGTTTCGATCGATGGCGCGACAATCACCGGCGCCGAATTGCGCGGCCGCACCTCCCAGATCACCATCCGCTTCGTGTCCAAGCTCGTTTCCGCGACCCACGATCGATCGGGGACCGTGATCGACGGCAACGCCGAAAAGGTTACCGACGTCACCGACGTGTGGACGTTCGCCCGCGACATCTCCTCGCGCGATCCCAATTGGAAAGTTGTTGCAACCGAAGCCGGGCAGTGAGGCCCAAGTGAAGGCCCAAGTGAGGCCCATGGCGGCAGCGTGGCGGGCCTTGCTGCTCATCATCGTGTTCGTCGGTCTCGCGGGCATGCCGGGGGCGGCCCGCAGCGGCGAGCGGGAGCCGATCAAATTCCCGGATACGCAATATGAGCCCGTTGACTGGACCGACCTCGACGGCTGGGCGGGCGACGATCACGCCACGGCCTTTGCCGCGCTCCTCGCAAGCTGTCGCGCGCTGAACGGCAATCGGCAGCCTGCCCGCGAGGCGGCGCCGATCACGAATGCCCTCAAGACCGTCTGCGAGCGGGCTTTCGCTGCCGTGCCGCTCGAGGAGGACGGCGCGCGGAAGTTCTTCGAGGATAATTTCCGGCCGCTGCGCATCAGCAAGCTCGGCGACAGCGACGGCTTTCTCACCGGATATTACGAGCCGATCATCGACGGTTCGCGCGTGCCGACCCGCGAGTTTGCGGCGCCGCTTTATCGCCGGCCGCCCAATTTGGTCGTATCAGGCCGGCGCAAGCTCGGCGATTCGTTTCCCAGTAAGGGCGTCAAGGTGGGCCGCCAGGTCGGCCGGCGCAAGATCGTGCCGTATTACGATCGGGCCGAGATCGAGGATGGCACGCTGGACGGCTGGCATCTGGAAATCTGCTGGCTGCGCAGCGAGCTCGACGTCTTGTTCGCGCAGATCCAAGGCTCGGCCCGGATCAGGCTGGAGGACGGCTCCATTCTGCGCGTCAATTACGATTCGCATAATGGCTGGCCCTACACGCCGGTCGGGCGCGTGCTCGTCGACCGCAAGATCTTTGCGAAGGACGAGGTCTCGATGCAGCGCATCCGCGACTGGATGGAGGCCAATCCGGACGCCGCCAAGGACGTGCGGCGGCAGAACAAGTCCTATGTGTTTTTCCGTATCACCGATCTTGCGACGGAGGACGAAGCGATCGGCGGCGAGGGCGTGCCGCTGGTGCCCGGCCGCTCGATCGCCGTCGATCGTTCGTTGCATGCGTACGGCACGCCGTTCTTCATCGCGGCCGAGCTGCCGATCGCCAACGACAAAGCGGGGACTAAATTTCGCCGGCTGGTTTTCGCGCAGGATACCGGCTCGGCCATCGTCGGCCCGGCGCGGGCCGATATCTATTTCGGAGCCGGGGATGAAGCCGCGCGAATCGCCGGCCGCATCCGTCATCCCGGGCAGTTCGTGATGCTATTGCCCCGCGAACTCGATCCCGTCGAGGCGGCGCGCAACACGCCGCTGCCGCCGGAGCGGCCGGGCACGTTCGTGCAGTTCAGCGTCGGCAGCATGATCGATCCCACCGCAGAAGACGTGCCGCTCCCGGAGGCGAAACCCGCCATTGCGCCGGAGACGAAGCCGAAATCGCGACGAAAACGATGACTAGGCGCCGTCCATTGAGTGAGGACGAACGCGCGCTATGGAGCGGCGTTGTGCGCGCGATCACGCCGCTGCGTGACGCGCAGGAACCACCACCACCCGCCGGCGACAGCGCCGGCGGTGAGAGCGCGCCTTGGCAGCACGGCGCGCGGCAGGAGGCGCTGCCGGGAAAGATAACGCCGCCGCTGGCGCCGCTCGGACGGCGTCTTAAGCAGCGGGTCGCGCGGGGCCGCGAGCCGATCGATGCCCGCCTCGATCTGCATGGCTTGACCCAGAGAGAGGCGCACACGGCCCTGTTACGTTTCCTGCGCGGAGCCCAAGCGGACGGCGCCCGCATCGCGCTCGTCGTCACCGGGAAGGGAAGCAGCAAAGGCGAGCGCCATGCCGGCGCCGAGCGCGGCGTGCTGCGGCGCCAGGTGCCAATGTGGCTTTCGCTGCCGGAGTTTCGCCGGTTTGTCGTCGGATTCGAAGACGCTCACGTCGGTCACGGCGGGGAAGGAGCGCTTTACGTGCGATTGCGGCGCGCGCGCTAGAGCATGATCCGGAAAAATGGAGGCCGGTTTTCCGAAAAGATCATGCTCCAGCAAGATATTAGAGCGCCAATCGATTCAATCTGAAGCGATTACGCCTTAGTCACGCCGTTAACCTTAACCGTTGGAAGGTCGGAGGAAGCGCAAGAAATGGTCAATTTCGTCTGGCAAAAGGGCTCCTCGAACGGAGTACCGTCAGTCATGCCCGACATGTTCGAAATGGCCGATACGCAGTCGAAACCCATCGCCATGCGAGGCGACTCCTCCGACAAGCAGGCCCTCGCCCAGGTTGAAAAGTGGATGGCGATGATCCGCGAGATCAGCCGCGAGCAACAGGCAGAGACAAACAGAGGCTAACGAAGTCTCCTACAAGATAAATCGGCTCAGATCGGCGTTCTTGGCGAGATCGCCAACGTGCTTTTGCACGTAGGCTGCGTCGATCTTGACCGTCTCGCCCGAGCGGTCAGGCGCCGCGAAGGAGACTTCGTCGAGCACGCGCTCCATCACCGTCTGCAGCCGCCGCGCGCCGATATTTTCAACGCTCGAATTCACCGCCACGGCGATGTCGGCGACGGCGTCGATGGCATCCTCGGAGAACTCCAGCGTCACGCCTTCGGTCCCCATCAAGGCGATGTATTGCTTGATCAGCGAGGCCTCGGGCTCGGTCAGGATGCGCCGCATGTCGTCGCGGGTCAGGGGCTTTAATTCGACGCGGATCGGCAACCGGCCTTGCAGTTCGGGCAGCAGATCCGAGGGCTTGGAGATGTGGAACGCACCGGAGGCGATGAACAGAATATGATCGGTCTTCACCGAGCCGTGCTTGGTGGCGACCGTGGTGCCTTCGATCAGCGGCAACAAATCGCGCTGTACGCCCTCGCGCGAAACGTCGGCGCCGATGCGGCCATCGCGCGCGCAGATCTTGTCGATCTCGTCGAGAAAGACGATGCCGTTATTCTCCACCGTCTTGATAGCCTCCTGCGTGAGCTGGTCGGTGTCGAGCAGCTTGTCGGATTCCTCGTTGACTAGGATTTCATAGGAATCGCGGACGTTGACGCGCCGCGTCTTGGTGCGGCCGCCGCCGAGCTTGCCGAAAATGTCGCCGATCGAGATGGCGCCGACCTGGGCGCCAGGCATTCCGGGAATTTCGAATAGCGGCATGCCGCCGGAGGACTGCACCTCGATCTCGATCTCCTTGTCGTTGAGCTCGCCGGCGCGCAGCTTGCGGCGAAACGCCTCCTTGGTCGAGGCGCTGGCATTGGCGCCGACCAGCGCATCGAGTACCCGGTCTTCGGCGACCTGCTGCGCTCTGGCTTGGACGTCCTTGCGCTTCCGGTCGCGCGTCAAGGTCAGCGCGACCTCGACGAGGTCGCGCACGATCTGCTCGACGTCGCGGCCGACATAACCGACCTCGGTGAATTTCGTCGCTTCGACCTTGAGGAACGGCGCGGCGGCGAGCTTGGCAAGGCGCCGGGAAATCTCCGTCTTGCCGACGCCGGTCGGCCCGATCATCAGAATATTCTTCGGCAGGACTTCCTCGCGCAGCCGCTCGTCGAGTTGCAGCCGGCGCCAGCGGTTACGCAGCGCGATCGCGACCGCGCGCTTGGCGTCGGCCTGGCCGACGATGAAGCGATCGAGCTCGGAGACGATTTCGCGGGGAGAAAAGTCGCTCATGGAGCCTTTCGGGCTGTTCCGGGAAAACGATTCACGTCTTCAACGTTTCGACGGTCACGTTCCTGTTGGTGTAGACACAGATGTCGGCGGCGATGTCGAGGGCGCGGCGCACGATGGCCTCGGCGTCGAGCGGTCCGTCGGCGAGCGCGCGGGCGGCGGCCAGCGCGTAATTGCCGCCCGAGCCGATACCGACGATGCCCGCCTCGGGTTCGAGCACGTCGCCGGTACCGGTAAGCACCAGCGATACGTCCTTGTCGGCGACGATCATCATGGCTTCGAGCCGGCGAAGGTATCGGTCGGTGCGCCAATCCTTGGCCAGCTCGACGGCCGCCCGCATCAGCTGGCCGCGATATTGCTCGAGCTTGGCTTCCAACCGCTCGAACAGGGTGAAGGCGTCCGCGGTGGCGCCGGCAAAGCCGCCGATCACATCGCCGCCGCCAAGCCGGCGCACCTTGCGCGCATTGGCTTTGACGATGGTCTGGCCGATCGAGACCTGGCCGTCGCCACCGACGGCGACCAGGCCACCCTTGCGGACGGTCAGGATGGTCGTGCCGTGCCAAAGGCCGGATTGGCCGGGTTCAGGGGAGGACATGCGCTGGAAAGCCTTTGTTCAAGCCATGATTTAGGAGTTGGCGGCCGGCAATGCAATTGTAGGCCGCGAGACATTGGCGCAGCCGACGAAGCCCTGATAAAAGCGCGGCGCGGAGAACATGATGCGCAAGGCGTCCGTAAAACGTACCACCAAGGAAACCGACATCGAGGTCGCCGTCGATCTCGACGGCAACGGCCGCGCGTCGGTCGCGACCGGAATCGGTTTCCTCGACCACATGCTTGATCTCCTGGCACGGCATTCGCGCTTCGACATCGCGGTCAAGGCCAAAGGCGACTTGCACATCGACCACCACCACACCACCGAGGACGTCGGTATCGCGCTCGGCCAGGCGGTGAAGCAGGCGCTCGGCGAGATGAAGGGCATCGCCCGCTACGCCGACGTGCACGTGCCGATGGACGAGGCGCTGACGCGGGTCGTGATCGACATTTCGGGCCGGCCGTTCCTGGTGTTCAGCGTCGAGTTCGTGCGCGACAAAGTGGGAGCATTCGACACCGAGCTGGTCCAGGAATGGTTCCAGGCCTTCGCCATGAACGCTGCGGTGACGCTGCACGTTGCCACGCTTTATGGCAGCAACGACCATCATATTGCCGAATCCTGCTTCAAGGGTCTGGCGCGGGCGTTGCGGGCGGCGGTCGCCGTCGATCCGCGTGCCGCAAACGAGGTGCCCTCAACCAAGGGCACGCTCGGCAATTGACCCGCTGTCCTCGCGAGGCTTCGTGACAGCATTGGAATAACGCCATGGCCGTTTACACCGTCCACGAGCCGCCGCTGCGCGCCACCGAAGCCGCACCCGATCCGGAGCGGTTCGTGTTCGTGCGCGATGGGTTTTCGATTTGGGCGTTCCTGGTGGCGGCGCTGTGGATGTTGTGGCACCGGATGTGGCTCATTCTGGTGGTCTATGTGGTGGTTGCCGCGGGCCTCGAAACTGTCCTGCGTTATGCCGGTGTTGGCAGCCCCGTGCTGAGCTTTGTCGCCCTCCTGATATCGCTCCTGGTTGGCATTGAGGCGGGCACGCTGCGGCGCTTCATGCTGGCACGCCGCGGCTGGAAGAATGTCGGTATCGTCAGCGCCTATGACCTCGAAGACGCCGAGCGGCGCTTTTTCGGTAGCTGGGTTGGCGCGGTGCCAACCAAGGGCATCGTGCCCTCTACGGCGCAGCGGAATTCGCCGCCGCCGACGCTACTGCCGCGCATGCCGCCGCCTGACGTCATCGGCCTATTTCCCGAGCCGGGGGCCAGCCGGTGAGTGTCGCCATCGTCGATTACGGCTCCGGCAACCTCCACTCCGCGGCCAAGGCGTTCGAACGCGCGGCGCAGGATGCCGGCTTGCAACAGCCGATCGTGGTGACGAACGATCCAGGCGTCGTGGCATTGGCCGACCGGGTCGTGCTGCCCGGCGTCGGCGCCTTCGCCGACTGCCGGCGCGGTCTCGATGCCGTCGATGGTATGGTCGCGGCGCTCGAGGAAGCGGTACACCGCAAAGGCCGGCCATTCTTTGGTATCTGCGTCGGCATGCAATTGCTGGCCGAGCGCGGCCGCGAATACGAGGTGACCGAGGGGCTGGGCTGGATTGCCGGCGAGGTCGATAGCATAACGCCGAACGATCCGAACTTGAAAATTCCACATATGGGCTGGAACACGCTCAACGTCGCGCGCCCGCACCCACTGCTCGACGGCTTGACGCTCGGACCGCAGGGCCTGCACGCCTATTTCGTGCACTCGTTTCAGCTCAAGCCGACAGAGCGCGTCGATCTTGTGGCGGATGCCGATTACGGCGGCCCCGTTACCGCGATCGTGGCGCGCGACAACATTGTCGGCACGCAATTCCATCCCGAGAAGAGTCAACGGCTCGGTCTGGCCCTGATCGCGAATTTCTTGAAGTGGAAACCGTGATCCTCTTTCCCGCGATCGATCTGAAAAACGGCGAAGCCGTGCGCCTCGAACAGGGCGACATGGCGCGCGCCACTGTCTTCCATCTCGACCCGGCCGGGCAGGCGCGCGCCTTCGCGGCGCAGGGCTTTGAATACCTCCACATCGTCGATCTCGACGGCGCCTTCGCCGGACGGCCGATGAATGCGGCAGCAGTCGAGCGCATCCTCGCCGCGGTGAAAATTCCGGTGCAACTCGGCGGCGGCATCCGCGACCGCGCCGGCATCGAACGCTGGCTCGCCAAAGGTGTCACCCGCGTCATCATCGGAACGACTGCCGTGCGCGATCCGGCGCTGGTGAAAGCTGCGGCGAAGGAGTTTCCCGGCCACATTGCCGTCGGGCTCGATGCACGCGACGGTAACGTCGCGGTCGAAGGCTGGGCGGAGACCTCAAAACTTTCTGCGCTCGACATCGCCAGGCGCTTCGAAGACGCCGGCGTTGCCGCGATCATCTACACCGACATCGCGCGCGACGGCATGCTCCGCGGCCTCAATCTTGACGCCACAATCGCCCTTGCCGATGCGGTATCGATACCGGTCATTGCTTCGGGCGGGCTCGCCTCGATGGAGGACGTGCGCGCATTGCTGGCGCCGCGCGCGCGAAAGCTGGAAGGCGCCGTGGTCGGCCGCGTACTCTACGATGGCCGGCTCGATGCGGCGGCGGCATTGCAGCTCGTTCGTGCGGCGCGGGCGGCCTAAAAAATGTTCAAGGTCCGCGTCATTCCCTGCCTCGACGTGAAGGACGGCCGCGTCGTCAAGGGCGTCAATTTCGTCAATTTGCGCGATGCCGGCGATCCGGTCGAAGCGGCGATCGCCTACGACGAAGCCAGCGCCGATGAGCTGACCTTCCTCGACATTACCGCGAGCCACGAGGATCGCGGCATCATGCTCGATGTCGTGCGGCGCACCGCCGAAGCCTGTTTCATGCCGCTGACGGTCGGCGGCGGGCTACGCACGATCGACGATATTCGGGCGCTGCTGTCTTCCGGCGCGGACAAGGTGTCCATCAACACGGCGGCGGTCGCGCGCCGCGCCTTCGTCAAGGAGGCAGCGGAAAAGTTCGGCGATCAGTGCATCGTGGTCGCCATCGACGCCAAGAAAGTGTCGCCGCCGGACGAGCCGAACCGCTGGGAGATCTTCACCCATGGCGGGCGCAATCCGACCGGCCTCGATGCCGCGGCCTATGCCCGTGAAGTGGTCGCGCTTGGCGCCGGGGAGATCCTGCTGACCTCCATGGATCGCGATGGCACGCGCCAAGGATTTGACATTCCGCTGACGCGCGCCGTTGCCGACAGCATCTCGGTTCCTGTGATCGCCTCGGGCGGCGTCGGCAATCTCGATCACCTGGTCGAAGGCATCCGCGACGGCCATGCCAGCGCGGTGCTCGCCGCCTCGATCTTTCATTTCGGCGAGTATTCCGTGCGCGCCGCCAAGGAATACATGGCGCGCGCCGGTCTGCCGGTGCGGCTCGATCCCTGATTGCCTCATGCTGGGAGGAACCCGGTGAAACGGTCAACGGGCAAGCGGCCTCTCCCCGCCTCGATGAAGAGATGCTAAGGAGGCGCGCCATGGCGCCGTACACCCTCCAGGACCTCGAAAAGCGCGTGCAGGCGCGCGCGCAGGCGGATGCCAGCGCGTCCTACACGCGCGGGCTGATCGACAAAGGCGTGGCCCACTGCGCGAAAAAACTCGGCGAAGAAGCGATCGAAGTCGCTATCGCCGCCGTCGCCGAGGACCGCGGCCACGTGGTCGCGGAAGCGGCCGATCTCCTCTATCATCTCCTGGTCGTGCTCCATGCGCGCGGCATCGCGCTTGCCGAAGTCGAAGCGGCGCTCGGGGACCGCACACGCCAGTCGGGCCTCGACGAGAAGGCTGCGCGCAAAGGCGGTTGAGGGCAAATCCGTATGGAGCAACGCACCGAACCGGACGTCTCGCCGTATCGCGTGTTCTCGCGGGCGGAATGGGCGAATTTGCGCGAGGACACGCCGATGACGCTCGAGCCGGCCGAGGTCGCGCGGCTGCGCTCGGTTCATGACCGGCTGGACATGTCGGAGGTCGAGGAAATCTACCTGCCGCTATCGCGGCTACTCTCGTTTTACGTGGCCGCGACGCAGCGGCTGTTTCGCGCCCAGCAGGGCTTCCTCGGCACCGAGGACGCCAAGATGCCCTACATCATCGGGGTCGGCGGCTCGGTCGCGGCCGGCAAGTCGACCACTGCGCGTGTGCTGCAGGCACTGCTGGCGCGCTGGCCGAACGTGCCCAAGGTCGACCTCATCACCACCGACGGCTTTCTTTTCCCCAACGCCGTGCTCGGGCGCGAAGGCCTGATGGAGAAAAAGGGCTTTCCGGAAAGCTACGACCTGCCGGCGCTGCTGCACTTTCTGTCCGACATCAAAGCCGGGCGCCGGCCGGTGCGCGC
>Ga0181523_10001632_pt1 | contig 23571 bp, 15 predicted proteins | sample PEATcosm2014_Bin_43_FD_119752 | JGI IMG/M metagenome (GOLD analysis project Ga0181523, IMG submission 119752) | Peatland microbial communities from MTU Mesocosm Facility, Houghton, MI, USA - PEATcosm2014_Bin05_30_metaG | ecosystem: Environmental > Terrestrial > Soil > Wetlands > Peat | place... | reverse complement strand
TGGAAGTAAATATCGTGTTCGAAGAGCGCCACCGCGATGCGGCGAAAGTCGCAGCCATACTGCGCCAGCACGGTGTATTCGAGCTGCACCACGTCGATCTGGCGCAAGTAAATCTGGCGGTGAATCAGCCATTCCAGCTCTTCGTTATGGAACTCGCGCACGGCGTATGGCTCGAGCGGGCCGCCGTGGTTCGGATGGCCGGCGGGGCGCGCCAGCCATTCGGCCGAGGCGCAGAACTGGCGGAGCTCCAGATTGTCTTGTTCCTGCCAGGCGAAGTCGAGCAAACCGGCGACGTGTACCTCGGCCAGGCCGGCCAACTCGCGCAGGGTTTGGTACATGAAGACGCCGCCGCCGTGGACCGGCGGGCAGATGGGATAGGGCGAGACGAAGAGCACGCGCAGCGGCGAGGGCTCGGCGGGCAGCGCGGCAAAACGGTCGCGGAAATAACCGCCCAAAGGACGGCGGAAGGCTTCGGTATCGCTGACGCTCGAGAGCGCGCGGGCGCGCCAGCGCGAGCGCACGGCCGAAGGCAGCCGGAGAAACGCGCGCCACAGCGCGGCGAAAGTGGGCCGGCCGGCGATTTCGCCGAAGATCACGCTCAGCACCGCGCCCGCCCAGGTGAACGCGAAATGACCGGCCAGTCGTTGCCACTCGTGAATGTTTTTCCAGGCGAACAGCAGCGCGTTTCGCTTGATCACGCCTTGGATGAAATCGTCGCCGAAAGTCTTGCCGATGGTGCCGCGGTGCTCGTGGTGGACCACGCTATGCGCCTGGTAGAACACCTTCCAGCCGCGCTTCCAGGCCATGTAACCGAGGTCGGTATCTTCGAAGTAGAAGGGCGCGAACAGTTCGTCGAAGCCGCCCAGCGCATGGAATTTGCGCCGGTCGAAAGCGCACGAGCCTCCGCCGCCGTAGAAGCAGGGAAACAGGCCGGTCACGGCGGGGTCGGCGCGGTGACGCACGCGCAATGCGCCGTCCTGCCACCAGCCCTGGGTCAGGCCGGTCTCTTCGCGAATCTTATCGAGATCCTTGAAAAAGATCTGGCAGGAGACGGCGAACACCGCCGAGTCGACGAAGCCTTCGAGCAGGGGCGCAAGGAAATCGGGCTCCACGCGCATGTCGTTGTTGAGGAGCACGACGATACTGTTCTTCGCCTCGCGGAAGCCCGCATTCGAGCCGCCGCCGAAGCCGAGGTTCCGGTCGAGAGCCACCAGTTTGACGTGCGGGAATTCGGCCCGCACATAAGCGGCGCTGCCGTCGGTGGATCCGTTGTCGACGACGATAATCTCATTGGCCGGGTTGCCGGCCAGCGCGGTGATGACCGACGGCAGATACCGGGCGAGCAGGTCGCGGCCGTTCCAGTTGGCGATCACGACGCTGGCGGCCGAGGGAGCCTCCGCCGGTTCTTGCGGCGCGGGATTGCCGCGCGCCGGCCGGAACCAGCGCACGAGGATTGAGAAAACGTCGGCGAGCCAAAGCGCGAGCAGGCTCGCGGCCATTATCAACGGCGAGAGGATCAGCAGCGGCAGGGCGCGCAACAGACGCTTGAGGAAGAGCATGTCAACTGGCGCGAGGTTCAGGGCCGAGGCCAACCTTCTTGCCCAGCTTGACCCAACGCGACGCTTGGTACAGCGTCAACTGGCCGGAAACGCGGGCCAGCTCTTCGCGCAACCCGGCCACTTCGGTGTCGAGGCGCTGCGCCCACGCGGTGCAGCCCGCCAGGTCCGCCTCGGTTTCATGCAGCAGATCGACAGCGCGTTTCTTTTCGGCGATCTCCTTTTCGAGTGAGGCGTCTATCTTGCGCGCCCACTCGATCTTCTGCTCGAGTTCCTCATCGAGCCGGCTAATCTGCGCCTGGGCGTTCTCCTGCTCGCGCGCCAGTTCCTGTTCGAAACGGTGAATCTGGGCCTGGGCGTTTTCCTGTTCGCGGGCCAGTTCCTGTTCGAGCAGTTGAATCTGCACCTTGGCGCTTTTCTGCTCGAGCGCGAGCTCCTGTTCGAGGTTCAGAATCTGCGCCTTGGCGTTTTCCTGTTCGCGGGCGAGCTCCTGTTGCAGAGAGTCCACCCGCGCGCGGCGCTCCTGGACTTCGCGGTTGAGCGCATCGGCCCACTGATTGCTCTGCTCCAGCTCGGCCAGCAATTTTCGCTGTTGGAGCTCGAATTCGGTGAGATCGCGCTGGGCTTTTTCGAGCCACTGGTTCTTCTGGGCGAGTTCCCCATCGAGCAGGGCGATGTGGCGTTCGCGCTCGCGCAGCACGTTGGCGGCGCGGGGCACGTATACGAAGGTCGGGTTGCCGACCTGCGGGCGGTGGGCGCAGACGGCGACGAAGAAGTGCGAATCGTCTGGCGACGGATCGCCGGCGTCCACCCGCGTTTCGACGGTGTAACCGGCCTGGTGGGGCTGGAAAGTAACGCCCTCGACGTGATTTTCGAGGAACAGCGCCACGTGCGGGAACACCGCTTCGAGCGCGCCGCGGAACTCCTCGAAATCGAATTCATGAACGTGGAACGGGTTGGCTCCGTGGACGCCGCGAGATTCGGTGTAGTAGAGCTTGTTGGGCGTGGAGACGATCAACTGGCCGCCGGGAGCGAGCACGCGGCGGGCCTCCAGCAGGAACTCGCGCCAGCCCTCGAGGTGCTCGATCACCTCGAAGGCCACTACCAGGTCGAAGCACGCATCGGGATGCGGCAGCCGCTCGCAGGAAGCCTGCTCGAAGGCGAGGTTGGGCAGACGGTAGTGGGCGCAGGCGAAATCCACGGCTTCGGCGGCCAGATCGGCGCCAGCGACCGAATCGGCCTGGCTGGCGAGTTCGGCCGAGCCGTAGCCGGCGCCGCAGCCGGCGTCGAGAACCCGCTTGCCGTGCGCCAGCCGCGCCGCGAAGGCATAGCGCGCCAGGTGCTCGTTCAGGAGATCGACATCCACCTGGCCGGGAATCAGACGCTCGCCGGTGAACTCAGCCAAGGCTCTGCTCCACTTCGGGCGCCAGGCGCGCGTTGATCTCGACGCGGCAGGGCAGGTGAACGTAGCCGTAGATCTGGCCTTCGGTGCGGCTCATTTGCAGCGCGATGGCGTTGTCGATCCAGTCGCACATGGCGTAGCCGGTCAGCGGACCATCGGCGATGGCCGGGGAAAAAGAGAACGAAGCGGGGTAAAGCTCGGGCAGCTCGAGGTGGAAATCGACCGTCACCGTATCGCCGGCATGAAGCGGCGGCAATTGGCTGCCTTCGCGCGCCGTGTTGGTGCCCGCGAAGTCCATCCCCAACTGGTTGCGGAGCATGAAACCAACCATCGGCATCGGGAGCGGCTGCTTGGCGCGCGCGCTGATGCGCACGATGATGCGCGAGCTGGGTTCGAGCAACTGGAGCGGCCGGCCTTGCTCATCGAGCACGGCGATGCCGAGGATTTCGGCGCGGCCGTCGCCAAAGCGATGATCGATGTTGGGAATGGTTTCCACAATCTCGGGCGCGCGCACGGCGCCCGAGATCGAGCGCGGCGGCGCGGCCGAGGAGTCGGACAGGCGGTAGCTGGAGTCCTTTTCCGTCATGGCGGCGAGATAGTGAGAGACCACCGCGGCCGGGTCGCCGATTTCCGCGATGCGGCCCCGCTCGAGCCAGAGCACCCGGTCGCCGATCGCTTTTACATCGCCAACCGCGTGCGACACGAACAGAATGGTAACTCCGCGCGCGCGCAGCTCGTGCACCTTGCGCATGCACCGCTGACGGAAATAGATGTCGCCCACCGCCAGCGCTTCATCCACCAGCAGGATTTCCGGATCCACGTGGATGGCGACTGCGAAGGCCAGCCGCACCACCATGCCGCTCGAATAAGTCTTGACCGGCTGCCGGATAAACTCGCCAATTTCGGCGAACGTTTCGATCTCGCGGTAGCGTTCGTCGATCTGCCGCGTGGTGAGGCCGAGGATGGAGCCGTTCAGGTACACGTTGTCGCGCCCGCTGAACTCCGGATTGAAGCCGGCGCCCAGCTCGAGCAGCGCCGACACGCGACCGCGAACCTCGACGGAGCCGCTCGACGGAGCCAGGATGCCGGCCACGATTTGCAGCAGTGTGCTCTTGCCGGAACCGTTCTCGCCGATGATGCAGAAGGTCTCGCCGCGGCGGATCTCAAAAGTGGCGTCGTGCAGCGCCCAGAAATCGGTGTGGCGCTTGAGACGGTTGAAGGACGCGAGTTCCTTGAGCCGGTCGCCCGGCGCGCGGTACATGGCGTAGCTCTTGGAAACAGCTTGGAACTCGACGGCGTTCACGGCGGCTCAAAGGAAAGACCAGTGTAACGGAAGTGAACGGAGGATGGTGGGGCATCGCCGCGCCCAGTCTTCACATGACCCTTTCGCGGCGGGCGAATGTGATGTACATTTTAGACAGCGCCGGGCGCCGACGAGAGCGCCTCGCCAGCGGGAGAGCTCTTTATGCCTGTGATCCATGCCGAGCGGGCGGAAGTTTCTTGGGACAGCGAAAAATCGAAATGGCTGGTCCGCATCCATATCGGCGACGAAGTGATTCGCCGCCACTGGAAAGGTCCGAAGAATGCCGACCCGGAGAACCTTCGGGCGGACGCCGTCAGGACGGCCAAGGATGAAGGATACGATCTGGCCGGCGACAAGGTTGCGGTCCAGGTCTGAGCTGGCGCACGACGTGCGGAGCCGGGCCGGGCGTGCCCGGCCCCTACGAATCCGTTGCAGGGGCGAGCGATGCCTCGCCCGCGTGTCGCGCGACAACACGCTATCGTAATTGCGAAAATGGCGTCCTTGGGAGAACCGGCGCGACTATACTGGGAGGTTGACCGCTTCCCCATCGAGCGGCAAACGGGTTTTACTGCCGATGCGGATCACGATCGACGCGCTGCCGCTGCTTTTCAGAAGTGCCGGAGTGAAGAACTACCTGTATTACTGGATCCGGCATTTGCAGCGGGAGCCCGGAGCGGATGTGGGTCTGTTTCCCTTTTTGGGGGAGCCGTCGAGTCTGGATCACCGCGGGGCGGCGGCGGGGCGCATCCCGACGTTTTTCCGCCTGGGCCTCTTCTTCGCGATGAATCGATTGCCGGCGGGTTTTTCCCAACCCTGGTTCCGCGCCACGGACGTGTTCCATTCGACGAGGATACTAAACCCACCCAAACGAGCGAAGCTGACGGCCACGATTCACGATCTGACGTGCTGGCTTCTCCCGGACGTTCATTTGCCGGCCACCGTGGCTTTCGATCAGCGCTATGCGGAGAGAATCTGGAAGCGCGCCGACGGATTGATTGCAGTCTCGGAGAGTTCCCGAAACGATGCGGTGAGGCTATTGGGTATTCCGCCAGAGAAGATACAGGTCATCTATCCGGGGATTCCGGAAGCATACTTCTCGGTCGACCGCCAGGATGTCGAGCGGGTGCGGGCCGATCTGCGGCTTGGGCGCCCTTACCTGTTGTACGTGGGGACCATCGAGCCGCGAAAGAATGTCGACCTGCTGCTGGATGCATACGGCGACGTGGCAAGTTCGATTTCGAGCGAGTTCGATTTGGCGATTGCGGGTTCACCCGGATGGGCGAGCCGGGCGACGATGGGCCGGCTGAAGAGCTCACCGCCCAACGTGCGCTACCTGGGTTACGTGCCGGAAAGCGACCTGCCGGCACTCTTCGCGGGCGCCACGGCTTTTGTTTATCCGTCGCTCTATGAGGGATTCGGATTCCCCGTGGCGCAGGCCATGGCGGCGGGCGTGCCGGTGATCACGTCGGGCGTGTCGTCGCTGCCGGAAATCACTGGCGGCGCGGCCGTGTTGATCGACCCGCGCAGCCGGTGCGAGCTGCGGAATGCGATGGAGCGCCTGCTGACATCGCCATCGCTGATGGCGGAGTTGAGTGAGCGCGGCCGGACACAGGCGCGGAGATTCTCCTGGCCCGCGGCCGCGGCACGGTCTTTGGATTTCTTTCTGCGCGTGGTGGGTGGATCGGGCCGGTGTTAGGAAGCGGGCGGGTTGACCGGCGGAAGCGCCTGTGCCACTTTGCTGTCGAAGGATCTGGCGAGTGGGGCAGGCTCTTCCGCCGGCGCTTCCGCCTGTCAACCGATTCCTTCACTCCTCCAGGCGATGCTTCGGACTGGCGCGTTACGCTATCATCGAAGCACTGCGGGAAAATCGGCGAAGTGCGCCGAATTGCTTGGGAACATGCGAACAGGGATCACCGGATCGAGCGGATTTATCGGATCTTACCTGGCGCGGTGGTTGGCGGCGTCGGGCTCGACTTCGCTGCGTCTCCTGGTGAGAAACTCCGCCGGGCGAGGGCCCGATGGCGCGGAAGTTTGCCACGGCGATCTGCGCTCGCCGGCGGACTGCGCGCGGTTCGTCGAAGGGCTTGAGGTAATTCATTATCTCGCCCACGAAAACACGCCGGTGAATTCGGATCTGGATCAGCCGAACGATGTGCGCGCCAATCTGGAGCCACTCTTGAATCTGCTGCGCGCGGTCGAGCGGGCCGGCACCAGGCCGCACATCGTGTATTTCAGCAGTGGCGGCGCCGTGTATGCCAGAAACGAGGACAGAATTCCCTATCGGGAGACCGATCCAACCAGCCCGTCTTGCTCTTATGGAATTCTCAAGCTGGCGGCAGAACAGTATTTGCGGCTGGCCGCGGATAGAGGCTATCTGACAGCCACCGTCCTGAGGGCTGGCAACGCCTATGGCACCCTGCTGCCGCGGCACCGGATGCAGGGCCTGATCGGCGTTGCGTTGAACAGCGTGCTGAATGGGAACCCGGTCCGCGTGTTCGGCGACCAGAGCAACGTGCGCGACTACGTCCATCTCGATGACATCTGCGCGATGGTGGATCGCGTCTCGGTGGCGCGCGGAACGTTCAACATCTTCAATGTCGGCTCCGGCCTCGGCCATTCGGTGGCCGAGGTTTTGCAGGTGATTCGGGATTGCCATGGCGGGCCGATCGAGTTGGAAGTCAACCAGAACCAGGGGAAGTGGCTGACGGATTGGGTTGTGCTCGACATCGCCAAAGCCAGGCGGGAGTGCGGCTGGCATCCGACTGTCGGCCTCACGTCCGGTATTGGCGCGATGATGTCGGCCTGGCACACACAGGTTTCGGCTGATCCAGTTACGTCCTTTCGATGAGATGTTCCGTACTCCTCCCGGTTTATAACGGTGGCGCGTTCCTGCAACTGGCCATCGAATCGATTTTGAACCAGGACGAACGCGACTTCGAGTTTCTACTCATCGACGATTGTTCGACCGACCAATCCGCGAAGATCATTCGCCATTATGCGGAGTCCGATGGGCGCATCCGGCCAGTCTTCCATCGCGAGAATGCCGGCTTGGCCGCCACTTTGAACGAAGGTCTTCGAGAAGCACGCAGCGACCTGATCGTGCGGATGGATCAGGATGACGTGGCGCTAGCCAAGCGGATCGGCACCCAGGTCGAGTTTATGAGCGAGCGGCCGGAGATCGCGGTAGCCGGCAGCTTCGTCTACCACATGGGCCTCCGGCCCGCTGATGACCGTCTGGTGCAGTTACCGATTAAACATGAAGAAATCGTCCGCACCTTAGATCGGGAGAACTGCATTTACCATCCTTCGGTGATCCTGCGGCGAGAGCGGATTCTGAGTCTCGGCGGATACCGGGCGGAGTTCCGGAACTCCGAGGACTACGATTTGTGGTTGCGGGTGGCAAAGGTCTACCAGCTCGCGAATATCCCCGAGCCGCTGCTCCGCTACCGCTTCTCGGTTAGCGGCATGACGTTGGGCCGGAAATGGCAGCAGGCGCTATACACACACATGGCGGTGATCTCCAGCCGTTATCCGGAACGGAGCCTGGACCAGGTCCGCCAGGAAGCTGAGGGCGAACTGGAGAGCCTGGGAAAGGAGTGGTTCCTCGAGCAGGTGGCGCGGGGCACCATAGAGGAACTGATCCGTCTCCGGCTGTTTGGCGATGCCCTGCGCACTCTTTGGACGTTCTCGCGGCAAGTGGACCGCAATCGCGTAATGCCGCTGGTGCGCGATTTCGGCGGCACGCTGCTGCGGACCTGGTTTCGCGGAGCCGGTGAGGCCCGATAGTTACTCGCCGCCGGCGCAGGCAGGCGCGGTGCTGAAGCCTCTATACGCGTCCATGACCTCGTCGGCGCTGCCGCACATCATCAGTTCGCCGTGATTGAGCCATATCGCTTTGTCGCAAAGCTCCGGCGGCAATGCGACGGCGTGCGAGACGCAAAGAAAAGTCCCACCCTTGCGGCGGGCCGCGAGAACACGATCCAGGCATTTCTTTTGAAAGGCCTGATCTCCCACCGCGAAGACCTCGTCCACCACCATGATGTCGGGATCCATATTGATGGCGACGGAAAACGCCAGACGCATGGCCATTCCGGCCGAGTAAGTTCGGACCGGTTCGTCGATGAAATCGCCAACGTCGGCGAAGTCGACAATAGCGTCGAACAGCTCAGCCGTCCGCTGGCGCGTCAGACCGATCAACGAAGCGTTCATGCGAATGTTTTCAGAGCCGGTCAAATCGGGGTGGAACCCGCTGCCCAGCTCCAGCAACGTCGCCATCCGCCCATTCACCCGAATGCGGCCGGAATCGGGTTTCGCGAGTCCAGCCGCCAAACTGAGCAGCGTGCTCTTTCCAGCGCCATTGGAGCCGATCACCGCCAGCCCGTCGCCGGCCTCCAGCCGAAAGCTCACGTTCTTCAGGGCATAAAAGCGTTCTCTGCCCGAAGACCGCATCCAATGGAGAATCCGTTGGCGCAACAAGGCGCGGCCGCCGTGGTGGCGGAACGATTTCGATACACCTTCAAACTCAATCGCCGTCATGCTCGTCACAGGTAATCGTAAAACCGATCTTGGGCGCGCCGGAATACCAGCCAGCCGACCGCCAACATTACCACCGATGAGGCGGTCAACTTGAGCAGGAGGACGGTGGGCGGAGAAGAGTCCTCCAGCAAGATCTTTCGCAAAGCCAATACCAGCGCAGCCACCGGGTTCAATTCGTACAGATCCTTATACCGCGGAGGAATAATATCAAATGAATAGAAGATCGGGACCAGCCAGAAGAGCACGACGTTAGTGGATTCCACGACATATCGCACATCCCGCACGAAGACGTTCAGTGCGGAAGTAATCAGACTGATGCCGCATACGAATACGATCTCCATGCCCCAGATGAACGGAAGCAGCAACCAATACCGGTTCGGAAAAACGCCCGACAGGAATGCAACCGTGAATAACAACCCGATCTGAATCAAAAGGTGCACCGCGTTGGAAAGGACCGCCGCGATCGGGATGGTATCGCGCGGCACTGCGACGCGCTTAATCAGGCCGGCGGCATCGACCAGTGAAGTAGTTCCAGTACTCCACGCCACCGTGAAGAAGTTGTAAGGCACCAAACCGCAGAGAACAAACAAACCAAAGTGGGGTATTTTGTTTGCAAAGACCTTGGTGAACACGAATGTGATCACGCCCATCATCACCAAGGGATTCAAGAGTGACCAGAAGATGCCCAAAGACATGTTCCGATAACGGATCTTGAAATCCTTTTGGATCAGATTGGGTAATAGAAAACTGTATTCACCGGTCCACATGAGAGAAGCGTCTGCTCGTACGAAGCTCGATTCTAGCATGCGGTGCGCGCCGCCACCCATGCCAAACGTCAGGCGAAAAGCCTTGCGTAGGCCTCGCGGGCGCGGTGCAAGTCGTATTCGGCGGCAACTTTCTTCCTGCCGGCCTCTCCCATTTTCCGGCAAATGCCGGGATCATTCAGGAGCCGATCGATGGCCGCCGCGAAGGCGGATGCTTCGCCGCCGGCTGGATCGATCAGAACACCACATCTCTCGTCCACCACCTCGGCCAAAGCTCCCACCTTGGACGCCACAACGGGCGTCGCGCAGGCCAGGGACTCAAGCACGATCAGCGGCACGCCCTCGGACCGCGAGGGCAGCAGCACGACATCGGCTGCGGCGATCAGTGGCGGCATGTCTTCCACCTGCCCGAGGAACTGGAAGACCCCATCGAGACTTTTGCGGCGCACCAGAGTGCGCACCAAAGAGGCTTCCGGCCCCTCCCCGGCTAGGACAAGAACAAAGTCCGCCTTTTTTCGAAGAGAGAGCAGTTCATCCGCAATGTCGACCAACAGGGAGGGGCGTTTGACCGGGTCGAGCCTCCCGGCAAAGAGAATCTGCTTGCGCTCACGCGGGGCGGTTTCGAGCGATGGACGAAATCGTTCGAGGTCCACGCCATTTCGCACCATCGCGATATGGCTTTCGGGTGTTCCGCAGGCGAGCAGGCGGGAGCGCACGGCACCAGAAACCGCAACCCGCACGTCGATCTGCGCAGCCAAAGCGGCGGTGACGGACATCAGGTCCCAATCCTCGTCGACGGAGTGAACCAAGTCCATCAATTCAGCATGAGGCAGGTCGCGCTTGATGTGAGGAAGCGCGGCATAACCCGCCAGGCTGTTTTGGACGAGGACGGCGGCGCACTTCCAGTTGGTGACGATCGAATAGACGGCGGCGACGGTCTTCTGCGGGGTGACGACTTGAGCCAGGTCGTACACATGAGCCACCGCCTGGCGCCAGCGCGCGGACCAGCGATTGTCCGTCGACTGGGTCGCCAGCAGCAGAACCTCGAATCGGTCCGCGGGTAACACGCCGGCCAGTTCCAGGAGGACTTTTTCGGCGCCGCCGTGTCCCAGGTGAGGCGTAATCAATGCGACGCGAGCTCGGCCCGGAGACATCCGGGGGCAATAGCGCAACGGTTGGATCGGAGTGTTCTCGAGCAGTAAGCTTTGTGGTTGGAATTGCAGGTAGAAGCTCAAATCGAACAAGGGGCGCCCCGACCCCCGATTGATCCGTTCCTTGAGGCGCAGCGGAATCAACCGCAGCGCGCTCCGCAGCGGGTGGAGGGCCCACGCTTTGGCGGAGAGGAGTTCCGCATTGACGAGGTGGCGATGAAGCGTGTTCCAATACCGCGTTCCGCCGGGAGTGGGCTGTGGCGCCAAGCGGCCCAACCGAAAGCTTCGGCCGAGGCGGTGTTTGCGTTTCGCGGCATATTCCCGCGAGATAGCCATCGAACCGTCCGGCAGGCGTAGCGATTGGTGCCCGGCCCAGACGGCCAGGGCCGCAAGTTCGCCACTGTGCCGGTCCAAGCCGCTCGATCCAGGCACCAGCAAAGCGGGCGCTTCGGCTGCTCCCGAAGGCGGCATGACCCCCTCCTTTGGCGCAAAACAAACATCTTCGATTGTCTGCGTTTCCGCCGGACGAGGGCCGGCGAAACATATCGCCGGGGCCCAAACCGCTTTGATGCGGCCGCGGTGCTGGTCGTCATATAACTCGGGATGCTTGCCCTCGATGTACGCAACAATCTCCGCGTGGTGGGCGAACGCAACATCGTAGAGCGACGCTTTCCTCTTCCGGTACCGAAACAGAGGTTGCGGCAGCCGGCGTCCAAAGCGGTTCGCGGCGCCCAATCGTAACCAGAACTCCCAGTCTTCGTAACCGAGCCGCATCGATTCGTCATAGCCGCCCGCCAATTCCCAGTCGTCCTTACGAATCAGGGCTGCGTAAGTGAGGAAGTTGCGGTCGAGCAGGTTGTACAGGTTGTATTCAGGCAGCGCGTCGGCATAGTGCCGCTCGCCGAACACACTACAGTCGCTGTAGACGAAAGCCGGATCCGGGGGGGACATCGCCGCAACGCATTCCGCAACGTAACGCCGATCGAGAAGATCGTCGGCATCGAGTGGAAGAACGAACCGGCCGCCGGCAACGCGAATTCCCGCATTGCGCGCGGCCGGCAGCCCGAGGTTCGCCTGCTCAAGGAGCAGGTCGACCCGCGCGGCCGCCGAGCGGATGTACCTCAGACCCTCCGCTTGGTCGGTTCCATCGTCAACCAGCACGATCTCGGTCTTGGGATAGGTCTGTTCCCGCGCCGATGCGACGGCTTCGAGAAGCCATTCGCCAGGGTTGTAGCACGGGATGACGACGGAAACCAGGTCCACGGCGTTCTCTAAAGATGTTCTGAAACAGCAATTATACGCCGCGGCGTGCGCGCATTTTGGAAAGCTCCTGCCGACCAGTGGAATGCGAATGACTGCCTTGCTGGACTGCGGAGGGCCTGGGCGCGGTAGCCGTCGAGTTTCAGTTCGTACACCCATAACCCGCCCTGTGGATTCCGACGTGAGCAGCCCACACCTCCTATGTGCTGAAATATAAATTGGTGAAAAAACTCGCTCTGGCTTTAGCCCTGCTGTCGGGCTGCCGGCTGCCGGCGGCGGATGCTTCCATACCTCCGGTTGCGCAGAAGTTTCTGGCGATGTTCCAGGACTTTCGTGACGCCAGAGCGCAACGGGCCTCCCACCCCCGTTATGTCGCGTTTGCGCTTTCCGACGGCGAGATCAACGACTATATGCGCTACGCTTTGCGCACAACGCCCCGGCCAGGCCTGGATTCGGTGACCATAAAGATCTTCCCGCAAAACTACGTTTCCACGTTCACCGTCGTCGATTTCGACGCCATCGAGCGCTGGAAGCCGGACACCATCCCGGCCCTGCTGCGGCCCATTCTGCGCGGCAAGCAATCCATCTGGGTAGACTACCGTTTCGCAGCCGCCAATTCGAAAATCACGTTCTCCGTGGAAAAGGCGTACTACGACAAGCTTTGGCTGCCCGCCGTATTCGTGGGGAAAGTGATCCAGATCGTCGCCGCCCGCCAACCGGAGCATTACGATACCAGCAAGCCGCTGCCACTGCCCTTCGGCCTCCGTCAGGCGTGGACCGAGAACCACATTGTGAAGGGCAATAACTGAAAACGGGAACCGGGCGGATCGGTGTTCGCGCGTTGCTGCACTTTGAAACGACCGGGGCCACGTGGTGGGATTTTGCTCACGATCGCGGTCAGTTGTTAGAAGCCTCCTGCAGAACGGCGAGCAGTGACCATCGTTTACGGAAGAAACCGGTAGGCGGCAATGTCGATTTGAAAGCCTCCGGCCTTGGCCTTACTCCGTTCTCTTGGACACCGTAGGGCTACGCGATACAATAACGGATCTGCGAACCGACAACTGATCGCTCGGAGGGCCCGATCCAGTGAATCTCGTCCGCTCCATCCGCCGACTGCCGGTCGTGCTGTGGGCGTTCTTGTCGATCGGCTTGCTTGTCCCGAGCCTGATTTGGATCGCGGAAGATCGTGCCGTGTGGCTGTGGGATCAAGCATGGTACGGGGAGGTGTCGGCGGATCTGTGGTTCTGGATGGGGCATTCCCCGCGGCGATGGGTTGGGGAGTTGTTGGACGGCCTGTCCATGAAGCCTCCGGGCGTGGTGTGGCTCGGGCAGTTCTTCGTCCCGCTGCAACACCTCTTCGGATCGGTGGAAGTGTCGTTGCTCGTCTCCATTGTGGCGGCACAGTTTGTCCTACTGGCGATTCTGTTCCGCACGGGCCGCCAGCTGTGCGCGAGTTCCAGCCTGGCCGCCGTTGCCGGCATCACGCTGGCGGCGGGCACGCCGCTGTTTGCGGGACTTTCCCATCAATTCTTTGTGGAACCATTACAAGCTGTCGCGGTGGCTTGGGTCTATTATGTGGCGATCGAGTCCCCCGGTTGGACCAGCCTCCGCATTGTGACGCAGCTTGCGCTGGCGATGGTGATTGGTGTTGTGGCAAAGGCCGATACGCCGCTTTACTGTGTACTGCCTTGCCTCTACGCGGCAGGTCTCGTCTGGCGGAAGAAACCGTCGTGGAGTGAATTCTCCGCCAACTGGAAGTCCCGCGGCTTTCGGGCCCAGATCGTTCTTCTTGGATTGCTGACCGGCGCCACCGCTCTCTGGTATGGCAGGAATATGCGAGCGATGTGGCAGCACGTCCGCGATGCAACCTCGGACACAGTCGCCCTCAGCTATGGCACCCGCGATACCTGGCTGCATAAGCTGGTTCAGTGGTGGGGATTGCTGAACGACTCTTTTCTCGCGCCATATCTGGGGTGGGTGTTCGTTGCCGTGCTGGTGGGAGCGGGTGTGTTTGGTATGCTGCGTCTTAGGCAGAGCCGCGCGAAAGCGCGCATTGGGCCCGTTGCCATATTCGGTGCGCTGCAAATCCTGCTGCTGCTTTCGGTGTTGTCCACAACCATCACCATGGAGCCGAGATTCCTCTACGCTATCCTGCCGAGTATCGCAATCGTGTTCATGCAGCTCTGCGCGTTTCTGCCGGCAAGATTTCTCGCGGCCGTGGTGCTGGCGTGTGGCGCTCAGTGGGCGGCCGTTAGCGCCGAGTCCCTGGCGATGATGGGCCGCCTGAGTCACCAATCCCAGTGGCTGGCTACGCCGGAGTTCGATCGTTCTCACTACGACGACCTCACGCGGGTTGTGAGCTTGACTTCGATTGCGTCCGAAAAGTACGATATCGTCGCGGTGGAAAGTCCGTGGATGAATGCTAACGCAGCCGCTTTTTTTGCCGCCAAGAATCGTCTGCGGACAGGTGTGCGGAGTTACTACACTTCGCTTGGCTACGCCGAATCCGACTTTGGGGCGGCCATGCGGCGCATCGAGGAGTTTCGCCCGAGCTATGTCATCACGGTCGCCGAGCCGTTTCAGACCGGCCTGCCGGGGTTCCTCAATGTAGTGTCGTTGCCGGTCCTGCGCGACCTGCGAAGCGACGGTCGTTTCAGCCAGGTTCCTTTTGCCAGTCGAAACGGCGTGTTGGTGTTCCGATTCAAGAGTGGCTTTCCCGCCGGAGCCGCTGCCGGGAGTACGCCTTGACGAAGGCCAACGAGCGCGGCGGGCATGCCCCGCTGGTGACGATAGTCCTCGCATGCGGGCCCGACACCGAAGCGGCTGAACTGTCGCTTCGCTCGATCCGCGCGCAGACAATTCAGTCCTTCGAGGTCGTGGTTGTCGACGCCGGATGTCCGGAGGCCTTTTTGCGCACGCTGAATGGCCCAGGCGCCGGGGATCGGATCGAGACGATCGGCGGCGAAGGCACTGCCGATGCGTGGAACGCCGCCGCCGCGCGGTCCGCGGCACGCTACATCTGCTTTCTCCAGCCTGGTGACAAGATCGAGGAGACCTACCTGGAGAAATGTCTGTTTTATCTCGAAGTGGCGGCCCTCGATGTCTGCGGGAGTTGGCAACTACGAGACACCGGGTTGCACAGAACCGGGCCATTTTCCCTGCGCGCTCTGCTGACGCGGAATGTCAGCGGATCGGCCGTGATCCGGAGAGAAACCGTGATCCAGGCCGGCGGCTTCGACTCCGCAATCGCGCCTCCCTTTCTGATTTGGGACCTCTGGATCCGGATGGCGGAGCATGGGGCTCGGGGCCACCTTTTCCCCGAACCGCTGGTGGGTAGTTCGGAGGAAGCCGGCGACGATCCGAACGACGCTGCATTCGTGAGCCAAAAATACAGCCATCTGCTGAGCGATGCCGGTCTGGTGCGGCGGCTCGACGCCATTCGAAACAAGAAGCCACCTCTGAACAGCTACGCCGGCCTGTTGGAGGGCGCGCGCCAGGCGGAGCCTCCCGGCATTATCGTCGCCATGCCGTTTCTCAGCATGGGCGGGGCGGAGAGAGCCATGGCGGGACTCTTCCGCGAACTCTCCCGCTGCGGGTTCCGCGTCTTTCTGGTTACGACCGGAACGAGTCCGCCAGGCTGCGGCGACACAAGCAATTGGTTCCATGGCAACGTCGCCGGTCTTTATCAAATGCCGCAATTCCTCGCCGCCAACCTGCAGGCGGCTTTCTTTTCTTACTTGATTCAACGCCACCTGATTCAGGTGTTGTTGCAAGTAGGAGCCGTACCCGTGTACGGCTGGCTGCCACGCTTGAGGGAACTGTTCGGCGGACTTGCGGTAGTCGACCTCTTGTTCAATCCGGTGGGACATTTCGACAACCACTCGGAGAACCGGGAACTGATCGACCATGTCGTTGTGGAACATGAAGGCATGGCGGCGTGGCTGGTGGAGCACGGCGAGCGAAGGGCCAGGATCTCCGTGATCCCCAATGCCGTCGATGTGGACTGCTTCGCTCCTCAGGCGGCCAGGGAGTGGCGGACTGGAGAACCGCGGCGGGAAGGAACCTTCGTGGTAGGGTTCTTCGGACGACTAGCCGAAGAGAAGGCTCCGGACACGTTCGTGCGCATCGCCGGACGCTTCAAGAACCGTCCGGGTTTTCAGTTCCTGCTTTGCGGGACGGGGCCCGTGGAAACCTCGCTCCGTTCTTTGTGCCAAGAATACGGATTGGAAGATACCGTACATTTTCTGGGCTTCGTCAAGACAACCGACTATCTCCCTTGCTGCCATGTAACGGTCACCTGCTCGCGTTTTGACGGTCGTCCTAACATCGTTCTCGAGAGTCTGGCGATGGGAGTGCCGGTTGTGGCGAGCCGCGTCGGCGGCATACCGGAGATGGCACCCGAAGGCCATGGCGCCGTGCTTTGCGAGCCGGATAACGTGGAGGAATTCTGCGGCGCCATCGAACGCCTGGCTTCCGACAAGGAAGGCCATCTGCGATTGGCCGCTGCCGGCCGGCAGTGGGTGGCGGGGCAATACTCATTGGCGAGTGCCGCGGGCCAGTATGCCAAGCTGTTTCACGATCTGAGCGAGGCGCATCCCTGGCCTGCCAGGTCGGCTGAGGACGAGGCCGCCATCGCCGAGGCGATGCTGCCCGCCAGCCGCGAGGATCAGCCGCTGCCTCGAGGACTGCTGCGAGCTTATCTCCGCATCATCGGAAACGCGCTGTCCTGGTCAAACATGGCCGGCACCTTAAAGACAGTCTGGCTATACACGATGCTGCGGCGCGACCGGACCACGGCTCGTGAGTTCGAGGAGTTCTTCGATGCCGACCATTATGCTCTGTACTACCCGGACGTAAAAGCCGCCGGAGTCTCCCTGGTGTGGCACTATCTTCTCAGGGGGTTTCGAAATGGCTGCAATCCCTCTCCTCTGTTCGACACGGACTTTTATCTTGGTACGCATCCCGACGTTGCAGCGACAGGCGTCAATCCGCTAGTTCACTTCATCAAATGGGGGCGCGCCGAGGGACGTGGCTCCTTACCCGCCGAATACTCCTGGAATCCCGCGGGCGATTCAGCACTGCCCAAAACCGCCAGGGGCGCCGTCGTGACCTCTTGGGCGGACGCATCGATCTCGGTGGTTATCCCCACGAAGAATGCCGGGGCGGAATTTGGCGAGGTCCTGGCAGCCCTCCGCAGACAGCCGCGCTCACTGGAAATCGTCGTCGTGGATTCCGGCTCGTCGGACGGGACGCTGGATCTGGCGCGCGCACACGGCGCGCGCGTTGTTTCGATTGCTCCCGAGTCGTTCAACCACGGCGAGACCCGCAACCTGGGAATCCGGCAGGCCGGGGGGGACTTCTGCATCATGCTCGTGCAGGACGCCGTCCCTATGGGCGAATCCTGGTTGGAAGAGATGCTTTCTCCATTTGCCGATGAGCGGGTTGTCGGCGTCACCGCGCGACATGTGGCGCGCCCCGACAGCGACGCAGTGGCCCGATGGCAGTGCGACTACCGGAATCGCTTTCTGGGCGACGGGGCGCGAGTTCAGGAGTTGGAGAGTTGGGAGCACTTTGAAACGCTTGGCTCCGAAGAGCGGCTTCGCCTGGCGAGTTTCGACAACGTCTTTTCGGTTCTGCGCAGGAGTTTCTGGGAGCAGTGCCCTTTCCGCGCAATGTCATTTGCGGAAGATCTCGACTGGGGCGTGCGGGCAATTTCAGCCGGCCGGAGGTTAGTGTACAAACCCTCTGTGTGGGTCATGCATTCTCATACGCGGCCGGCCGTCTATTATTTGCGCCGCAAGTATGTTTCGGGCCGGATCGTGCCCAAGATCCTCCACCTTCCCCCGGTCGAAACCAGTGCTCGAAACGACAAGGAGTTTCTCGGCCTGATCGGATTCTTGTGTGGCGAAGCCCGCGCGATTCTTTCGGAACAGGGAGATTGGAACGAACTCTCCAGATCCTACGGTGCTGCGTCCGGGCCGCTGGAATCCCTGCAAGTCGCCGTCGGCCTTAGGGAGCTTCGGCCAGAATATCGACTGAATGAAGTTCGCGAGAAGTTCTACGTCGTCCTCGAACAACTCCTCGGCCCGGCTTTGACTCGGGTGCCGCGCCATGAGGCGGCCCCCGTTGTCGTCAAGGCTCTAGCCGAAGCCGTCGGCGCGTTTGCCGCCACGTATCATAATTGGTGTGAGGCGCGAGGCTCTGTTTCCGATGGGATGCGCAGCCTCGGTGCCGTGTTGTCCAAGGGGGTGTGAGTGTTGAACGTGCATATCAGCGACGAGAAGGCGGACGCGTTCGCGTCGCTCGAGGAAATCTGTCACTTGCTCCAAACCCACCCCGATTTCCAGGAGCCTCCGGCTGCCCGGGTCGCGAGGAAGAGCCCGGCTGGTTTGGCAATCGGCCGCCTCATCAGGAGGGTGCGGCTCTGGGGCTTTGGAGCCGAGTTCGGCCGGGCTCTAACGCTCTGGCGTTTTGCTATCAAGCAGGACCAGCCCCGCGTGTTGGCACTGGACCTCCGCTGGCACGCTGAGAGACTTCTCGATGATTGGTGTGTGTTCATTCACTTTGTGGACTCGAGCGGCGAAATCCGTTTTCGGGGCGACTACCCTTTGCGCGGCGTAGTTCCGGATCTCTTAGGATTTGTCTACTCGTATCGCCTGGTGGTGGTTCCAGCCGAGGTTCTCCCAGGTGATTACCAGGTCCGGCTCGGCGTGTGGTCGCCTAGCGCTGCGTCCCACCTGGAACTGACAAAATTCCGAGGATGCCAACGAGCTCCGGCCGTCTGGTGCGGCAACGCAGTAATGGTCGGAACCGTGACCGTATAGCCTCCTGAACCCTGCAAGGCGGGTGATGCGAGCCGATTGAGGAGCGCGCCTGCCGGCGGATGTTATGCGGGAATTAGCTCCCGTGCGCAGCAGCGCGGAGAGCGCCGGCGGGGAAAGCTCTGCACCTGATTCCCGGCTTGTTTGTGCTACACTGCGTGGCGATGACCAAGCGCGCTCTCATTACCGGAATTACAGGGCAGGACGGTTCTTACCTGGCGGAGCTCCTAGTCTCCAAGGGATATGAGGTCCACGGGATTGTACGAAGGGTAGCGCTGGAAGATCCGGAACACCGGCTGGCGAGGCTGGCAGCGGTGCGGGACCACCTGACACTGCACGCGGGGTCTCTCGAGAGCTTCGCGAGCTTGATCCAGGTGGTTGCGCAGGTGGCTCCGGACGAGTGTTACCATCTCGCCGCGCAGAGCTTTGTCAGCTACTCCTTTGACGACGAGTTCTCCACGCTGAACGCCAACATCAATGGAACCCATTTTCTGCTGGCGGCCTTGCGTCAACTGGCTCCGAAATGCCGCTTCTATTTTGCCGGTTCGAGTGAGATGTTCGGCAAAGTCGACGAAGTGCCACAGACGGAGAGGACCCGGTTCCACCCGCGCTCCAGCTACGGGATCAGCAAGGTGTGCGGTTTCCATCTGACGCGGAACTATCGCGAGGCATACGGCACGTTTGCGGTGAATGGGATGCTCTTCAATCATGAATCCCCCCGCCGGGGGTTTGAGTTTGTCACCCGAAAGATCACGTCGTGCGTCGCTCGCATAGCCAGTGGCCAGGCGAAGGAGCTGCGGTTAGGAAATCTCGACGCCAAACGCGACTGGGGCCATGCGCGTGAATACGTGGATGCCATGTGGCGGATGTTGCAGCAGCCTGGCCCTGACGACTATGTAGTCGCGACGGGCGAGACCCATTCGGTGCGGGAGTTCTGTGAGCTGGCCTTTGCGGAAGCGAACCTCGATTATCGGCAATACGTTGTGGTGGACGAGAACTTCTACCGCCCCGCAGAGGTTGATTTGCTGACCGGAGATGCGACCAAGGCGAGAAAGGTGCTCGGCTGGGAACCCAAGGTCGCGTTCCGCGACCTGGTTTGTGAAATGGTGCGGGAGGATCTTCGGACTTCCCAGCGCGCATTGGTGTCCTCCGAAGCATAGGAAGCTCCGTGGCCTGCGAAGGCGTCGCGCCAAACCGGTGGCCCATCGAAGTATGCTCTGCGCTACGAACGCCCACAGGAATTGCAGTGGTGAAAGGCTCAGCTCGTAGCGACAGCGGCAGTTTCTACATTCCATTCGGCCGTGGGTTCGACTACATTCTGTGCCAATCGATTCTCACTCGTGCTGGCTCAGGCCGATCGCCATCCCCGGGGCGGTGTGCCTCAGGAAGAATTGACCGCCCGCAGAGACTCTTCGTTAGAGTCCGCCATGGCACTGTTTTCCCGGTACCCGGCGGGCGGTCGTGACGAGATTGTGGCAGCCCTGAATCCCTGGCGCGTCGTTGCCGTTTAGTGACGGGCGCGGTAGGTTATGCTGGGTTAATTAGCCTCTTATGTTAGCGTCGCCCGGCATATCAGACACAGCGCAAGGGTCGCTCCCGGCGATCGACATCATCATTCTGTTGTATGGAAACGCGAAACTTGTGGAGCCGTTGTTTCGCTCGCTGCGGTCCACGGCGGCGGAGCTGAATGAATCTTCCTGCAGTGTAGTGGCGGTCAATGACTCGCCCGACGATGCTGAGCTCAAACTCGTGTTGCGCCAGGCAGTCGAGTGCCTGGCAGAGTTGGTTCCGGCGCGTCTGATAGAAAACGAGCGCAACCTGGGATTTGCCGGCTCGGTGAATACTGCCGCTGCCGCGTCCGTGGCGGGCCGTCACGATATTGTCCTTCTCAATTCCGACACTGTCGTTTTTCCCGCGACGATAGCCGAAATGAAACGCGTGGCCTATGTCGATCCCATGATCGGATTCGTGGGCCCACGCTCCAACAACGTCGGCATCTGCTCGCTGCCACACCAAGCCGAGTTTCGTCGCCTTTCGCCGCAAGAGGCTTATCACAGTTTTCGCGACCTCGCACACTACCTCCCCGATTTCCACTTTGTGCCTACCGCAGCTGGCTTCTGCCTGTACATCAAGGCCAAGGTTCTGGGAGAGTTCGGGCTGTTCGATGAGGCGTACGGCGAGGTGTATAGCAAAGAAAACGATCTCATCATGCGGGCCAACCGGGGCGGATACCGGGCGGCTCTTGCCAACCACGCGTTCGTCTACCATAGCGGCGAAGCCTCTTGTTCTGCCAGCGATTCGCCAACGGCAACACTGGAAAAGAAGGCCGCGGAACTACTGAACACCCGCTACCCCGAGTATTCCGCCAGCCTGTCGGACTACTTCGCTAGCGCGCACTATGAAGGGGAACGGATGTTGACGGCGCTCCTACCCGACAGCCAGGGGCGGCTGGAGCTGGTATTCGATTTCTCCAGCGCGTGCGCGCACTACAACGGCACGGTTGGAGCGGCCAAACGGATCCTGAGCCACGCGGTCGAAGGCTGGGGGCAGTATTTCAACGTTTCCGTCATGGTTTCCGATGAGGCGATGCGGTTTCACAAGCTCGATCAATTGCCGCGGGTTCATTTTGTCCCTCCCGAAACAACCCAGGTCTTTGCCGTGGCGTTTCGCTTTGGGCAACCGTTCGCGGTCGAGCCGTTGCAGCGCATCAGCCGCGTGGGCGTGCTGAACGTTTATGCCATGCTCGATCCGATCGCATTCGATTGTCTGTATCTCAGCCGCGGCTTGCGAACGATTTGGGGGACGGTTTTCGACCATGCGGACGGAGTCATTTACATCAGCGAGTTCGTGGGCGAGCAATTCCGCCGGCGCTTCCGGCTTAACCCGAGGCTAAAGGAAATGGTGGCCTATCTATCGCTGGATCTGTCCGATTATGCCCAGCCTGGCGATGTCCAGGCCGGACCGGGCGATCACATTCTGGTGATCGGCAACCAGCTCGAACACAAACGCGTGCCTGCCACGGTGGATGCACTGGCGGAGGCATTTCCTCGCGAAAAGATCATAGCGATAGGGCTCACGAACGACAGTCGCCGCAACGTGGTCGCGTATGGCAGTGGCAGTCTCAGCGAAGAGACGGTGCACAGCCTTGTGCGGGATGCCAAGTTCGTCGTCTTTCCTTCCTTGTACGAAGGCTTTGGAATTCCCGCCTTGGAGAGCCTCGCGCTTTCGAAGCCTGTGCTGGCGCGCTCCATACCTGTAATCGAGGACATCCGGTGCAGAATTCATGCCGAGAATAACCTGCTCTTGTACGATTCGACCAGCGAGTTGGTGGCCCTGCTGAAAAAGGGCTTTCCGCAGTGGAATGAAGCGGCGGGAGAGTCGATTGGCGACAAGTCGGCCAGTTGGCAGGCCGTGACCAATCAGATCGGGGACTTCCTCCATGGCCTGCTGCGTGACTGGTCGTTTCGCGACAGTTTGGTGCCCCGTCTCGAACAGATGCGCCACCTCGCGGGGCCGGGGCTGGACATATCGGAGTTGCGAGCGCGGTTGCGCGACCGCGAGGCCCGCATCGCCGACATCTATAGCTCGGGCTCTTGGCGGATCACCGCGCCGCTGCGCGCGTGCCTGGGCTTCCTCCGTCGCATCGTTTCCTAGAAGCCCTTTCTCCAGAAGACGCCGGTGGCGTCGATCGGGTCGATCGGCGCCGTGACGCCTCGTGCAGCGCGAAACTCCTCGACCGCGCGCGCACATTGCGGCAATGCGCCGTAATCGTCGATGATGATGAAGCCTCCGGGGGAAACCTTGTCATACAGGTTGGTGAGCGCTTCCATCGTGGAACTATAGAGATCGCCATCGAGTCGCAGGACGGCGATCCGTTCGATTGGGGCGCGCGGAAGTGTGTCGGAGAACCAGCCCGGCAGAAACTCTACCTGGCCGTCGAGGAGGCCAAACAAGTCGAAATGCGCCTTCACTCGCTCGACTGAGATCGCCAGTTGAGGAAACCTGTCCCGGCTAAGATCAAGACCTTCGTCGTGCGGCCCAGCAGCGGGAAGTCCGCAAAACGAGTCGACCACCCACACTTTCCGATTGGTCACGCCGCGAGCTCTGAGTATGCCGCGCATCAAGATACACCCACCGCCATTCCACACGCCGCATTCGACGAAATCTCCCGGCACGGCTTGCTGCAGCGTTTGTTCCACGCAATCCCGAAGATTGTCCATTCGCTTGCGGCCGATCATCGTATAGCCCTGCGGCACGTTCGACAAGTCACCGTCGAGAATTCGGCCTTCAGTGCGGTGCTGCTTCAGGTGCGCGAGGAGATCGCCGAGCCCGGCGGGTATGTCGCTCAGGTCCCGTTCGTCAAGCGCCACGGTTCCCCTGGCGGCATCCCGGGCCTCCAGGAAAGCCGCTTCCGGTTCCAGGTTAGTTTCGTTTAGCAGTACTGCCTCCAGCAGTTCAATGTAGTCCGACGCGGCATCCCGACTGCAGCCGCCCCGCGCCGCCCGAACGCTGGCTTCCGCGTGCGCAAGCCCAGATGGCGGCATCGAGCCGAAGAAGACCGAATGCGCAACCGGTTGCCGGTAGTCGCGGTTTCGGATCCGCCGATACTCCTGGTGCCACTCTTCCCAATGGCTCGTCGGCGAATTGCTGGAAATGCCGCCGTGGACCTGATGAAAATTGCCTTCGCCGAGTACCGTCACCAACTGCGTGTCGGGCAGTGCGAGCGCGCGCTCAAACATATCGAGGTTAGACAGCCCGCCTCCCGGGCTTTGAAACGC
>Ga0181523_10001628_pt1 | contig 23586 bp, 22 predicted proteins | sample PEATcosm2014_Bin_43_FD_119752 | JGI IMG/M metagenome (GOLD analysis project Ga0181523, IMG submission 119752) | Peatland microbial communities from MTU Mesocosm Facility, Houghton, MI, USA - PEATcosm2014_Bin05_30_metaG | ecosystem: Environmental > Terrestrial > Soil > Wetlands > Peat | place... | reverse complement strand
TGAATGTTTGGTGGTATTCATCCTCAACACACGCCGACGCATTAAAGGCCACTACTTGGTGTCCATTGGCACGATGGATACAATCCTTTGTCATCCGAGGGAGATTTTCAGGTTGGCAATAATGGCAAGTGCTGCCGCAATCATTATCGCGCATTCTCACCCGAGCGGTGATCCAACTCCATCGGAAGCGGACATAAAAATCACCCGTGATCTCATTCGAGCCGGTCAACTTCTCAAAATCGAAGTCCTTGACCACATTGTCATTGGAAATCCCAACCACTCATCGCTCCGCGCCTTGGGTTATTTCTACTCCGCCTAACGGCGGTTTCCCGCTTTAGACTTTGTTTTGCGAAGCAATTAAAGTTCGCTATTGAACGCGTTAACCGCTCGCCGAACGCAATCCTCGGCCTGATATGTTCTGACCCGTCAGATCGTTCGGCTGGAAATCGAATCATGCTTGAACTCTTAAAACCTTCCATCCGGTTACTAATAGCGGCTTTTGGACGAAACCGAGGCGGTTTTGAGTTCTTCCTGCCAACCGCCTCCGAGTGCCTTGTAAAGCTGAACCAGGTCCAGAGAAACGGTTTGATCACTTTGCACCAGCGCATCCTGCGCCGCGTAAAGCGAGCGTTCGGAATCCAGCACATGCAGGAAGTCCGTCAAGCCGTTATTGTAAAGCTGGGTGGACAATTCAAGCGCCTGCTCATCCGCCTGCACCGATTGAGACAGAGATTCGCGCCGGATTTGTTCTCTCGCATAAGCGGTGAGCGCATTTTCGGCATCTTCGAGTGCAACCAGCACCGTTTGCTGGTAAGCATCCAGCGCCTGTTCCTGACGGGCATTTTGGACTCGGACGTTGGCCCGGATGCTGCCGGCCTCAAAAATTTCCCACTGCACGGTCGGGCCGGCAGACCAATACCGGCTGGCGTAATTAAGAAAATTGGCCGTTGAAATACTTTCCAAACCGGCAAATCCCGTCAGCGAAAATTTCGGAAACAAATCCGCCTTGGCAGCACCGATGCGTGCCGTGGCGGCGGCCAGTTCCCGTTCGGATCGTTGCACGTCGGGACGGCGTTGGAGCAAATCCGACGGCAATCCCACCGGCACGGCTGGCGGCGTAAGTGGAATGGGTTTGGCAGCGGCCATTTCGTCCATCAACGCGCCCGGCGGCTGGCCCAGCAACACAGCCAGATGATGAACGGATTGGTCAAAACCTGTTTTCAGCGAAGGCACTTCCGCCTCTGTCGCGGTCAGCAGCGCCGTGGCCTGTTGAACGTCGAGATCGCTGCTCAATCCGTTTTCAAAGCGGTTGCTGGTCAGGTTCAAGATTTCCTGCTGGACTTGGATATTTTGAAGCGTGATGGCGAGGCGTTGTTGATAGCCGCGCGCCCCGATGTAATTCCGCGCGACTTCCGCCAGTAGCGAGACCAGCACGTCGCGCTGGCTGAATACCGCAGCGCCCATTTCAGCGTTGGCGGCTTCGATGGTCCGCCGCGTGCCGCCGAAAATGTCGAGTTCCCATGTGGCGTCGAAACCGGCGTTGTAAAGGTTATAGTCTAATGGCGTGCCGGGCGGCAACGGCGGAAAATTATTGAAGCCATACCGATTTCGCGAATAGGAACCTGAAGTGCCCACCGAAGGCCAGAAACTTCCAGACACCACGTCACGGTCGGCGCGGGCTTCGCGCACATGGACTTCGGCAATGCGGAACGTGAGATTGGATTGAACCGCAATCGCAATGAGCGAATCCAGATTGGTGTCGCTAAAAATTTTCCACCAAGTTGCGAGGTCAACCGGCCCGTTTGTTTCACCGCCGGTAAGAGGCGATGTCCATTGTTGTGATGACACATTTGCTTTGGGCGGCTGGTAGTCTGGTCCCACGGCACAACCAGTAAGTAGAGCCAGACACGCCGCCACCATGACCATTGCCGGTCTCATGCTTTGCCCGCCTCCTCGATTCGGTTGGCAGCATTCAACAGGTTCAGGATTGCCTCGGCGGTGTTCTCGTCGCCGATGCCGGTGTTGAACATGGCGTGGAAGAACTGGCGGTTCGGCCATTCATGGCCATAGTGGTGTTTCACAAACTTCCGGCGATCCTCGTCGATGGTATCCACCAGATTGATGGCCTCCGCCTCGTTGCCGACGCGTTTGAGTATCCGGCGGAACTTGAGTTCTCGCGAGGCATACAGAAACACGCAAAGAGTGTCGGTGCGGTTGCGCAGAAAATATGGCGCGCCGCGCCCCACGATCACGCACGGTTTTTTTTTAGCAGTCTGTTCGATTACCTGTTGAAGCAAAGAAGCCAGCCGGGTGGAGTCTAAAATGGCCAGATCGGGCGACGGCAGATTCCGGTCAAAACTCCCACGCCAGATGACGTTGACCAATCGCTGGACAAAGGGATCATTTCGTTCCAAGCGCCGCCCGCAGACTTCCACCGGAATTTTGGCCAGCCGCGCGATCTCACTGGTCAGCGCCTGGTCGAAAAAATTCCAGCCCAGCTTCTGGGCGATTTTTTCACCGATGGTGCTGGCACCGGCACCATACTCTTGATCAATGAGAAGAAGTTGTTTCATATCGTTGTTGGTCACTAATCGCTCATGGCCACGGCGTGAATCTTCCGGGGCTTTTCATAAGTTAGCACACATAAAACACTCACCGCGCAAAAACAGGCAACCACGAGAAATAAATTCACAAACGCCCAATAGTCGGACTGCTGGAGCAATGTGTGGTAAAGAAAACCGTGCGCCCGCGCCTGGGCGTCTGTCGGGCTGAAACGTTGCTCGAAAACTTTTTGAAGCACTTCTGATTTTTGATTGTATTGGGGATTTAACAAGGACAACTGTCCGACCATCATTGACTGGTGGGTTTGCGAATAGCGTTGCAGCAGGGTGGAAACAAAGGAAAGGCCGATGCTGCCGCCGATGTTACGAATCAGATTTTGTAGGCCGGAGGCGTTGCCAATTTGTTCGTTCCGAAGCGTGCCGACCGCCAGCGTCGTCAAAGGCACGAAAATGCAACCGATGCCAAAACCGACAATTATGTTTGCCGGGACAACACTGCCTATCGTCATTTGCAGGCTCAACCGGCACAAAAGAAAACTGGCCAGTCCAACCGCCGCGAAGCCGAGGCCGGCCAGCACGCGCGAATCAACCCTGCCCACTAATGCGCCGACAAAAAACAGTGCGACAAACGCGCCGACTCCGCGCGGACTGACGGAAAGCCCGGCATCAAAAGCACTATAACCGAGCAGCGACTGAAGAAACAGGGGTTGCAGCGTGATCAGCGCATAAAGCACAAAACCGAACAACCCAAACAAGCCGCAGCTCACGGCGAAATTGCGGTTCTTGAAAACGCGCAAATCCACGAGCGGATTTTTTGCAGTCAGTTCGCGCACGATAAATCCGATGAAGGACAGGATGGAAATAAAGGCGAACCAGCGCAACCAGATGGCCGAAAACCAGTCTGCATCCTGCCCCTTGTCGAGGACGATTTGCAACGTCGCCAGCCACAACGCCACCAAGCCGAATCCGATTCCGTCAATGCGGCCCGCCCGCTTGGCACGGATGTAAGGTGGGTCTTCCACCAGCCATGACATTAAAAAGAACGCGAGTATGCCCACGGGCAGATTGATGTAAAAAGTCCAGCGCCACGACCAATTGTCCGTCAGCCAGCCGCCCAATGTGGGGCCAAGAATTGGCGCGACCACGATGGCGATGCCAAACAAGGCCGTGGCCGCGCCGCGCTTGGCCGGTGGAAAACTTTCCAGCAGGATGGCCTGCGACAACGGCTGCATGGCTCCGCCGCCCAAGCCTTGCAGGACGCGGGCAAGCACAAGCATCGTCATGCTCGTGGCCAAACCGCAAAGCAATGAAGCCACCGTGAAAATAATCGTGCAGCCGATCAAAAATCTTTTGCGCCCGAAAAAACTGGAGAACCATGTGCTGGCTGGCAGGATGATTGCGTTGGCCACCAGATAGCTCGTCAGCACCCAGGTGGAGTCGTCCTGTGTGGCTCCGAGATTTCCTGCAATATATGGCAGCGCAACTACGGCAATGGAGGTGTCCAATATGACCATGAACGTCGCCAGCATCACCGCCAGTGCAATCAGCCAGGGATTGGCGCGAGGTCGCCATTCGACTGCCGGACTGGACGCCGTGTCACTCATTTGACTTTCACATTGGGCACGACAGACATGCCCGGCGCGATGTCCAAGTTGGTTGGCAATTCTTCATCAAAAATAATCTTCACCGGCACGCGCTGCACAACTTTGATATAATTGCCGACCGCGTTTTCTGGCGGCAACAGACTGAACCGCGCGCCAGTCCCGGCTTGCAGGCTGTCCACCTTGCCTTTGAACTTCCGTTTCGGGTAAGCGTCCACGCTCAACTCAACCGGTTGTCCCGCGTGCATGTAGGTCAACTGCGTTTCCTTGAAATTGGCAATCACCCAAACATTCTTTGGCACCAGAGCCAGCAACGCTTGGCCGGGTTGCACATAATGTCCCAATTGCACCGTGCGGGCGGTAACGCGCGCATCCAGTGGAGCAATAATTTTTGTGTAGGAAAGATTCAGTTCGGCCTGTTGAAGTTTTGCCTCGGCCTGTTGGACATTTGCAGTGGCGGTCTCGACACCCGCTTCGCTCAAAGCCACCTCCGCTTCGGCGGCTTTGGCCTGACTGCGCGCGGCCTCAAGATTGGCGTTGGCAGATCGTGCTTGCGCTTGTGCCAGGTCAAGTGCGCTTTTGGATACCGCCCGGCTTTCAACAGACTGGTAACGCTTGAGATCATCATCCGCCCGTTGAGCCTCTGCTTCGGCGGCGGTCACTGCCGCCTGCGCCTGCGCGACCTTGGCTTCGCTGACTTTCACTTGCGCCTGAGATTGATCCGACTGGCTGTGCGCCACGGCTAAATCAGCGCGGGCTTGGGACAGGCTCGCCTCGTAATCGCGCGGATCAATTTCCACCAACACATCGCCTGCCTTGACCTCCTGATTGTCAGTAACCACCAGCCGAGTGACCTGACCCGGCACACGCGGGCTGATCAAGGTGACGTAACCGTCAATGAACGCGTCGTCGGTAGATTCGTAGGGCGCAATAAAATCGCGATAATAAAAAATCACCGCGATGAGAACAGCGATTCCGGCGACGCCGGCCAGGAGAACCTTCTGTTGGCGACTCCGTTTGCGCGGCGGGGGCGGCATAATGTCCTTTACCAAACCGCCGGTCGTTTCTACTTTTATGTTATCTTCGTCCATAAGTTGTTCGGAATTCTTCCTTTCCGACCGCTAATATTTCCTGCGGCAATTAAAATGCAACTGGAAATCCAACGCTCCTGTCTCATGACGAGCAAGGCGCGGCATTTTGCTAACCGACATCCCTCGCAGGCGGTTCTATCGGGTAATTGCGTTCCCGCCAGGCATCAATTCCTCCCAACAACGGTCGGACACGCGAAATGCCGTTGCGGCGAAGCGCCAATGCGACTCGCGCACTGCTCACTTCGTTCGGACAGGAACAATAGAGAATGACGTCGCGATCACGGGGAATTTCCTGCTGACGGCGTTCCACCTCGTCCATGCTCATGTGAAGTGCGCCCCGAATCAGCGAAGGATTTTGTTCGAGTTCAATGCGAGGCCGCAGGTCCAAGATCATTGGATTTTCACCCGCTTCCTGTTTTTGGTGCAATTCATCCACAGTAATCCGCGCTATCCGCAGTTCGCACAACAAGCGTTGTCGCTGGACATATTTGAAGGCGATGTAGATTGCGACCAGTCCGCCAACCACTCCAAGCGCACTACGCCCAAGACCAGCGAGTGCGTTGATGACCTGTTCCAGTTGTTGACTGAAAAGAACGCCCACGAGTATAAAACATCCGCTGTGCAGAACTGAACTCAATCCATCGAAGAAAAGAAAGCGGGAGATGCTCACACCGGAACTACCCGCCAGCGGCGGAGCCAGGGTGCTCAAGCCGGGAATAAATTTCGCCACAATCAACCCACGCATCCCGTGTCTTGCGAAGAGATCCTGTGTCCGACGAGCGCAGGAGTCCGGCTCCAACGAGATGCGGCATAGGAAACCCAAAACTCGGTTGCCGTAATTGCGCCCCAGATAGAACCATATTAAATCGGCAAGCAAGGAGCTGGAAGCCGCAGCGCCAAGCGCCAGCAACCAATTCATCTTGCCAACACCAATTAAAGCGCCGGCCGCCAACAACCACGGCGCGGCTGGCAGCGGAATGCCAATTTGTTCGACAAATACCGCTGCAAACAATATGGCGGCTCCGTGTCGAACCAGCAATTCAAGGGTTTCATTCATGAAATATCGTGTGCGCCATTTTTCATTATTTCTCCATGTGCTTCAAAGGTTCAGGTGATGTTTGATTTCACGCTCGGCTTGCAGCCAGTCTTCCAACTCGTGACCTGGCTGCCGGCCGCGGGCCTCAAAGATTTGATAAGTATGTTTACGGATCAGGTCTGGCAAACACTCGATAGGACAACCACCGGTGTCCGGACCATAATGAATGCCGGAAGCATTTTGATTTGCTACTCCTTTTGTTGGCGTCATGTTAAATTTTCTCTGGTGCTGGCCTTTCGGCCTTTGAAACCAATCTCGCATCGAGCGAATATTTTCCACCACCAATTAAAACGAGGGTTACCACGACGAGCGTATAGAGGATAGCTAGTTGCGGGTCGCGGCTGGCCAGCAGATTCTGAAGAATGGCACCGCTGAGCGCACACACCAGCAGTGCTGCATTGATCCGGGTGAACAATCCGACGACGATGAACAATGAGCAGATAAACTGCACCAGTGTTGCCGCCACCGCCGATGCGAGAGGGGCCGGCAAGTGCATCCCCGTAACCTCCTCGGCCAATGTCCAAGGCGTGCCGTGCTGGAGATAGGCGATCCAACCTTCCAGTTTGTGCAGGCCGTGGATGTAGAAGATCATCAACCCTGCCGCAACGCGGAAAAACAGGTGCCCGAAGTTTGCAGCTGTGCCGTTTGGCTCCACCGTCATGGATTGTTTAACGAGGTTCATATAGTTCTCAAAACGCGAAGCAGTCGCAGCCCAGCCCAAAGAAATCGGCGTAGCGATTTCGCGCGGCTTCGATTCCCGCAAGAAGTTGGTGTGCTGAGTGGGCGCAGCCATGGTGATGACACTCGGCACTATGCTTATGTGTTTGTGCAACTGGCACGCCAATGCGCGCCGCTTTACGGATGTCCAATGGTGCGCCGTAGCCGCCAAACACTTTGATCGGTGACCATTCCGGCAGCACCGGAATCGGTGATGGCGCGTGAGGTGTAAATTCTTCCACCGCGTGAACAACCTTGCCACCAACGATGGTAAGAACGGATTCAATGCCTTTGATTTGTTCCTCTGAAACGGAGAGATAATCATCGGTAAGCGCCACCAAGTCTGCCAACTGACCGGCGGCAATTGCGCCTTTCTTTCCGCTCTCGCTCGAAAACCAACTGCTGCCTTGCGTGTAAAGTCGCAGAGCTTCTTCACGAGTGAGCCGGCTTTTGTCAGGATACATCGAAACGCCGCCGACCGTCTTGCCTGTGACCATCCAATATAACGAAACCCATGGATTGTAACTGGCGACACGAGTCGCGTCTGTGCCAGCGCCGACAGGTATTCCAAGCTCCAACATTTTCCGCACCGGTGGAGTTCGTTCTGCGGCCTTTTTGCCGTAACGATCCATAAAATATTCGCCTTGATACGCCATGCGATGTTGAATCGCGATGCCACCGCCCAATGCCTTGATGCGTTCCAAGTTTTTGTCGGAAACGGTTTCGCAATGGTCGAAGAACCAGTTCAAACCTTTGAACGGGACATCACGATTGACCTCCTCAAAAACATTCAGAAAGCGCGTGATGCTTTCGTCGTAGGTGGCGTGAAGACGGAACGGCCATTTATTCGCAGCCAGCAACGATACGACACCTTTCAGTTCGCCTTCCAGCGAAGCAGGAAGGTCGGGGCGCGGTTCGAGAAAATCTTCAAAATCCGCCGCTGAGAAAACCAGCATTTCACCCCCGCCGTTGCAGCGGAAGAAGTCATCCCCCTTGCCCGGCCCCGTCATTTTGATCCAGCGCGCGAAATCCTCCTTTTCCTGCTTCGGTTTTTGGGTGAAAAGATTGTAGGCGATGCGCAGCGTCATTTCGCCGCGCTTGTGCAACTCATCAATGACGGCGTAATCCTCGGGGTAGTTTTGAAATCCCCCGCCAGCGTCAATGATGCTGGTCAAACCGAGCCGATTTAACTCGCGCATGAAATGTCGCGTGGAATTCAACTGGTGCTCCGGCGGCAGCTTCGGTCCTTTGGCCAAGGTTGCGTAAAGGATGGTCGCGTTTGGACGCGCAATAAGCAGCCCGGTTGGATTGCCTTGGCCGTCGCGCTGGATTTCACCGCCCGGCGGATTGGGTGTGTCTTTCGTGTAACCGCAGGCGCGGAGCGCCGCCTTGTTGAGCAACGCTCGGCAATACAAGTGGAGGATGAACACAGGCGTTTCAGGAGCAGCAGCATTGATTTCTTCCAGTGTGGGCATCCGCCGCTCGGCAAATTGGAATTCAGTCCATCCACCGACCACTCGCACCCATTGTCCAGGTGGCGTGCGCTGCGCTTGTTCCTTGAGCATCCGCAGCGCGTCGGCCAGAGATGGAACTCCATCCCAGCGCAACTCCATGTTGTAATTCAACCCGCCGCGAATGACATGCAGGTGCGAGTCATTCAATCCCGGGATGACACGGCGGCCTTTTAGGTCAATGACCTTTGTATTTGGCCCGTGCTGGTATTCTTCAGCGTCATCCACGCCGATGATGCGTCCGTCTTTGACAGCCAGATTGGTCGCTTCGGGATATTTGGGGTCGAGTGTGGTAATGCGCCCGTTGTGGAGAATGAGGTCGGGAACTTGTGATGTCTTCATAATGTTTGAATGTTTGTTTACTGGTTAATGATTGTTAAATGTGAAATCAGGAGGTTGCTATTTTTATGCACGAATTTTTCCCTGCTCGGGTTGCAACCAACCGTGGAAAATGCGCGTAAGGAGTGGCATCGCAATCCAAGTCAGACACGCGACGACGACGACGTTGAAGGCGGAATTTCGGATCAGAAACGGCCAATTCTGAATCGCCGGGCCGATGGTCCAGAACAGCAGCGTAGTGACCACGTCAACCCCAACGTAGGTGACCAACGCCATTTTCCATTGCGGCAGCGGCCGCAGCGGTTGGCCCGGCAACGTAAACCAACTTTCCAAACCGCAAAGTTCTTCGACCTGTCCGCTGCCTTCCGTCAAACCCAGCGCGATTTGATTCCACTCAAGGTATTCAGGGGAGGTGCGAAAAGCCGCGAGCGCATCACGGTCGGCAAAACCGCGAATGATGCCGTATTCGCGCGAATCACTGCCCGGCGCGGGTCGAATGACATGAACGCCCGTCTGGCCCGGCAGTGTGAGTGATCGCTGCACAAAATCGTGCAATGCCTTCTCGAATGCCGCGTCGCAGCCGGGCTTTACCGTGCGGGTGACGGCAATATGAATTGGTTCGCTCATAATCTGAGTTGGTTAAAATAGAAAGGTCAAGGTCGTGGAAACATAGTTCACGTCGCTGCCGCCGACGGCATTGACGTAACTGCCGGTAAAGAAGTGAACGAAAGACGCGCCAAACGACAGGTGCCTCTGGATCTGCCATTGCAGGTTCACGTCCAGCGCAGTGGCGACGTAGGCGGAACCCGCATTCGATGGCGGGATTTCAACATAGCCCGGTGGCGCATAAATCGCGTCTTTCTCCGAGTAACGCCAGAATACATCCGCCCCGCCATTGACAGAAAGGTTGCGGGTCAGATTCGCTGCGAAGTTTGGATGCACGTCAATCAGGTTCGCCGGACGAATCATGCTGGCATCGTTGAAATAGCCGGATTTGAAATATAGCGCGTTGAATGTTCCTTGTTGGCCATTACCAGTATTGCCACTGACAACATCCACCTTTAATCCCAGTCTCGGCTGGAACTTTGCATCCCAGGTGTAACCGGAATCCAGACTCGCGGTCCACGCGAAGATGGATTCGTCGCCAAAGGTTCCGACCTGAACGACGCCCTCACCATTCCAGTCCCATCGGTTTCTTGAGCCGAAAATTCGCGTTCCAAACGATTGCCGGTTTTCGTTGCCGGTTCCCGATGCATATCGCGCCTGCTCATTGGCGAAACCCAAATAGTAAACGTCAAAACCCAGTTGGTGCGGTGCATCAAACCAATGAGTGACATACAGCCCCCAGAACTTGATGTCTGGGTTACTGCCTGATAATCCGCCGTTGTCATCAACGGGCCGTGTGAGAAAGGCCGTCGCCTCCCAAAGCGGGCGGGTATAAATCATTTCACCTCCATCGAAGCGGAATGGAATATTGGGAGCCGCCCGGGTGGCCACGAGCCGGCCGGAGCCAAAACTCATCCCGAATCGCCCGCCACGCAACGTGAGGTTTTCATCTTCCGTCAGGTAAGGCACGACATCGGCGAACGCGAATTGCAGATCCAGCGGATCTTGCTGCACCGACGGGGCGGGCGGATTCTCGCCTTCCATCACGCCTGAAATCCCTTCCGCAAAAACCCGGAACCGTTCGCCCAGATGCACGTCGCTCAACAGGGTGACCCGTTGCAGCCAGTAGGAGTCAGGTTTTTGTCCGCCAATTCCAAAATTGGGATTATAGTTTCCCTCAAACCGTTCGCGCAACTCGCCCCCCAGCGTGAGATACCAGCCTGGCGTATTCGTCCGCAGCGGGATGTATTTGATGGGATCAATCCAGTCCGTGCGGTTGGTCGGATCACTCAAGCAGGCGTAATTCTCGTCGAACCGCAACACTTTGTAAGGCGGAGGCACGAATTGGCTTTCAGGGATCATGTTGTCAGCCAGCACCGTGAATGGCGTGACCAGCAACACTGGAATGAACCATTCACGACGCATGATTTTATTTTCCCCCGGAGACGTAAGGGGTGGCATCGCGCTTGGCCAGTTCGGCGTTGACCGAATCAATACCTTCGCCGACCTGCTTCACCGCGCTGTCGAAATAGGACGGCCCGGCTTCAATTACAACATCTTCAATGCTGAATTTGGGAGCGAGTCCTTGTGCTTGCAGACGCTTCTCCGTGTCGTAGGCGGAAAGAAACTGTTCGGCGAAAGCCCGGTCACCTTCGCCAACTTCGATGGTGGAATTGCCTTCGTCCCGGATGACTGGTGCCCAGGCAACGTGTTTGGCCTTGAGGCGGACCGCCTCGCGGGCGGCGACGCGTCCCACCAACCTCAATGAATCGAGCGACAAATCCTTTTCATCGCCCAACCCGATCACCATGAAACGTTTTGCCGGTATGGAACCTTTGGTTGGCGTGAACAGAAATGTCTCACCCAGCTCGCCGACGAACTCGCCACGATTGCGTAATGCCGAGAGAAGGCCGCCAAGATGTGCGTCGGATTCTTTCGCTGCGCCCTGGTAGGTGTCACCGGAATCTTTATGTTTGAAGAGACAGATGATTTGCAGGTCCGCTTCCTGCGTGTAAGGGCCGATCATCTTGATGGACAATTTGACGCCCAGCGGCTGCGTTTCAAAAACGTTTACCTTCGGCGCGGTCGCATCTGCTGCCCTCGCTGTGGCCACCAACAGGACCAGCGCGAGGCTCGAAACAAGAATTTTTGTTTTCATTTTTGGTTTGGCGTTGGTGTCGGCATCAGTGTGCGGACTTGGGCACAATTTGCGGCTTTTGGGCCGACTGGGGAGCGTGGTGAACCATCGTGTAGGCGTATTCGACGCCAACACCATAAGCACCGGCCTGCGGCTTCAGCAAACTCATGAGGTTGTTGTAGTGTTCACGTTTTGCCCAATCACGTTGCCATTCTAGCAACGCTGCGATGGTCGTCACACGCACCGCGCCGGCCTGAACCATGCGGGAAAGCGCCGCCTCTTGTGCGGCAGGCGAAGTCGCGCCGCAGCAATCTTCTACAACATAAACATTGTAACCCGCGCCGAGCATCTCGATGGTTGGCCAGGTGATGCAAACTTCCGTCCACAGGCCGGTCATGATGATGTTCTTGCGTCCCGTGGCTTCGATAGCCTTGCGGAATTCCATCGAATCCCATGAATTCATGGAACTGCGTTCAATGACCGGCTGGCCGGGGAAAATGTCGAGCAATTGCGGCCAGACGTAACCGCTGAACGATTCGGTTTCTACTGCCGTGAGCACGGCGGGCACGTTGAATTCTTTTGCGACCTTGGCAAGGAGTGTGGTGTTGTTGATGATCGTCGCACGGTCAGAGCTGGCCACGCCGAAGGTCATCTGTGGTTGTTGATCAATAAACACGATGGCGGAATCTGCCGGTGTGTAGAGTTTGTGGTATTGGTTCATGTTTTTCCTTTCTAGTTTTGTTATTGGTTGTTGTTTGTTTTAGTTCAGGTCGAACAGCAGAAAATGCGCTCCATTTGCCGACGTGAGTCGGATGTCCCGTTCATCGTCCAGCGAAGCGCCATCACCGGGCGAAAGTTTCGTTCCATTCAAATCCAGGTCGCCTTCGATCAATTGGATCCAGGCGTGACGCTGTTCCCCCAGTGGCTGGCTGATTTTCCCTTTGGCGGCGAGTTTGCCGATGTAGAGGCTAACGTCTTGATTGATTTTGATAGAGCCGTCGTTGCCGTTGGCGGAACAAGCCAGTGTCAGCGCATTCAAAGGCGCCGCCGCAAAGGAGGCTTGCGCAAAACTTGGCTTCAGTCCCTTGCGGCTCGGAACCAGCCAGATTTGCAGAAAGTGAACCAGTTCGGTTGGTGAATTGTTGAATTCACTGTGCGCGATGCCGGTTCCCGCCGAGATGCGTTGCACCTCACCCGCCTTCATCACGGCCACATGACCCATGCTGTCTTGGTGCTTAAGCGCGCCGCTGATGACATAACTGATGATTTCAAAGTCACGATGCGGATGGGTGCCGAAACCCTGACCTCCTTGGACACGATCTTCATTGATCACCCGCAAGCTTCGGAATCCGATGTGTTGCGGGTCGTAATAATCCGCGAAGGAAAACGTGTGGTGACTGTCCAACCAGCCGTGATCGGCGTGGCCCCGTTCGTTGGATTTTCGAATTTTGATCATGGCATTCAAGTTGTGGGATTAACGTAGGCCACCGGTGACGTAGAGCGACTCGCCGGTGATCCAACCGGAGTCCGGTGAGGCAAGGAAGACCACGGCGGGCGCGATGTCTTCCGGTTGGCCGATACGGCCCAGCGGGGTCACCGCGGCGTAGGCTTTGAATTTCTCGACCATTCCCGCCGCGTGCGTGCCCTCGGTTTCAATCGGGCCGGGATTGACCGAGTTGACCCGGATTTTGCGCGCCCCGAGTTCCTTGGCAAAGGTGCGAGTCAGTCCGTCCACGGCCGACTTGGTCGCATTGTAAACTGCGTTGCCGGCTGGTGAGAGCGTGCTAACCACCGAACTGGTATTCACGATGCTGCCGCCTTCCGCGCCGAAGTGTTTCAAAGCTTCCTGCGTGGTGAGTATGAGGCCGAGAACATTGAGATTAAAATGCCGATGAAAGTTGTCCTCGGTGATCTGGCCCAGCGGTGCGCTTTCATAGATGCCGGCGTTGTTGATCAGGATGTCGAGTTTACCAAACGCAGATTTGGTTTCGGCGAACAGCTTTTCAATCTCCGCCTTCCTGGCGACATTGGCCTGCACCGCAATGGCTTTGCCGCCCTGCGCCGTGATTTCGCCGACAACCCTGTCTGCGCCGGCCTTGTCGGAGGCGTAATTGACGACCACCGCCGCACCCGCTGCGGCAAGCTGTTTGGCAATGGCCACGCCGATGCCTTTGGACGCTCCAGTGACGACAGCAACCTTGCCTGCGAGCTTGTTCGATTGAGTTGACATAATTTCCTTTTTGTTACTGATGGTTATTTGGCTTCTTTTGGAGTCATGCGCATCGGTTAAATATGAAATTTGATCACCGCCACAGCGCCCAGAACGACGAACAGGATCAAAAAAAGAAGTTGCGTCAGCAGGAAGGGCGGCTCTTTTTGTGTCGGGGCCAGTGCTTTCAGGGCGGGTATTTTCTGGAAGCACTGCACGATAAGGATGAAGAAATTCAAATACTGCGCCAACACTGCGCCGACGACATAAATCCAGCGCCACGCGCCTTCAAGGTGTCCGTAATAGCGCGCGTAGATGGCCACCGCCAGCACGACAAGTGATATGATGCCGACGATGTGCGACGGCATCAGGCGCTGGAATGGAAAGAAGAATCCGGTGACACTCGTCGCCACCGTCGTCGCCAGAAAAAACGCCGTCCAGCCGTTGAGCGGGTTGGCAGTGTGCAGCCCAAAAATGACGACGAATCCAGAGAGAATCCCCATCAGACTAATAAGAACATGAATCAAAGTGTATATTTTCAATATCATGTCAGTTTTGATGGGTTGAATTTAGAATCGCTTTGTCAACAGTCAGGACTTGATGAAAGCGAGGATGTCGGCGTTAATCGTGGCGGCTTCAGTCGTGGGCATGCCGTGCGGAAAGCCTTTGTAGGTTTTCAGCGTGCCTTTCTTGAGCAACTTTGCCGACAACGGTGCGGAATCAGCATAAGGCACGATCTGGTCGTCATCGCCGTGCATCACCAAGACCGGCACATTGATCTTCTTCAGGTCTTCGGTGAAGTCCGTCTGGGAAAAGGCAACAATTCCGTCATAATGCGCCTTGGCACCGCCCATCATACCCTGTCGCCACCAGTTCCAGATCACGCCTGGCTGCGGTTTCGCACCGGGCCGGTTAAAACCGTAGAAAGGTCCGGCTGGCACGTCGTAGTAGAATTGAGCGCGGTTGGTAGCAACCTGCGCCTGAAAATTGTCGAACACTTCTTTGGGCAGGCCGCCGGGATTGGCCTTGGTCTTCACCATCAACGGCGGCACTGCGGCGATAATCACCGCTTTTGCCACCCGGCTTTCGCCGTGGCGTGCGATGTAATGCACCACTTCGCCGCCGCCGGTTGAGTGGCCGACATGAATCGCTTTTTTCAAGTCGAGATGTGCGGTGAGCGCCGCTAGGTCGTCTGCATAATGATCCATGTCATGACCGCTGCCGGTCTGGGTGGAGCGACCATGACCGCGCCGGTCGTGGGCTATGACACGATAGCCGTGGTTGAGGAAGAATAGCATTTGAGCGTCCCAGTCGTCTGCGCTCAGCGGCCAGCCGTGGCTGAAGACAACGGGCTGACCTTTGCCCCAATCCTTAAAATAGATTTGCGTTCCGTCCTTGGTCGTAATTGTGTTCACGGATTGGTTTCCTTTCGGGTTGGTTTATATTGGGGATTGAGCTGCTGTTTCCGCCGCCCACGCGGTCAACGGCAGGCTGGCCACCACTGCCACTCCGGCGGTATTGATGAGAAATGGACGCCGCGATGCTGTGAGGCTTGCTGAATTCTCGACTGCCTGCTGCGGTGCCTGTTTTGGAAACATCATGCCGCCATTCTATCAGTCGGCACCTGGTTTGGAATTGGACGATGGTCGGAGAAATCTCTCCTACCAAAGAAGGACAGCAGCCAGGCAAGGCAGGAATAAATTTTTACTGACGAAGCAATCCCCGACGAGTTGCCACCGCGATTGCTTCTGTGCGGCTCAACACATTGAGTTTTCTGAAGACGGCTTGCACGTGGCTTTTGACCGTGACTTCAGTAATTGCAAGGTCCGCCCCAATCAGTTTGTTGGGTTTCCCTTCGGCAAGCAACCGCAAGACCTCCAGTTCGCGCGGGGTCAATTCATCACCGGTCAGACGCTCGGCGAGTTTGGCCGCGATGGCGGGCGGAACAAACGTCTTGCCCGCGTGAACTTCCCGGATGCACTGAAATAGTTCATCCCGCCGAACGTCCTTGAGCAGATACGATTTTGCACCCGCTCGCATTCCGCGATAAATGTCCTCGTCGCCGTCAAATGTTGTCAACACAATGATGCGTGCGCTTGGATCAGCCGCACGGATTTCATAAATCGCATTCACCCCATCCAGTTCGGGCATTCGCAAATCCATCAGGGTGACATCGGGCCTGTGTTTTTTCCAAAGCTCAACGGCTTGACGTCCGTCACCGGTTTCAGCCACGACTTCCATGTCCTGTTCTTGTCTTACGATGGCAACCAAGCCGTCGCGAACAACGGTGTGATCCTCCGCAATGAGAATTCGGATGCAATCGTTGCTTGCAGCCGCACGTTTTTTTTCGTCGCTTTTTTTTGCCTTAATCATTTCCGTTTTCCGGTTTCACTGCGCATTGATTTTTCAACATGACAAGAATTTCCGTGCCGAGGCCGGGTTTTGCGCGAATGATGAACTCGCCGTTCATTTGTTCAACCCTTTCCTTCATGCCAATCAAACCAAATCCCTCATGCTCCGTCTGTGGATCAAAACCACGACCATCATCCACAAGCTGAAGCTGGATTGCTTTTGCACTGACGCTCAATGTCGCCTTAAAATTCCGGGCGTTTGCGTGTTTGACGGCATTGGTCAGAGATTCTTGAGTGATGCGCAACAAACCGTCCTCATATTCCGCTGGGATTGCTCGTTCATCGCCCTCCGCGCGGAAATCTGCATTTAGGTCAGTGCCTTCCGTCATGCGCTTGAGCAAATTGTCCAAAGTCGTGAATAATTTTCCGTTGCGGAGGGAGCGAGGGCGCAGCGCCCGGACAGAACGCCGGGCTTCCCCGAGGCTTGATCTTGCGAGTTCACCGGCGCTCTCGATACGTTTCGCTGCCTCTGCAAGATCGCCTTGCATGGTTGCGCCTTTTGCCGCTTCAAGTTGCATGATGACTCCGGTAAATCCTTGCGCCAGCGTGTCGTGAATGTCGCGCGCCATGCGATTCCGCTCCGCGATAATCGCCGCTTCCCGACTTTGCTGGGAAAGGCGCATCAACTGCATCGCCAGCATCGCCTGATGGGCGAGTGCTTTCGTCAGTTCAATTTCATCACGTCCAAATACTCGCGTTCCGGTGAAACGAATTCCGATCATGCCGGCAAGGTCCCCCGCCAGCATCATGGGCGCGATCAGTAATCCACGCACGCCCTGAGACGTCAAGTGGGCCTTCAAATTAGCAAACGGAGGGGTGAGATCGCTTTTGTGCCAGTCGGCAGAGCGGCCATCAGCCAGGATTATTCGAGTCGGCTCCTTGTTGATGTCTTCAATCAGGATATGTGACCCCGTCCGAAGCGCTTCGACCCAAAGTGGAGGAGCTTGTCCGTTGACGGGCATACTTCCTTCAAAATATCCCGCCTCGCTGCGCGTTTTGAATCGGCCTTCTTCAATAATTCCCAATAAATCCAGCGCATCTCCATTTCGTTCCCAAATCGTCGCGCTGTGAGCGTTCATTTCATTGAGAAGCGCGGTCACCACATGCTTCGGCAGTTTGTCGGGGTCGGATTCTTGGGCGAGCGAGTCTAGGGTGCGAATTAGTGTGGCCAATTGCCCGCGAGCAAGATTTTCCGCCACCCGCAATGCGTCTTGAGCTTTTTTTCGCTCAGTGACATCCATCACCGTTCCCATCAATCTCAACACGGTTCCGGTTTCGTCTTTCACCGGCTGGGAAATGGTTTCAATGTTTTTTCTGACACCGTCCGGCAGAATAAAAATATATTCGAGCGGTCTTGGCTCACCGGTTTCAAAACTCTCGCGCAAACCACGATCAACCGCTTCGCGATCCTCCGGACGCACCCGCGCTCGGAACTCGCTGTAATGCGGAGAAGGCGGCGGATCAGGAAATCCAAAGATGCGGCAGGTCTCGACGGACCAATCTGTGTTCCCCGTATGATAATCCAGAACCCAGCTCCCGGTCTTCGTCAGCCGCTGACCTTCGGCAAGATTGCTTTCGCTACGCCGCAACCGATTTTCCAGACGTTTCTGCTCTGTAATGTCGCGCAGAATGACCGTGAATAAAATTTCTTTGCCCAAATCCAGTTTGGAAATGGAAGCCTCGGCCGGGAATTCACTTCCATCCTTGCGTCGGCCAAAGACCGCGCTGCGTTGCGCCATCAAACGGGAAATCTCCACAGTTTTGGCGAATTTCTCTATATGTGACCGATGTGCCTGGGCAAATCGTTGCGGTAGGAGAAGGTCGAGCGACTTCCCGATAACTTCACTTTCGGGATAACCAAACACTTTCTGTGCGCCTTGATTAAACAGGACGATATGCTGGGTGGAATCCACCGATATGATCGCGTCTTCGGCGATTTCAAGAATGCCTTCGAATCGGGCTTTCGCCGCGCGCAGTGAATCTTCGGATTTTTTCTTTTCCGTGATGTCCATGATCGCGCCGACAAACTCCAATGCACCCGCTACGGTTTTTGCGGGCTGCGCCAATACGTGGACATGCTTCACCGAATTGTCCGGCATCATCAGACGATGTTCAAAATCCAAGTTGGCTTTGTTGTTAGTTGCGTGATCAAGAGTTTGACGCACAAAGGCGATGTCATCCGGGTGAATCCGTTTGAACACCAGTTCCAAAGTCGGCTTGATTGTCCGGTCGTAACCAAGAATACAAAAGGTTTCCTCGGACCAAACAAGTGCTCCGGTTGCAACATTCCAGCCGAAGCTGCCCGTGCGACTTAATCTTTGCGCTTCCGCCAAATACGCTTCGCTTTGGCGCAATTTGTCTTCGGCCTTTATGCGGTCGTGAATGTCGAGGTCAACTCCCCACCAAGCAATGAGGCGTCCCGAATCGTCGCGCAACGGCGCAACACGGAACAGAAACCAACGATATTCGCCATCAAAACGCCGCATACGCGCTTGGATTTCGCCCGGTTGCCCGGACGCCACGATGGCGCTCCATGTTTCAAAGAGTCCCTGCAAATCATCGGGATGAAGTATGTTGGAATCTTTCCAGTTCCATTTGCGAATCTGCTCCAACGTGAACCCTGTATAATCCAGTCCGCGTTGGTTGAGGAATTCAATGGAGCCGTCGGGGCCAGCGCTCCAAACAAATGCAGGAATCGTGTCAATGACAAGTCGAAGATGATCCGCACTTTGGTGAAGTGCTTCCACGGAGTGCTTTTGCTCCGCGTCATCCGCAGTCTCGTCTGGGCGTGAATTCATGAAAGATTGTGACTAGCGTTTGCTCACACGATAACCTTCGAGCCGGGGCTGATAAAGCATGAATCTCAAGAGAATCCTCAACTTGCTTGTGGAATTGTGCAAGCCGACAGTTTGCTCACTTTGAGCCATTTGGAGGCGGCGATTCCTGTGAATTGGCCTCGGTGACGACAATTTCAAGAATCACTGGCTGGCCTTCCGTGATCAGCTTCCGCTGATTGTTTGGCAACTTGGCGAGCAGCGACAATTCCATTCGTTGCATGACCGTTTCAATCCGCCGCAAATGATGGCCGCGATGCCATCACGCGCTTCGTCAACAGTCGCGGCGCAGGTGAGCCTGAAGACTTTCATTACCGGCGCGATGACTTCACCGTTGTTGACCACGGATTTCCTCCTGAACTTGTAAAGCATTGGCAGACACTCGCGAGCCGCGACCCCGCAATATGGGCTGGAGTCCTTGAAGGAATTCTTCTGTCTCCGGCGCATGATTGGGAGAACAAATCTGAAGCTGAAATTCGCCACAACAGCGGGCGTGGAAGCGACAGGTCGCTTGACTGCGGTTCTATTCCTGCCGAATGGATCAACTACCTACGCGCTGTGCCTTGTCTGCCGGATAGTCATGGCAAACTTCACATACCGGCAGAGCTTTTTCTTCTCACACCCGACACCGAGCCACTCAGAGGCGTTGAGCCTTTCATCCGCTTGGAACTCGATACCGAGCGCACCAAGCCACTCTTGAAGTTGCTTGGCGTCAGGGATACGCCTGCTGACGCCGACAAACTTCTTGCCCGGCTGCACGCGCTATCCGCTGCTTGTTGGCGTGACGACAGTGGCGTTGTTCATGATGCACGGTGCGATTTATGGCGTGATGAAAACGGAAGGCGAACTGCACGACAAACTGCGCGTATGGGCGATGCGATGCATCATTTTCTTTGTCATCTGCACCGTTACGCTGACGATGGCCACGCTGCTTTACGTGCCGCACATGGCCTCACGTATGCGGGAAAATCCGTGGCTCTTCAGCATTGCGCTGGTGAATATGCTGTCCATCGCCAACATCCCGCGCGAATTCCATCACGGAAACGACAGGAAGGCGTTTTTGTCGTCTTGCGCCGCCATTGTGACGCTGATGGTGCTGTTCGCGTTGAACATTTTTCCGAACCTGGTTTACAGCCTGTCCAATTCCGAAAACAACCTGACGATTTACAACGCCGCGTCATCGCCGAAAACGCTCGGGATCATCCTCATTATCGCCTGTATCGGTGTGCCGGTGGTCATCGCATACACCGTCTGTATTTACTGGATTTTCAGAGGAAAGGTGAAACTCGATAAATTAAGTTATTGAACCCAATTATGAATAGCTGATAACACCCAACGGAGATCAGAAAGCTGAGTCCGGTCAGGGGCACTCATGGTGACAAAATCCCCGCCTTGTATAGCCATAGCAACCCCTCTACAAGGGTGCGAGGTTTTCAAAATAGGACACCACCAATTCAGGAGCGCATTGACAACGTCCTTAGAATCATCTTGAATACCCTCATAAAATAAGGATTTTATGAAACTTTCAGTCCTGGAACAGTCAACTCTTTCAGAAGGCAGCTCCGCTGCGGAGGCCATTTCCAATACGGTAGCTCTATCTAAAGAGCTTGATCGGTTGGGTTACAACCGCATCTGGCTTTCCGAACATCACAACCTGAACATCCTTCAGGGATCCACTCCCGAAGTCTTGCTGGCGGCCATTGGCGCTCAAACCACCCGTATTCGCCTGGGCTCCGGTGGCGTCATGCTGCCCAATCATAGCGCCTATCACATTGCCGAAAACTTCCGCACGCTCGAAGCTCTTTATCCGGGGCGCGTGGACTGTGGCATCGGCCGCGCCAGCGGTGGCGACAGCTACTCACGGTCATTGCTGATGCCCACGCCGGAGGCTTGGGGGGACTTTGGCGACCAGGCCGATCAGCTGGCACGCTATTTTTACGACACCTGCAAGCGCGCTTTTGCCATGCCTAAGATCGAGAGCGCTCCGCCCATCTGGCTGCTTTCCGCCGGCAGCAACGCCGCCAGTGGAAAGCTTGCAGCCGAAAAGGGAATGGGGCTGGCCGTCGCGCTCTTCATCAATCCAGATGCGAGCGCCGAAGCGGTTCAACAATACAAGCAGAACTTTAGGCCTTCCAAGGAGTTTCCAGAGCCAAGGGTGATGATCGCCGTCAATGCCGTGGTTGCCGCGACTCCAGAAAAGCTTCAAGGGCAAAAAAAGATATCGGACTTTCTTCGCTTGATGCGTGATTCAGGAAAATACCCCAGTTCCGTTCCTGCACCCGAGGCGATGAAGGGTGTTCATTTTGGCACCAACGAAGAGGGCTACTTAGCGCACATTGCCAACCGGGAAGTGGTTGGGCTTCCGGGTGAGGCAAAGAAGCAAATCCTGGAGCGTGCCAAAAACTACGATGCCGATGAAGTTCTGCTTACGATGATCACCCACAAGCTTTCCGACAAAATCGAAAGCTTTCGTCTGCTGGCCGAGGCCTTTGGTCTCTAAAGGGATCTTCGGGGCCAGCGCTCCAAACAAATACGGGAAGCGTGTCGATGACAAGTCTAGGATGATCCGCAGTTTGTTGAAGTGCCTCCACAGAGAGATTGCGCCCCATGTCGTTTGTCTTGTCCGAGCGTGAATTCATGAAAGCTTGTAAACCGCGTTCGCTCACAATTTCAACATAACGATGGCCTTGATAAAGCGTGAAACAGACGAGAATCCTCAACTTGCTTGTGGAATTGTGCAAGCCGACAGTTTGCTCACTTTGAGCCATTTGGAGGCGGCGATTCCTGTGATTTGGCCTCGGTGACGACGATTTCGAGAATCACCGGCTGACCTTCCGTGATAAGTTTCCGCTGATTGCTTGGCAACTTGGCGAGTTGCGACAATTCCAACCGCTGCATGACAGTTTCAATCCGCCGCAGATGATGTCCGCGCACGGAAATCTCATGCGTGGTGAACACAAGCTTGAGGTTTTGTTCGTCGCCGCCGCTGTCGAGTTCCGCAAAGATGAAGTGATTGTGCGGCAACAACAGTGAACGCTCCGGCGTTGCTTCAATGCGTATTCCGCGTGCCTGTGGGTCGCTGGCCCAACATTCGGGTGTTTTTGTGCTCATGTTTTTGTATGGTTTGATGTTTTGGTTGATGTTGTTGAGCCAAATGGAGACGGAAAATTCGTTCGGCGGCTCGACGACCGAAGCGAATAAGATAACCGTGCAGCCGATTCCAAAGCAGATGATGTCGGCGCGGGACAGAACCGGCCGCAAATTCCATCGCCAGTGGCCGATGACCGGAGCGGGTGATATTTTCACGAAGCTGCTGCTTGTCCGGCGTGAAAATGCGAATGCCGCGCCGCCCGCGCGAAATGGTCACATACCATTGTTTCGCGTTCGTCGCCGGCTTAACCGTCGAATCAGAAAACAGGACATAATCCACGGTTTTGCCCTGTGAACCGTAGGACGTGACCGCGTAGCCGGGAAGAAATTCACGGAATGATTTGTCCAAGACGCGGCCATCCGTCAGTTCAACGCCGCCATCGGCGCGAACAGATTTCACGGTCACGAGTTCACCGTTGGTGACGCGCCCGCCTGAAGCCAGTTTGCGATTGGCCTTGAGATGCAGACGGTCCCCATCGGCGACGAAAATCTCGCGCGCCTGGCAGACCGTGATACGGTCAAGCAATTGGTTCGAGACCATTACGAATTTCCCGCCGACTTCTATAAGCACGCTCGATTTCAAAATTCCCGCCAGCTTGCCTTTCGCGCCCGGTTGGGCATTGCGGACTTTCTGATTGAAAACAATGACGGCATCTTGCGGATAGAAACGCATATCGCGCTTCTGTGCGTTGGTGAGGTCCATTCTCTCCAGTGCTTGAACAGCGGAGTCAGCCGCGCCAAGCAATCCTTTGCCTTTCAACGCATCACGCACGCGCGAGTTGACGTGATGCACTTCACCCCAAGTTTGCGAGACGACGACCGCCGAAGCGTTTTGCTCCGCGAGCCGGAGATATTCGTCGGCGAGCTTATCGGCTTGTTCCCCGATGCCACACGCGACAATTGCACCCAATTTGTCGAGGCGTTCAAAAGAGTCGCCCAACTTGCCAGCCGCAGCGGCTTCAACTGCTTTTCGATACATTCTGATGCGATTACGTTCCTCGACATCACGACCGAGCGACGGGTCTTGCCGTCGAATCTTGTGCAGTTCAACTGGTTTCACACCGGCATGACGTTCGATGGCAAGCAGGGCATCCGAAGCCTCAACTGCGCCGTGTTGCCGGGTGTCGCCGGAGAGAACCAGTCGTCCGTGTCGCTCATGGATCAAACGGACAAGCTCCAACATTTGTCGCCCGCCAATCTGTCCCGCTTCGTCCACCACGATGACGGCGCTGTCAGCCAGTTCACGCTTGATGAGAAAATTGGCGACCGTCGTTGGCGTCGGAAACCCGGCCTTGTCCATTTCCACGACTTGCTGACGTTGTG